>Ga0187859_10002349_pt1 | contig 11865 bp, 10 predicted proteins | sample June2016WEW_10_1_2_FD_133019 | JGI IMG/M metagenome (GOLD analysis project Ga0187859, IMG submission 133019) | Peatland microbial communities from SPRUCE experiment site at the Marcell Experimental Forest, Minnesota, USA - June2016WEW_10_10 | ecosystem: Environmental > Terrestrial > Soil >... | reverse complement strand
AGCTTGGCTTGCACGTCGACGTAAAGGTTCATCATCGCCGTGGCGACCGCGGCTGCCACGATCATGGCGAGCAGAGCTGAGGCCGCGCGCCTGCGACCGAGGACAGCGGCGCGGAGCAACATGCGCGCGAACATGGAGACATGCGGGGCCGAGGAGCGCCGATCGGCGACCTGCTTCGACGTAAGGAGCATTTCGGGAGTGAGGTTCATCCCTCACCTCGTAAAGCGAAGACGGGGTCGAATTTCACGGCGCGGCGGATGGCAGCGGCGCTTCCAGCGAAGGTCACGAACACGGCGATGGCCAGGACGACGGGAAAGAGCACAGGCTCGATTGAAATCTGCGAACTGAAAATCGAGCGGCCAATCTGATGCGCAAGCAGCGCACCGGCGGAGAAGCCGGCGATGCCGCCGACTAGCGCCAGCAGCAGCGCCTCGGCAAAGAAAATCGCAGAGACCGCGAGATTGCCGGCGCCCAGAGCTTTCATCAAACCAACTTCGACGCGACGCTCATAAATCGCAGTGGCCATGGCGGCCGAGACGGCAAGGGCGGAAGCAAAAAGCGCGGCGAACGTGATCAGCAACATGAGTCCTTTGATGCGTGCGAGTACCGTGCCTTCGTTTTGCGCCACCTGGCGAATCTGCTCCGCGTGCGAATGAGGAATGACTTCCTGCAACTGATATGCGATCGACTCCACGTAGGGGGAGCAGTACCAACGGTCATAAACCTCGGGCGTCATCGTCTTGGGATCGCGCGCGGAGAGCGCGTCTGGAGGCTTGGTTAGCGCGCTGACGTAGACGCGGCGTACGGCTCCGGGCTTGCCGAGAAGTTGCTGCGCTAACGCGAGCGGCGTAACAATCTGGTCGTCTTCCGCGCCGCCGGTAGAAAGAATGCCTGTGATCTTGAGTTGGTGGCCAGAAACATTGATCATGTTGCCGGGTTTCTTGCCGAGCTTCGCCGCCAGGTGCTCGCCGAGCAACACATTCTGTGAATCGTCATCGGGCCACGTGCAGTTTGACGACGGCTTTCCATCGCCGCACGAAACTTTCCACCACGGATGCGTCATTCGCACGCCCGTCGTGAAATCTTCTTTGCCGAATCGGAGCGCCTTGTTGAAGTAGGTTCCCAGCAGCATAACGTTGTTTTCGTCGTCGTCAATCGTCACGTTGACCGGAAGCATAGGTGAGAAACCCACAATATTGTGGTGCCAGAATGTGCCACGGATCTTGGGTAAGTCTGCTTCATTGAGGAAGGTGCCGTCGCTCGGCGGCTTCAGGTTGACGCCTCCGACTTCGACATCCAGCGTGTCTTCCTGCGGAGTGACCACCAGATTGGCGCCATAGCTGCGCAGCTCGCGATTGATTTTGTCACCGATGTCGGTAGCGACAGCGATCATGGCCGTGGCAACTGCTACGCCCAGGGTGATCGCGATGCCGGCCAGCAATTTGCGGCGGGGCTGGTGTCGAAACGATTCGTAGACAAGGCGAGGAAACATTTATTTCTGCTCGAAATAGTGCCGTCCGGCTGCGATATCGGCTTCGGAAACGATGATCGCATCGTCGGTGACCTGCGCCTTCAGCGGAATCGGATTGCATCCGCCGGGCATGCCGACCGATTGCGGATTGATGGGCGCGGCGCAGTTCTTGCAGACGACTCCGTTCGCACCTTTATAAAAGCCAACCGCGCCGCAGATTTCGCAGGCATCGAAGAGCGTGGCGATTTTTCCATCGGGCTTCTGATAAAGCCAGAAGCGAACCTCGATGCCGTTTTCTTTCGCTTCGTATCGATGGAGTTCGCCATCGTAGACCTCTTTCAGCGGGATGGAAACTTTTCCATCAACGAAGCTGACTTCGGTGGCGGGAGAAAGGGCGCTGGCGCTCTTTTCGTAGATAAAGCTGGCGGTGACCATGACGATAAAGGCGAATGAGAAGATGTAGACCGAGGCCATCCAGAGACGCTCGCGGCGGGCTGTCCAGAGCGCTTTGCGGCGCGCCGCGCCGGCTTCGGGTAGCGCTAGCGGTTGGCGGCTCTTCATTTCAAAGAGCACCATCAGGGCGGCCAGAGCCAGGATGGTGATGAAGAAGAAGAAATCATTGCGCACGATGGGGCCGATGATGGCCATCTCTTGCCGAGAAGAGGGAAGAACGCCATTTTCGGAGAGTTCGTGCAGTCCAGAGATCACGAGTTGCCCGGCCACCAGGAAAAGAATCGCAGTCGTGACCTTGAAAAATTTCTGGAGATTAATCTTGACGCTGCCCTTGACGAACATCACGCCAAACAACACCGCAACGACCACTCCCATGACGGTGCCGATGAAGCTCATCAGTTCGCTGGAGTTGAGGGTGACGGCCGAAAGAATCAAAACCGTTTCGGCGCCCTCGCGCAGCACCATAAGAAAGACGAAGGCGAACAGACCAAGCCAGGCGTCACCGCGGGCGAACAGGCCGACTTTGCTTTCGATCTCGCCTTTGAGCTTGCGCCCGGTCTTCATCATGAAGACGATCATGGTGACGACAAACACGGCAGCGACCAGCATGACCCAGCCTTCGAAGATGTCTTCATTCAGCTTGAAGCGAGAGAGGAGCACGGCCACGCCGATCGATCCGACAAAAGCTGCGCCGAGCGCGGCGTACACAGATTTGCGAAGATCGTTGCGGCCGATCTTGGCCAGATAGGCGAGGGTGATTCCGACGATTAGCGCCGCTTCGACGCCTTCGCGGAGAGTGATAATGAATGCCTGGAGCATGAGAAATTAGAGCCTTCTAATTGAAAATGAATTTCAATTTCAATATCAATAGGATACGTTTTCAGGCAGGGTCAGTCAACGCAACGAATCACGAATCGCTGTGATTTACATCACACGGGGAAAACCGGGCATTGAACGGTGATGGTCCACACCCTCAACCGACGACACTCCGTCGTTTTCACACAGAGCGCAGGAATTTCTGTGCTCTCTCCAACTCTGGGAATGATTTTTCCTCCGCCAAGAATTCTTGCGAGTGTACGCACCGCCGGCTGCCGCGCAATTTCACCGGATGTTTCAAATGCAGCATCTCGTGAAACAGAATGTACTCGACCGCATATCGAGGCACGCGCGGGTGGTCAAACACTCGGCTGATCACGATGGCGTTGTGGGCGGGATCATAGTGGCCGAGGCTGCTGCGGGCGTGGTTCCGGCTCCAGGTGAGTTGGGGGCGCCCCATCAGGCCGTGGAAGAAACGCTGATTGAGGTCCTCAAAGATTTCTTCCAGATGATAGTGATGGCCCCGGGCGGAGTGGATGTGTTTTCGTCCACGGATCTGCCGCATCAGGCGAGCCTTGGCGGCTATATCGTGGCTGGCGATGTAACGGCGGTAACGGGTGTTGTGGATGCGATCGATCGGTTTGCGATAAAGCTTGGCGAGCAGTATGTGGGCGATCGAATGCAAAACCGCGTCCGGAGCCCCTTCCAGCAGGTCGGATAGCCGAATGAAAAGCTCGCCTTGCCTTAGCCGGATAGTGTTGTTGATCGAAACGAAGGCGTAGAAGCGAACATTGGTCGGAGGTGGATCTGTGCGCGGACGCAGTTCGCGAAAGGCCTCGCGAAATATTTCAGTGAGCCTCGGAGACACGTTGAATCAAGGGTAGCATGGCCAGAATCCTGATTAACGGAGGTGCGGTGGTTCATCCGTTGCGGGCCCGTGCCCGGCTTCAAGAATTTCGCCGCGGGCAAGTAGCTCTATTTCTTCTTTTTATGCTTCATATACTCCTCGACGTCGGACAATGTTTTGCGGTGATCGTCCGCGCTGGAGTCGACGGTGTCGAGGGCATTGGTCAGGATGAATTCGTACTGGCTCATTTCGACGGCGTTGCTGTTCGCAGAGTTCTTGAGCGCGCGCAGTTTGGCTTGGAATTCAGTATCCGCTTCAATAACTAGCCTTAACGGCTTGCGGATGTCGTTCTTGCGGCCAAAGTACATGTCGATGTTGTCGTTGAGTTCGTCATAGACGGCGAGGAAGTCCTCGAGCAGGTCATGCGTCTGCTGCCCGCGCTCGGTGGCTTTGGGATCGGCGCGCATTTGCTCAAGCTTTGTGATGCGGTCGCGGGTAAACTTCACGAAGAGCTTTAAGCGCTCGTCGGGATCAAGCATGGCGTCGCGCAGTTGGTTGATTTCGAGCGGATTAAGCGGATCGCGGCGCTGCGCACACAGCGGCGGAGGAACCGGAACAATGAGCGGTACGAGGATTAGCACCCAGGGCAAAACCTCGCGCCAAGGCCGACACCCTTGAGAATGGCCTTCCAGCCTCATTTTTTTTGTTCTTTCTTGTCTTTGGCGAACATCGCTTGCAGCAGTGTGGTGCGCACGTCTTCCAACCGGGCGATTGCCTGTTCGACTGGCGGCTGATCTTCGAAGGCCAGGGTGCGTTTGATGTCGCGCAGCTTATCCGCAATTTTTCGCACGTCGATCTCGACATTCTTGAGCCGCTTGTTGCTTTGCAGCGCGGCGTCGCGGGCTTTCTCGGAGTAGCTGACGATGTCATCAACGGCGGCGCGGGCTTGCTCGACGGGACCATTGTTGTAAAGCTGGTCGGCATTGCGCAGTTGTTGGCGCGCGATGCGAATGCCCAGCTCGGGGCGGTCTTCGACGCGCGCGCTTTCAAATCTGGCCTTCATTTCGTCCAGGGTTTCTTCCTTGGCGGCAGTGCAAACGATGGCGACGGCGAGGAGAAGCACGCTATAAGCAAGGCGGTACATGGCGATCAACGCTTCGGTTCAATGGCGATCAGGCGGTGGGTGGCCTGCCACTCCTGATCAGGATACTTGCCGCCGGCTACATCTAGAAAATGATGATAATCGACGGCGGCCAATTTGTAGTCGCGAAGGTGATCGTAGGCTGAAGCCCGGAGAAAAAAGCAGATCGCAGGCATCTCTGTATTTAACATCGCGCGGCCATTGAGGGCTCGCACTGTCAGCTCGTAATTCTTATTTTCATTGGCCGCGAAAGCAAGGTCGACGTAGATGTCGGGCCAATCGCGTTTTAGCCGGAGCGCGGTAAGAAACTCCTGCTGCGCCTCGGGAAATTTCTTTTCGCGCAACAAAGCTTGGCCGAGAGAGCGGTGTAAATCTGGATCATTCGCGCGGGTAGCAAGCAAATTGCGATATGCGGCCTCGGCCAAGTCGTTCTTGCCGGCGCTGGCATAAAGGTCGGCAATTTCGTGCTGGGCGTCGGCGTCGGCGGGAGCGACTTTCAGCGCGGTTTGCAGTTCGGCGATCGCGTCGTCTTTCTTGTTCTCGGCCGCGAGTACGCGCCCCAGTTGCAGGTGAATGACCGGGTCGGTGGGATGCGCCGCAGCCAGCCTCCGCAGCAGCGGCTCGGCGTCGCTGAGGCGATTCGATTTCATATAGATGTTGGTGAGACCGACGGCGGCGTCCGTCGAGTGAGGATCGAGTGCCAGTGCTTGTTTGTATTCCGCTTCGGCGTCGGAGAATTCCTTTTGGCGTTCGAGCAACTGTCCGGCAGAGAGATGAGGCTCGGGATCTTTCGGAGTGAGCTCCGATGCTTTGAGGTAGGCTGCAAGCGCCTCGTTCGGCTTCTTATTTTCCAGCAAGTGCGCGAGCGCCAGCCACGCGCGGGCCTGGCCGTCATCGACATGCGCGGTCGGTTTGAGAGTTGTGGCAGCCAGCAAGAATTGCTCGGCGTCTGGATTATTGGCGCGGTCAAGCATCAGGCCGAGGTTGAGATTTGATTCGAAAACGTCAGGGTTTGCGGCAACCGATTTGCGGTAAGCGACGATGGATTCATCGCTGCGATTGAGGCGGTTCAGAACGAATCCGAGATCGAACCATGCTTGATAGGCCCACGACTGTTTACTGTCAGGATCTTTATCGAGGGCTTTTTTCAGCAGCGTTTCTGCCGACGCGAAATCGTTTTTCTGGATGGCAGTTTCGGCCTGGGCGATTTCCGGCGGCGTGTCATCTACGCGCTCTTTGTAGTGGCGAACGGTGGTGTGGGTCTGCGCGAGCAGATACGAGCAAGCGGCGATTGTTAGGATCAACAGAATGGCAAGATTGACCGTGGCTTTAGCCGCCCAGCGGCAGCTGTATCCGCGCTGGAAGATGTTACCGCTCACCATGGCGTGCGCCGTTCCCGTTCAAGACTTGCTTCAGATACTGCCCAGTATAAGAGTCTTTCAACTCGGCAATCGCTTCCGGCGGCCCTGAGCCGACTATATTCCCTCCGCGATCGCCGCCTTCGGGACCAAGGTCGATCACCCAGTCTGCGGTCTTAATGACTTCAAGATTGTGCTCGATGACGACGATCGAACCGCCCGCGTCGATAAGTCGGCGGAAAGCGGAGAGCAGTTTGCTCACGTCGTCAAAATGCAGGCCGGTTGTCGGCTCATCGAAAATGTAGAGCATACGGCGTTTGCGTTTCGGCGTATCGCCGCCTTCCGAGGGCCGGCTCACCGCGCGCGCTCCTGGCTGGAGGTGCGCGGCCAGCTTCATACGCTGCGCTTCGCCGCCAGAGAGCGTCGTAGCCGACTGCCCAAGTCGCAGGTAGCCAAGGCCTACTTCATCAAGCACACGCAACTTTTCCGTGAGCCGCGGAACTTCAGCGAAAAATCTCAGCGCCTCGCGAATTGTAAGATTCAAAACTTCGTGAATGTTCTTGCCTTTGTAGTGGATCTCGAGCACCTGCGGCTTGTAGCGCGTGCCTTTGCATTCATCACAAATTAGTTCGACGTCGGCGAGAAATTGCATTTCGACTGTGACCGTCCCATCGCCCTGGCAATTTTCGCATCGGCCCCCAGGAACATTGAAGGAGAAATGGCCGGCAGGGAAGCCTCGCTTCTTGGCCTCCGGCAGCGAAGAAAAAAGTTCGCGGATAATGTCGAACGCTTTGATGTAGGTGACCGGATTTGACCGCGGAGTGCGCCCAATCGGCGATTGATCGACCAACACAACTTCGTCGAGATAATCTTCTCCTTCGATGCTGTCCCACAAAATAGCGGAGGGCGCGCTGCCATTGGTCTGCCGCTTGGCTGTCGCTACTGCCTGATAGAGCACGTCGTGCAATAACGAAGACTTTCCTGAGCCGGAGACTCCCGTAATGGCTACCAGAATATTGAGCGGAATTTCGAGATCGATGCGCTTAAGGTTATGGGCGCGCGCTCCTGTGATGCGAAGTTTGTGCGATCCTGGCTGGCGGCGCTTGGTAGGAATCTGAATGTGTAACTCGTCGCCAAGATAGCGGCCGGTGAGCGATTGCGGCATCTTGATGATCTCGTTGAAGGTGCCGGCACCGACAACTTTTCCGCCGTTCTCCCCCGCGCCCGGACCAAGATCGACGATGCGGTCGGCCGCGCGCATGATGTCGGGATCATGCTCGACCACAAGAATCGTATTCCCCAAATCGCGCAGATCATGCAGAATCTTAATGAGCCGGTGCGTATCGCGGCTATGCAGGCCGATCGAAGGCTCGTCGAGCACATACAATGTGCCGACCAGTCGCGAACCAAGTGAAGTGGCCAACTGAATCCGCTGTGCTTCACCGCCCGATAGCGTCGAGGCAAGACGATCGAGGGTCAGATATTCCAGCCCCACTTCGTTGAGAAAGCGCAGCCGTTCTCGAAGTTCAATCAGCAACTTGTCGGCGATGGCCGCCTGCTGCGGCGTCAGCGAGAGTTCGTTGAAGAAGCGCGCCGCTTCTTCCACAGTCATGCGGCACACCTCGCAAATGTTCTTGCCTTGAATCTTTACCTGACGTGCCTCGACCCGCAACCGAGTTCCAGCGCAATCCGAACACACTGAATATCCGCGATAGCGGCTGAGAAAAACGCGCACGTGCAGTTTGTATTTCTTGCGTTCAAGATGCTGGAAGAAGCCGCGCACGCCGGGGAAGCCGCGGGTGCCGTCAACAATTAACCGCCGCTGATCTTCCTCGAGGCCATTCCAGGGCACATCCAGAGGAATTTCAGTTGCGCGCGCAAAGCGTTTGAGTTCGCTGAATAGCGGCCGATATTTTGGCTTGGTCCAAGGCTCGATCGCGCCTTCATTCAAAGTCTTACCCTTGTCGGGAATCACTAGATCAAGATCGAAATCAATGGTGTTTCCAAATCCCTGGCATCGCGGGCACGCGCCGTAAGGATTGTTAAACGAAAACAGGCGAGGCTCGGGTTCCTCGTAGCGGGTTCCGTCGTTCTTGCACTCGAAGCGTTGGGAGAAGCGCAATCGCTCCGGCGCGTGATTTTGGCCGTCACCCTCCTCACTTCGAGGCGCGGTTTCAAAAATAACCTCGCCCGCTTCGCGATAGCCGATCTCGACGGCATCGACGATGCGCGAACGCTGATCGGCGGAGACGACAAGACGATCTACGAGCCCATAAACCGGCCGGGAAAAGTTGATGTCGAGTAACGACTCTGGGGTCGAGAACTCGAATACTTGTCCGTTCTGAAAGAGCCGATTGAAGCCGCGCTTGCGCAAGTCAAAGAGCCGCGCCTTGATCGCGTCTGAGGGTAAGTGCGGTTCAGCCACATTCTTCTTGGCACGAGTCCTCTTGCCAGTCTTTTTTTCTGGAGCTGGTGTTGTGGGACTATTCGCCTGAATCGGAAAAAACACGTGCAGCCGCGTGCCCTCGCCCAGAGCCAGGACGCGCTCGGCGACTTCGTCCACCGTATCCTTTTTCACTTCCTGCCCGCAGAGGAGGCAGTAGGTGCGGCCGACGCGGGCAAAGAGCAGGCGCAGATAGTCGAAGATCTCGGTGGCGGTGGCGACGGTCGAACGCGGATTGCGGGTAGAGTTCTTCTGCTTGATCGCAACCGCGGGCGCAATGCCGTCGATCACATCGACGTCCGGCTTCTCGATCCGCTCAAGAAACTGCCGTGCATATGCCGACAGTGACTCGACGTATCGGCGCTGCCCTTCGGCATAGATCGTATCGAAGGCGAGCGACGATTTGCCCGATCCTGACACGCCGGTAACGACCGTCAGAGTGTTGTGCTGGATCTCAAAATCAATGTTCTTGAGGTTGTGAACCCGGGCCCCGCGAACCACAATGCTATCTGTCGACATCTTCCCCTGGTGCTACAGATGGATCAAAACGCGCAACCGAATCTTTCTATTATAAATCGTGGCGGGGCAGTATAAAGCTCAGCGTTTCGAAAGATAAATCTGGCTTGAAATTAATACGCTAGGCGTAGCGGAACGGCCGCTCTTCAGTGCTTCTCCAGAAGTAGGTGAGAATGATGACGCTGGCGATCGCAGCGTAAGCGCACCACAGCGAAGTGAAGGCATACCGTTTAAATGCCATCACGATCAGCAAGATCGCGAGGTTGGCCGCCCCGAAGACCACCATCATCTTGTTCTTCGAAAAGAACAGCGAGCCACAGGTTGCAATGACGTAGAGCACCGCAACCGCCATGTTGTTGGTCGCTTGATTGATATAAACGATCGTGTTCTGCTTGATATAGAGCTGCAACGGAAACGCGGTCAGCGCCCACAGAATATAGAGAGTCGTCCCCAGGCCGAGCACGAGGAAGGGAAGCATGCGCTGGCGGCTCTTTCGATCAGCCTCAAACAGAAACACGCTCAGTGGCAGTAGAAACGGCAGTAGCCCTTGTGCATAAAGCATGAAGGCTGCGCCCATATCGTGAGCCACCGCAGGTGAAAATATCCCGTCCAATCCCAGCCAGACGAATCCCTCCATAAACTGATGAATGGCGAATAGCGTCGGCAGCGCGGCGAATAGCAGCTCGCGCCGATGCCTCACTTTAGTAAACGTGACGACGCCAACTGCGCTCAGAACTCCGCTTCCGACAAAGTTTGCGGTTGCTGAAAAGCACACGGGGTAAAATTTCTCCGTTGCGAGATTACACCGATCGTCGCGAAATGCAAAAGATTTATCGGATTCGTGCTCTTATTTCACAGAAATGCGGGGCAGCGAGGGGTTCACTGCGCCGCGAATGAGAACAACACAAGGATGTAGATCCAAAGCCCCGTCATGCAATGCCAATACCAGGAGGTGATGTCGACCACGATGCGCCTTGTCTCCACCGGACGATGCAGCACTGCCGCGATGTTCGCGAAGATGAGAGCCAGAATGCCGCCAGCCAAATGCAGCCCGTGCATCGCGGTGAGAATGTATACAAAGGAACTGCTGGTGCCGCCGGCGAGGTGAAAACCTCCGGCGGAAAGTTTGCTCCAGACAAAAAGTTGGCCACCAAGGAATGCAAGTCCAAGCACGGTGGTGATGCTGAGCCAAGGGACGTGCCGCTCGTCGCCTAGCGAGACGCCAGGAATAGATTGCACCGGGGCGAGCGCCGCCTCCCGGGTGATTCCACGCCGCGCCATGTCAACGGTGATGCTGCTAACGACAAGAATTCCAGTATTGAGCAGCAACGCCAACCACGGCAGTCGGACCGGAATCCAAGATCGAATGTATGCCATTTGACTCTGATCAAAGCTCAGGAACCCGCGCCGTATGAGATAGACGGCTGTGAACGAAATAAAAAGCATGGCAATTGGTGTCATCACGATGGCCAGCCCCAGCCGCGCCCGGCGGAGGCGCTCGCCGTAGTTCGGCATGGAGTCGGGCATATAGTTCGGGACATCGGGAGTGCCGTCATCGCCGCGGCCGTCACCTCCACCTCTGCCGTTGTGTGGGGGGAGGGACGCTCCATGGTGGCCGGAGGCGCGGTTCGAGATGGGCGTTAGTGGCGCCATACCGGAAAGTTGTTTTGTTGGCGAGGATATAAATCGCCAGAGTTCGAATCAGGCTTAAGATCGAAGGCGCAGCCCTTGTCGTGACGAAAATTGAAATCGAAGCCTATGGAGCCTTCTCCTATCGCCGCGCGCGATAACGAGCGCCTTCGCTGGAACCGGAAATACTCGGGCTCGGATGCAAGAGCAAAAAGTAGCCCCGATCCCTTCCTGGTGCGGAGTTTTTCCGAATTTATTCGGCCTGAGTTTCCGCGCGGAGGGAGCGCACTTGACGTCGCGGGCGGAGCCGGACGCCACGCGATCTGGCTGGCAAAGCAAGGCTGGCAAATCACCGTCATCGATGTTTCCGAAACCGGAGTTGAGCAGGCACGGCAGAACGCCGGACGGCTCACATCCCGCATTCACTTTGTAGTAGATGATCTCACTCACTTCAACGCTGCGCAAACCCGATTCGAGGCGGCGTTTGATTTGGTGATAGTGTTTTTCTACCTGGAGCGAAGCATTTTTTCGGAAATTGTAAGGGCGTTGCGGCCCGGCGGACTGCTCATCTACAAAACCTTTACCTCGGCGCAAGCGAATCTCAGCGGCGGTCCCAAGAATCCGCAACATCTCTTGGAGCCCCGTGAACTCTTACAACTGGCCGCGGGACTGCGAATATTGCATTACCGTGAAGGGATTTCAAAGCAGGCCGTCGCCGAATTGGTGGCGAGAAAGGAAATCTGATTGGCGATCGCTATCCGCCAAGATGTTGCAAGCAGCCTATTGTCGCATCTAGACTTACTATGAACTTGCCATGAACTTGGCGTGACATGCGAAAGTGGCGGAATTGGCAGACGCACCAGACTTAGGATCTGGCGGGTAAAACCGTGGGGGTTCGAGTCCCCCCTTTCGCACCAGTAATTGTTCCTCCCTCGTTGGCGACGTTTTGACGGTACAAGCTTTGGTTTCAAGCGGTCACCCTTGCGGTTTACGTTCTGAATGGCGTACAAAGTTGTTTTTCGCTGAAATATTGGGGCACTGCCGCGGAATCCGTATAGGCAGCGTGTGTTAAGATATTTTTGCGCAAGCGCACCGAAAGCGTGTAACCGTGCGGTAAGATTTTTGGCAGGGACAGCTGTCAATTCACAAGCCGCCGGCGTCGCTTCCGGGTTGTAAAGCTCGCTGAGTATT
>Ga0187859_10002346_pt1 | contig 11877 bp, 11 predicted proteins | sample June2016WEW_10_1_2_FD_133019 | JGI IMG/M metagenome (GOLD analysis project Ga0187859, IMG submission 133019) | Peatland microbial communities from SPRUCE experiment site at the Marcell Experimental Forest, Minnesota, USA - June2016WEW_10_10 | ecosystem: Environmental > Terrestrial > Soil >... | reverse complement strand
CTACAATGGATGAGAACTTCAAACACCGAGGAAACCCATGCCGCTCTCCGGAGAAGCTATCCGCCTGATGAATTACATTGACGACGTTGCCGTGACCCTCCGCCGGGTGCTTGCGACGATTCCGACGCTTACCGCAGACGAGCGCGCACGAGTGGCCGAGCACCTGCTGCAGACCCGCCCCAACGCCGAGGATGTTGCGCGCGCGCTATTGCCCGAATAAGCCGCTTCCTTGCAGACTGTCGCCATAATCGGAGCGGGTCCGCTGGGCCGGTGGCTTGCGCTGAGCGCAGCCCGTGCGGGGTTCCGTGTGCTGTTGGAAGACGTGATGCCGACCAATCTGCATCACGCGCGGGAGGCGCTGCGGGCCGAGCTTGGTGCTGAAGCGCTGCCAAACGTGACTTTTGTTTCCACCATTGAGGACGCCGTGCGCGAGGCGGACCTGGCGATTGACTGCGTGCCGGACGAGTTGGAATCGAAGCTTGAGATATTTTGCCTGCTTGACCGGATGGCCCCGCCGCGGACAGTGCTGGCGACGCCGACGATGCGGCTTTCGATTGCGGACCTGGCAGCCTGTACCTATCGCGCCGACAAGTGCATTGCGATTGCGGCGGAGGCGAGCAGTTTCGCGGCAGATCCGGGGGCGGAGATCCTGCTGCGCACCACTTCCAGAACCGCGCCGGAGACGGTCGCACTGGTTGAGGATTTCTGGCGACGGCTGGGGTACAGCCCGGCCTTTGAAGCCGATGCGGCCGAGGTCGCGACGGACAGCGCGATTTAACGCAGGGCCTCCAAAATCCATAGCCCTTCTGAATTGGCTATGTTGGCAACAGTTGACTTGTCTCCAATGAATCCCACACTTCTGAACCCGACGCTGAATTATTCCGACGCCGATGGAGATCACTCGTTCGTTCTGGATAGCGATTTCACTTCGATTGGCCGCTCGGCTGGTCAGGACCTAGTGCTGCACGATCCTCGCATCTCGCGTAAACACGCGGTGATTTCGCGGGAAAACGGTGTGTTTCAGGTGTTGGACCAGGGCAGCACACACGGAAGCTTTGTGATTGGGGCGCGAATTGAGCAGGCGGCTTTGAAGGACGGGGATGTGCTGCAACTGGGCTCCCTGGTCGGATTGAAGTTGCACTTTCGGTCGACCGCAGGCAAGCGGGAAAGCACAGAACACATGACGATTGTGAGCGAGTTGCTTTCCTCGTTTCACGAACTCACGCCCGCGGCGGATCCGGGGCATCCGACTGCCGGCGAGATTGGAAAGCTGAGCTGGCTGAGTGCGGCGCGGCTGTTGAACGCCGGAGGGGCGATCGGCGAGATCCTGATGACTCTTTTGCAACTGACGTTGCAGATTACCGGGGTGGAACGAGGATTCGTCTTCCTGATGGAAGGCGACGAGATGAAGCTGGCGCGGGGTTTGAATGCCGGCGGACACCTCATTGACGAAGATGGAACGGTATCGCGGCGGGCAATGCAGGCGGCGATTGAGAGCGGTTCGAAGTTCTCCATTCGCGACACGTTGAGGGACCAGGCCGCGTCCGCGTGGGATAGCGTAATCCCCAACAGCATCCGGAGCGTGTACTGCATTCCGCTACGCAAGCGAGACATGGGAAGCGGCAAAAGCACGCTGCTGGGCCTTCTGTATCTGGACAGCCAGATTGGTCCGGGCTATCTGAGCGAGGTGGATCACCAACTGCTCTATACGATTGCGACTGAGGCGGCCGTGCTGCTGCATAACGCGCTGCTTGCGGAGGCGGAGCACGAGGCTCGGCGTGCGCGCGAGGAACTTGCCGTGGCGGCAAAGATTCAGAGTGGACTGATGAGCATCGCCTTGCCAGTGCTGCCCTGGGCGGCACTGCAGGTCAAGATGATTCCGTGCCTCGAGGTGGGTGGAGATTTCTTCAATGCAGTGGCTCTGGACGACTGCTTGTGCGCGGGCATTGCGGACGTTTCGGGTAAGGGTGTTGCTGCTGCCATTGTGGCAGCTACGATGCAGGGAATCATTCACGCGCAGTTGCTTTCGCGGCAAAGCCTGCCGGAAATTGCCGCGCAGTTAAACCAGTTTCTGTTTGCGCGGGGTGTGGGCAAATACGCAACCCTGGTGCTGCTGAAGCTCCACAAGGACGGGCGCGTAGAGTATTTGAACTGCGGGCACATTGCGCCGGTTCTGGTGCGAGGGGGCCAAAGGCAGCGGCTCTGTGAGAGCAACACGGTAGTTGGGTTGTTGCCGGATGTGACGTACTGCTCAGCACACTTCACTCTGCAAGCCGGAGACCGGCTTTTGCTGGTGACCGATGGGCTGGTGGAAGCTGAGAACGAGGCCGGCGAAATGCTTGGCGATGACGGCTTAGACAGGATTGCGCATTTTACGGAAATCGAGGACACTCTGGATCATGTCGCGCAATTCCAGGCGCACAACCAGGCGCAGGACGATTGCACGGCGCTCCAGGTTCAGTATTTGCGAATGAATTAATGCGTACGATCGCTCGAACTGAGCGCTAATCTTTGATAGGCATCCACGATTTAATTTCAGAAAAGTCTATCCATTGAAAGTCGCTTGCGAGCGGGCAGCTGTGGCAATGCGGAACTGCGCCACAGTGCGACTTCCCCACTGCAACGGTGAGGGCGTGAAACTCATTGAAGAGGGCAGCGCTTGCGCCCACGGGGGCAGTCGGATCCGGTGCGAAGGCCTGGCGGGTCAGTTCGGCCAGTGCTTCATAGCCCTTCCGATTGCGTCCCGGCGGCGGAACGATGAGTTGATGGCGCTCGGCAATGCGGCGCAGATACTCGTCCGCAACGGGAACGGGATGTTGGAGCGCATAGAGCAGGATGGCGTCGGCGGTCTCCGGTCCCGCGCCGGGCAGGGCAAGAAGGCGCGGGCGAAGGACGGCTGTTGGAGTGGCCGCTAGAGCGTCCAGCGAGCCTGAATACTCCTCGTCAACCATGGCAACGAATGCCTTCAGAGCCGGCGCTTTGCGAGTGGGGAAGCCGGACGGGCGAATGAGGGTTTGCAGTTCTGCAGTTGGAATTCCGCGAAGTCCATCCAGGGTGAGCGCGCCGCCGTTGCGCAGGTTGGCGAGGGAGCGTTCGACGGCTTTCCATGCGGTGTTTTGCGTAAGATAGGCGCCGAGAATCACTTCAAAGCGCGTTTCGGCGGGCCACCAGCGCTGTGGGCCGTAGGCTTCGACGAGGCGATCGTGCATGGAACGGAGGCGCTCAGCGGGGCTCGGACGGACGGGACTGGGGCGGGCCTTCACGGCCCGGGCTCCTCAACAGGCGGAGTCAGGAGCTGCTGCTTCCACTCAAGGATGCGGGCACGGGCGGCGGCAGCCTCGGCCTGCGGAACATGGCCGGCGCGTTGCAACGAAATGGAGAGCGCGGTGTGTGCCAGAGGATCGGCGGGTGTGATGGCCGTGAGAGCGAGCGCTGCGGCAATGGATTGTTCGAGCTGGCCGGCATCGCGGAGGGCGCGGACGAGACCGTGATGGGCTTCAATATGCGCCTCTGTTTTTTCTGGTCCGGCGGCGAGGGCGGCGCGGAAGACATTGGCTGCCTCCGCTGGTTTTCCGGCGGCGAGCAGATCAAGGGCGCGCTGGTTGAGCAATACGGTGGTGGGGGCGTTGGATTCGGTCACGGCTGTCATTAGGATAAGGGAACGCGGGTCGTTCAACTGTTGCGCCTAAAGAGGGGAATCGATGAAGAGTTTTATTTCGCGCGCTGGGTGCCGAAGAGGACTGAAGAGGCGGGATGTGCTCCTTGGCCGGAGTCGGCATGACAGGGACACCTTGGAACCAGCCGAAGAAGGCATGTCCGATCTCGTGAAAGAACCTGCTACCAATGAAGGCCGCCAGAAATACCAACGTGAACCTCAGCGGACTCGTCATGCGCCCTTGAAAGTGCACCGAGGATAACAGCCCGGGTTGGAACGATGGCCCTCGACTCGAGCGATCTAGTTACCGGGAGCGCTCGGCGATCTGTACGCGATATGGGCTTAGCAAGTCCCCAGTTGAGTGGCCGACGGCTGCGAGAGCAATGCGGTAATTAACCTGTGTCTGCAGCAGGATAAGTTCGGCCTGTGCGAGCCTGGTCTGGGCGTCGAGCACGAAGAAGTTGGTTTCCGCCCCGAGCTCAAATTTGCGCTGCTCTGAGGCCAGAGATTTCTGCGCCAGATCGAAGGACGTTGTGCCGGCGGTCAATGCCTGCGTGGCTTCGTCGAGTTGATGAATGGCGTCGTGGACCTCGCGTGTGATCTGCTCGCGGACCTGGCCGCCGGTGTAGAGGTCGTGGGTGCGTGACACCAGGGCGTTTCCCAGAGTTGACTGCCCCCCGCGATTCCTGATAGGAAGCGTCAGCGAGAGAGTTCCTCCATAACCTGGATAGCCGAAACCGAAGAGCTGACTCATCGAAGAACCAAATCCTCCGGGCGCGACAAGCTGGCCCGTGACGAGGTTATACTGATTGCCGCCGAGGCCGCCTGTCTGGTAGAAGCCCTGCAACTGGAGATTGGGTTCGAGTTGATTATGTGCGAGCCTGATGCTGGTTTCATCGTTCGCGAGCGCATCCTTGACAGCGTCGAGTTCCGGCCGTTGGCTAAGCGCCAGCGCAAGAGCTGTCTCGGTGTCCATATTCTGCAGTTGCCCGTCCGTTTCCGGCTTTTCAGTCAGCTCCAGTTCCAACGCAAGCACCTTGGGGTCACGGTCCGCGCCGATAGTGACGCGCAGATCCTCCTCGGCCTGGGTGAGGGCGTATCCAGCTTGAATGACCCCAACCTTGCGGGCAGCAACCTCTGACTGAGACCGATATATATCCAGTGGCGGCAAGGCTCCCAGCTCAAGTGAGTGCTTGTCGCGATCGTAACTTGCTTCCGCCAGTTTGAGCGATTTTTGCTGCACATCCAGAGCGCCGCGCGCCTGAACCGCCGACCAATATTGAGTAACCACCTGCAAGATGGCATCGTTTACCTGGGCCTCGAAGCTGGATCGGGATTGCTCGAGCGAACGGCGCGCGATCTTGACTAGCGCCGTGTTGGCAAAGCGTCCACCGCCCCGGAGCAAGGGCTGGGTCAAGGTGAAAGTCAGCGTAGAGTTGAAAAATGGATTGAAGTAGTAATAGGAATTGTTGGTGGAATACTTGTTGGAAGAAATCGATGCCTGAAAATTCGTGCCGGGAGTAAACGTCTGCGTGTAACTCACCTGCCCTGTCTGACTCAGCGAATTAAGCGTTATGTTACCTGAAACTCCAACGCCCTGGAGTTGGCTATAGGAAGGAGACGAATAACGATTTACATTGAGACTGCTTTGGAGAATGGGGTCGAACGGCTGAAACTGGCCGAGCAACGCGAACTTCTGGGCTTCAATCTGCGTCTCCTCAATCTGCACATTGCTGTTGTTTTCAAGCGCGAGCAGAATGGTGTCTCTCAGACCGAGACTGAGCTTGCCGTCCTTGACGTAGTTCTGAAGATGTTGCGGGGGCGGGAGCTTGTCTGCGCGGACGCGCGCGGTAAGCATGCCGCGATAACTTTCAGGAGACTGAGCCTGCGAGGACAAGACGCCGACCAGGGCAAAGAGCGAAACGACCTTAAAGCGAATGAACCTCATCCAAAGACTCCATTAATGAGCGGAGATTGTCGGCCGCAGAAGAAGCGGTATTCAGCGGGCAGTTGTGAAATGGGTGCGGAAGAATCACTCATAGCGAATCGCCTCAACCGGATCGAGGCGGGCAGCTTTCGTGGCGGGATAGATTCCAAACACGAGTCCCACTGAAATGGAGACAAGAAAAGCCAAAGCGATGGAACTAAAAGTCACGATGGTCGACCACCCGGCCAGCCACGCAATCAGCCTGGAGATGAAAGAGCCGAAGACCACGCCGATGGTTCCGCCGGCGAATGAGATCATGGTGGCCTCGACCACGAATTGCCGCACTATGTCCGACTGCTTCGCTCCCACCGCGCGGCGCAGGCCTATTTCGCGGGTGCGCTCCAGGATGCTGGCCAGCATGATGTTCATAATGCCGATACCTCCCACCAACAATGAGATGGAAGCTATGGCCACCATGACGGTGTTGAACAGATGCTCCGTGCGCTTCTGTTCGGCAAGCAGTTCGGCGGGCACCACGACGTTGAAGTCGTCCGCGCCGTGATGCGATGAATCCAGAACAGCCCTGACAACTTGCGCGCTTTCCGGAATGTTCGCGTTGTCGGCGAGATTGAGATAAATACCGTCGATCTCGTCCCGGACATCGCTGTAGCTGTCTTCGAGGCGGAGGAATGCCGATTGCAGGGGGATATAGATGTTGTTATTCACATCCACCGAGCCCGTACCGGAGCTGTCGTCCTGCGCGCTGAGTTGAGGACTGACCACGCCGATGACACGAAACCACTCCTCATTAACTTTGACGTATTGATTGAGTGGATTGGAAGAGCCGAACAGGCTCCATTTGGCTGCGGCGCCCAGCACACATACGGCCGCACCGCGGTCGTCCTCCTTCTGGTCGAAAAACCTTCCGCTCAAGACGTGGAGGCCAGCGATCTGTTGGTATGTGGAGTTGACGCCCATCACGTTGGGGATGTCCTGCTGCGCTTTTGGAATGATCTTTGAGGGGGTAAGCTGCTTGCGCGGAGAGGACGAGACAATGCCTTCAAGGTCATCGCGGATGATACGGTAGTCCTTCAAAGTGAGCCCTGGTGATAGCTTGCGGACCTTTTGATGTGCTTGCCATTCTATAGTCTCCTTCGCGTTCACAATGACGTTGTGAACGCCCATTTGTTCGATGAGGGCCATGACCTTCTGGCGTGCGCCGGCGCCGATGGATAACATGGCAACAACAGCGGCCACGCCGAAGATCATGCCGAGCATGGTAAGAAGCGAGCGCATGCCGTGGAGCAGCAGGTTCTGCATGCCCAGTTCCGCGTCTCTCGTCCATTGCTGGTAGCCGAGCAGAATACGCTCACGCAAATGCGAGTTGTTTGGTCGCATCAGGGTGTCCCTCCCAGGCTTCCGGTTGCTGAGCTTGCGCCGGTAGTCTTGCGTGGCGCGGTAGGATCGACCAATGCAACGCGGCTGCCTTCTTCCAGTCCATCGACGGCCGCGCGGCTTTCATTTTCGCTTTGAATTTTCACCTCTTTCTGTTCATAACCGTTGCCCTTCTTCAAATAGACAATGCGCTTGCCATCCTTCAGGAACACCGCCTGGCGGGGAAGATAGAGGACGTTCCTCTTACTGGCGCCGAGAAAGATGACCTCGGCTGTGAATCCCGAACGCAGGCGGGGGTCTTCGTTCGCGAGTTGAATGCCAACCTCGAAGTTGCCGTTAGCGTTCGACGAGAAGAACTGCCGCATGGACATTCCGCCCACGCTTTTGACAGTTCCATGAAAGACCTGTCCGGGCACCGCATCGAAGGCGACCTCGACCGGCTGGCCCACCTGAACATTGTCGCGATCCTGCTCGTCGATTTTCGAGGTCAGGTCCAGGCCCTGGGGATCGACCACCTGTGCGACTGAGCTGCCGGGTTGCACCTGATCGCCCTCGTGATAGTCAGGCAAAGACATCCCCGTAAAAAAGAAGCCTCCCGATGCGTTCATATTCTTTTGAATCGAAACCAACCCATCCATGGGCGCTGTGACGCGCATTTTATCCAGGTTCTGCTGCGCCTGGTCCATGCCCAGCTTGGCCTTGTTGTACTTCTCTTGGGCGAGATAGGTGGCAGCCTGACCAGAAGCTTTGTGAGATTCGATATCTTTCTCCTCTTCTTCCAGCACTCGCTTTGCCTGCCCCATGGCAAGTTCATTTTTGTCGGCATCGATTTTGCTCACGAGCTCATTCTTCTGAACATCGAGTTCGGCCCGGCGCACACTATAGCGGTCTTTGAGCAGGGTGACTTTGTCTACTGCGGTAAGGACCGCGGCATCCGCCTTGGCTTTGGTGATCTCCTGCTCGGCCTGCTGCAGCTCAGATCGGTTCTGCTCCAGTTTGTAAAGCTGTTCGCTGGGATCGAATTCGAAGACGACATCGCCCTTCTTAACAAACTGGCCGGTGTGGATCAGGTGAATAAGCTGAAGTTCACCTCCGCCAACGGCGGGAGCAGAGAGCATGACCGAGTGGCTGGCTCTGAGTTCGCCGGTGGCGTGGGCCTTGAGATCGATTTCGCCGCGCTTGACTTCAGCCAGTGGAATCTTGTCGTTTTTTGTGTTCAAGGGGACGCGGCTGGAGGCCACAACGGCACCGATGCCTGCAGCCAGCACAACGCCAACCACTACCCACACGAGGATGCGATGTCGTTTGATGTGCGCCATCTCACTCCTTCCCCGAAGGGTCTTTGAGCGCAACCGGGTCACCCGCTTTCAAGCCATTGGAGATCAGGACGCGGTCGCGGCTTCTTCGTTCAACTTGAATAGCGCGCTCTTGGAACACCGAGCCATTCCAGACATAGGCCACGGTCTGTCCGGATTTGAGGAAGGAAGCTTGCGCGGGAATGGCGATGGCATCGGGAATCCGGTCGACGATTACGGTGATTTGCACGGTCATCCCGGGCTTGAGGCGAGGGTCCGACTGATCGATGCCGATCTCGAGATCGAAGTTGCGAGGGATGGGCCAGCCCGCAGAGAAGTCGGACGTGGCGATGGTTCCGATGCGCTCCACCTTACCTGTGAACTGACGGTCGGCAATGGCATCCAACTGCAGGGTCACCGGCTGCGATAGTGCCAGCCGGCCACGCTCGGTCTCGTCTACGCGGGCCGCGATGCGCATGGAGGCTGCGTCCGGAAGTTCGGCGATGGGCGTACCGGGCCATGCGCGCTCTCCAGCTTTAAAGGGACTTTCTCCGCCGTTGTGCCATATGGAGAGGAGGCTGATGGTGCCGTCGGAGGGCGCTTTTAGCGTCATCGCAGCCAGCGCGGACTGGGCGCGCTGAGCGTCGAAGTCTGCTTTTCGGCTGGCATTCTTCTTGTCCTGAATCGTCGCCTGATCGACCGCCGCATCGGACTTGAGTTGCTGCTCAGCCTGACGCAGCACCTGTTCCGCATCGGCTAGCTTTAGATTCGCTTCAGCGCCCTCGATTCTAGAGACGACTTCACCCTTGCTTGCGTCGAGCTTGGCCACGTCGACGTCGTATTTTGCTTTCATGACAGCGGTGGTGTCGACCTCTTCATTGAGACGGCCCTGCGCGCGGACCTGCTCAATCTCCGCCTGCGACGACTTCAACAGGGATTGGTCCTGCGCCAGGTCCTGCTGCGTTTTGGATGGATCGAACTCAACAACAACGTCATCCTTTTTCACCTGCGTTCCGTCTGTAACGATTTTCAGAATCTGCAGGTCTCCCGCATTGGCGGGCGCCGTGATGGTGACGGATTTCATGGCCTTCAACTGGCCGCGAAACTGGAGAACATCAAGAAACTCGCCGCGCTTTACTTCAAAGGTCGGAACGGTTGGTGACTTTGTGGAGAAATGCACGACTCCGTAGAGGGCCGCGCTGGCCGCAGAGAGAATGACGACGACCACGAGAGTCCGGCGCTTCAACCACAGGTCCTTGAGCTTTCGCTTCATCTCGAGCTGCTCCCAGCGCTGGCTGCGCCTACTGGATCGACATCGACCGCGGCGGAGAGATCGGGCATCAACCTTGGATCGTGGCCCTGAATGGAGAACGTAGCGGAGAAGTGACGAAGCTTCGGCGAGAAGTCGCCAGGCGTGCCCATGGGATCAACGGATTCCAACCGGCCCGAAAACACCATGTCACTATACGCATCGAGATGCACCAGAGCCTTTTCGCCTATCTTCAAGCCCACCAGATCTTCCTGGTTGACCGGAACTCGGACTTCCATGATCGCAGGGTCGACCACCTGCATGAAGGGAACGCCCGGACGCACTTGATCGCCTTCCTGCACTTCTCCCATGTTTCCCTGTTTCCAGATGGTGTTGAATACGACGATGCCGTCGATAGGTGCGTGAATCTGCATCAAGGCGGAATTCGCTTGTGAGTGCAGCATGGTCTCGCGTGTGCGGTCGCGCTGAATCTCGAGAATGCGAATCGAGGCCTGCGCCGCCTTTCGCTTCAGGTCGAAGGTCTCCTTCAACTGCGCCAGCGTAGCCTGAGCCTCGTCCAGGTCTTCCTGGGCCTTTTCGGCATCAATCCGGGAGAGCAACTCGACCTTCTCCATCTCCAGCTTCGCCTTGGCGAGACTGTCTTCCGCTTGCTTGATCTCGGTCTCGTCTTTGGCGCGCGCTGCGTCTTCCTTGGCCCTTTCTTCGATGACCTTTTCATTTTCGTCATCGCTCTGGGCCTGTTTATCGATGTAGTCGCGTAACTGCGCCTGGCGGTCGAACTCGACCAGCAGATCTCCCTGCTTGACTCGTGTTCCGCTTGGGACCAATTTGGTAATAGTGAGTGCGCCAAACTGCTGGCCGGCAAGGAGGGGGGCCATAATCGATCGGGCTGCAACCGCGGACGTCATTCCCTTCAGGCGCAGAGTTTCGGGTGGGGCGCCGGACCCCAGGGAAGAATGCAAAGCAGGGCTGTTGTGGGCCTTGGCCCTTGTGCGCAGAAACTGGAATGTGCCAGCGACCGCAAGCGTCAATGCGACAGTCAATGCAAGGACGATGCCGCGCGGCAGCCGCCGAAAACCCGGGCGGCTCGCCAAATCCAGTTGCACTGCTGCCGCTGGACTTTGAGGCGGACTCTCCAGCCTACTCACCGGAGTTCCACCTGAGCAGGAAATGACTCCATGCACTCTCGCTCCCTGTCATTCGCTTTCACGCAAATATACGCGCTCCATTCCTCAGCATCAAGGATCGGGGCAAGTGGTTCGCATGAACCGCGTCAGACGAGAAAGGTTTCTTTCATTGGACGCCTGTTAGACGCATTTGTCTTCCATTCCGCTCGCAGGATCTTTTTCAGGTTGAATTATGCGTACCCCCTGGAAAATGGAAATCGTGCCGATGAATTTGTAACGGCGATTGAAGAATTCAAGCCGCTCCAAGCTGACGATTCAGCTAAATAGGCTGAGATAGCAAGGACCGTTTGCCGCTTGCGCAGGAGGCCCCTTTGGGGCTACTTGTGCGGCCTCCAAGCGCATCGCATTTACATTGAAGAACCTCTCGTGAACGCCTTTCGGATCATTTAGCATCACTCGCTAAAATCAACTCGCAACCAGTGATTGCTTCGCCAGTTCCCATGTGCAGCGGACTCTTCAAATTCACGTCTACGCCATTGCATCTCACGCTTCGCCAAAGAGTCTCCATGGGTAAGTGGTCCAGGGTGAAAATGTATCTTCCTTCGGGTATTCGATTGAAGAGGAACTTTCCGTTCAGATCAATCTCTCTTCTTCCACCCCCATGTCCTTCAAGAGCGCGAATTCCGATCTCCGTCCCAGCGGAATTGCCGTTTCCTCTTCTTCGTATCTCACAACTCCCTGCACCGTGCACATACCGCCCACATTTACGTGCAGCGTCACATCCTCGTTTGACACATCAAAGTCTCTTTATCCCTGGCCAAGAAACCAAGGATTAGCATCAATCCACGCGGAAGCCGTCAGCGAATAATGACCAGGAGGCACATCAGAAATCAGAAAGCTACCATCGGGCTGCTTCTCGCCGGCTTTCAGATGCTCTAGCTGCGGCACATAGTAAGCTTCGGGGGGAATGCCTTTGGGCCCAGTGAACCAGACACGATCCGAGTACTTCATAACTGGCATAATTGTGATTCTTAGGTCGTCCTGTTCTTGTCCAGCTTCGAGTTGCAATCTGCCCTCGGCTGAGACCCCCTTGCCGGACCATATCTCCTGATATGTGCCCCATTTGTCGATGATGATCTTAATTGTCGAATCGGTGAGCCGGTATTCCCCGCACGCACAATAGGAGCCGGACGGCAGTCCTCTCAGTG
>Ga0187859_10002345_pt1 | contig 11877 bp, 12 predicted proteins | sample June2016WEW_10_1_2_FD_133019 | JGI IMG/M metagenome (GOLD analysis project Ga0187859, IMG submission 133019) | Peatland microbial communities from SPRUCE experiment site at the Marcell Experimental Forest, Minnesota, USA - June2016WEW_10_10 | ecosystem: Environmental > Terrestrial > Soil >... | reverse complement strand
ATTTGGCCCATGGCCGCTCGCGCCTGTTCTCTCACCGTCTGATCCGTGTCTTCGAGCAATGCCGTGAGAACATTCGTACCCTCCGGCAGCCCGCATTCGCCCAGAGCCTGGGCAACCATTCGTCGGACGTCGGGGTCCTTGTCGTGGGCAGCACCGGCCAATGGTTTCAGGGCCGCCGGGTCGTGGTTTCTGGCAAGGGCCACGGCAATGTAAAACTGCTGGGCGGGCGGAGCCGTTTGGAGTGCGCGCCGCAACGAAGAACGGGCGGAATCCGTGGCCAGATCGTACAGGGCGCGGGCCACACTGTAGCGCACATTACCATCAGGGTCCGACAGCATCTGGACCAACCAGCCAACCGCGCGCGGATCACCGAGCCTGCCTTCGGCCATGGCAGCCTCGGCGCGGACGAACCAGTTGTCGTCGTCCAGCAGCCCAAATAATGGCCTGAGTGCCGCACGGTTTCCCAGTCGACCCAGGGCGCGCGCGCAATAGCCACGCACCCAGAAATCGGAATTGTTCAACCCTCGAACAAGTTCGTGGAAATCGTTCGTACCGGGGTGATCGGAAATGAGCTTGGCGGCATTTTCGCGGACGACTCGATCGCGGTGTCCGAGGGTCTCGGCGACGATCCTCGGATCGTCGAAGACGCGCTGCATCGCCGAGGCGGCCTGGTCGAGCTGTTCCTCGCGCAGCAGGAGGACGACGCGCATGCGCAGCAACGGCTCGGAATCCGGATGTTCTCGGAGACAGGATTCGACCGTTTCCCGAGCGGATTGGATCCGTCCTTGATCCAGCAAAATATTTGCCCGGTCCAGGGCGCGGCGTTCGGGACTCCTGGCGCACCCGGCCAGCAACACCACCATAATCAGCGTAGCAAGACGTGGCATTCTGTATGACTGTTTGCGCGGGGTCGGCCAAGACTGCGCCGATTCCCGCGGGGACATTGGCAGCATCTTTGTCGGCAGTGGCGACGCGGTCAAGAGCGAACTGACTGGGGCGGTGGGGCATTCGGCGATCGGCGGTCGGCGGTCGGGATGAGGTGGCTCTCAGCTCTCGGCATTCGGCATTCGGCTGCAAACAAGGCGGAGGGGCAAACGGGGGGACCCCGGAGAGGATTCGGGGTGTCGGCAGTCGGCGATCGGCGGTCGGCAGGCAGCCCAACGGACGACAAACGGGCGAGACGCCCGTTTTACGGGTCCCGGCGGGCGAGACGCGTCGAATGGGAATTCGAGGCAAGCCTGTGCCACCGGAGGGAGCGAAACGGAAACGACACGGCAGGCAGCGGCTCAGCGGTCGGCGGTCGGCGGTCGGCGGTCGAGACGCGCACCACTGGATGAAACGGGCGGGACGCCCGTTCTACGGGAATTCGGCGGTCCCTTCGGCTTCGCTCAGGGCAGGCGCCGACCCCGACAGGAGTGTCGGGGCAGGCTGCCGCTACAGGACGATGCGGATCACACGGGCGAGACGCCCGCGCCACTACGGCAACAGGCGGCCCCGATGTAGGCCCCGAAAAGAATTCGGGGTAAAAATCGGGGTAAACTTCACGGTTCACGGTTTGGGGTTCTGGGTCGGAAGCGGAGAGGCCCGAAAAGGCCCCGATTCGCGCCCGAAAAGGCCCCGATCTCGGAATCGGGGTAAAACTCGGGCCAGGGATTCGGGGTAGGCGAACGGGGCTGAGGCGGAGGCCGTGGCGGAGTCCCGGACGGCTTCGGGATCCCGCCCAGTGGCGGGACGCGGCCCGACCAAAGGCGACGGAGCGCGCCTCATAGAGGCGCGGCTACACCGGAGGGGACGGCGGGATATCTAGACCCTTCGGCTTCGCTGAGGGCAGGCACCCGAAAAGAATTCGGGGCAAGCTAAGCATCACGCCCTGCAACGGAAACGGCGGCCGCTGGCAAGCTGTTTATAGCTTGCGGGGATTACACTGCAGAGGTGGAATCCAATCCAGAGCGGAGCGGATGTGACGGCAGGCTTCCCGCAACGAAATGCTGTCAGCGGCGAGGATTTTGATGGTCCACCCTCCCGGGACCAGACGACTGGCGGCGCACCACACGTGCTGGGAATTCAGCTGGGAAATCGCCTTCCAGCATGGATGTTCTTCCGTTGCCAATTCCGAGACCAGAAAGCAAGTCGTGTAATAACAGGCAGGAAACAGTTGGACCATGGAAGCCATGCTGTAGTCTCCGGGGCGCAACGCAAATCGTTCGCGGACAACCAGGCGGTTTTCGATCAGGATTTCCGTCTCCCAATCCACGATCGCAAATTGAAAGACTTCTCCTCTGGCGACGCGTCCAGGTGCGATTGTTTCCACAAAGAAGAGGCCAGCGTTTGCGGCGACTTCAATCCGCGTCTTTTGGAAGTATTGGCAGCCAGCTTGGGGGATGAAAAGCTCCGGCATGACTTCGAGCCATCCGCCAGCCGCAATTCGGAATGTCTGGCGGATTTGCGCGCGGCCTTCGGGCATCGTGTGGGCGCGGCTCGCGCTCGGCGTCGTTAACAACAATCGCGCGCCAGCTTCCACGTTGATTTCACTCTGCAATGTGTCCCCCGAGAAAATGCCAGCTGTCGGGTTCGCGATTTGGACGACCAGAGCGTGGCCATCCCAATAGGGCTTGCTCAGGTGGAATGGCGCACGAAACGATTGCCGGCTGAGGTAGCTCCGCCCCCGGTCATCGACGGCACACGTCAATTCGAGGTGGCCGGAGAGGTGGTGCACTTTGGCCCCGGAAACAGGTATTGTTGCTCAATCCACGAAATGACTTCAGCCAGCCCCTTGCGGGTCTTCAAATCGCAAAATAGAAATGGCCGCGCTCCGCGCATGCGTTTTGAATCGCGGTCCATCACGGAGAGGTCCGCGTCAACATAGGGTGCCAGATCGATTTTGTTGATGATCATCAAGTCACTGGTGCGAATTGCCGGACCGCCCTTGCGGGGGATCTTGTCGCCTTCGGCCACGTCGATTACATAGATGAAACCATCAACCAACTCCGGAGAAAACGTAGCCGACAGATTGTCCCCGCCACTTTCCACGAGGATCAGATCGAGGGCCGGATGACGCCGGTTCAACTCGGCAATGGCCAGAAGATTCATGCTGGTGTCGTCTCGAATGGCGGTGTGTGGGCAGCCGCCCGTCTCGACGCCGATGACGCGCCCGGCTTCCAACGCCTGCTCGCGCACGAGGAATTCAGCGTCTTCCTTTGTGTAAATGTCGTTGGTCACCACCGCCATGCTGTAACGTGCACGCAGATTCTGGCACAGGCGCAGCGTAAGCATGGTTTTGCCGGAGCCAACGGGGCCACCGATGCCGATGCGAACAGGCTTCATATCAGGAAATGAACAACCGGTTGTAAGCGGTTTCATGTTGCGCGCTGGCAATGTCCACCACAGGACTGAACCAGCCTATGTCCGGGATGTCGATTTTCATTGCCGCCGCCACCTCTCCACCGGTGTTGCGCAACAGGTCCGTCAATATATGCTGGCAACTGTTCTGACCGATACGGATCAGTTTCATCGCCGCGCTCACCATCAGCACCAGGCCCTGGTAGTAGTACGCTGCCAATGCTGCAGCCACCGGCGTTCGCGCCAAAGCTGTTTGCACCCCGAACACAATCGGCACATGGGCGAAAAACACCCCCGCGCGGTGTCTGGCTTGCAACGTTTGCCATAATGGATTGGGGGTAAGTTGGCTGAGCAGTTCCAACCGTCGAGCCCCCATGCTGCTGCTGGACTCGCGCAATTCACGCGCCGCCTTCATCGCGCCGCACATTGTATCGAGCTGGCACAGTTGTTCCACGTCCATGCTCTCATGTGCATGGCGCACGAACGGCAGATCGACATGGGTGAGAGTGGGGACGACCACTTGCTGCAAGAAGGTTTGTAATGTCACGGCGTCATGAACGAGGCCGCGTTGCACAACGCCTTCCAGGCCCGCAGAATGTGCGTAGGCGCCAGCGGGAAAGAACGTGTCCGATGTTTGTAGAAGTTCTGGAAGCCAGGCGTACATATCAATGGTGATGAACGTGCGCCCCACCCGTAAGCGGCTGGAAGATGGCGACCGATTCAAGATAATGCACGTGAGTAAGCGCCAGTAACCGCCGCAGGGCCTGGTCGTCGGCCACGCGCAAACATCCCGGGCGAATCTCGATGGCAAAATGCAGATTGCCAATCATCCAGCCGATTCGCGCGGCCTTCGTTGGGTCGTCGGGCAGCTCAATGTCCAGGACCGGTTCCGGCTGCTGTTCAATCTCGTAAAAATGTGAGGTTGTTTGATGGATAATGGCGCCATGTGTGAGCGGTTGCTCCAGGTCAAATCCGAATTCCGTGCCGTCGGCGGCAGCCGCGCGCCAACGGCGCTTCTGGAGTTGGAGGCGATCGACCGGCAGGCTCACCCGCGGGAGCGTTTGATCGTGAACCGGGAGAACTTCGTGAATCAGCACCATGGCTAAAACAAGAAGTAGCGCTGTGCCAACGGCAGCACTTTTGCGGGTTCACACTCCAAAACCCTGCCATCGGCTTTCACCGTGTACGTCTCCGGATCGACTTCGATCTTCGGTGTGGCGTCATTGGCCAGCATATGCCTCTTGGTTAGATGACGGGTATTCCTTACTCCGACCAGGCGTTTGGACAATGCCGGCAAATGGTCCAGCGAGGCTGCGCTGACAAAGGTTACGGACGTCGAATTCCTGGCGCGGCCGTGCGCGGCGAATTGGGGACGATAAAATGTTGGCTGCGGGGTGGGGATGGACGCATTCGGATCACCCATGTTCGCGCAGGCGATCAATCCTCCCTTGAGAACCAATTCGGGTTTCACTCCGAAAAAGGCCGGTTTCCAGACAACAAGATCGGCAAGTTTGCCGAGCTCGATCGACCCGACTTCATGGGCGATGCCGTTGGCAATCGCTGGATTGATTGTGTACTTGGCGAGGTAACGCAACGCCCGGAAGTTATCGGCGGACGGGTGCACCGCGGCGGCGAGCCTGCCGGATTGGACCTTCATCTTGTGCGCGGTCTGCCAGGTTCGGATAATGACCTCGCCGACGCGCCCCATCGCCTGGCTGTCACTGGACATCATCGAAATGGCACCCAGATCGTGGAGCCAGTCCTCAGCGGCGATCGTCTCGGGCCGGATGCGCGACTCAGCAAAGGCCACATCTTCGGGAATCTTCGAGTCGAGGTGATGGCAGACCATCAGCATGTCGAGGTGTTCGTCGATCGTATTGGTGGTGAACGGCCGTGTTGGGTTGGTTGAGCTGGGAAGCACATTCAGTTCCCCGCAAACGCGAATGATATCCGGCGCATGGCCGCCGCCGGCACCCTCGGAATGGAAGGTGTGAATTGTCCGGCCCTTGAACGCGCGAATGGTGTCCTCGACAAAACCGGACTCGTTGAGGGTATCGGTGTGAATGGCAACCTGCACATCGAGTTCGTCGGCTACGGCCAGGCAGGTGTCGATCGCGGCAGGATGCGTGCCCCAATCTTCATGAAGCTTGAGACCCATCGCACCGCCGAGAATCTGTTCGCGCAACGGCTCGGGATTGGCACAATTACCCTTGCCGAGAAAACCGAGGTTCATGGGATATTCGTCGGCCGCCTCAAGCATGCGGCCGATGTTCCACTTGCCGGGAGTGCAGGTCGTGGCGTTCGTGCCGGTGGCCGGGCCGGTGCCGCCACCGATCATCGAAGTCACACCACTGGCGAGGGCCTGGTCAATTTGTTGCGGACAAATGAAATGGATGTGACCATCGATGCCGCCGGCGGTGACGATACAGCCCTCGGCGGCGATGACTTCCGTGGCCGCGCCGATCACCATCGTCACGCCGTTTTGGATGCCGGGGTTTCCCGCGTGGCCGATGCCGGCAATGCGGCCGTTCTTGACGCCAATATCGGCTTTGATGACGCCCTGGACAGCATCGAGGATCACCGCATTGGTCAGGACAAGGTCGAGGCTCTCTGCATCAGTCGCCAGCGGGGATTGTCCCATGCCGTCGCGAATGACCTTGCCTCCGCCAAACTTGACTTCGTTCCCGTATCCACCGTTTTCGGCGATGAGATCGCGTTCCACCTGGATCCAGATTTCCGTATCGGCAATTCGGATTTGATCGCCGGTCGTCGGACCGAACATTTCGGCGTATTGCTGCCGCGAAAGATTCAGAGGCACCCGTCCACCTTGTTGTTGAGACCGTAGACCTCACGTTTGCCCGCCAGCGCGACCAACTCGACTTTGCGCGTGTCGCCCGGTTCGAAGCGGATCGCCGTGCCAGCGGGTATGTTGAGGCGATAGCCACGCGCGCCGGCCCGATCAAACTCCAGCGCGGCGTTCACCTCGAAGAAATGAAAATGGCTGCCGACCTGGATTGGGCGGTCGCCGGTATTCGCCACGCGAACGGTTTTGACAGCCAGACCGCTGTTGGCTTCGAGCAACGGTGCCGAGGCATCGACTTTGATTTCACCCGGGATCATCGGATTGGATTATGAACCGTCACGAGTTTGGTGCCGTCAGGAAAAGTCGCCTCGACCTGGACCTCGTGAACCATCTCCGGAATGCCTTCCATTACGTCGCCGCGTTTCAGAATCGTGGTTCCGTAGCTCATCAATTCCGACACGCTTCGGCCGTCTCGTGCCCCCTCCATGATTTCGTAGGCGATCACCGCCACCGCTTCAGGGTAGTTCAACTTCAGGCCGCGCTGTTGGCGGCGACGCGCCAAGTCGGCGGCAGTCACGATCAGCAGCTTTTCCTGTTCGCGCGGTGTCAGATGCATGTCGCGTCATACCACGAGGTGTTGCTTCACCACCTCGTCAGTGAGGTTGGCGATTGGGCCTTCAGCCACGATGGAACCCTTGGACATGATATAAAAAATGTCGGCAAGCGAAAGCGCAAAATCGAGATACTGCTCGACCAGCAAAATACTAATCCTGCCTTCGGTCTTGATCTTCAGGATTGTGGCGCCGATCTCGTCGATGACGGACGGCTGAATGCCTTCGGTTGGTTCATCGAGAATCAAAAGTTTCGGCTGGCAAAGCAACGCGCGGGCAATGGCGAGCTGTTGTTGCTGGCCGCCACTGAGCACACCGCCCTTGCGTTGCAGCATCGTCTTCAGAACGGGAAACAGCTCCATCATCCGATCGATCTCGCCGTTGACTTTGCGCCCGTGGGCCAGGAGACCAATCTTCAGGTTTTCCCAGACGGTCAGATTCGGAAAAATATCGCGGCCCTGCGGGACGTAGGCGATGCCTTTACGCGCGCGGACATCGGCCGGGAGGTCGGCGAGCGATTCCCCGTCCAGTTCAATCGAACCACTGAGTGGTCTGACGAGGCCAACGATCGCCTTGAGCGTGGTGGTCTTGCCAACGCCATTGCGGCCCATCAGACACGCGACCTGCCGGGCTGGGACATCCAGATGCACGTCGCGCAGGATCTGGGAGCCGTCATAGGCGACATTGATCTGGTGCAAGCGGAGCATTATGCGACCTCGCCGGGTTTGTGCCTGGGTTCGTGTTTGCGGCCGAGATAAACCTCAACCACGCGCTGGTCGTTTTGCACTTCATCGACGGTCCCTTCGCAGAGTACGCTGCCTTGATGCAGCACGGTGACTTTGCGGGCGATTTGCCGGACAAACACCATATCGTGTTCGATCACCACAATGCTGTGCTTGCCCTCCAGGCTCATGAGTAATTCACCCGTCCGTTCTGTCTCACGGTCAGTCATGCCCGCGGTGGGCTCGTCAACCAGCAGGAGTTGGGGATTCTGGGCCAGCAGCATCCCAATCTCCAGCCACTGCTTCTCGCCATGCGCCAGTGTGCCGGCCTTCCAGCTGGATTTGTCCGCCAGCCGAACCGTCTCCAGAATCTCCTGGATTCGGGTGCGCTGGGCTGATGTCACGCGGCCGAACAACGCCCTGAACACACTGCGGCTACCTTCCAGGCTCAACAGGATGTTCTCGAACACGGTGTGGTCGATGTAGACGGACGGTGTCTGGAATTTGCGGCCGATACCCAGCCGGTTGATTTCGTACTCGTTCAGCTTCGTAAGATCCGTATCGAAGCCGTACTCAATTTTGCCGGTATCCGGTTTGGCGCGACCGGTGATCAAGTCGAGCAGCGTGGTCTTGCCAGCCCCGTTGGGACCGATGATCGTGCGCAATTCGCCCCTGTCCATGTAGAAGGTCAGCTGATTGATCGCCTTGAAGCCATCAAAAGTCTTCGTGACGTCCTCCAGCGTCAGGATGAACTCGCGTTTCACTTGTGGGCTTCCCCGGTGGTTGTGACTGGCGTTTCAACGGGTAGCGCAGCCTCGATGGAAGAGAGGCTGGGATCGGCCGGTTTTTTTCTGCGCCAACGCTCACGCATGGACCGAATTTGGCCGGGCAGGCCAACGATGCCCTTGGGCATGAAAATCGGCACGATGATAAACAACACGCCGAGAAAGATCAGCCAGAGATCGGGATAGGCGCGCGTGGCCCAGCTCTTCATCGCGTTGACACCAATCGCACCGAGGACCGGACCTACGAGGGTGCCACGTCCGCCCACAGCCACCCAAACGACGGCTTCCAGGGATTTATCCGGTGCCATCTCGCTGGGGTTGATGATGCCGACTTGGGGGACATACAGCGCTCCAGCCAGACCAGCGATGACCGCACTGAGCACAAACACAAAAAGTTTGAAGTTGGCGGTGGCATACCCGGAAAACAACACGCGCGTTTCCCGGTCTCGAATGGCACGCTGCACCTTGCCGAACCGGGTGACAGTGAGCCATTTGCAAAGGAGGTATGTGCCGAGCAACAGCAGTGCCGTGGCAATGTAGAGGAAACGTTGGGTCGTGGGGCTGCGCAAGTCATAGCCAATGATGAACTTAAAGTCCGTGAGCCCATTGTTGCCGCCGAAAGTGAAGTCGTTGCGGAAAAACATCAGGGTGGCGGCATACGTCAAAGCCTGCGTCAGGATCGCGAAGTACACACCACGGATTCGCGACCGAAACGCTAGGAAGCCGAAGACCAAGGCGACCACAGCCGGGACAGCCACCACGGCACTGGCGGCGAACCAGAAATGACGGAAGGGGAGCCAATGCGCCGGCAATTTGGGATAGCCGAGAAAGACCATGAAATCGGGCAGGTCCTGGTGGTATTGACCCAATTTCCCGATCATCAACATCAGATACATGCCCAAGGCATAGCCGCCGAGCGCGAAAAAGAGGCATTGTCCAAGGCACAACAAACCAGTGTAGCCCCACAATAGATCGACGCTGATAGCCAGCACGGAGTAGCAGAGGTATTTCCCGTAGAGATTGATCGTGAAATTGCTGATGTGCAGGAAACTGTCTTCCGCGGTGAATGCATTCAGGCAGGGCACGACAATCACCAGGATTATGGCGGTGATGAAGACACCCCAGAATTCGATTTTTTTCAGGGGGCGACTCATAGCTAATCGAGAGTGCGGCTTCGGGTGGCAAACAGGCCGCCGGGGCGCCATTGCAGGAACAGAATAATGACGCCGAGCACGATAATTTTGCCCATCACGGGCGAACCCAGAACCTGTTGCAAGACCTGATCGGCAGTGCCAATTCCCGCAGCGGCCCAAACGGTGCCGATGATGCTGCCAACGCCCCCGACGACCACCGTCATGAAGCTGTCGACAATGTAGCTCTGGCCGAGACTGGGACCGACGTTGCCGATTTGTGACAGAAATGCTCCGGCCAATCCTGCCAAACCGGAGCCAAACGCGAAGGTCATCATGTTCACGTGGGCTGTGCGCACCCCCATGCACGCTGCCATGTCGCGGTTCTGCATCACCACGCGGATGAACAGGCCAACGGGTGTCTTCGTCAACATCAACCAGGTGCCGATGACAATCATCACGGCGAAAAGGATCACGAATACACGATTGTAATCGAAGCTCACGTCGTTGATGGAGAAATGGCCGAGCAACCAGGAAGGTGAATTGACCTGCACGTTGTTGGCGCCAAACACCATGCGGAAGCATTGCTGCATCACCAGGGAAACTCCCCACGTAGCCAGCAACGATTCGAGCGGGCGCCGATAGAGAAACCGGATGACGGTGCGCTCCATCACCAACCCGGCAAATGCGGCGGTGAGAAAACTCAGGGGCAGGGCGAAGAGAAAGTAGCTCTCGTACAGGAGCCCGGTCGCGTTCACCCCCGGCAAATGCAAGCCGAAGGAGATGAGTTTACCGCCAAAGCTGAAGGGTAGGGTAATGGAGAACCCGAAGCCCGACCCGAAGACATTTTGGATGACGTAGCAGGTATACGCACCCACGGCGATCATCTCGCCATGAGCCATGTTGATGATCCCCATCAAGCCAAAGGTAATCGCCAGCCCCAACGCCACGACCAGCAAGATCGAGCCGAGGCTGAGTCCGCGAAAAATAGTGCCGAAGAAATTCACTCGGGCAATGTGTTTCTGGATTTCGTGGACGGCGGCGTTCGCCGCTGCGGTCACGTCCGGCGGGCTGGACGGATTAGCGGCAATACGCTTGAGATTGTCGACCGAGCCAATGGCTGTCAGGCGGCCAAGCTGGTGAATGGCCTCGGTTTGCACAGCGGGATCGTTCTCAGTTAATTGGATGGCTGCGATGGCTTCTTCGATGGCCTTGCGGATTTCCGGCAGCCGTTCTTTCCCCAGCCGTCCTTGCAGAATCGGGATGTAGCGTGTTTTCCCGGAGTTGCCCAGTTTGACAACCGCAGAGCGGCGCGCGTCAGGGTTTGGATCAGCCAGAGCCAGCATATCGAGAGTTTGGGAAATGGCACTGCGCAAGCGCATGTCAACGTCGGTGGTGGACAGATCGTTGGCAGCGAAGCGGAGTTCAGTGCCCTTGTCATCCTTGAGAAACTGGCCGTCAATGAGACGGATCGCTCGCGCTTTTCCGTCGGAGTCCTGCTGGTCTTCCAGGGTCACCGGCAATTTGCTCCCGTCGGGAGCTTCATACACGAAGACGCTGTCACGAGTCCAGGCCGTCAACGCCTCGCGCACGAGTTTGGACCCCGATTCTCCCAAATCCGACAGCAGCTTTTGTTGTTCGGGGCCTTCGCTTTGGATGGTGTGAACGAGTTGCTGACGCAGCTGGGTCTCATCCTCACCGGAAGCGGCACCGAGTGCGAGTGTTGGGCACAGCAACAAACCGCCCACGATTCCGGCGGAAACCCATGGGATAAATTTCCTCATCAGCAATTACCCGGTGAAAGCGGATGGGGGCGGGGACATTCTGTCCCCGCCCCCCCAACGTTTGCCACAATTTCAACGATCGCGGCAAGTATCTTACCGCGACATCATTTTGAACCTTTGGTCGTCAATTGTTTGTCAAGACCGGCCAGCAGGAACGGTTCGCCAGCCACGTTCGGGAATTCCTCCAGAATTTTGAACTGGCCGTTCGCTCTAGTCTCGCCAATATACACGTTCTTCGTCGTGTGATGGTTCTTCAACATGGTGATCCTGCCGCCGGGGCCGACGAAGCTGATTTCGCCGGATTCAAGGATGGGGCGCACCTTGTCGACATCGAAAGTGCCGGCCTTTTCGACGGCCGCTTTCCATAAGTACGCGCCGTCGTATGAGAGCACCATCGGACTGTCCACTGTGCGGTTTTGCTTGACGACGCCGGGATAGTTTTCGGTCTTCAACCATTCGTCCCAGCGCTTCAAAAAGGCCTTGTTCTCAGGGGTGTTGATCGATTGGAAGTACGTCCAGCAGCCGAGTTCGCCGACAAGGTCCTTGGTCGGCATGCTGCGCAACTCGTCCTCGGCCAGGCTGAAGGAGACCACCGGGCAATCAGACGGACTTAGCCCCGCGGCCACAATCTCCTTGAAGAACGGGACGTTGGAGTCACCGTTGATCGTGTTGATCACGCAGGCATCGCCGCTGGCGGCGAATT
>Ga0187859_10002341_pt1 | contig 11887 bp, 9 predicted proteins | sample June2016WEW_10_1_2_FD_133019 | JGI IMG/M metagenome (GOLD analysis project Ga0187859, IMG submission 133019) | Peatland microbial communities from SPRUCE experiment site at the Marcell Experimental Forest, Minnesota, USA - June2016WEW_10_10 | ecosystem: Environmental > Terrestrial > Soil >... | reverse complement strand
GGAGGACCGCGCCACGACCTGGCCCGGTTCGGCATGGAGCGGGCGTCCAACACGCCGCGGCAGGCGGACCTGATGATCGTGGCCGGCCGGCTCAGCCAGAAGATGGCCCCGGTGATGCGGCAGATCTACGACCAGATGGCCAACCCCAAGTGGGTCATCTCGATGGGCGTCTGCGCGTCCAGCGGCGGGATGTTCAACAACTACGCGATCGTGCAGGGCTGCGACCATATCGTGCCCGTCGACATCTACCTGCCCGGCTGCCCACCGCGGCCGGAGATGCTGCTGGACGCGATCGTCAAGCTGCACGACCGGATCCTGAACGGCAAGCTGGGCAAGAACCGGGAGCGGCAGATCGAGGAGCTGGAGCATGAGCGGCTGGCCCGGCTGCCGCTGCAGACGTCGGTGCTGCCCGTCCAGCCGCTGCTGGGCGGCCATCCGGTCACCTCCGGAGTGCAGCCGGAGGCGCACGAATGAGCGAGCACAGCGGCTCCGGGACGCCCGGCGACGGCGCGCCGCAGGAGCAGGAGCAGGAGCAGGCGAACCTGCCCGCCCGTGCCGGGGATGAGCGTCTCGCCGAGCCCGTCGCCCGGCGCGGCATGTTCGGCACCGGAACCAGCGGAGATACGTCCGGCTACGGACGGCTCCTGGTCCGGGTCCCGCCGGAAGTGTCTACCCCGCGCCCGTACGGCTCCTACTTCGACGAGGTCACCGATGAGCTCGCGCGGGTGCTGGAGGCGGACGGCACCGGTTTCGGGGACGCGGTCGAGCGGGTCATCGCCGACCGGGGGGAGCTGACCTTCCACGTGCGGCGCGAGCGGCTGCCGGAGGTGGCCGCCAAGCTGCGGGACGAGACCGGGCTGGCCTTCGGGCTGTGCACCGGCGTCTCCGGGGTGCACTACCCGGCGGAGACCGGCCGCGAGCTGCGGGCCGTGTACCACCTGCTGTCGATCACCCGCAACCGGCGGGTGCGGCTGGAGGTCACCACACCGGACGAGGACCCGCACATCCCGTCGCTGGTCGACGTCTACCCGGCGCTCGACTGGCACGAGCGGGAGACCTGGGACTTCTTCGGCATCATCTTCGACGGCCATCCGTCGCTGACCCGGATCGAGATGCCGGACGACTGGAAGGGCCACCCGCAGCGCAAGGACTACCCGCTCGGCGGCATCCCCGTCGAGTACCGCGGCACCAAGGTGCCGCCGCCCGATGAGCGGAGGTCGTACGCATGACCAGCCATTCCGCGCCGCCGCGGGCCGGCGGCCTGGATGACGGCACGGCCGAGGGCCGCGTCTACACGGTCTCCGGCCAGGACTGGGACCAGCTGGTCGCGGCCGCGGACCAGGCCGCCGACACGCCGGGCACCGGTCACATGGTCATCAACATGGGCCCCCAGCACCCGTCCACGCACGGCGTGCTTCGGCTCATCCTGACCCTGGACGGCGAGACCGTCACCGAGTGCCGCGTCGGTATCGGCTACCTGCACACCGGCATCGAGAAGAACATGGAGTACCGCACCTGGACGCAGGGCGTCACGTTCTGCACCCGGGCGGACTACCTGATGCCGATCTTCAACGAGACGTCGTACTGCCTGGCGGTGGAGCGGCTGCTCGGCATCGAGGACCGGATCCCGGACCGGGCGAACATCATCCGGGTGCTGATGATGGAGCTCAACCGGATCGGCTCGCACCTCGGCGGGCTCGGGCCGTTCGGCCTGGAGCTGGGCGCGACCACGATCTTCATGCAGGGCGTGCGAATGCGGGAGAACGTGCTCGACCTGATGGAGCTGATCACCGGCCTGCGGATGAACCACGCCTACATCCGGCCCGGCGGCGTGGCCCAGGACCTGCCGCCCGGCGCGCTGGAGAAGATCCGCGAGTTCCTGCGCCATGGGCCCACCTGGACCGGTCAACTGCGGGCGCTGATGGACTCCAACCCGGTCTTCACCGGCCGGACCAAGGGCGTGGCCTACCTCGACCTGGAAGGCTGCACGGCCCTGGCCATCACCGGGCCTATTCTGCGCAGCGCCGGGCTGCCATGGGACCTGCGCAAGAGCCAGCCCTACTGCGGGTACGAGACGTACGAGTTCGACGTGCCCACCGTGACCACCTGCGACGCCTACGGCCGGTACCGGATCCGGATGGACGAGGTCGACCAGTCGCTGCGGATCATCGAGCAGTGCGTCGACCGGCTGGCCGGCACCCGGCCCGCCAATGACCCGGTGATGATCCAGGACGCGAAGATCGGCTGGCCCGCCCGGCTGTCGCTCGGCCCGGACGGGCTGGGACCGTCACCGGAGCACATCGCGCACATCATGGGCCAGTCCATGGAGGCGCTGATCCACCACTTCAAGCTGGTCACCGAGGGCTTCCGGGTGCCCGCCGGCCAGGCGTACGTGCCGATCGAGTCGCCCAAGGGCGAGCTGGGCTGCCACGTGGTCAGCGACGGCGGGACCCGGCCCTACCGGGTCCACATCCGGGACCCGTCGTTCCACCACATGCAGGCGCTGGCCGTGCTCTGCGAAGGCGGGCTGCTCGCCGACGTGATCCCGGCGATCGCCAGCATCGATCCCGTCCTCGGAGGGATAGACAGATGAGCCAGTCGTCCGGCCCCAGGGGGCTACGGCATTGTCGCATCGACGCTGCCCTCCCGCTGCGACCCGGAGGAGTAGACCGGTAATGGCGTTCAGCGATGAGGCGCTGGCGCGCCTGGAGCCCGACGTGGTGGCGATCATCAGCCGCTACCCGCGTCGGCGTTCGGCCCTGATGCCGCTGCTGCACCTGCTGCAGTCCGAAGAGGGCTTCGTCTCCGACGACGCGATCAGCTTCTGCGCCGCCCGGCTCGGTCTCACCCAGACCGAAGTCACCGCGGTGGCGAGCTTCTACACGCTGTACAAGCGGGCCCCGGTCGGTGAGTACCACGTCGGCGTGTGCACCAACAGCCTGTGCGCGATCATGGGCGGTGACCAGATCCTGGCCACGCTGGAGGAGCACCTCGGCGTGGTCCCGGATGAGCCGACCAGCGACGGCAAGGTCAGCGTCGAGCACGTGGAGTGCAACGCCGCCTGCGACTACGCTCCCGTCGTGATGGTCAACTGGGAGTTCTTCGACAACCAGACGCCGCAGTCCGCGATCGCGCTGGTGGACGACCTGCGGGCCGGGCGCCCGGTCACCCCCACCCGCGGGCCGGGCCGGCTGTGCACCTGGCGGCAGGCGTCCCGCATCCTCGCCGGGTTCGGTGACGGCCAGGCCGCCGAGGGGCCCGCAGCCGGCCCGGCCAGCCTGGTAGGACTGAGGATCGCCCGGGAGCAGGGCTGGACGGCGCCGGAGCCGGATCAGCCTGGAGTCTCCAGCAAGCCGGGGACTCCGGACGGCACTGACAGGCCGAACAGCACTGCCACCAAGGGAGCGTCGCGTTGACCGACACGCTGACACCGGTGCTGACCGCGCACTGGGACGAGCCGGACAGCTTCCTGCTCGCCGGGTACCGGCGGAAGGGCGGCTACCAGGCACTGGCCAAGGCGCTGGCCATGCCGCCGGATGAAGTCATCGCCCAGGTCAAGGAGTCCGGGCTCCGCGGCCGCGGCGGCGCCGGGTTCCCGACCGGCAACAAGTGGGCTTTCATCCCGCAGGGCGACGGCAAGCCGCACTACCTGGTGGTCAACGCCGACGAGTCCGAGCCGGGCACCTGCAAGGACGTCCCGCTGATGATGGCCAACCCGCACGCCCTGATCGAGGGCGCCATCATCGCCGCCTACGCGATCCGGTGCAGCCGGGCCTTCATCTACGTGCGGGGCGAGGCCCTGCAAGCGGTCCGGCGGGTCCAGCTGGCGGTCGCCGAGGCCTACGAGGCCGGGTACGCCGGCCGGGACATCCTCAACACCGGTTACGACCTGGAGATCGTGGTGCACTGCGGCGCCGGCGCCTACATCTGCGGCGAGGAGACGGCGCTGCTCGACTCGCTGGAGGGGTACCGCGGGCTGCCCCGGCTCAAGCCGCCGTTCCCGGCCATCGCCGGCCTGTACTCCAGCCCCACCGTGGTCAACAACGCCGAGTCGATCGCCAGCGTTCCGTCCATCCTGCTTAACGGCGGCGACTGGTTCGCGGACCTGGGCACCGAGAAATCCACGGGCTACGGGATCTTCTCGCTGTCCGGGCACGTCACCACGCCCGGCCAGTTCGAGGCGCCGCTCGGCATCACCCTGCGCGAGCTGCTCGACCTGGCCGGCGGAGTACGGGCCGGGCACCGGCTGAAGTTCTGGACCCCGGGCGGCTCTTCGGTGCCGCTGCTCACCGACGAGCACCTGGACGTGCCGCTGGACTTCGAGTCGGTGATGGCCGCCGGGTCTCAGCTGGGCACCCGGGCCCTGCAGATCTTCGACGAGACCACCTGCGTGGTGCGGGCCGTGCTCCGCTGGACCGAGTTCTACCAGCACGAATCGTGCGGCAAGTGCACCCCGTGCCGGGAGGGCACCTACTGGATGGTGCGCGTCCTGGACCGGCTGGAGCACGGGCAGGGCACGGATGAGGACCTGGACAAGCTGCTGGACATCTGCGACAACATCCTGGGCCGCGCGTTCTGCGCCCTGGGGGACGGCGCGACCAGCCCGATCACCTCGTCGATCCAGTTCTTCCGGGATGAGTACATCGAGCACCAGAAGCGCGGCGGCTGCCCGTTCGACCCCGCCGCCTCGACCCTGTTCGATTCGAGCGGCCCAGCGCACGCCCTGGGCGGAGGCCGGTAGAGCAATGACCGTTCAGGCAACCAGCGGGCCCGGCACACCCGCGCCCGTGGACACCGTGTCCGTCACCATCGACGGCTTCGAGATCGCCGTGCCGAAGGGGACCCTGGTGATCCGGGCCGCCGAGCTGCTCGGCATCCAGATCCCCCGGTTCTGCGACCATCCGCTGCTCGACCCGATCGGCGCCTGCCGCCAGTGCCTGGTCGACATGGAAGGCCAGCGCAAGCCGATGGCCTCCTGTACCACGGTGTGCACCGAGGGCATGGTGGTCCGCACCCAGCTCAGCTCGCCGGTGGCGGAGAAGGCACAGCGCGGCGTGATGGAACTGCTGCTGGTCAACCACCCCCTTGACTGCCCGATGTGCGACAAGGGCGGCGAGTGCCCGCTGCAGAACCAGGCCATGACCGCCGGCCAGGGCGAGACCCGGTTCACCGAGCCCAAGCGGACGTTCCCCAAGCCGGTCGCGATCTCCTCCGAGGTGCTGCTGGACCGGGAACGCTGCATCTCGTGCACCCGGTGCACGCGGTTCTCCGAGGAGATCGCCGGCGACGCGTTCATCGAGTTCGTCGACCGCGGGCCGAGCCAGATGATCGGCACCGCCGAGGGTGACCCGTTCAACTCCTACTTCTCCGGCAACACCGTGCAGATCTGCCCGGTGGGCGCGCTCACGGGCGCGGCGTACCGGTTCCGGTCCCGCCCCTTCGACCTGGTTTCGACCAGCGGCGTCTGCGAGCACTGCGCGGCCGGCTGCCGGCTGCGCACCGACCACCGCCGCGGCCGGGTCATGCGGCGCCTGGCCGCCGACGACCCGCAGGTCAACGAGGAGTGGAACTGCGACAAGGGCCGGTGGGCGTTCACCTACGCCACCGAGTCCGACCGGCTGACCACCCCGCTGGTCCGCAACTCCGACGGCGTGCTGGTCCCCGCGTCCTGGCCGCAGGCGATCCGGGCCGCGGCGCGCGGCCTGCAAGCCGCCCGTGTCACGGACACCCCGGCCGGCCTGCCGCCGCCGGGCCCGCACGGCGCCGCGGTGCTGACCGGTGGCCGGCTCACGCTGGAAGACGCCTACGCCTACGCCAAGTTCGCCCGGGTCGCGCTCGGCACCAATGACATCGACATGCGGGCCCGCCCGCTCTCGGCCGAGGAGGCCGACTTCCTGGCCGCCGGGGTCGCCGGGCAAGGCATTCAGGTCAGCTACGACGACCTGGAGCACGCCCCGGCCGTGCTGCTGGCCGGGTTCGAGCCCGAGGAAGAGTCGCCCATCGTCTTCCTGCGGCTGCGCAAGGCGGTCCGCAAGTACAACCTGCGGGTCTTCGCGATCGCGCCGTTCGCGACCCCCGGGCTCGCCAAGCTGTCCGGCGACCTGCTCGCCACCGTCCCGGGCGAGGAAGCGCGGGCCATCGGCCGCCTGGGCGGGGGCGACGCCGGCCCGGCCCGGCCCGCCGCGGCCCCGCTGGGCGCCGCCGCCGCGGCGGAAGCCGTGCGGTGGAAGGCGGCGGCCGGGGCCCTGGCCGCGCCCGGGGCCATCATCCTGGTCGGCGAGCGGCTGGCGGAGGTCCCGGGTGCGCTGTCGGCCGCGGCCAGGCTGGCCGGGACGACCGGCGCACGGCTCGCCTGGATCCCGCGCCGCGCGGGTGAGCGCGGCGCGATCGAGGCCGGAGCGATGCCGGGCCTGCTCCCGGTCGGCCGGCCGGTCACCGACACCGACGCCCGCATGGAGGTCGCGCGGGCCTGGGGCGTCGCGTCCCTGCCGTCGGAGCCCGGCCGTGACACCGCCGGCATCCTCGCCGCCGCGGCCGCCGGTGAGCTCGGCGCCCTCGTCGTCGCCGGGGTCGACCCCGCCGACCTGCCCGACCCGGCTGCCGCGCTGGCCGCGCTGGCGATGACACCGTTCATCGTCAGCCTCGAGCTGCGGGTCAGCGCGGTCACGGACCGGGCGGATGTGGTCCTGCCGGTCGCGGCCGTGGTCGAGAAGCCGGGCACGTTCGTCAACTGGGAGGGCCGCGGCGGCACGTTCGGCGCGGCCCTGCCGGTACCCGGCGTCCGGTCCGACCTGTACGTGCTGGGCGAGATCGCCGACGAGATGGACGTGCACCTCGGCCTGCCCGACGCCGAGGCTGCGCGGGCCGAGATCGCCCGCATCGGCACCTGGCGCGGCGCCCGGCAGACCGCCCCCGCCGTCCCAGCCGGGCCGCAGGACGCGGCCGGGCCCGGGGAGGCCGCGCTGGCCACCTGGCACCTGCTGCTCGACGACGGGCGGATGCAGGACGGGGAGCCGTACCTGGCCGGCACGGCCCGGCGGGCTACGGCGCGGATGTCACCGGGGACCGCGGCGGAAGCCGGTGTGGCCGACGGCGATAAGGTCACCGTGGCCACCGAACGCGGCTCGTGCACGCTTCCCGTTGAGGTGACCGACATGCCCGACCGGGTGGTGTGGCTGCCGGCCAACTCCGCCGGCTGCGCCGTCCGCGCACAGCTGGGGGCCGGCCACGGCACCCGGGTCACGCTGAGGAGCCCCGAATGAGCAACCTGGCTGCGGGCGCGGTGTCCGCGGCGGACCCCACGCTGGCGAGTTTCTACCCCTTGATCTGGTGGATCATCGCCATCAAGGTGGTGGTTATCTTCCTGTTCCTGCTGCTGTTCCAGATCTTCATGATCTGGGCCGAGCGGCGGGTCATCGGCCGCATGCAGGCCCGGCCGGGCCCCAACCGATGGGGCCCGTTCGGGCTGCTTCAGCCGGTCGCCGACGCGCTCAAGCTGCCGCTGAAGGAAGACATCGTGCCGCGGCAGGTGGACAAGTTCCTGTTCGCCCTGGCCCCGATCCTGGCCGCGGTGCCCGCGTTTATCAGCTTCGCGATCATCCCGGTCGGGCCCATAGTGTCGATCTTCGGGGTGCGCACGCCGCTGCAGCTCACCGATTTCCCGGTCGCGGTCCTGCTGACGCTGGCCATGAGCTCGATCGCGGTCTACGGCATCGTGCTGGCGGGCTGGTCGGCGGAGTCGCCGTACTCGCTGCTTGGCGGCCTGCGCTCGTCCGCCCAGGTGATCAGCTACGAGATCGCCATGGCCCTGGCCTTCGTGGCCGTGTTCCTCTACGCGGGCACGCTGTCCACCACCGGCATCGTCAACGCGCAGGAGCACGGCTGGTACGTGTGGGAGCTGCTCCCGTCCTTCCTGATCTACGTCATCTGCATGGTCGGGGAGACCAACCGGCTGCCGTTCGACCTGCCCGAGGGCGAGGGTGAGCTGGTCGGCGGGTACCACACCGAGTACTCCTCGATGCGGTTCGTGCTGATGTACCTGGCCGAGTACATCAACATGCTGACGGTCTCCGCGCTCGCCACCACGCTGTTCCTCGGCGGCTGGCGGGCGCCCTGGCCACTGTCCCTGTGGTCGGGCGCCAACAGCGGCTGGTACCCCATCATCTGGTTCCTGATCAAGGTCGCGCTGTTCGAGTTCGGCTTCATCTGGCTGCGCGGGTCGCTGCCCCGGGTCCGCTACGACCAGCTCATGTCGCTCGGCTGGAAGGTGCTGATCCCGGTGGCCATCATCTGGCTGCTGCTCATCGCCACCGTCCGCGCCTGGCGCTACGACACGCACAGCACGGCGGTCTACGTGGTCGGCGGCGTGGTGCTCGCCATCATCATCGTCATCGCCGTGTCGTGGGATATCGCCGCGGAACGGCGTGCCTCGCGCGGGGCCGAGGCCGACTCGGCGACGCTGGAGGCCGAGTCCGAGCCGGGCGCTGGCCCGGCGCCGGCCCGTAGCGGCCGGGTGACCTACCGGGTCCCGCCGCTCGACCTGCCCCACTACCACGGCATCGGGGTCACCGACCCGGCCGGCGCGGCTGAGGCCGCCCCGGCGGGCACGTTGACCGGTGCGGCTGACGCCAACGGCACCAAGGAGGTCACCGGTGCTTGACTTCCTCAACCCCATCAAGGGGTTCGGGGTCACCTTCCACGAGATGTTCCGGAAGGTCGACACCGTGCAGTACCCGGAGGAAAGGCGGCCGACCGCGCCGCGTTTCCACGGGCACCATCAGCTCAACCGCTGGCCCGACGGGCTGGAGAAGTGCATCGGCTGTGAGCTGTGCGCCTGGGCCTGCCCGGCCGACGCGATCTACGTCGAGGGACGCGACAACACGGTCGACGGCCGCTTTTCCCCCGGCGAACGGTACGGGCACGTCTACCAGATCAACTACCTGCGCTGCATCCTGTGCGGCCTGTGCATCGAGGCGTGCCCGACCCGCGCGCTGACGATGACGAACGAGTACGAGCTGGCTGACGACAGCCGCGAGAACCTGATCTGGACGAAGGAGCAGCTGCTGGCGCCGCTGCAGGTCGGGATGGAAGCCCCGCCGCACCCGATGCGGCTCGGTGCTGACGAGAAGGACTACTACCTGCTCGGCGCGGCCGGCATCGCGGGCACCGGTGACCCGGTGCCCGCATCCGAGGGGCCGCTGACCGCGCCCGCGGATCCGGGCGGGCAGGCGGCAGGCGAGGCCGCGGAGGTCGGCCGCGGCGAAACCCCGCTCGCCGCTCCGTCCAGCCCGCCCCCTTCCGATCCGGCCTTCAGGGAATCCCCCTCGAGCGCGGCCCCCTCCGGTACGGCCGAAGAGACCACAGCAGGCGGTGCGGAGCAGTGACCAATGTCCTGGCCAGCGCCGGCTCCACGGCGGCCGCCACCACCCAGTCGGTCATCTTCTGGCTGCTCGCCGTGGTCTCTGTCGGGTCCGCCTGCGGGATGGTCCTGGCCCGGCGCGCGGTGCACTGTGCGGTATACCTGGCCGCGATCATGCTGTCCCTGGCCGTGTTCTACGCCATGCAAGGCGCACCGTTCCTGGCGTTCGTCCAGGTCATCGTCTACACCGGCGCGGTACTCATGCTGTTCCTGTTCGTCATGATGCTGGTCGGCGTGAGCTCGCGCGAGTCGCTGGTGGAGACGATCCGCGGTCAGCGGCTCGCGGCGGCCATCGCGGGGATCGCCCTGGTGGTGCTGCTCGTCCTCGCCCTCGGCCACGCGGCCCTCGGGCCCGCTACCCAGTCGGTGGCGAACGGGGGAGTCGGCAACCTGACGGGGATCGCGACGCTGATCTTCACCACGTACGTGTTTCCCTTCGAGGCCACCAGCGCCCTGCTCATCACCGCGGCACTCGGGGCCATGGTGCTGGCGCACCGCGAGCGCACCAGCCCCAAGCCGACCCAGCGGGACCTGGCCAAGCGGCGGGTCGCCAGCGGGCGGCCCACTCCGCTGCCGTCCCCGGGCGTGTTCGCGCTGCACAACGCGGTCGACATGCCGGCCCTGCTGCCGGACGGCTCCCCGTCGGAGCTCTCGGTGAGTTCCCTGCTGGCCCGCCGTGAGATCGGCGGTGAGGGTGCCCCGGTGCTGCCGCCGGCGCCGCCCAAGCCGGCGCTGGCCTACCGGGACGACCAGGAGGGTGACGCCGAGCCGGGTGGTGACGGGCCGGACGGCCCGCCGGGCGGCGGCGGGCCCGGCGAGCCGGTCGAGGCCTCGAGCCAGGGAGGGGCGGGCGCATGAGCCCATCGGCCTATGTCACGCTGTCGGTCATCCTGTTCGCCGTCGGCGGCGTCGGGGTCCTGGTGCGGCGCAACGCCATCATCGTGTTCATGTGCATCGAGCTGATGCTGAACGCGGCCAACCTGGCGTTCGTGGCGTTCGCGCGCATGCACGGCAACCTGGATGGCCAGGTCATCGCGTTCTTTGTGATGGTGGTCGCCGCGGCGGAGGTCGTGGTGGGCCTGGCGATCCTGATGGCGATCTTCCGGACCCGCAGGTCGACGTCGGTGGACGACGCCAGCCTGCTGAAGAACTAGAAGGGGTGGAGGGGTGAGCAGCTCGGCTGCTGGCGTGCACTCGATCGCCGCGACCATGACTACCGTGCCCGCCGTCGGCGCACTGCGCTTCGCGTGGCTGCTGCTGGCGTTCCCGGTTTTCGGCGCCCTGGTGCTGATCTTCGGCGGCCACCGTACCGACCGGTGGGGGCCTCTGCTTGGCGTCCTGGCGCCGATTGCGTCGCTGGTCTACGGGATCATCGCGTTCTTCGCGCTGCTCAGCTACCCGGCCGCCGCGCGCAGCCGTGATCTGCACATGTTCACCTGGATCTCGGTGGGGGACTTCCACGTGAACGCCGCGCTGCTGATCGACCCGTTGTCGATCACGTTCGTGCTGCTCATCACCGGCGTTGGCTCGCTGATCCACATTTACTCGATCGGCTACATGGCTCACGACCCCGCCCGGCGGCGGTTCTTCGGCTATATGAACCTGTTCGTGGCGTCCATGCTGCTGCTGGTGCTGGCCGACAACTACCTGGTCCTTTACGTCGGATGGGAGGGCGTGGGCCTGGCGTCCTACCTGCTGATCGGGTTCTGGCAATACAAGCCGTCCGCGGCGGTCGCGGCCAAGAAGGCATTCATCGTCAACCGGATCGGTGACACCGGCCTCACGATCGCGGTCTTCCTGATGTTCACCGAGTTCGGCACGGTGAATTTCACCGGCGTGTTCCATGGCGCCCCCGCCGCGGGCAGCGGCGTGAACACGGCCCTCGGCCTGCTGCTCCTGCTCGCCGCCTGCGGCAAATCGGCACAGGTGCCGCTCCAGTCGTGGCTGCTCGACGCGATGGAGGGCCCGACCCCGGTGTCGGCCCTGATCCACGCGGCCACCATGGTGACCGCGGGCGTCTACCTGCTGGTCCGGTCCAATCCGATCCTGGCCCTCACCCCGACCGCCCGGCTGGCGATCACGGTTGTGGGCGCGGTCACGCTCCTGTTCGGTGCGATCATCGGCTGCGCCAAGGACGACATCAAGAAGTCCCTGGCCGGTTCGACGATGAGCCAGATCGGCTACATGATCCTCGCCGCCGGGCTCGGCAGCCCGATCGGGTACGCGTTCGCGATCGCCCACCTGGTCGCGCACGGCTTCTTCAAGGCCAACCTCTTCCTCGGCGCCGGCTCGGTCATGCACGGGATGAACGACGAGGTGAATATGCGCCGCTACGGGGGGCTGCGCAAGGTCATGCCGGTCACCTACGTCACCTTCCTCGCTGGCTACCTGGCCATCATCGGGATCCCGCCGTTCTCCGGCTTCTTCACCAAGGACGGCATTATCGAGTCCTGTTTTGACAAGGGCGGC
>Ga0187859_10002333_pt1 | contig 11914 bp, 9 predicted proteins | sample June2016WEW_10_1_2_FD_133019 | JGI IMG/M metagenome (GOLD analysis project Ga0187859, IMG submission 133019) | Peatland microbial communities from SPRUCE experiment site at the Marcell Experimental Forest, Minnesota, USA - June2016WEW_10_10 | ecosystem: Environmental > Terrestrial > Soil >... | reverse complement strand
CGTTGCCAGGTGCGCGGCGTTGGCCTGGCCCAAAGCGGCGGTGTGGCCGACATGGTCGCCCCAGGCGTTGGTCGTGCCCACATCGGCTGCACGCGGGTCGTGAAAGCCTGACCGGAGCAGCGCGGTCTCGATCAGGCTCATCAGCGCGGCACGCGGATCAAAGGAGAAGGCAGCGCCCACCACGCGACCGGGCGACAGGCCAAAAAGGGTGGTCCAATCGTGACGGAACATGATTGCCGCGTCGGGGCCCACCGAAGTGGCGGCGTAAGTGCGAACATACTGCGCTTCCTCCATTGGCAGATAAACAACATCGCCCGGATGCAACAGTTTTTCCCATCGCACGAACAGGTAATCGAGCCCGATCCCCACGACCACTCCGGCATTGACGCATGGAATGCCAAGCAACGGTTCCATCGTCTCGCAACGATGCGAATATAACCCGTTGGAGCCGGCGATGATGACCAGTTTTCGGCCCTCGATTGACGCGCCACGTGCAAGCTTGGCGTCGATCAGGTCCCGGAACAATCCCAGAGACAGTGGCCGATCAAGCACCAGACCGAACAACATTAGGTAAATCGCCAGCGACGCCAGGCACGGCAGAACGATCCGCCGCAGCATCGTCAGAACCGGAAATACAGGAACGGAACGACTCTGGGCGCGAAAAACAGCGCTTGCACGGTAAACGCAAACCCCGACGTCAATGCCCAACTGCGGCCGCGTTCGGACATGGCATGGACATTGGGCAGCGCCAGGACAATGAACCAGCCAAGCCCAAGACAGGCGGTGACTTCCGGGAAACTCAACGTCCGCGCGTCGCCGAGATAAGGCAACACCGGCACCGGGGTGGCGATCCATGCCAGGGACGGAACGAACCCGACGATCATATACGGCACGGCAATCCCGTTCGCTCCGGCCATCGCCAGCAACATCGACCACGCCGTCGCCAGTCCGTCGGCGCGGAACGGCACCCAGGCGACGACAACCGCGAGCAGGGTCAGAGCTCGCGCCAACGGTGCCTGCAGGCGCATTCCGCCGCCGCGGAACCACGCATGGACAGCCAGAAACACCCCGTGCAGGCCGCCCCACAGCACGAACCTCCAGGCCGCGCCGTGCCAGAGCCCGACCAGCAACATCGTCAGCAACAGATTGCGCAGTCGCCGGTATTTGCCGTTCCGGCTGCCTCCCAGGGGGATGTAGACGTAGTCGCGCAGAAACGCGCCGAGGGTGATATGCCAGCGGCGCCAGAACGCGCTGATGTTGGCCGCCTGATACGGGCTGTCGAAATTCAGCGGAAACCGGATGTTCATCATGCGCGCCAGTCCGATCGCCATGTCGGAGTAGCCGGAAAAGTCGAAATAGATTTGCAGCGCGTACGCGCTCGTGGCGTACCAGGCCTCGAAAAAGCTGAGCTGCGCGCCGCTGGCTGCGGCGTTGAAGCCGGTATCCGCAAAGCCGCCGAACATATCCGCCAGGACCAGCTTCTTGCCCAGACCGAGCAGGAATATCAGCAGGCCCGCACTGATGTTATCGGACCGAGGCTGGCCGAGCGAGGAGTATTGCAGTTGCGGGATGATGTCGTGCGGTCGCACGATGGGGCCGGCGATCAGATGCGGGAAAAACGTAACGAACGCGGCGCAGTGCAACAGATCGGTGTCTCGCTCCGGGTTCCGCCAGGCTTCAACCAGGAACATGATCTGCTGAAAGGTGAAGAAACTGATCGCCAGCGGCAGCGGGATGTCCAGTGCCGGCTGCTGCGGCGCCACGGTGTGCAACAGGAAGTCAGCGTATTTGAACAAAGCGAGCAGGCTGAGATCGACCACGATGCCGCCGATCAGCGATCGATGCGCGGTGCGGGGCAGACCGGCTCGGCACAGACGGCGAATGTCGCGGGCGATCCAGTAGTTGAACAGGATGGAGCCGACCAGCAGGGGCACGAAACGCGGATCCCACCAGCCGTAGAAGAACAAGCTTGCGGCCACCAGCCACCGCAATGCCCACACCGAACCCGCCAGGCGGGCAACCAGGAAGAACCCGCCGAGGCAGACCGGCAGGAACGCGAAAATGAACGTGCGTGATTGGAACAGCATGCCGTGGCGATGCATGCCACGTGGCCGTGAAAAAACGGTTAACGAGCCCGGCCGCCCCGTTACCTACCCCGCCAAACTGATAACGGGAATGCCATTACGACCGAGCGTGTCCGGCAGCGCTCTGGTATGTGACAATCCGGAAATTGTTGGGCAGGTGTTCCGCCCCGGCGCATTTGATGATAGCCCGCAACGCATGACCGACGACCTGCCCAACCCGGCCCTGTTGCCCGCCGGCCTACGCGACCTGCTGCCGCCCGATGCCGAAACCGAGGCCTCGGCGGTCGAGGCGTTGATGGATGTGTTCGCGGCCCACGGCTATCAGCGCGTCAAACCGCCGCTGCTGGAATTCGAGGACAGTCTGCTGGCAGGTTCCGGCGCCGCGGTGGCCGAGCAAACGTTCCGCCTGATGGACCCCGGCAGCCAACGCATGATGGGCGTGCGGGCCGACACCACACCCCAGGTGGCGCGGATTGCCACCACGCGGCTGGTCAATGCGCCCCGGCCGTTGCGGCTAAGCTACGCCGGCCAGTGCCTACGGGTGCGTGGCTCGCAGATCGCCCCAGATCGGCAAATTGCCCAGGCAGGGATCGAACTGATCGGCCACGACAGTCCGGAGGCCGACGCCGAGATCATCCTGGTGGCAGCAGAGGCGCTCGCCGGCATCGGCCTGAGCCGGATCAGCTTCGATCTGACGCTGCCGATGCTGGCTCCAACTTTGATGGATGCAGCTGGCATCACCGGCGCTGCACGCACCGCTTTGGCGCGCGCGCTGGACCGCAAGGATGCCGCCGAGGTGGCCGCGCATGGCGGCACTCTGGCCCCGGTACTGATCGAATTGCTGCTGGCCTCCGGTCCCGCCGATCGGGCCCTGGCGACGTTGCGCGCGGCGGAACTGGGCCAGGCCGGCCGCGCCCTGGCATTACGCCTCGCCGATGCCGTGGCGGCGATCCGCACCCGTAATCCGTCGCTGCGGCTGACCATCGATCCGGTGGAGTTTCGCGGCTTTCGTTACGAGAATGGCGTGTCCGTCAGTATCTTTGCACCCGGCAAACACGAGGTACTCGGACGCGGTGGCCGCTATATCTGCGGCGACACCGAGCCGGCGACCGGGCTGACGCTTTATCCTGACGCGATCCTGCGGGTGGCCCCGAAGCGCGAGGCTCGCACCAGGGTGTTCATCCCCGCTGGTTCCAGTCAGGCGCGGGCGGCGGCCTTGCGCCGGGAGGGGTACGCGACCGTCGCCGCACTGGCGCCCTCTGGCAACGATCTGGCAGAAGCGGCGCGCGTAGGCTGCACGCATATGCTCAGCAATGGTACCTTGCTGCCGCTGGTTCCTGAAACTTTCACCGGAGACTGAGGCGTGGCAAATGTCGCCGTAATCGGCGCCCAATGGGGCGACGAGGGCAAGGGCAAGGTCGTCGACTGGCTCGCCAGCCGGGCTGACGTGGTGGTGCGGTTCCAAGGCGGTCATAACGCCGGCCATACGTTGGTGGTTGGCAACGAGACCTACAAACTGGCGCTGCTGCCCTCGGGCCTGGTGCGCGGCAAACTTTGCATTATCGGCAACGGTGTCGTGGTTGATCCCGAGGCGCTGCTGGCCGAGATCGCCCGGGTGCAAGGTCAGGGCCTGAAAGTTTCACCGGAAACCTTGCGTATTGCCGAGAACGCGACCCTGATTCTGCCGTTCCATCCCGCCTTGGACAAAGCCCGCGAGCTGGCTCGCGGTGATGCGAAGATCGGCACCACCGGGCGAGGCATCGGTCCGGCGTACGAGGATCGGGTGGCTCGGCGCGCCATTCGCGTCGCCGACCTCGCCGAACCTGAAACGATGGCGCTCAAGCTCGATGAGCTGCTGCGCCACTACAACACGTTGCTCCGTGAACTGGGCGCCGAGACCTTCACCAAGGAAGCAATGCTGGCGCACCTGCTGGCGCTGGCTCCGAAAATCCTGCGATTTGCCGAACCGGTATGGGAACGGATGGATACGCTGCGCAAGGAGGGCAAGCGTATCCTGTTCGAGGGCGCTCAGGCGGTGATGTTGGATGTGGATCACGGGACCTATCCGTTCGTTACGTCCTCGAACACCGTCGCTGCGACCGCTGCCTCTGGTTCCGGCATTGGTCCCTGGGCGGTTGGCTTCATACTGGGGATCGCCAAGGCCTATTCCACGCGAGTGGGGTCGGGCCCCTTCCCTTCCGAGTTGCACGATGCAACCGGCCAGCTTCTGGGCGACCGCGGCAACGAATACGGCACCAACACGGGACGGCGCCGGCGCTGCGGATGGTTCGACGCGGCCATGGTGCGCCAGGCGGTGAAGATCGGCGGCATCCAGGGGATCGTGCTGACCAAACTCGACGTGCTGGACGGGCTGCCGGAATTGAAGATCTGCACCGGCTACCGGATCAATGGCGAGCGCGTCCGGCATCTACCGGCCGGGATGGCTGCGCAGGCCGCTGCGGTGCCGGAATACGAAACGATCGAGGGTTGGTCGGGTTCGTGCAGGGGAGCTCGATCGTGGGTCAATCTGCCGGCGCAGGCGATCAAGTATGTGCGACGGATTGAGGAACTGGTGGAGGCACCGGTGACGATGGTGAGTACGAGTCCGGAACGCGATGATACGATATTGGTGCGGGATCCGTTCGAGGGGTGAAAATTCTTGATGAGTTCCGTGACGCAATGCGAAGCCCGGGAACCGATCTGCGTTCATCGGCGTTCATCGGCGGTTCTGTTTTTCCTGGCCGCCCTGGGAGCAAAAAGGAAAGATTTCAACCGCCGATGAACGCCGATGAACGCAGATAGTCCCCGGGCGCGACGCTTTCCGGGAAATGCTTGTTAAGTCGGATTTGCGGTTGTTTATCAACGTCCGGGACGGACATTAAGATTTCCGGTTTCGTATCAAAACCGCACCGTGATGCTCCCGATGATCTGTCGCTCCACCGGCGGGCCGGCGGCCTGCATGATGCGTGACACGTTGAACTGCTGAGCGGTCACCGCGGCGATGACATGATCGGTCAGCCGATAGCCGACCCGCGCATTGAGCGTGACGTAGTTCTGCACCTCGATAGGCTGTAACTGAATCGACGCTGCCGAGTCCTGGAAGTCGAGGTAGCTGGACTGCCAACGCCCCAGAAGATCCATCTCCAGCCGGTCGCGCGTGTAACCGATCCCCGCCGTCACCACGTGCCGAGGCACACTGTGCGCGTAGTCGATGGTGCTGGTCACCAATCCACCTTTGTTCAGCACGGTATCGTCGGTGGTATACGCGAAGGCGTAATTGAGTTGCCAACGCAACCCGGTCCCCGAGTGCCCCTCGACCCCAAGCTCGACCCCGGCGGCGTCACTGCTGCCGACATTGCCGGCCAGCAACGCAGGCACTCCGCTGGGACCGATGACCGGTGGCACCGCGAACGGCTGGCTGATCAGGTCCAGATTGCGTTGCGCGAACATCGCTGCCCGAAAACTCGAATTGATCGCCGACAAATCTCGGTCGTAATCCAGTTCGATGTTGTCGACGGTGGAAGGATGCACGCCCGGATTGCCCGCAATCACCACCGGACCAAAAGTGCCGAACGGGATTTGCAGACCGAAGTCGACCAGGCTCGGCAATTGCACGCCGCGCGCGATGGTCAGTCGAAGCGTGTCCTGCCGAGTAAGGTTGAATACGATACCGGAATTGAAACTCGGCACCGCGAAGCCGGCATGGTTGTAATCCGCCTGCGTGAACCCCGTCCCCGCCGCCAATGTCCCCGAGTAATGCAAGCGCAGGTCATCGACCCGTACCGCATTGGTCAGCGATAAGTTCGGCGCGATTTGCCAGTTCCACATCAGGCTTGCCGCATAGACATCGTATCCGATCGTGCCGTGAGCGAAGCCGGGCGCAGTCGCCTCGTCGTCGCGATATTCCAGTCCGAGCCGAAGCGTGTGATCGGCGCCGAGTTTCGCCAGATCGCTCGCCTGGACCACGATGACGCTTTCGTTCACCCAGTTCGCCAGGCCATTCAGGCTGGCGGTGCTGATCGTGACCACCTGCGCATTGCGATAGGCGCCAAAGCTGAGCAAACCAATCGCAGTATCCGCACTGATGCCGGCACGCAACGAATTGGCACGTGTCGAACTTGTGTCGAACGCGCCAGCGAACTCCTTTTCGGCGACACGGCTGTCGCTCATGCTTGCTTCAAGGAAGGCCTCTGTCCCGGGCGCGATCCGGATCCGGCCGTCGATGTTGAAGGCGCCAACCAACGGGTTTTGCCGGCTGGCGGCATCTGGGGCCGAGAGCCCGCGTGGCGCGAAATCGCTGGCATGGAAGCCACCGGCGGAAATCCGCAGACCGGCCTGATCGCCGATCCGAGCCGTTCCGACGGCAGTGCCTCCAAGATAATCCTGGGTTCCGCCACCCAACGTCGCGGTATCTACTTTGTCGTGCAACGGATCGTAGGTGATGATGTTGATCACGCCACTGACGGCATTGAAGCCGTAAAGCGCCGAATTTGGTCCCTTGATCACCTCAATCTGGCGAATTTCCGAGAGTTGGACCGGGATCGAGGCCCAGTTCACATGGCCGTAGTCGTCGGAATAGACCTGACGTCCATTCACCAGCACCAGCAAACGCGCATTATACGGCTGATTGTACCCACGGATGCCGACTTCGGCGTCCGCCAGGCCATAGTGCCGCACGTCCACACCGGGAATGAATTGCAGCACGTCCGGGATGCTCATCGCGCCGGAGCGCCGAATGTCGTCCTGCGTAACGATCACCATATCCGCGGGCGCATCGCTGGCACGTTGCGGTTTGCCGGTGGCGGAGATCGTGACCGGCTCGTGGAATACCTGCTCAAGTGTGCTGTAATCGAGGTTCTGCGCAGCGGCGGGTAGTGCGAGGCACACTGCGATGCACGTCGCGAGTCGTTTGGCGAGTGATCGGTTGAAGCGGGTCATAGTTCGCTTACCATCATTCTAAAGGCGGTCGCGAGGCTGACCCCCGATGCCAGCGCGGCCCGGTAGTTCAGCAGGATCTCCACTTTTCCGGTGGAATGGATCGCCATGGTGCAGAAGCCCAGACGAACTGCCTCCTGATCGGCGGTGACGCACAGCGCATGGTGCGTGCGCGCGGCAGGCGGCACGGCATCGCTATTGGCTCCGGCCGCCACGATGACGAGGCTGAAATCGACGCTGGCCAATTCGCCGGCTTCGACCAGCTTTGGGGTGAGCAGGATGCCGTTCGCGGTAAGGCTCTCGCCGATCGCCGCGCGTATCGCCTCCGCATCCAGGCGCGAGCTGCTGTCCTTACCGGCGTATACGATCGCAACCACACCGTCACTGACGGGCCGCGGCTGCACGAAGGCGAGCGCACTGCCAAGGATTTGCAGATCCTGAGGCGTTAGCGACGCGGCGCAAACCGGTTGCGGGATCGCCGCAAGCAGGAGGCTGACCACGGCGAGCGCGCAGCACCTCCGGCGAAAGCTCAGCGTCCATCCCAGCATGCCCAGGCACCGCCAATGATGCGGCTGGAATAGAAGGTCGAGTTTAACGATCGATGAAATGCGGCCCACAAACGGCAGCCGCGACCGGATTAATACTTTCTTAAGTTTACCGGTTTATTCATAGCGAGGACCAATCTGGTCCGGCGAGGCAAACCCATGCCGGGACACGAGCTCGGTTACAGCATTGGACTGCTTGTCGCGTCCGGCATACTCAGCGTCGCAGGCGTGCTGCTGGCGTTGCGTTTGATGCCTCGCGAAGTGCTGGTGGGACGCATTCGAACGGTAACGCTGCGGACCATTCCGGCCTGCCTGCCGTTGGCCGGCACTTCGTGGCTGCTGTTCGTGCTGGCCCTCAAGCTGCATTTCCCCCGTTTGGATCCTGACATTCCCTGGCCGGCGATGCTTCGGGCATGGGTGACCGTCGGGGCCGGGACGATTGCCGCTCAGGCCATCGCAGCACGAACGCGGCGTAGCGTGCGAAACGTTGCGTTCGCCGGGTCGGTCATGGCGTCGTCGGTCTCATGCATGGTGTTTGCCACCATGAGCGACCTCGCCGCGCCATCCGCGCTGGCCTACGACCTTACGGACGTCATCGAAATCATGGCCGCCAGCAGTACTTTGTGGGCGGGTGGCCTGTGGCTGCTCGAACGGCCCGGCGTATCGCGCTTATTGCCCGGCTTGCTGTTGGCGGCATCGCTGATGCTGCTCGCGGACGCCTCGCTCTCATGTATCCTGCCGTTCTCCGACTGGAACATGGCCACCGCGACGCCCGGCGCGATCGCCTTCCGGCCGGTGACCGTCATCTTTCTGTCCGAACTGGGTGTCACACTGGTACTGGGCATCGCCGGGGCTGGGGTCGATCGCCAGACCGCCGCGCGCGCCACGCGGGAGAACGAGCGTTTGCGCCAACTGACTGAGAGCACGTTCGAAGCGTTGCTGATCCATAGCGGCGGCGTGGTACTGGACGCCAACAGCACGTTCTGCGAACTGATCGGACGTCCGTTGGCTTCGATCAAGGGTCAGCCCATCGAAGCCTTTCTGCCGCAGGGTGACCGGACTTCCGCGATTTCGCCGATCACCGGCCGGACGGAAGCATTCGAAACCCAGATCGCCGGGGCCAACGGCGAAGCCATGCCAGTCGAGGTGCTGTCGCGCGATGTGCAATTCGCTGGCGGCACGGCACGGGTAACAGCCCTACGCGACATCCGCGAACGCCATGCCGCCGAGGCACGCATCCGCTTCATGGCGCAGCACGACACGCTGACCGGACTGGCAAACCGCTCACAGTTCCAGGAGGTGATCAATCATCAGCTCGCAATCCTGCGCCGCGACGGCATGCCGCTGGCGGTCATGTGCATCGACCTTGACCGGTTCAAACACGTCAACGATACGCTTGGCCATTGGGCTGGCGATCTGGTGCTGAAGCAGGTGGCGGAACGGCTGCTGCGCACGGTGCGCGAGAGCGACACCGTGGCTCGGATCGGCGGCGACGAATTCGTTCTGTTGCAGACTGCTGCTGTACAACCGGAGTCATCGGGCAACCTCGCCGCTCGCATCATCGAGACGCTATCGAAGCCGTTCAATCTCAACGGCAACCAGATGACGATCGGTGCCAGTGTCGGTATCGCGCTGGCGCCACGCGACAGCGCACTGGCCGAAGTGCTGGTGCAGGATGCCGACATCGCACTGTATCGCGCCAAGTCGAGTGCGAGAGGCACATACTGCTTCTTTCAGGCCGGTATGGACACGCTGCTGCGAGAGCGACGGGAGCTGGAACAAGACATCATCCTCGCGACTGCATCGGGCGGCTTCGAACTGGCGTTTCAACCGCTGTTCACCGGCGTGCCGCCCGGCGAATTGATGGGTTTCGAGGCGTTGCTGCGCTGGCACCATCCGCGGCGCGGCATCATTCCGCCAGATCAGATTATCCCCCTGGCGGAAGAGACCGGCCTGATCGTGCCGCTCGGCGCCTGGATTCTGGAGGCGGCATGTCGTGAGGCCGCCGGCTGGCCAGCTCGGTATCGTGTCGCGGTCAATGTCTCGCCGCGACAGTTCACCGAAGGTGACTTTCCGTCGCAGGTCGGCAACGTGCTGCATTGTACCGGCCTTGCGGCAGATCGGCTGGAAATCGAGGTCACCGAAACTCTGTTGATCCAGGACGGCGAGGCCGCTCTGGGCATCCTGCGGCAACTGAAGCAGATCGGTGTACGGGTCGTGCTCGACGATTTCGGTGCGGGCTACTCGAGTCTGGCCTATTTGCAGCGTTTCCAGTTCGATAAGGTGAAGATCGATCAGTCGTTTGTCCGCTCGGTGACCTCCAGCGAAGATGCCCGCGCGATCATCAGCGCGATTCTGGCAATGAGTCACCAGTTGCGGCTTGAGGTCACGGCAGAAGGTGTTGAGACCATCGAACAACTGGCCTTCCTGCGCACCCAGCCGTTCGATCAGATGCAGGGCTTCCTGCTGGCTCATCCACTGCCGCGGGACGCGGTGCGGGATTACATTTTGCGCGCGCAGGCCCGGCCGGTGGGGGAGCCGTTGTTGACCGTGGCGTGATGCCCGGCGCGTTGCAGGCCAATTGGCGGACAGGCCGGCTGTCACCGGGGGTGCGGGAGACAACGCGCAATTGCCGGTGCCAGTGGAAAACGATACCGTAGCGGAACGCCAACGATACCGGGCGTTCGCGCCCCAGGATTATCCCGTCATGCAATTCGGCTACTTCACTCTCAGCGACAACAGCTACCGCGACAATCCGCGCCCGGCGAACCAGTTCATCGCCGATATCATCGACGAAGCAATCGAGGCCGACCGGCTTGGCATGCACTCCGCCTGGATCGGCGAGCATCACTTTTCCACGTTGGGCGTACTGTCCTGCCCCGATCTCGCGCTGGCTTTCATCGCTGCGCGCACGCAACGGATCCGCCTCGCGCCGGCGGTGACCGTTCTGCCGCTGCATCATCCGATCCGGGTCGCCGAGCAATGGGCCAGCCTCGATCTCATGAGCGGTGGACGCGTCGATTTCGCGGCCGGCCGCGGCTACGACCGGCGCGAATACGAGCCTCTCGGTGTTGACTTCGACAACAACCAATCGATCTTCGAAGAGGCCATGGAGGTCGTTCGCCGGCTGTGGGATGCCGACGGCCCGATCTCCCATCACGGGCGGCACTACCAGTTCGATAACGTCTCAATTACGCCGCGGCCGCTGCAACGACCTTTGCCCGCTTACGTGGCGTCGTTCTCGCAACCATCGATCGAACTGGCCGGCCGTCTGGGCTGTGGCCTGATCGTCGCTCCCTTCGCCGCGGCGATGAGCTTCGGCGGTTTGCGTCAGGTCGCCGATTTGTATCACGCAACCCTTGCCCGCCACGGCAAACCGCCTGGCCGCCTGATGTGCAGTTATTTCATCCATTTCGCCGACACCGCAGCCGAGGAGGCCGCCGCACGTGCCCGCCAGATCCGCTACTACCAGGAATGCGTCATCCCCGCCTTCCCGGGCGACCCGGCGACCGCGCCGCCAAGCTACCGGTACTTCATCGACATGGTGGCTCGCCTGCGCAGCGTCCGCCCCGAGGACCTTGGCGAAAACTCGGTGCTGATCGGCTCGGCCGCCCGCATCGGCGAGATCTTGCAGAATGTCGCAGCGGCGGGGGTCGACGAGGTGATTCTGTATTTCAATGTCGGCCTCAAACCACATGCGCAGGTTAAGTCGGAGATGGCGCGCTTCATGGCGGAGGTGGCACCAGGTTTTGCGTAGCCGCGCTGGCGTCGCGCGCGCTATGAACGGTTGCGCCGCGGACCGCACAGAGCAGACGCAGCGAAGGAAGCCACCATGACTGCGTTCCGGCTGGAAGCATTCAGGATGCAACGAGAGGCGCCCAGGCTGGTGCCTTGCACGCAGGAGCGCGCCTGGATGGATGTGTTCACCGACCGGCATGCCTATCGCTGCCTGCCGCTGTCGATTGCCAATACGCATGGCTGGGAATTATTGGTACCCGGTGCATTCGAGGTGGAATGGAACGGCGGCCACCACGAGCACGGCGTGACCAAGGTATTGTTCGGCGAGCGGTTGACGATGGCAGCGTTCTACACCGTTGATGAGTCGCACCGGGAGCGTGAAATATACGGTCTCGGTCCGCTGGGGGAATGAGCTGGGTGACGGAATTTCTTACACCTCATAGGTGGTAACCTGCGCTGCTTTGGTGCAGAAATGATGGCGACACAGCTCGCTAGAAATTCGTGAAAATTGTGATCATTTTGTGATTGCAAGGTTGACCATCGGGCGGTTTCTACGCGGGAGGCCGCAAAGCAGCCTCCGGATGTCTCTCGGATCGAGCTGTCGGAAATATT
>Ga0187859_10002329_pt1 | contig 11929 bp, 10 predicted proteins | sample June2016WEW_10_1_2_FD_133019 | JGI IMG/M metagenome (GOLD analysis project Ga0187859, IMG submission 133019) | Peatland microbial communities from SPRUCE experiment site at the Marcell Experimental Forest, Minnesota, USA - June2016WEW_10_10 | ecosystem: Environmental > Terrestrial > Soil >... | reverse complement strand
TCGGGGTCGCGGTTGGGGTCGGGGGTCGTCTGGGTCCCTGTCCGGCGTTGGGATCGGGGATTGCGGGCTCTGGGTTGGCGAGTTGCTCGGGGGCAGCCTAAAGGCACGTCACCGTCATGTCGGTCGCAACCGGTGAGCCGACCTTTTGGCGCGTTGTGCTGCTCGCCGCCGCGATGGTCGGGTGCGATACCGGCGACACGCGATTCACGGTCCAATTCGCGTCCGACTTTGCGGCAACCCGCCGCACGGTCTCGGTGCTTGGCGTCTTCAAGGACGGTCGCATGTCGTCGAGCGGCTGGGAGACCCTCCGGCCTCACCTGGCTTCCGCGCTCGGGGCCGAGCGCTGCGACGTCGGCTACGACGCGCTCGGGGCCAATCATGAAGCTTTGGCTGACGCGATCGACGGATACACGCGCGCCAATGGGCCGACCGACGATCTCTTGACGCAAATCGCGCCCGCCGCGAAGGGCGATTTGGTCCTGGTGCTGACGTATGCGGGGGCTCTTCCTCGACGGGTCGCGTCGGACGGCGGCCCACCGCCGGGCGCGCCGACGCAAGGAATGGGCGGTGGCCGCGGCGGTGGCCGCGGCATGCGGGGAGCCGGCACCTCGCGAGCGACGTCCAAGCCCCCAAGCAGCATCGACACCAACGTGCTCGATATCGCCGCATCGCTTTACTCGGTGGCGCAGTCCCGCTCGGTCGCGTCGGTCGCGATGCAGTACTCCGGCGTCAGCCTAGACGAAGCCATGACGAGCTTCGCGGCCAAACTCGCCCAGTCAGTTCCAGGAATGTTGTGCGCGGGCTGGAATTGGGACACCCAAATCGACGCCAACCGGATTCGCGAGAGCATCGACGAATAATCGGGTTCTCGACTTCAACACGATATTTACAAATTCACACTCGGAATGTGGGTTCCTTGGTTTCTCGGGGGACATGTGCAGGCAGGCACACCTCGCAGGCGGGCTTCATCGGGCGCACGGGCAGTACGGTTGCCTGCCCTTTGATGACGAGCGGTACGTATGGGCTGACCACGCGTCGTTGACCCCCTTTCGCTCGGAGCTACACATGTACCCCATGAAATTGGTGTTAGGCAGAAGAGCATCCGTACTTGGCTTGTCCGCCGGAATCGTGGCGCTGGGAAGCGGCCTCGTCGCTTGCAGCAGCTCCACGAATGGCTCGGCAACGACGAATACGAACACGAACACGAATACGGGCACGAGCACGGCCACGAACGAGAGCGATGCGGGCGTGGACGCCGGCGGCAACGCGACGACCGACGCCAGCAGCGTCGTCACGGGGACGTGTCCTCCTGCCGCATACGCGGCGGCGTGCGCGACCCCAGTCGATCAGATCGACTTCACCCCGATGTATTCCGCGTTCATCCCGGGGAGCACGGCGCACGTGTTCTCGATTCCAGCCATCACCGATGACGGCAACCCTGGGACCACCTGGTGTGTGGGAGATTCGAGTCAGGCTATCCTCGTCCCCCAGTCGTTCAACGACCTGCCAGGGGTCATGATCACCGTCCAGGGCGTCGGGGCAGGCTCGGACGGCGACGCGGGGGAGCTCGGCACGATCCAGGTCTACGCACTCGAAAACGATGGCACCTGCGGTGCGTCCACTCTGACCATTACGGCCACCACCGAGGCCGAGTGGACGCTTGGCAGCGCGCGCTACAACGACAACATCACGTTGACCGGAACGCGCACGGGCGAAGGCGCACTGCTCGCGGGGACAGGCGACGCCGGCAGCGTCTACGAGAAGGATGGCGGGACCGCGTGCACGAACTGCCATGGACCCACGGCGACAACCGGACCCTACCGACAGGTGGCGCATTCGCCGGAGCAGACGGGCGGCTTTAGCGACCAGGTCCTGGTTGGGATCTTCACTCAGGGCAACGTTCCCGGCTGGACTCCGACGCAGCCCCCGCCAACGGACGGTGGTTATTGGGATCCGTCTGTGATCAATGCCGCGTGCGACGCCGGCCCCCCCAACTACGGTCCGCCTCAACCCACGCGAACCGATCCCCTCATCGGGATGGCAAGCGACGGAGGCACCGAGCCATGCGGTACATGGGCCTACGACACGTGGCACTCGTTCCATCAATGGTCTGACATCTCCACACCCCAGGAGCAAGCGGCCATCATCACCTATTTGCGCGCGATCACGCCCGAATCGCAAAATGGTACCCCAGCCGAGAACTTCGGCGGCCGTGGCGCGCCGCCGGGCGACGGCGGTCCTCGCGGACGCCGGGGTGACGGCGGCGGCTTCCCCTTCGGGGATGGCGGGTTCCCCTTCCGAGATGGTGGCTTCGAGTTCGATGCCACGATTTCCGCCGAAGCGGGTGAGCCCGATACCGGCGCGGTCACGCCCGATACGGGGGCGAGCACGCCCGACACCGGCGCGGACGAATAGCCCTCAGTAGCCCGCCGCGGTTGTCTCCATGAAACGCATCGCCATCGCCAGCGCCGTCGTCGGCCTGGCTACCGCGTGCGGCGGCGGCAGCGGCGAAGAAACCAGCGGAGGAGGAGATGCGGCGAGCGATCGGTTCGCCGCCCCGCTCGTCGAGTCGGGCGCCCGTTCCACGGGAGCCTATGCCGACGCCGAAGTGGCCAATGCGGCCGACGCAGCGGACCCGTGCGCGGATGCCGGCGTGCCTCCGACCACACTGGCCTGCACGGGGCTCTATTCGGACTTTGCGACTCTGACCCTGTCGCCCAACGCGCAGCCGTATGCCCCGGCGGTCCCCCTTTGGTCGGATGGCGCCACGAAGGAGCGTTGGATCGAGCTCCCGCCGGGCCAGCAAATCGACGTGAGCGATCCGAACGAGTGGACCTTCCCGGTCGGAACGAAACTCTTCAAGCAGTTCACTTACGAAGGGGTGCGCGTCGAAACGCGGATGTTCCAAAAAATCGACGCGAATCCGAGCTTCTGGGTCTACGCCACCTACGCCTGGAACACGGAGCTAACAGAAGCCACGATCAACTACGGATCGCCCGTACCCGTGGGCGACGACGGCGGCACCTGGGTCATCCCCACGAACGACGATTGCCTCTACTGTCACGAGGGAAGACAAGATCGCATCCTGGGGTTCGAGCAGGTGTCGCTCGGTCTCAGCGGAGCCACCGGGCTTACCCTACTGCAGCTCGTCGTGAACAATCTCGTCACGCCGGCGCCGACGCAGGTCAATCTGTTCATCGGCGATGACGGGACGGGGCTCGATGGTCCGGCCTTGTCGTGGCTGCACATCAACTGCGGCGTGACGTGCCACAACTCGAATCAGAGCGCGCAGGCCTACGCCGCGGGGATGCTCTTGCGACTCGATCCGACGCAGCTCAATGGATCGCCCGCGACGACGACGAGCTGGAACGACTTGAGCACGACGATCAACGTACCGTGCGTTTCGGGCAGCGTTGCGGGCATACCCCGCATCGAGCCCGGAGACCCGGACGCGAGCGCGATCGTTCAACTCATCAGCGAGCGCGGCCTCCTTCAAATGCCTCCCATCGCATCGCGCTTCGTCGACACGACGGACGTGGCCTCGGTCGTGGCTTGGATTTCCCACATGCCTGGCGTCGACGCGGGCGTCGAGGCCGGGCCCGTCGCCGACGCAGCCAGCGAGAGCGGCTCAAGTGGCCCCGACGCGACGGTCCCGGCGGACGCGAGCGACAGCACGACCCCCGACGCGCTTCAGACGACGCCGGACGCCACTTCGACGCCGGACGCCACTTCGACGCCGGACGCCACTTCGACGCCGGACGTCGTTTCCTCGCCCGACGCGGAGGAGGACGGCGGCGAGCCTGACGCCGGCGAGATCGCAGCGGAGGCGGGCGAGGACGGCGGCTATTCCGACGACGCCAACGACGGGGGAGCGGATTGAGGAGGCAACCGGCGGCCGTGGACGCCGGTTGACCGAGGACCTCGCCGCGTGGGAGGTAGCGACAAGGCATCGGAGCGGGCGGTGCACGAGCGAATTCGCGAGTTTGGGCGGAGCCCAAGGGCCTCATCTTGTCACCGCCCGCCGATCGCGAAGCAAAACCATGGCGCAGCGATGGCTTGATGGTGCATCCACTGCGGTGGACTAGAGCGACCAGTAGAAAATATTTCGCTTCGCGCAGGACGGATCGAAAACGCTCTTCACGTCGGCGACGACGCCGCCGTCGCGCACCGTCGACAGCAGACGATCGGCGCCCAGGTTCAGGTACCAGGCATGGCGGACCGCCAGGACGACGGCGTCGAGCTGCACCAGCTCTTCGAACGCGGTCAGGCGCAGGTCGTACTCGTGCATCGCCTCCAAGGGGCTCGCGAGCGGGTCATGCATCAACGGATGGATTCCGAATGCGCGCAGCTCGCGAACGATATCGGGAACTTTGCTGTTGCGAATGTCGTGGCAGTTTTCCTTGAACGTGAGGCCGAGAATTCCGACGCGTGCGCCTTTGACGGCAATGCCGGCATGGACGAGCAGTTTCACGACACGTTGAGCGATGTATGCGCCCATGTTGTCGTTGATGCGCCGTCCCGCCAAAATCACTTCGGGCTGATACCCGAGTTGCTGCGCCTTCATCGTCAGGTAGTACGGGTCCACGCCGATGCAGTGGCCCCCCACCAAGCCGGGCCAGAACCGCAAGAAGTTCCACTTCGTTGCCGCGGCCGCGAGGACGTCCGCCGTGCGGATGCCCAATCGGTCGAAGATGATCGCGAGCTCGTTCATGAGCGCGATGTTGAGATCGCGCTGGGTATTCTCGATCACTTTTGCGGCTTCGGCGACCTTGATGGACGGAGCGCGATGGACGCCGGCGTCGACGATCGCCCCGTACGCGGCCGCGACGCGATCGAGAGTCTCGGCATCCTCGCCGCTCACCACTTTCGTGATTTTTTCGAGCGTGTGTTGCTTGTCACCCGGATTGATGCGCTCAGGTGAATAGCCGACCGTAAAGTCGACTCCGCGAGTCAAACCGCTCGTGCGCTCGAGGATGGGACCGCAGACTTCCTCGGTGACGCCCGGATAGACCGTCGACTCGTAAACGACCACGGCTCCCGGCGACAGCGCGCGTCCCACGGTCTCGCTCGCCCGTTTCACCGGCGTCAGATCGGGAACGTCATTGTCGTCGACCGGAGTCGGTACGGCGACGACGAAAAACGTGCACCCGCGCAGATCGGCGGGGTCGCTCGTCCATTGCACGCTCGTCGACCGAAGATCGTCGGGCAGCGCTTCGTGGTTGCGGTCGTATCCGCGTCGAAGCTCGTCCAGTTTTTCACCGTGGGTGTCGAACGCGACGGTCGCCGCAAACTTGCGGGCAAACGCCAGCGCGACGGGAAGTCCGACATAACCGAGACCGATGACGGCGATTTTTTCGTTCATATTCACCGACCCCGAGATCTCGCCAGCCGTGCAGGCCGCGATCTCCACGCGTACCGAGTCCGCGCGGGTTTACTCGATTCGGCGCGACGCGGGAACCGTCACGTCCCCCTGCACCGTTTGTTTGCCTTCGTCAGGTGGGCCGTTTTCGGAAGGTTAGCCAACGCAACTCTATCGGGCATTCGTCTCTTGGCAGGTCAAATACGTCCTGTCCCGCCGCCCACCCCTCGAACCAGCCCGTCGGCGGCCATTGCTCCGTCGGAAGATGCGATCGCTCGTAGTCCAGAACGCATTCGTCCGAAACGGTGTCGAACGGGAGTCCGACCGCCGCGTCGTGCAATTCGCGGCGAGTAAAAAGGGAACTCCACATCACTTGGCTCATCTCCCGCGCCACTTCGTCCGGGTCGTATCCAGGCGTCGGCAGGAATGTACTGAACAAAAGCAACCCGCCCGGAACCAACAGGCGGTTGGCGGTCTCGAACACTGCCCTCAACTGCCGGTTGTTTCGGAAGTGCGAGACGACCTCGACCAGCAGCACCAGATGGTAATGGTTTTGAGCGACGGATATCGATGGATCGAAGACGTCTCCCTCATACACCTGAATCGAGAGATGTTGCGTTTCCGCGGCTTGGCGAAGAATGTTGGCGAGGGGAGCCGTCAGCTCGACGGCATCGGCTTGGAAGCCCTCTTTCGCCAGCGGAATCGTGTTGCGACCGGTGCCGGCGCCGACGTCGAGCACAGCGATTTCACCGGGGGGGCCTAGGGAACGCGCCAGGTTCATCACTTTGGCATCGGGATGGTGCCCAAAAAGCGGCGGAGGACGCTCGGCGACCCACATCGCATACTCGTCTGCGAGAGATGAATGACGAATCCCCATCTTCCACGAGATTGTTGCCTTTGCAGGCTCGTCGGTTTCGTAGATGACGTGCACACTGGAGTACGGAGATTCTTCGAACGCCTGCCGGAGAGTCTGGCTCAGCACGTGACGAAAGTAGTCTGTGTCCTTGGGGCTGAAGGGGCGCCCGAGAGCCCTCCAACCCTCGCTGAACCCCTCGACGTAGTGGTCAACCAACCCGGGTACGGCGGGCAAGAAGAGCTCGGCCTTGCCTTTCAGTCGAAGCGGAAGACAGCGGATCATGGCTTGCTGCATCGTCTTGCGTGGGGTCTTCTTGGGACTGGTCTTTTTTGGAATTATCTTCTCGGGAGCGACTTGTTTTGGATTTGTCTTCTCGGGAGTGATCTTCTTGGGAGTGATCTTCCTCGAAGAGTTCTTCTTGGGAGTGATCTTCTTGGGAGTGATCTTCCTCGAAGAGTTCTTCTTGGGAGAGATCCGCTTGGCGGCGGTAGGCTTGGCCTTCGAGCGCATGGGCCGATGGTGCCCGAAGTTGGCCTGGATAGACAAAGATCCGCAAACCGCTCGAAGCGGCGAAACCTACAAGTGTCAATCGGCCGCAGGCTTCGAATACGATGGAGTGCGGAAAACCGGGTAGGCGCGGAAGAAGGTGCCTCATGCGAGCCATGGAATCCACGGCGCTCATGAAACCTTCTTAACCGCTTCCAAAAGCCTCGACGTCTGGGGCCCTCAGGCGGCGTTCGAAACGGCCCTCACGTGCAAGTACGCCCACAACACGCGCGGCAGCCAACGCGTCGCGAGCCGCTCGCAGGCGGCGACGAGAGCCCTCACGCCGCCGTGCTCGGCGAGCCGGGGACGTCCGAAATCGGGGTGGAAGACGATGCGGTGAATCGGCATCGCCTGGTAGCGAGATTGGGAAACGACTCGGAAGCGCGGCACAAGCAGTCGGGTAAGAAAGTGCATGGTCGAGCGGAGCTCGCCCCGCTCTACGGGAAGCGCAAGGGCGTGTGCGACCACCAGGGGGTTTCCGCGAGAGGGCTCAAGCACGTCGATTCGCCCACCGGGGACGAGTACGCGTGCGCACTCCGCGACGAAGCGCTCGGGCTCGTCGAGGTGGTGCACCAGGTCGCGCACCACAATGTGGTCGAATGCGCGGTCTTCGAAGGGGAGCTCGTACACGGAACCGACGACGAAGCGACAGCGCGGGAGCGTGATCTGGGCGAACGCGATTTTTTCTTCGAAGAGATCGATCCCCGTCGCTCCCTCGGGTTCACCTAGGTGGCGGAGCGTGGCTCCTTCGCCACAGCCAACATCGAGCACCCGGGAGCCTAACGGCATGAACGCGGAGTGCACTAGCTCACGTTCGCGCCGAGCGACGTACGGGTGCTCGGTTTGCCAGGCGTAATGCTTTGTAGCGGCGCGACCAAACGACCGCTCCAAGTGCGCTTCGGTCCTTATCGGCATCAAAGGTGCCCCGCTCGGTGGCGAGGCACCAAGCGCTAAGACATTAGCGAGGCTTGACGCGAAGTTAGACGCCCGTGCCCGTGCCCGTCTCGGTGTCGGTACCGCCACCGGTTTCAACCCCGGTTCCGCCCCCCGTGCCCTTGCCCTTGCCCTTACCGCCGGTGAAGGTCGACGTTCCTGCCCCTGTGCCTCCCCCGCCCTTGCCCTTACCGCCCGTGAAGGTCGACGTTCCTCCCCCTGTGCCCCCCTTCCCCTTGCCCTTACCGCCCGTGAAGGTCGACGTACCCATACCCCCCATACCCATGCCGGTGTTCATGCCGGTGTCCATGCCGGTGTTCATGCCGGTGTCCATTCCGGTGTCCATGCCCGTATTCACACCGGTGTCCTGTCCCGTGTCGTTGTTTCCAGAGTCCTCGCCCGCCGGAGGGGTCACGACCGTGTTCCCAGTTGAGGTGCTCGCCGAGTTGCCGGTGAACGTGCTCTCCGAGCTGCTCGACGCCGTGTTGTTGTTGTTGTTGCCCGAATCCTCCCCCGACTGATCACCCGGTACAATCGTCGATGAGCCACCGCACGCCATCGTCGAGGCGAGTGCCACCGAAAGCAACCCCGAGACCTTCAATTTTCTCATGTCATCACCTTTTTGTACCGACGTGCGGCATGCCGCGTCAACCGATTAGCGTCTTGTCAGGGTGCACGCGAGCCGTGCCCCCGGGAGTCCTCGCCGTCAGTACCGTCACCCCGGCGCGAGAAGGCAACGACCGTACACGACGCGAGGAGAGACGGCGATCGGCACTGACCCGAGGTCGCCATTGAGCCGAAAAGCGCACGCCAGCCCACTTCTTTCAATGCGCCCCCGTGCCGTTGCCTCAGTGCTGCCCATCCGACGATAGCCAACTTGCGCTGTCTTACTCAAGATCGGCGTCATCTCCGGCTCTGAGTCTTCTCGGAGAACCGACCGATGGATAATGGTGGTAACACGAAAAAAATCCGCCTCATTCGTGACTTTTTCGATCACGCATCTCTTCGCGTTTAGGCGCATCGACTTTTGCCATGCACCGACTTCGGGTCGCACGGTTTTCGCATTGTCCTTCTTCCGTTGCACACTCCCCCGCGCCACGTTTTCACATTGCGTCGAATGAAATGCAACATAGGATCTACCTACCTGATTCGCGGACCGGGCTTGCCGCCTCTCGACCCTTCCCGTCATCGCCCCCGAACACCGCCTCTGTGTGGAAGGCCTGGAGGTCGGGGCGGACGCGCGGTGCTGACGACGCGTCGCTGCTTGGGTTTGAATTAATTGCTTTTTCGGCATTTCTGCATCCATTTACCCAGGCGTCCGACGTCGACGCTCGACAATTCGGAGTGATTCACGCGTGACGCTATCGCTGAGGACCCGTCGCGCACTACTCCTGATCACCGGTGTCGCCATGTACGGATGTTATTCCGGCTCCGCACTCGACGACGACAACAGCGGAGCGTCCAATCCGAGCGGTGGCGATGCGGGACTGTCCAGCGCGAACACGAGTCGCGCGAGCGCGGGATCCACCGTTTCGGCCTCGTCGGCAACCGGTTCGGCCGTCGGGAACGGGAGCGGATCGAGCGCGGTCAGGTCGTCAGCGAGTGACTCGTCGGCGACCTCCGGCTCCCCCTCAAGCGACGCCTCGTCGGCAGGAGACGCGTCGCTTCCCGGAAGCTCGTCGTCGAGCCGGGGCTCATCGTCGGGAAGCTCGTCGACCGACGGAAGTTCGTCGTCGAGCCTGGGATCCGCCTCATCGTCGTCGGCGAGCAGCGGCGCGGCCGCCGATGCCGCCGTCTACGTGTACGACACACCGGTCGAATGCAGCAGCGGCAAGATGTATACGGGAGGCACGGGCCCGACCATGGAGCCCGGGTTGAACTGTGCGGAGTGCCATGGCGGAACCCTTTCGATCGATGGCACGGTCTATAAAACCGGTCACGAACCGGACGGCTGCGATGGGGTCAACGTGACGGGTTTGACCGTCGTGATCACGGACTCAACCAACGACAAAATTACGCTCACGCCGAATTCGGTTGGAAATTTCTACTATCTCCCGTCGATTAATCCGCCCATTACCGCGACGGTCACCTACAATGGGAAAACCACTGCAATGACGACGCCTCAGATGGTCACCGATTGCAATAGCTGCCACACCGAGGAAGGCGCCAACGGAGCGCCGGGCCGGATCGTCCTTCCTTAGAACCTGGACTCCTGCGCCCGGGCGTGAGAGAGGGACGTGGGATTTTAGAGGCCCGCTTTTCCATGTCGATTCGTTCCGCGTGGCGGTGGTGGACGCATTTTGCGATCGTCCTCGGTGCCGTCGGGTTTGTGCTCACTTGGTCCTCGGCTGCGCACGCGTACCCGTGGATGATCCGGCACGGGTACACGGGCTGCAACGCATGCCATGCCGACCCGTCCGGCGGCAGCTTGCTCACGCCGTACGGGCGCGCGCAGGGAGAGCTGCTGCTGCGCACACGCTACGGCAGCGAGCTTCAGACCCAAGATCCCGGAGACGTCGGCAACTTTCTCTTCGGCGCCGTGACGCTGCCGGATTCGCTCTTGTTGGGGGGGGACATTCGCGCCGCGGAATACGACGAGGTGAGCCCCGGCGCCCCTCCGGTCACGGAACTCCTCTGGATGCAGGCGGACCTGGAAGGTCAGGTGACGATCGCCGACCGAATCCGTTTGAATGCATCGGTCGGGTACGTCCCCCAAGGTGACTTGCCCGATTCGCTGACGCGATCGGGAACCGATAACCTGATCTCGCGCGTTCACTGGGTCGGGGTGGATCTCGGCGCCGACAAGGATTGGACGCTGAGGGCGGGCAAAATGATCGTGCCGTTCGGCATTCGATCGGTCGAGCACACCTACTGGGTTCGAACCGCCACCGGCACGGACATCGATTCGACTCAGGAATACGGCGCCGCCGCCGCCTACAACGGCAACTCGCTGCGCGGCGAATTCATGCTCATTGCCGGCAACTTCGAGGTGTCGCCCGATGAGTTCCGCCAGCGCGGGTACGCCGGGTACTTCGAGTGGGCGCCGATCGAGAAGCTTGGGGTTGGGGTGAGCTCGCTCGCCACGCATGCCGCCGACGACATCACGCTTCTGACGCCCGCTTGGCGACAGGCGCACGGCGTCTTCGGGCGCTATTCGCCGTTGCTGCCGCTGGTGATCACGACGGAATGGGACGCGACGATCGTGTCGCAGCCCGCCACGCCGACGATTGCCGCGAAAAGCACGCTGGGCTTGGCCGGAATGCTGCAGGCCGACGTCGAAGTCCTCCAGGGCGTCCACCTGAGCACGACCGGCGAGTTTCTGAATTCGGATCTTTCGGGCATGCCCTCCTCGTTCGGGTGGTGGGGGACGGCGTGGTGGTTTTTCGGACCGCACATCGACTTGCGAGGCGATGTGGTGCTCCAAAACCTGCCGAGCGGCTCGACGCGCACGTCGGCGACGACGTTGCTCGCACAGCTTCACGCGTTTCTCTGAACCCGATGCCTGCCGCCCAGCGCAAGCGCGCAGGGGAGGTCGAGGCCGTCCGCGTGTTGCGTGCGCGGCAGATCGCGAAGTGTCGCGCGCCACGCGGCAAGAACGGACCGCCCCGTGGCTTGATCCATCGCACCCGCTCGGCGCGGCGCCACGCGGGTACGACGAATTTAGGCGCCGGTTCGCGCAAGCCGACGGCGCGCGAACCCGAGCCCGAAGACGGCGAGGAACACCGCGCCGACGACCCCCGCGCCCGGCCCGTAAACCGCCGCCGACGCGAGCCCGCAGCCGTACAGAGTCTTCGGGGCGTCGACCAAGATCTTATCGGTGTTCGGATTGATGTCGCTCGTGATGTCGGTAATGAGCGGCCCGTAATGCCCGTTGTTTTGGATGGCCGTAATGGCTTTGCATGCGGTCCCCGATCCCTGGTACGGCAACGCTCCGAACGCATACATCAGCGTGCCAAAGTCGGACATGGGGAGGTTGCCCCCAGGGCTCACGTGGCAAAGCTGGCAGCCGAGGGGCGCATACTGCATTTCGACCGTATTGCTCCCCGTCAGGCTCAGACACTTGTCGACGTCGCCCGGAAACTCCGGGGTCGCGCGCGCGATCGACGCCGATGCCAGGGCACCGAGGAATGCGAGCGTGGCGATCGTGGCTTTCGGCGCGTCGTTCACTTCGGGATCCTTCTGGCGGCGGCGAGCGGGTTCGCACGGCAACGGCGACCGCACAGGCGCCGAGGACC
>Ga0187859_10002326_pt1 | contig 11937 bp, 8 predicted proteins | sample June2016WEW_10_1_2_FD_133019 | JGI IMG/M metagenome (GOLD analysis project Ga0187859, IMG submission 133019) | Peatland microbial communities from SPRUCE experiment site at the Marcell Experimental Forest, Minnesota, USA - June2016WEW_10_10 | ecosystem: Environmental > Terrestrial > Soil >... | reverse complement strand
GTCGTGTGCATCCTCGGTTCGTTCCAGCAGCCCTTCGCGCTCTGACCGGTCAACAAGTTCCACAGTACTGTTGTGTTTTAGCCCAAGCCGCTCGGCCGCATACGCAATCGTTACCGCTGTAGTCTCGGTAGCGCCTGCCACCTGAAGAAGAAGTTGATGCTGCTGGGGCTGCAATCCTGCATTCAGAGCTGCGGATTCGCTGAAGTGCAGGAAGCGGCGCAGTTCAAACCGGAAATCAGCCAATGTTCTGAGCAGGCGGTCGGGACCAGCGGGCAGAGATTCAACGTTCATATATATATCGTGACACGATATTGCCTGAAGCGCAAGTGCGGGCCGATCCATCTTTCGGGAACGATTCAACATGTCGTTCACTTCACGCTGGTCAAATGAGATCTCAAGAATTCAGGATGTGCAACCGCATTGTCATGTGCTCCATCGTTCGCGCTGTAGAGCAGCTTTACCGTCCCTTCCCGCTCGGCCTCTACAACGGGCCTCCAACCAGCGGGATTAGCTTTGAGTTCAGAGAAATACTTGAGTCGGAATTCATTCCACTTTGCTGGATCGTGTCCAGACCAATTTCGCAATTCTACGTTTGGAGCCAGGCTCTCAAGCCACAATCGGTCAACGAAAAATCGGACTCCGTCTTCTCCATCGAACGTGTCGTATGCGCACTTTACTTTGATCATCACCTGGACTCCTTTGATGTCTAACCGGCTCCGTTCTTCACTGTGGAACGATTAACGCAGTGACTCGAAACTCAACAATGTTCGCTGGCTAGTGCATTTGTTTATTGGACAGCGGGAGGCCTTGGTTGACGCATCGATGGCATACGGATCCGTAGCACTCTTTCGCGAGCGCGTTCTTCTTCAAGGTTTTGAATTCTTGCGCCGAGAAGGTCGTTGAGAGAGATCATGCCGACGAGCCGTCTCTCCAATTGAGGATCCAGTACCGGAAAACGGGTAAAGCCCGATTCGGCCATTCGTCGCACGACGATACGGAGAGGTTCGTCGGCGAAAGCCACCACGGGCTCCAGAGATGCAATTTCGGAGATCCGTGTTGACCGTTCTTGGCCAAGCCTTTGCTCTAGGAACATCGATAGCTGCTTCCGAGTGACCACTCCGCGCAGGCATCTTTCGGAATCAACTACCGGAAAGAGATACTGACCTCGTGGACGGCGATCATGGTGCACGAGATCTTTCGCTTCCTGAAGAGTTCCATCGTAAGGCAGGGCAACTATGTTCGTTCGCATCACTTCCCTCACGAACAGGATTTCGAGCGGATCAAGTCCGTATTCGCGGCTCAAATGATAGCCGCGACGTGAGATCTTCTCAGTGAGAATGGAGCGCTTAAGCATAAGGACCGTGAATGCATGAGCGATGAAACAGGCGACTAGTAGGGGTAGCAACATATTCAAGTCATGGGTCAACTCAATCGCAAAGACGATGCCTGTAAAGGGTGATCGCATTGTTCCGCCGAGAATCGCGCCCATGCTGACAAGCGGCCAGAAACCCAGACCAAAGTGAGGGAGGATTAAACTTTCAATGCCCCCGAGCGCCGCTCCCATCATCAACAAAGGCGCAAGAACTCCACCCGAAGTTCCGGAGCCCAGCGAAATCATCCAGATAGCGGATTTAACTAACAGAACTCCCGCAAAGATGCTAAGTGGTACATTCCCCTGTAGAAGTTTCCCGATCGTGTCATAGCCCACGCCGAGGGCTTGGGGAAAGATGAATCCTCCCAATCCCACAAACACTCCGCCGATCGCGGGCCACCACATCCAATGAATCGGTAACCGTTTGAAAAGATCCTCGGCTGCGTATACCCCGAGGGTGAGGATCGCCGATAGTGCTCCGGCGGCAATCCCGGCCACAGCGCAATCGCCAAGCCCTACAAGACCTATATAGATGGGGTGGGCGGGAACCGGGAAAAGTGGCCCCAACCCCAGCAAGTACCGCCTTACCGCGCAGGCTGTGGCGCTTGCCAAAGCAACAGGAATGGCGCTTCGAGGCTTCCATTCAAACAATAGGAGTTCGACACCAATCAACACCGCAGAAAGCGGAGCCGCAAAGGTCGCCGACATCCCGGCCGCCGCTCCTGCGACAAGCAGCGTGCGACGCTCCATGCTGGTTAAATGGAAGAACTGCGCGATTATCGACCCGATCGCACCTCCAGTCATAATGATGGGACCTTCGGCGCCGAACGGGCCTCCTGAACCGATGGAGATTGCCGCTGAAAGGGGCTTCAGAATGGCCAACCGTGGGCGGATACGACTGCCATTCATCAAAATCGACTCGATCGCTTCGGGTATCCCATGGCCGCGAATCTGTTCTGATCCATAGCGCGCCATGAGGCCGACGATTAACGACCCGACGACAGGAACAGCAATTGCATAGACGCCGAGTTGGTTACCTGCTGGCGAAGCAAAATCTGTACTGAGCCGTTGGTAGTAAAAGAGATTTGTAAAGAGACCAATCAGTTTGAGCAAAAACCACGCGACATATGCGCCAATCGCGCCGATGACGATCGCCATCAACATAATCGGCACGACACGAATGGTGGTTGTAAAATCACCCAACTCCTTCAATGTCGATTTATGCCGACCGGCTTGCGTCTGCTGTGCCATGCTTGCTCCTTCCCGACCCCGCCGAGTGAGCTAGCACGGTCAAAAGCGATTCAGAGAGCGCAGGGCCTGAAACTTTCAATTCCTGCCAGAGCAAAACGGAGAGCTGATGCAGCAATTCCTCACCGTGCGGAGTCAGTTCGATAAGTACTTCCCGACGATCCTGGTGATTGTGCCGACGTACTACCGCCCTCTGCTCCACGAGTCGATCAATAAGTTCTACCGTACTGTGATGGCGCAGACAGAGCCTTTCCGAAAGCGCCCTGACGGTGGACGACTCTCCTCAGGCAACCATTTTATGGCCAGAAGGACTTGGTGTTGCTGCGGTTCGATCCCCTTAGACCGGGCGGCCTCTTCACTTAAGTGCAGGAATTGGCGAATCCGATAGCGGAACTCAGCAAGCTGCCGGTATCCCGCAGCCGAAATCTCTCTGCAGCGAGCTTCCGAATAAACGTCTTGGCCGCCGGGGATCATTAGCGACAACTGGCATTACTATCGTATAACGATGTAAAACATTCATGTCAAGGAAGGAGTGGGCAGAGGAATCCATGATATGGAAACAACACCAGAGAATTACTTGTCTATGCGTGCAAAATCATCCGTGGAATTCTCTAGAGAGGTGATCCGGATACGACGAACCCGGGAGTGCTCCATCTCCAAAATGCATGCGAGAGGGCGTTACACACTCAGAACTGGGCAGCGTGATTCGCGAATGATTGTGCACAGCTGGGAGAATGCGCGTGAGAAGACTCCTCTTTCGCGCCCACGGCCGACAATTATCAGGTCCGCGCATTGCTCAGATGCGGTCTGACGAATGTCTGACGTTTTTTTCCCATTTAGAATTCGTACACAAACATCTGGGGAGATTCCCCATCCCACGGTACTACACGCTCGGCCAAAGGCCTGCCTGATGGACTGAGGAGTGCACTGCTCGCTATCCTCGTTGGATAAGGATTGGATGTGCAGCAGGCATAGCCTTGCACCGTACGCCTGGGCAAAAAGGCTCGCAGTCTCGAGAACCACATCCTCTTCCGGACTCATTCTTGTCGCGCAGAGAATCGAGTAATATTCGCTTGGCGAAGCCCATGCCCGCTCAAGCTTTGGGATGCTTGTCCACACCGGGCAGCCGACGTCGTGTAGGATCTTCGATGTCACCGAACTGAACAAAAAACGATGAAACCTTCCTAACCCGAGGGTGGGCATCATCACCAGGTCTATATCTTCGCAATTTGCGACCCATTCGATAACTCTTGCCGGATTGCCATCAACGATCCTCTCAGTATGACGTATACCTGAGAAATGGGCTTGTGCAAACTCTTCTAGGCAACGCTCTTCTCGATTGCGTACTTGCTGGAGAGCTGGAGAGAACAAGATAGGTCTCTCATTTGAACCACATGGTGTTTCGGGCGCTGGTCCATAAACATATTCTGGAACAGGATTGAATGCATTCACTAAAATGACGGAAGCGTCGAAGCGTTGGGCCATCTCATTGACCGAGGGAGCCAGGGAAGCGGCCGTAGGGGAAAAGGCGAATGGAAAAAGAATCCTTCGAAGGTGATTCATGAGACAGCTCATCTTTCAGGATCAAAGCCAGCATCCTTATAGGAGTCCCGCGAGATTGGCATAAACTTTCTCCGTCCCGTTACTGTCAAACTACCTCTTCCCCCCTCCAGGGCGCATCAAGACTTGATACCAGGTGGACCGAGATCATTGCTCAAGTGATCACGAGAACGTGTATCGTTTGTCGGAGTCAAAGAAACCTCTCGGGCCGACATGAGCAATGCCGACCCCATCGCCGGCATCTTCTAAACAACTGCTGGCTGCGAAACCTGTTCGGCGGACAGATGCAAGGCCTTCTGACGCAGCGACTCGAAGAGCACGCTGGACAAGTAGCGCTCGCCGAAGTCGGGTAGCACTACGACGATTAACTTGCCGGCGTTCTCAGGCCGGGCCGCGACTTTGAGTGCTGCTGCCGCTGCAGCTCCCGAGGAGATGCCGACAAACAACCCTTCCTCAAGCGGAAGCCAGCGAGCGGCATGCGAGTGGGCTGTTAGAGTGCCTCGAAGTGTGTCCGCTTCGATCTTGAAGCGGCTATGGCCGGTGCGTTATTCCCCTTTGGCTAATCACGCAGACAAGCCATATAGGCCTACCAAGGGCGCCGCAAATAACACCCAGATAAAGTTCATACGCATCCCTCCCTGCCTCAAGGCAACAAAACTCAATGCGGTAGAGTGACCGCACACCGGATAAATAGTCGGTATGACTCTCTCTTGTCTTTCCATATACGTCGACTCCTGATTTAAACCTCCATATCTGCACCCGACAGTCATTTCGAATCCAAGGATCTCAGCAGGTCCTTGATCGTACTGCTGACAGCTTCAACAGACACTCCGAAAATGAATCCTAAACAAACGCCTAGCAAACCCCCGAGTATCGTTCCGCCAATCGCGTCTGTATTTCGCGAAGGGTCGGAAAGGGCAAATCCTAGGGCTCTGCCGAACAACGCGCATACAAGCGCACCACCTGCCGCGGCGCAAAGGGCGCTTTCGTCGCGGGCAAAATGTTTTCTCAACAGAAGCCACGCCGCACTTCTTCCAATCCATTGGAGACTCCGATCGGCAATGTCCCAACAGCCAAGTCTCAAACCAATCATCCGAGCCACCTCCGGCTTTCACGAGCGCTATCGTATTTTTCGAATTGCTGTAGGCCGAGAGCACGCACCCAAGTGGCTTTTTCCTCAAGGAAAAGCCACCTTTCGATGCACAAAATGGGACCACGCAAATTCAGCAAGTGCTCTTAACGGTGGTGCGATGCCGCTGGCCAGCAACCCGCCAGCGATGTTATTGAGCCCGAGGTTCTGGCCAATTTCAAAGAGCCTTTGAGTCGCAATCATCGTCTCCCACGGCTGTATCAACGAGCCTGAGCAAAGACTATGCCGTAGTCGCTCGGTATGCTATGACTTAAGTCAGAGGGCCGCACCTTTTGATAAACACCGTATCGGTTGCGGAGAAGTTCATGAAAACGAAGCGCATCGCCGCACTGCAATGCACGACGCTTTTCGGAGGTCTGACAGCCGAATCGCTTACCGATATTGCGCAGCGAACCGTTGAATTGCGCCTTCAAAAAGGCGAGATGTTGTTCCTGTCTGGAGAGCCTGCGAGAGGGCTATTTGTAGTTGTCAGCGGCAAGATTCGTGCCTTCCAACAGAATGAGGATGGGCGCGAACAGGTGATGTACGTTGATGGGCCCGGCTCCGTGTTGGGAGACGTTCCTGTGTTCGATGATGGACCCTATCCTGCCTCGGCGATGGCGGAAGCAGATGCGAATGTGTTGTTTATTGGAAAGAGCGACATTCGTGAATTGTGCGCGAAGTATCCACCTCTCGCGCTCACCGCACTTAGGTTGATGGCGGGTAAGGTCAGGAAGCATGCAAACCTCGTTGAGACACTGTCGCTCCATCCGGTTGGGCAACGACTTGCGCTCTTTCTTCTCGCTGAATTGCAGTCTGCCCCTGCTGCAGAAGATGCGCGGAAAACATTTCGTCTGCGCCTCTCAAATCAACAGATCGCCAGCCGCATCGGTTCCGTGAGAGACGTGGTCTCGCGAGCCCTCACTCGGCTCAAGAACCAGGGGCTGATTTCTCTGGACGACCGCGAAGTGACGATCCTGAATTTGGAGGCTCTCAAACATTACGCTGCGTCTTCACGAATCATCCCCGCTTGCAGTAAGGGCGCGGCCGCTGACGGATGAATAAAGCCGGTAATCATGGCTCACCCCTGCGCCCAAAGGTCGAATTGTTTGGAGTTGATGAGTAAGAAACAGGCCTTGCCAATCCGGGGTCAACGATGCCTTTGCCTTCGAGTACGTCGTAGTGCTTATCAGCGACAAGATCCTTCAGATTCTCTGTAAGGCCGGACGGCCAATGAATCTCAACCTTGTCGATCTTTGTTGCGGCACCCAAGCCGAAGTGGATTCGCAAGTCATTCTGAGAGAGATAGCTGCCGCCGCTGTGAACTTCGTCGGTTTGCGTGACGCCACCGGCAACGATCGAAATGCGGGCATTGAGCGCAAGGTGATTACTCCTAGTTCCATCCAGTTCAAAACTTACCCAGTGGCGTCCGGGGACACCGTGGTTGCGCAGGATCATTGGGCTTCCGTCCAGGTCTTCCACGACAACATCCATATTGCCATCGTTGAAGAGATCACCCACGGCCAGTCCGCGCGAGACGCGTTTTTCCATCAGCGTTTTTCCGGCCTGGTCACTCGCGTCACAAAACGTGCCGTCTCTCTGGTTGAGCTCGAGCACGCCCGGTTGGCGATAACCGGCGCCGGATGGCAGTGAATCGACCTGCGGATAGACGTGGCCATCTACCAGGATTAAGTCTTCCCAGCCATCGTTGTCGAGGTCGACGAAAGCAGTTCCCCATTTGACCAAGGGCAGGGATGGAAGCGCGACGCCTGCCTGGAAAGAATCTTCCTTGAAGTTCCAGTCACCGTCATTGCGGTAGAGAAGGACGTTCTCGTCGGTAAAATTGGTGACAAATATCGACGGCCTGCCGGTGTGATTGTAATCTCCGAGCGCAATGCCCATGGAAGCCTGTTCGGAGCCGTCCTCACTAACAGCGGTGCCCGATTGGAGGCCGATATCCTCGAATTTCCCTTTCCCCAAATTCCTGTAGAGATACTTTGGGGTTGAATCGTTAGTTATATAGATGTCCGGGCGGCCAGTGTTATTGAAGTCGGCCCACACGACGCCCAACCCATAGTAGCCGTCCGGGTCGCTGACTCCTGCGGCTTTTGAGACATTTGTGAATGTGCCATCGCCATTGTTGTGAAAGAGCGAGTCGCCGGCGCCGCGCAGCCCCCGCGGCCCGCATTGCACGTCTATCCCCTTGTACTTGCAAAACGACGCGCTCCCGAAACCAGGCATGTCGTCGAGATGGAAGTCGACGTAATTGACGACCATGAGATCTGCAAATCCATCTCCGTCATAATCTCCAAACGCGGCGCCGGCCGACCAGCGGCCGTCGGCAACGCCCGCCTTTGCCGTTACGTCAGTGAATGTGCCGTCGCCGTTATTGCGGTAGAGAATGTTTCCGCCCAGACAAGTGAGATATAAGTCGGGCCAGCCATCGTTGTTGTAATCTCCAACGGCGCCCCCCATGCCAAAACAGGAAGTGCTCAGGCCGGACTTCTCCGTAACGTCAGTGAACGTGCCGTCGTGGTTGTTGTGGTAGAGCGCCCCGGCGCTCTTCGCTCCCTTCAGTGCTTGATCGACTGTAGGTGAGTTGGTGAAGTAAATATCGGGCCAGCCGTCACGGTCGTAATCGATGAGGATAACGCCCCCACTCATGGATTCAACGATGTACTTCTTGAGAGGAGCGGTGTTGTGTTTGAAAGTGATGCCAGCGGCTGCTGCAACATCTTCCAATTGCGGAACAGGACGGCCGCTGCACTTTATGGATTTTGCGCCCGGAGGTGGGGGGGACACCGGGTTATGCCCGGAGCCCATCTGCGCGGTCGCGAGATTCAAAGTACAGAAGGCAATAGCGATAGATTTTAGTAAACCATCGTGCGAGCGGGGCGTAAGCAAGCGACTTGTTTCCTTCCCTAAGGATTCTGCTTCAATTGGTCAGCGAGACGTTCGCGCGATTTGGCTTTAATTCCTTTGTATATTTCAAGTTCGCGGTCCGCGTCCGCGTCCCTGCCCAGTTTACGAAAAGCTGCCTGCAGTTGGTAGTGCATGTAGTCCGTTTGGGGGCTGAGGCGCGCCGCGGCTTCAAGGTGCCGGGCCGCATCGGCGGTTTGCCCGCGGTCAAGCAGGATTTTCCCTAATTGATATTGTGCATTTGCATAGTCAGGATGATCGGCAATTACTTTGAGAAAAAGTTCCTTGGCATCGTCTGTCTTCGATTGTTCCAAATATACAAAGCCAAGATGATACAGCGAGTGTGGGTTGCCCGGGTCGAGCCTCAACTCTGCCTGGAATTCGGTTGCGGCCTCCGCCCAATGTTCCCAGCGAATATAGGCAAGCCCTTCATAGAAGTGCGCTTTGAGCAGGGATGGATCGTTGGCGAGCGCGCTTTGCAAAGTGGCGATTGCGCGTGCGTAGTCGCCGATTTCAGTCCACAGTTGTCCGACTAGCAGCAACGTATCGTTCCGTAGCGGCTGCGATTCGAAAGCACTCAACACTTGCGTTGCCGTCTTCGTGTCGCCAATGCGAGTGAGAGATGCGGCCCAGGCATAGCCGGTTTCACTGTCCTGCATGCCGCGCTCTCCGAGTGGGGCAAAGGTTTGCGCTGCTTGAGCAAATTGATCGGTTGCGAAGTAGGAAACGCCGAGCATGGCACGAAGCACGGGCGAATCGCTGTTGTGCGTCAATGCCCGGGAGAGACCGCGGACCGCTTCCGAATATTCTCTTGCGCGGAAGGCGCATTGACCGAGGTTCTTCTCCAGACCTGGAAGGGAGGCGTCCCACAACTCTGCTTTCTGATAGTTGCTGAGGGCCAGAGAATATGCACCTTGCATTGCCTGCGATGTTGCGAGGTCGTTGAATGCGAGCGCCAGCACTGATCGAAGCGCTTTTTCGCTCGTCGACGCAGCAGCGCGCTCCTGAGAAGACATCGTGCTTTGCGCGAAGAGATCGGCGCCGCTCTGCACTCCAGGTGCGGACTGGTCTTCCTGTTGACGACTCAGGGGCATCACGGCAGCGGCAGCGCCCGCCCCACCGGCGAGCATGATGGCGGAGACGCTCTGCTGACTTTCTACCATTGTCTTGTTTTGTAATTCGCGCGCTTTGGCTGCGAATGCGTCGCTTTCCGCTGTTCGCCCGCTTCGGGCGAGGATCCTCGCAAGATCCACATAGGCCCTGCGTATCTGGTAGTTGGAGCGAGCTTCATCGCTGCCGGTGAGCTCGACCGCTTTGCGCAACATTTCTTCAGCGCGATCCATCTTCTCTTCGGAGAAGGCATTCAAACCCAAATAGAGAAATGGCTCGGGGGCCGAGAGATTGATCTTGGAAGCGGCCAGCAGATACTTGTTCGACTCTTCATACTGCCGCTGGCCTGAGGCGATGAACCCAAGCATGTAGTTAGCAAGGTAGTCGCGTGGGAAGAATTCGACTTCCTTCTTTAACTCTGCTACAGCATCCGGAGTAGGTTTCCACTCGTTCATCGAGAGCTGCGCAAGGCCGAGGAAGTAGTGGGCATGCGGAGTTCGCGGATCGAGCGCCACGGCGCGCTGGAATTCTCGAACAGCAGAGGACATGTCGCCGGCATCCCGATAGGCGCGGCCGAACAGGACATGCAGCGAGCCGCCATCGCCGAAACTCTTCTTCATCTGATCAAAGACGGCTTCAGCTTTAGTCTTTTCATCCGGTTTCCCGGTGTTGAGCAATGTGATGGCGAGAGAGTACAGGTTCTCGACCGTGGGCTGTGCGTTCGCCAGACGCGAAATGGGGTCGACCGCGGCGTCGTAATCCCCTTTTTGTATGAGGGTGTTCCCCAACACCTGGTTGCAGCGCGCGTTGTCCGGGACCGAGGCACAAGCTCTTCGAGCGTCCTTGATTGCATCGTCGATCTCGCGTGCCTCAAGCTCGGCGATGGCAAGGTCGATGCGCGTGTCGGGGAGATTCTCGTAATTGAGTGAATCGTTGTAAAGGATAATGGCCTGCGAATAATCTGAGGCAACCAGGTGCAAGTGCGCCAACTCACGAAATACGAGCGCAATCAGGAGTTCGTTGGCGCGAGCGATGGCCGCTTTATCGTGGGAATCGCGTGCATCCGCTGCTGCTTTCAATCTCCTGGCAAGCTCTTCCTGCGATTGGTTCGCGGGTTCGGCTGCCTTCTGTGGCTGTGAGGGTGACGCGGACCCGGAAACTGGTGGAAGGCCTAGCAGAAACAAGAATACGAACACGAAGGTGCAGGCGTCCATTCGTCTCTGTTTAATTTGCCGGGGAACGCTTCCTGCATAAGGTTTCATCGGAATATTACATTCTATCGATTTGGAGACTATGAGGCGGGGCTGGAGGTTACCAAGCTCCGCCTCTTAGGTGTGGTTCGAACCAGCCGCCGGTTAGCCAGCAGTTCTGGTACCCGATGAGTTCCGGCGCGGCGAAGCTGAAATCGTGATTGCTTCGCCGTGCCGTGTTGTCATGGTTTGAGCCTGCCAATCTAGAACGTCAATTTGAGACTGTACTGCAAAGTGCGCCCTTCATTGAGGTTCTCAGCGCCTGCCTGCGCGAAGCCAGTAGGCGTGTTGCCGCCGGTGATGATGTTATTGGTCGGGCTGCAAACCGATCCGCTGCTCGCAGTTGCCCCTCCGCAGTAGACGCCGCTCGAAGCCGTATATCCGATGGCTTCGAGGTTGCTACTGTTGAAATTCGGATGATTGAAGAAGTCGAAGAAATCCATAGCGAACTTGACCCTCAACTTCTCCTTGATCATCCAGTTCTTGGCCAACTGTCCGTCCACGTTGGTGTTGGGCGCACCCGTGCAAGTGCCACGGGATGCGAGATTGCTGGGGAAGGTACCGATCTGATACCCAACCAGGGTGAAGTGGCTCCAGTTGAGCAGATTGGGACCGTTCTTTCCGGCGCTGCAGCCGATGTTTGTAACCAGAGGCCGCTGATTGCTGGTGTAGCCGGTTCCGACAAGCGAGTTCAGAGTGCCGGTTACGCCATTCACGGTTGCCGCGCTGGCGCCTGAGGAGAAGACACTGAACGAGCTGCCTTCAGCCATAATGAAGATGCTGTTGAGTTCCCATCCTCCAGCAGTTTGTTGCACCAATTGGTTGTATTTGGCCAGCTTCGGCAGGAAAAACACCTCATTCGCCACGAAGATGTTTGGACGATTGATGTTGGTGTTGCCTTTGTCCAGGCCCGGGTTGTATTGATTCGTTATCGCTTCCTGATTAACGCTGCCCGACGAATTGTCCAGTTCGACGTCACCAATCGAATGGGACCACGTGTAGGCAGCCTGGAAGGTTGAGTACGCTCCGGTTTGGGCCCGGAACAATGCCTGCAGCGAGTGGTAGGAAGCGTGTCCACCGCGAGCAAAGCCCCCGATCATCCCGAAGTTATTCGCCGGACGCAGTGCGTTCTGTGCGGCTCCCCCCGTAAAGGCCGCAGCCAACCAGTTGTTATCCGGGACGGCATTCGCATCGCGCATTGATGTGAGATGTACGCCTGTGTTGCCCACATATCCAATCTGCAGGGTCGTGTTGCGAGCCACTTCCTGCTCGATCGACAGGTTCCATTGCCAGGCATTGGGAATGTGGCCGCCCGTGTCCTTGTTGGCGCTGGGCGAGACCGAGGCGCT
>Ga0187859_10002325_pt1 | contig 11939 bp, 10 predicted proteins | sample June2016WEW_10_1_2_FD_133019 | JGI IMG/M metagenome (GOLD analysis project Ga0187859, IMG submission 133019) | Peatland microbial communities from SPRUCE experiment site at the Marcell Experimental Forest, Minnesota, USA - June2016WEW_10_10 | ecosystem: Environmental > Terrestrial > Soil >... | reverse complement strand
GGGCTGCGATCCGCCGGCGGTCGCCCGGCTGCATGGACAAGGCCTTGCCGCATAGGAAATTGGCAAGATAATCGTCCGGTTTGGACTTGACGAGTATGGCATATGCTTCGGTCACCTGCGGCAGTTTGTCCTCCGCCTGATCGAGCATGCGGCCCAGAAAGACGTAGGATTGTTCCACGTCCGGCGCCATCCGGATGGTGCGCAGGAAGCAATCGGCGGCGTCCGAAAACCGGCGCAATCCGTAGTAGGCGACCCCCAGGGCCAGTTCCAGTTGCGGGCTGCGGGCAAAGACCTTCCGCCCGTCCTGCAGAGTCTCGGCGGCGGCCTCGGCATCCTGGTGCCGCAGGTAAAGCCGCGCCAATTCGAAATAGTAGGACTCGTCATAAGCGTTCAGCTTGATGGCGTTGCGCATCTCAGTCGCGGCGTTCTGAGCCTGGCCGTCCATATCGTAGGCTTGGCCCAGCAGTTCGTGTACGTCCGCGCGATCTTCCACGGCTAGAGCCTTGCCGGCCAGTGCGATTGCCGGCTTCGCCTGGCGCGCCTGCAGATAGAGGTCGATGGCTCGCGGGAATGCCTCGTGGTCGGCGGGAGACTTTTCCGCGTAACGGGCCTCCAAAGCGGCGGCCTTGGCCGGCTCGCCTGTTTCCGAGTAAAAGTATGCCAGGCCGTGCAGAACTACTTGGCTATCCGGCGCGGTGGACCCGGCCTTTTCCGCGGCGGATCGGGCCAGATCGGGCAACTGCAGTTTCCAATAAGTCTGCGCCAGCCCCATCCAGACCTGGGGACTCGCGGGCTGCATGCGCGAGGCCTCTTCCAGCCGCGCGCGGGCGACTGGCAGATTATTGCCGCGCAACGCCTCCAGGCCGGCCCGCAGCGTGGTTTCAAACGACGCCGGATTAGCCCACAGAAGCAAAAGAAAGATCCACATTGGTCCCGATGTTCTTATTGCAGCACTACAGCGTAGAATGGAGCAAGTGCTTCGAATCGTCCTCGCGCTCGTGGTGCTTGCGTGCGCTCTTTTGCTGGCCGGCGGCCAATCGGTGGAGGTTCATTTTGTGGACATCGCCAGGTCCGCCGGGCTCGACATTCCCAATACCTTCGGCGGGGTGAAGCAGAAAGACTACATTCTGGAAACTACCGGCACCGGGGTGGCGATCTTCGATTACGACGGCGATGGGCGCAACGATATCTTCATCGTGAATGGCACGACACTCAACGGCGCCGATAGAGCCAGCCGGCCAGCGCCCCGCACTTCGCAGTTGTACCACAACGACGGAAATGGCCGCTTCACCGAAATGGCGCGCCAGGCAGGCATTACCGAAGAAGGCTGGGGACAGGGTGTCTGCGTGGGAGACTACGATAACGACGGGCGGCCCGACATGCTGGTCACCTACTACGGCCACAACATCCTCTATCGCAATCTGGGCAGCGGAAAGTTTGCCGACGTGACCGCCCAGGCCAAACTGCCGGTGACGGGCACGCGCTGGGGCACGGGCTGCGCTTTTCTGGATTACGACCGCGACGGCTACGTCGACCTTTTCGTGGCCAACTACGTCGACCTGGATCTGAAAACCACCCCGCGCGCCGGCGCCGATCCCAACTGCGTGTGGAAAGGGCTGCCGGTGATGTGCGGTCCCAGCGGTCTGCCGAAAGCCCGGAATGCGCTGTTCCACAATAATCGGGACGGCACGTTTACGGATGTTTCCGAGCAGGCGGGTATTCTTAAGCCGGGCGGGCGATACGGGTTGGGCGTGGTGGCCGCCGATTTCGACAACGATGGCTGGCCCGACATTTATGTGGCCTGCGACATGACGCCCAGCCTGCTGTATCGCAATCGCGGCGACGGCACGTTCGAGGAGCGCGGCGTGGAGGCCGGCGTAGCTTACAATTACGACGGCCGCCTGCAAGCCGGCATGGGCGTGGCGGTGGCGGATTACGACGGCAACGGCTTTTTGGATATCGCCAAGTCGAATTTCTCGGGAGATCTGCCGTCGCTTTACGAGAACGATGGCAGCCTGTTCTTTAGCGACGTCTCCCAGCAGGTGGGGCTTGGGAAGAACCAGTTGCTGGGCTGGGGCATCGCTTTTGTAGACGTCGACGAGGATGGCTGGAAGGATATCGTGCTGGCCAATGGGCACGTGTATCCCGAGGTCGACAATTCGCCGGTGGGCGACCGCTACTTGCAAAAGACCTTGCTGTATCGGAACCTGGGCAACGGACGGTTTCAGGACATCACCAGCGAGGCCGGCCCGGCCTTTCAGCAGGCGCGGCCCGCGCGCGGCCTGGCGGTCGGAGACATCGACGGCGATGGGCGGCAGGAAATCGTGATCGTGAACATGAACGAGTCCCCCAGCCTGCTCAAGAATCTCGGACCGCGCCAGCATTTCATCCGCGTGCGCCTGGTGGGGACCACATCCAACCGTATGGCGATCGGGGCGCGCGCCACGATCGAGGCCGGCGGCAGAACACAAATCGACGAGGTATTCAGCGGCGGCAGTTATCTATCCCAGAACGAGCAGACTATGCATTTCGGATTGGGCGCCGCGACCATGGTGGATCGCGTCGAAGTGCGCTGGCCGACGGGCAAGAAACAGGAGTGGAAGCGCGTGCCAGCCGACCAGATCGTGACGCTTACCGAGGGGCAGGCGGAGATTGCGGCGAAGCCATACCCGCGCGCGGCGTCCGGCGTAGCGCCGCACAGGCTCCCTTGATTCCATATACAGCCTCCGCCTGATGAATGCGCTTCATTTACGTTGGACCGTTCACCGGGTTAACAGCTTTCCGTGGCGCATACTTGGCTCCCCGGCATGTCCTTGGGCATCACCCATTCGTTAACAAAGTCGCACGAAAAAAGGGAACCGGTATCTGAGGCGTTTATTGTGTCAGATCGCTTGGGCCGCCGTTCGCACCAAAGACGCGTTCTTTGCCGGGCTATTCGCCCGGCTACTTCCCAAAGTGGAAGGCAAGGGGACCGCGTGCGCCGTGGCCCATCGCGTTGCCAAAGTCATATAGCTGCTGCTAGGCTGCTGCTACACAATGGTGTCGAATATCAGAAGAAGGGACCGGCACCCGCCAATCCGCGGCTTCTCGCTCGAAACATGCGCCGTCTATTGCAAGAGAACACGCGCGCCGGCATCGACGCCAAGTCCCTAATGCCACAGCCTATTCCGGTCGCAGTCTAGGGGGATTTTCTAGGGTGTCAGCGCGGCAGGCAGGCTGCGTGCGCCACGAAAGCATGGCGCTGCCCCACGTATACTGAAGATGTTCATGGAATCCCCCGAACCGCTGCTTTTCCGCATCGCGCGATGGCTCACCTTCGGCTCCGCGGTGGCCATTATCTTCTCCATCGCCGCGTCCCAAATCCTGCTGGGTCTGGCGCTGGCGGCCCTGCTTATTTCCGGGGGACGCATGCGGCTGCCGCGCATCTGGCTGCCGCTCGGCCTATTCCTGTTGGGCACGCTGGTCTCGCTGGCCCTCTCGCCGGACCCTGCCGCGGGCCTGCCGCAGGTCCGCAAAATCTTCGTATTCACGACCTTGCTGGTGGTCTACTCGACGCTGCGCGACATGCGCACGATCCGCCGGCTGTTCCTTTGCTGGGCCGGCGCGGGCACACTGACGGCCCTGCGCGGCCTGGTGCAGTTCGGCCATAAAGTGCAGGAGGCGCACACGCAAGGCCGCGGCTTTTACGACTACTATGTGGCCGAGCGCATCACCGGATTCACCAGCCATTGGATGACCTTCGGCGGCGAGGAGATGTTCGCGCTGCTGATGGTCACGGCGTTTCTGCTCTTCGCCTGCATCGCCCGCAAGCGCGCCTGGCTATGGCTGCTGTGCGCCTTCCTGATGGCGCTGGCGCTGCTGTTGGGCTTCACGCGCAGCATCTGGCTGGCCAGCGCCGGCGCCGGAATCTACCTGCTGTGGTTTTGGAAGCGCATTTTAGCGGCGGCTTTGCCGGTGGTCCTGCTGCTGATCGCATTGCTGGCCCCGGCGTCGATTCGCGAGCGCTTCTCTTCCCTGCTGCGGCCCGGCAAAACGGATTCCAACCAGCATCGCATCGTCACGTGGCGTACGGGCCTGCGGATGATCCGTGCGCATCCCTGGTTCGGAGTGGGCCCGGAAGAAGTAAAGGTGCAGTTCAACAGCTACGTTCCGGCGGACGTCCCGCGCCCGCTGCCGGAGGGCTGGTACGGCCATCTGCACAACATCTATCTGCAATACGCGGCCGAGCGCGGCATTCCCACCATGCTGCTGATGCTCTGGATGCTGGGGCAAATCCTGTGGGACTGCCTGCACCGCGTCTGGCGTCTTCCGGCGGGGCGCGCGGATTTGAAATTCGTGCTGCACGGCGCGGTGGCCGTCCTGATCGCCACCATGATCGCCGGCTGCTTTGAATACAACCTGGGCGATAGCGAGGTGCTTACCATGTTCCTGGTAGTGGTGGGCTGCGCTTATGCGGCCATGGATATAGAGACGGAAATTGCCGTTGCCTGACGCACTCAATATCGAAGACTCCGCGGCGCTGGTGGGTTACTTGCAGCAGACCGGCCGCATCGCCCGCGGCGAGCAGCCGCGCATGGCGATTCTGCAAGGCGGCGTTTCGAACCGCACCGTATGGATCGAGCGGCCTTCGGGCGAGGCGTGGGTGATGAAACAGGCGTTGGCCAAGCTGCGCGTGCCGGTGGATTGGTTCAGCTCGCCGGAGCGCATCCACCGGGAAGCTCTCGGCCTCGAATGGCTGACCCGCCTGGCGCCGCCGGGCGCCATCCCCCCGCTGTTGTTTGAAGATGGTGAGCGCCACTTGCTGGCCATGCAGGCCGTCCCGCAGCCGCACCAAAACTGGAAGACGGTCCTACTAGGCGGAAAGATCTGCCCGGACCATTTCCGGCAGTTCGCCACGCTGCTCGCCGCCATCCACCGGGATGCGTACGGACGCACGGATCTGGCGGACGTATTCGGCGACCGTTCGTTCTTCGAATCGCTGCGCCTGGAGCCCTATTACGGCTACTCCGCGCAGCAGGCGCCGGCCGCCGCGGGCTTTCTGAACACTCTCATCGGCGAAACGCTGGCTCGCCGGGTCACGCTGGTGCATGGCGATTACAGTCCGAAGAACATCCTGATTCACGCAGGCCGGCTGGTGTTGCTGGATCACGAAGTAATCCACTTCGGCGACCCGGCGTTCGACCTGGGTTTCTCACTGACGCATTTTCTGAGCAAGGCGCATCACTTACCTGCGCTGCGGCGCGGCTTTGTTTCGGCGGCGTTGGAATATTGGCGCGCGTATGAGGACGAGCTGGGCGGACCTGGGTGGGCGGCGGACCTGGAAGCGCGCGCGGTGCGCCACACGCTGGCCTGCCTGCTGGCGCGCACGGTGGGAAGGTCGCCGCTTGAGTATCTGGACGCCGCCGAGCGCCACCGCCAGCGGGACGCGGTGTTGCGTATCATGCCGGCCGCGCCCGCCACTATCGCGGATCTGATTTCTCAATTCGAAGAGCAACTATGCCAATCATCGAGCGTTTAACCGCTGCTGAAATTCTGGACAGCCGGGGCCGTCCGACTGTCAGCGCAACCTGCACGTTAGCAGGCGGCGCGGCGGCATCCGCTTCCGTGCCCTCGGGCGCATCCACGGGCACGGCCGAGGCGCTGGAGCTGCGCGACCGCGATCCGCAGCGCTATGGCGGACTGGGCTGCCGCAAAGCTGTGGCGCACGTCACGGGCGAGATCCATGGCGCGTGCGCCGGCCGGAGCTTCGCGGATCAAGCCGAGCTGGACCGGGCGCTCATCGAGCTGGATGGCACGCCGAACAAATCCCGGCTGGGCGCGAACGCCATTCTGGCTGTCTCCGTGGCTTTCGCGCGCGCCTGCGCACAGGAGCGCGGCGTGCCGCTGTACCAGTATTTCGCGGCAATGCCGGGTCTTACGCCGGACACGCTGCCGCGCCTGACCATCAACCTGTTCAGCGGCGGCATGCATGCGGGGCGGCAGGTGGCCATCCAGGATGTGCTGATCGTGCCGGCCCGCGCGACTACCATCGACGAATCGCTGGCCATGGCTTACGACGTCTACCAGGCGGCCGCCGCCCTGATTCTGAAGCGTTACGCGATGCGGTTGCTGACCGCGGACGAGGGCGGCCTGGCGCCGCAGTGCGACAGCAGCGAGGAACTGATTGAGATGGCCATTGTGGCGATCAAGTCGGCGGGTTACCGGCCTGGCTCCGACGTGATGCTGGCAGTAGACGTGGCCGCCAGCCGGTTCTACGCCAACGGTCAATATCATCTGGATGGCGCGGCACTCGATAGCGCCGCCATGATCGCGCGGCTGGTCCGCTGGGTGGAGCGCTATCCCATCGTCAGCTTGGAAGACGGACTGGCGGAAGACGACTGGGAATGGTGGCCGACGCTCCGGCTGGCGCTGGAGAAGCGTGCGCTAGTGGTGGGCGACGATCTACTCTGCACGAATCCGGCGCGGATCCGCCGCGCGGCCGAGGCGCGCGCCTGCAACGCGCTGCTGCTGAAGCCCAACCAGATCGGCACTCTGACGGAGGCGGGCGAAGCCTGGCGCCTGGCCAAGGATGCCGGTTGGCAAGTGACCATCAGCGTGCGCAGCGGCGAAACCGAAGACAACTGGGCCGCCGATTTGGCGGTGGGCTGGCGGGGCGACCAGTTCAAGGCCGGCTCTATCACGCAATCCGAGCGATTGGCGAAATATAACCGTCTGCTGGCGATCGAAGCGGAGACGGGTTGGCCGGTGGTCGGATGGCCGGGCGGAACGCTTCGTTAATCCGAATGTGCCAGTTGATACAGCGATTGCGCGGAAAATTGGCCATCGGTTTGCTGGTGGATTGGCATGTCCAAGATTACTGAATCTAGCCGCGAAGGCATCGCCGACCGCGACTTCGCTTTTCCAAATGAGCGTAAGGAACCCATACACGACGCCGCGCACGTGCGCAACGCCATCGCGCGCTTCAAGCAGGTGCAGGGGGTGAGCGACGCTGAACGCGACGCGGCCTGGAAACGCATCCAAACCGCCGCGAAGAAACACGGAGTTGAGTTGCATGAGCAAGACTGGCGCGAACTTGGCTAACCTTGTGGGGTAGGCGTCTACGCCTGCGGCGGGTCTCCAGACCCGCCTTTCCCAGCGGCTCGTGGGTAAGTCCGGTTAAGAGCGGGTCCTGGAGGACCCGCGCAGGACTGGAGTCCTGCCCCGCTTTCGCTTGCTCAACATAAACTGTTGAGTTATAATGAAGCCATGGAAGTACACCGCAAGCCGCGCACATGGACGGTGATGACCAAAACCGTCGTCTTCCGGCCATCTGCCTTGGCCCTGGCCGATGTGTCGCCGCTGCTGGTCCGGGTGGTGGATGCGCTGGGAACGAATGCCGCCGCGAGGCTGCTGGGGGCGGATCGGGCCCAGGTTTCGCGTTGGAGCTCGGGTAAGGAAGCCATCGGCAGTGAGATGGGACGGCGCATCGTGGACCTGCACGATATATTGACCCGGATCCTGCGCGTCTACAACCGGGAGACGGCGGCCATGTGGCTGGTCGGCTCGGAGCCGCTGCTGGGCGGCGCACGGCCGATTGATGTGCTGGCGATGGAGGGCGCCGCGCCGGTGGTGCGGGCCATCGACGGTATCGCCGCCGGCGCCTACGCCTAGGCGGTGCCCATTCTCTATCGGGTGTTTCCGTATCTCGCGGCTGCCGGCAAACGCGATCTTGGCGGGGCGCTGTACGTGCCGCCGCAAGGCGGCGGGCGAATCGACAATCCGGGGATCTATTCCGTTTTGTACTTGAGTGCCGCCGCGGCCGGCGCTGTGGCGGAAGCTTTCGGCCGCTTTCCGGAATGGACGCCGGCCATTTTGGAAGGCAGTCCCAGCATCCCTGGCAGTGTTCGCGCGATCGCGCGTTACCGGCTGGCGGACGATACGGCGATCTACAATTTGGACGACGCAAACCAATTGCTGGCACTCGGGCTGCGGCCCTCAGACGTTGTCGGTCGCGATTACGAACGCAGCCGGGCCTGGGCGCGGCGCATCTATGAGCAGGGTAAGTGGTCCGGCGTGCGCTGGTGGTCGTATTACAGCCCGGCATGGTCCAGCTTCGGCCTGTGGGACCTTAAAGGCCTGACTCTCGACGAAGTCACTCCACTTACGCTGGACCATCCGGCGCTGGTGGAGGCCAGCCGCACCATCGTTCGCCGGGTGGTCGCGGGGCGCCGCAGTTAGGCTATCCGGCAGCGGAAACCTCGACGGATAGTTCCTAAGTTGACCAACCTTCGCTCGACGCCGCGGACGCGAGTCGTCCAGGCACTTATCCGGCCTCCGCTTCGTCATTATAGAATGGACTCCGTGCGCTTTCTAATGTTCGGGCTATTGGTCTGCGCGGTGGTTTCCGAGGCGCGCGGCTCGCCTGCCGATGCCATAGCGCCCGCGATCTACGCCCGAGACGACGAAGCCGCTGCGGCGATGAAGTCGGCGCCGCTTATTCTGCTGGTGAAGGTCAGAACGGTAAAGCTCACCGGTGAGGTGCGCGTCGTGGATAAACCGCCGGAGATTGGCGGCCCGATGACGCCAACTATTCCGTTGCACCTGGCATGTATCCGGGCCCAGGTACGGCTGGCGGTCCGGGGCCGGATCCGCAGCAGTGTCCGCTTTCATAGCTGGGTGTGGGCGTCCGGCAAGCATGGCGGTCCACGGCTGTTTCATCCCTCGCCAGGGTCGAGTCATGCGATCTTCCTGCGGCGGGATGGCAGGTATCTGCACACAGTTGGAGACTATCCATCGTATGCGCGGAGTTTGAGGGCCTCTCAGCCAGCGAACTGCGCGCGGCATTTAACGACGGCTCGCCAGTCCCGAGGGACTACTACATCGGTGACCTGCCGGATCTGGTGCGGATCGAGGGTCCGTTTTTCGTCGCCACCCAACTGGACGACGTCTGCCGCACTTCCACGAGCCGATTTGGGCGCATTGCGGCGTGCGGCGTAACCGGGCGCGAGTTCCCTGGCCGCTGCCAAGCCTACCGGCTCATGAAGTCCGCGGACTCCGAGGGGATAACAGGCAACTTTGTCACGAGAGCGCTGAGCAGTTGCGACGCTGGTTCGGCGGATCTGAGCCGCCAACTCCGGGCGAACGATTTGCCCCTGCGCGGCTTCTACGGATGGAGCCTGACACCGGAGCGCGGGCGCGTCGCGATGCGCTTATACGCCTCCGCTATGGACCGCGAATTCCACGAGGCCGCCTGCGAGGCCGCGGCTCCGATGCCGGGAGCTCGCGATATTCCCGAGTGTCATTTTGTGTTCCGACCCTCGCGGCCTCCTTCAAGTGGCGGCCCAGCCCTCCCGCGGCTTGCTACCATCCGGCGGCTCGCTTCTTGGCCTCCATCCCATAATCCGTGAATTCCACTATTATCCAGGCTGGCAGGCGAAGGTATCGCCGCGTTTAGAACAGGCCGGGCAGCAGCGCCCATGTATCGCGGCGATAGCTCTCATATTCCGCGCCGAATGCCACTCTCAGGTTTGCCTCTTCCAGCCTGATCTTACGCCAATACGCGAAAGCGGCCATTGCGAAGCCAACGATCGCGAGCCACTCGCCGGTAACGATCGCGATACCGGCGTACATCGTTAGAAGACCGGTGTAGATGGGATGCCGTAGCAGCTTGTACGGACCGGAGCGGATCAGTTGGTGGTCGACCTTAATCGTAATTTCGCCGCTCCAATTCCGGCCGAGATGGCGCCGCGCCCAGATGGTCAGACACAATCCAAGCGCCTCGACCGCAAGTCCGGCCGTCATGATTAGAGAAGCGGCCGGCAGGAAACGGCCCAGTCCGCGGATGGGGACAATTTCCAGCAGCAGGGCCGCGTTCGCCAGAAAAACGTGAACGGCGCGCGATCCTTTGGATTCCGAGGTCTTTGCCGCGGCTGCGTTCTTGGCCGCTATCTCCCGATAGAGACTGAACGCTACCCAACCGAGGATGCCGGCAAGCAGGAACGGGGAATGGGCTAGCAGTGCCTGGTCCCGTGCGGATGGAGGGATGAGAGAGAAGTCGGTACGGGTGCGCGTGGCCAGGACGCCGATGGCGGCGCCGCTTGCGGCTGCAACCAGGGTAACTTTTAGGCGCTGGTTCATTGCGTCGGACTATTCATTAAATTACGGCGCGACGTCGATTAGCAAGCTGGAGAAACCGGAAGCGCTCGCGCGCGTCTGGCGGCCCGCGAGGCGCGATGCGAGTGGCCAGCGCCTCGCCTGATCCTACTGCTTTGCTGGTCATCGACGAAGTGGACCGGCTCAAGATGGCCGGGCTGGCCAAATGCGGAGTATCTTTGACCAGGGGGTATCGGCTTGGTCTTGATCGGTAATGCCGGGCATCGAAAAGCGTCTCGCGCGCTTGCACTCACGCATTGGATTCGTCCATGTTTCGGCCACTGGGTGCCGGAGAGATTCGTCAACTGCTGGAGCGGGGCTGGGTGCCACTCGGAGTGAATCTACCCAAGCAGCCTTGGGACCCGGAAACGGAGGCGACGATCATCGGGGTGACGGGTGGCAACTTCCGATTGTTGAATCGCCTCCTTACCCAGATGGAGCGAATTCTCGAAATCAACTCGTTTCGGCAAGCGACCAAAGCCGTTGTGGAAGCTGCGCGTGAGAGCTTGGCCATTGGGCGGTCTTGAGGAAAACTCTACGCTGCGCCGTTTCTCGCGGGTAGTCCGCACATCCAGGGCGAAATTAAACCGTGTTTGGCCACTCAGGCAGCGAGTCGAGTTCGATTACTCTACCCGACTGAGTCGTCGCCCACGGCTCCAGAAAGATTTGCAGGTGTGCCGCTTCAACTCCGCTCGGTTGGCCAGGCCATGGCGCGAGCACGCCTCCGCTGGCGGCGCGTGCAAGCACGTCACCCACATGGAGTTGCAACGCCGAACGGTAGCGCGGTTCGTCATAAGGCGAAAATAGAACCTGCACCCCGGGCAGCACCCCGGAGGTTAAGCCCTCCAATAATTCTTGGACCGAGCGCAGTTCAAGAGGAGCAGCCGTCATCCAGGTCAGATCGAGCACGTCGCTGAGTCGCAAGTGGTCTTTTGCGCCGCGGAAGGTGTCTCGGAAGGTCTGCTCGTCCTGGCTTTCCTGGAGACGTTCGTAGATGCTCTGCATACTTCCGCTCTCGGTTGGCCGCACAATTGCCCGACTCGCCCGCAGAAACGCTCCAGGACGCCCCTCGGCAAACCCGGGCGGCAAAGCGTTTCGCAGTCGATCGGCTTGATCACCCTTGAAGGTCACAAGACGCACGGCCGCCTCAGCGGCATCCATATTCCAATCCTGAAAGTGCGGCAAGGCCTTGCGAATTGCAGCCGCGATCGCACCGGCTGGCTGAGTCGGATCAGATGCGCGGCCGGAGGGGTGCAATAATCGCTTTGCCATCTCGGGAAGGAATCCCGCATCCGACAGAGCCCCCTGTTGCCCAAAGAACTTATCGATTACTTCGCTGGGCACCGGGCGAAGCGCCAGGGACCCGCGGAGCGCCTGGTAAATCTCGCCCCTATCCATCATCGCCTTGAATCTCTGTATATCGCGCTTTCTTTCCTCGTCCATTCGCCTGCTCCCGTTTAAGAGTTTCTCGACAGTGGCACGGAGTCGAACGCGGCCGTCGTGGAGTCTGCGCCGCAGCGTACCAGGTGGAATATCGATGAATCGCGCGGCGATCTCCGGCTCGTAGCCTTCAAAGTAGGCCAAGGCAATCGCTTCTCGAAGTGTGTCTGGCAAGTCGCGGCTTGCTCGTCGCAACAAGGCCGCAAATTCGAGCCGTGACAATACCTCGTCTGGTTGCTCGCCCTGATCCGGCATATCGTCGGCGAGGGCGCCGATCGGAACGTGCCGGCCATGGAGTCCATGGCGAGCGTTACGAACGACGATGGTCCGCAGCCAGGATCCAAATCGATCCGGATCTTGCAGTGAAT
>Ga0187859_10002323_pt1 | contig 11943 bp, 11 predicted proteins | sample June2016WEW_10_1_2_FD_133019 | JGI IMG/M metagenome (GOLD analysis project Ga0187859, IMG submission 133019) | Peatland microbial communities from SPRUCE experiment site at the Marcell Experimental Forest, Minnesota, USA - June2016WEW_10_10 | ecosystem: Environmental > Terrestrial > Soil >... | reverse complement strand
GTAGAACGCAACGTTGGCGGCATGTCCTGCCACCGCGCGATCGACGTTCGCCGTTACCGTCACATGTCCGGGCGCTTTGACCGCGACCGCGCGCGGCTCGCGGCCGGCGGCCGTCGCAATCGCGCGAAAATCCGCGATCGCTTTCTTGAGCGAGTTAATCGGGATCATCACCGGCAGCCATCCGTCGGCTTTCTTCGCCGTGAACTCGACGCTCTTTTTGTTGAGCGAGGCGATCCAGATCGGAATATGCTTGCGCGGGGTCTCGAAGCGCATCGTGAAACCGCGCTGCAGCTTGAACAACTTGCCGTCGTAGTTGAGCGGCGTCTGCGCCATTATCATGTTGATGATTTCCACGTACTCCTTCATCCGGGTCAGCGGCGGATTGAACGGGATACCGTGGAAATGTTCGATCACCTGCGGACCGCTGGTGCCCAGCCCGATGATCATGCGGCCGTTGCTCAACTCGTCCAGCGTGCCGAAATGCTGCGCGAGCGCGGCCGGCGTGCGCGAGTAGATATTCACGATCGAAGTCGCAAGCTGGACCTTGCTGGTGTGCTCCGCGAGCAGCGTCAGCAGCGTGAAGGCGTCGCGGCCCCACGCTTCGGCCACCCAGATCGAATGGATTCCCGCGGCGTCCGCGATTTTCGCCCGTTCGATCGCCGCCTTGAAGTCGAGCTTGCCCTGCCAATTGATTCCGATTGATAGCTTGCGCGCCATGAAATTTCCTCTTGACTACAACTACCCGAGATCGCGAATCCTTTTGTACCCGACCAACCTAGCCGAGACTTCGACTTTCTTTCAAACCGTTCGTTCATGGAGTCGAATGGAATTCGAAGCTGCAGTCGCCGCGCGAGACGCCCCGGATCGCTAGCCCGGCGTCGTGATCCGATACGCGCAGCGCCGCGCGCCCGCCAGGATGTGATCGGTGCGCTCGACCCGCGCCTTGTCACCGAGCACCGCGCGGAACAGCGCGAGCTCTTCGCGGCATAATCCCTGGCAGGCCGACGCTGCCGCGCAGATCGGACAATGATTTTCCGCCAAAAGCATCGAGCCGTCGGGCATCCTCGCACATTCGGCCATGTAGCCCTGCTCGCGCCGAACCTTCGCCAACAACAACGCGCGCTTTGCAATCGAAGTTCCCGCCGGGCGAAGCCGCGCGCGATATTCTTCCAGCTGGCGGCGCGTCCTCTCGCGCACCAGCTTGTCCATTCCCGCCTCACCAAACGTAGCGCGCACCGCGGCGATGATTTCAACCGTGAGGTCGCCATGGCTGTCAGGAAAGCGCCCGGCCGCGGCGCTCGTCAGTTTCCATACGCGGGCCGGCCGCCCCAGCTTGCGCCGTTCGTCGGTGAACTCGACAAGGCCTGACAGCCTCAGGCGATACAGATGCTGCCGCACGGCCATCGCCGTCACGCCCAGGCGGCGCGCGGCCTGCGCCGCGGTTTGCGGCCCGTGCGTCTTGAGCTGGTACAGAACGCCCTCACCGGCGCGCGCGTCGTGCTTCATGCAATGAGATGGTACCCGCCATGGAATATTAGTCAAGCAAGTGCTTGACTTAGTATATAAAGCGAGTACTTTACTAACTATCAGAGCCGCGAGGAGGCCGCATCGATGAAGGCGAAAATGAATCCGGCTGATTATTCTGCCCTCGATGAAACGCTCGAAATCATGGCGCCGATGGGCCCCGACTTGAGCAATGGCCTCTCCAATCACGCCCCGATGGCGATCGAAGCGATGTGTGCGATGGGCCGCCGCGACGCCGTGATGCCGTGGTTCGAACGCTACCGGCGCCGGCTCGCACCGCGTCGCGCACGGGTCGCACGGCTGACGGACGACAATTGGCGCGCCGCGCTCGGCGACCTTCGCCGCACCGAGGATTGGTTCGAGTTCTTCCGCAATGAAATCGCGGAGCGACCTTGGCCAGCCGTGCTCGACAAGTGGACCGCGCGGCTCGCACCGGGTCTGATGGCGGCTGCGACGCACGGCGTGATTCGCACCGGCCACGCAACTCGGGCGCTCGCTCTCGAAGATACTCCCTCGCGCCGGCGCGAACTGGCCGACGGACTCGCCTATTGGGCCGCCGATTACATGCCGCTTCCCGCCGGCCCGCATCGGGACAGTACCGTTCGCGCGATGCCGTCAAAGGCGATCGCTGGCGTGCAGATAATTCCGCCGGAGATTCGCCGTGCCAAAATCGGCGCGCTTACCGATGCGCTCGCACAACTCGATTCCTTCGAGCCGTTCAAGGATACGCTGGACGCAGTCGATCCCGCCGGCGACGCATGCGCATTCATTTCCGACCTGACGGCTACCTTTGCGCGCGTCTTTCTTGCCAACGCCCACAACGCTTATACGACCATCGCGTTCGTCCACGCCGTGACGGGCCCGGCCGCCATCCGCCCTCTCCTGCCGTACCTGCGCGATTCAACCGCGCACGCCGCGCTCGCATACGGGTGGCAAACGGCTGCCGCGATGTACGCAACTTTCGCAACGCGGGCAGACCTGGGGCGCGTGGAAATCGATGAGCTCAAAGTTTGGGACGAAGCTGGACTCATCGAGCGCGCGATCGCATGCGGCGACGAGCACGCGATCAAATTCACCGAGGTTTGCCTGCGCGAGCATGCGTTCAATCCGGACCCGGCATTTCTCGCGGCCGCCAGCCATGCGATTCATATCCTGAGCGGCGCCGAACACTGACGGACACCGCGCCTGGTTACTTGAGGCCGCAGTAAACCGCGAAGATCAGATTCTTGTACGCGCAATCGATATCCCGGAACCCCGCCTCGCGCAGCCATTCGAGCTGATCTTCGAGCGTCGCCGCGCGATCGAACTTCATTCGGTCGAGCGCCAGCCCGAGGTCGCGATCATCCATCCCCAATTCGCGCACCCGCGTGATCCACCGCTCGTGATGAAACCGGTGCCGCTCCGGAGTCGCGCCGCGACACTGCTCGGCGTTGACGAATACACCGCCGTCGTTGAGCGCGCCGTAGATTCGATTGAACAACGAGCGCTTTTCGTCGTCGCCCAGGTGATGAATCGAGAGCGCCGAAACCACCGCGTCGTATTTTTCCTGGATCGGGTCAACTCCGTAGTCGGAGACCTCGAAGCGGAAGCGCTCGCCGCCCAATTCGAAGCGCGCTCGCGCCCGCTCGAGCATCTCGCTCGAGATGTCAACCATCGTGATTCGCGCCTGCGGGAAACTATACGCGATGAACGCCGACAACAGGCCCGTGCCGGCGCCGAGATCGAGAACCTTGAGCCGGCTATCGTGCGGAAACCGTATCAAATCGATCGCCGCGCGATAGAAGTCGTCGAATCCCGGCACCAGTCGGCGCCGCGTGCGGTCGTAGTCCTCCGCCGCAAGATCAAACGCGTGCTGTACTGATTTCGCCATCTGAAGATTGTGCGGACGCGACGGTCGCGAATCAACCGCACCCTCGAGACCGGTGGCGATCCATCCGTACCGCTATTTACTGAGTTTCGTTAGTCCTTTCTTTCTGCGCTCGGCCCACCGCTTCTTCATAAGCTCCGACAGCCGCTTTCTGCCCTCTTTGGTGATACCGCCGCGTCTCTTGGTTTTCGTGGCGCCCGGCTTAGCAGCCGCGACCCGGCCTCTGCGGCCCTTAGCCGCCGCCCCCGCTCCTACCAAAGCCGTGATCGCACTGATAAGCCGGTCCCTTTCCTTCTTCAAGTCTGCAACGATTCTATCGATCTCCAAGTAAGTGCTCCTTTGGGTCCCCTAGGTCCCCGATGCTTTGTTTAGCTCCCAACCCTAACCATATGCAACCACTATAATTGCTGGAGTTACCTTGAATTGCAATTTCTCCGAGCTAAGTTGTCCAATGCCCCGGATAGGCCGCAGAACCTGTCAGCCTGCGACTGCGCACGGGTTCTGAATCCTCTTCACCGCCTGTTTGCCTTAAATGGGAATCCCGGCTAAGCAGATGTGGCCAAAGAGGAGTGGGCGAAAATCTTGGGGGGAATCCGGCTCGGACGGTTCATCGCGATAATCGCATCCGCATGCGTTGTCGTCGCATTTTTCTGCAAGCTCGCGGCCGCGCAGGACGGCGTGTTGAGCGGCAGCGAGGCCGCGGTGGTGAAGGCTCGCGTCGAGAAGATTCGCGGGCTCAAGCTCACTGCCAATGTGCCCGTGTCCTATCTCAGCGTCGCCGAGACCGAATCCAGGTTCAGTACCGAGTTCGCGCGGGAGACGAGCCAGGCTGAAATCGACGCGGGCGTCGGAGAGGGCAAGCTGATCGGTCTTTATCCGCCCGATATGAAAATCGAGCGCAAAGACCTCGCCGATGTGGCCCTCGAGCTAGCCGGCTTCTATGATCCCCGACAGAAGGACATCGTCGTTATCAATCGGCCTATCGCGGTTGCGCTGCCGGAGCGATTTCGAAATGCCGTGACGGAGCTCAAGAAGCTTGAAACCGCTGGCACCCTGGGACACGAGCTGACCCATGCTCTTCAGGACCAGCACTTCGACATCGAAGCCGCGCAAAAAAAGTACAAGGGTGATACCGACCACGAACTCGCCTACAAGGCAATCGTCGAGGGCGATGCTACCCTGTCGGGATTTTCGGTGGTGACCAGGCGCGTCGATGACCAGACGATCGACTACTTCGACACCCATCTGCAGGACATCGTTCCTATATTTATGGGTCGCACGGAAGGCAAGCCGCGCGCGATGACTTACCCCTTCATTTTTCAGTACACCGAGGGAGCCCGTTTCGTCGCCGAAGCCTACCATCGCAAACGCTGGGACGGCGTGAATGCCCTCTTCACGGGGCCGCCGCTCTCGACGCAGCAGATCATGCATCCCGAGCTTTACTTCGACCATCCGACTCCCGCCAAAACCGTCATGCTCGCCGGTTACGAGAAGGTTCTGCGCGATTGGAAAAAGGTCGACGAGGACACGCTCGGCGAGTTGATGCTCAAGATCATGATCGAGCGCACGATGGGTGAGCAGACACCGTACGTGGAGGCGGCTGCCAAGTGGGCGGGCGATCGGATCGTCGCGCTGCAAAAGGGAAAATCGATGACCGTGCTCTGGATGCTCACCTTCCGCGATGCGGGCTGCGCCGATAACTTCAATCGGCTCTACTCGGGAATCCTCGACAAGGTCCTGCCCGCCACCACCGCCCGCAAGATCGAGCAGCGCGGTCCGGCGGTCTTCGTCATGATTGGCGACGGCGCCATCCGCTATCATGAGTTCCTCCCCGAGGTGTGGAAGCAGAGCCGCATCGACAACGCTCCAATCGAAGCCCCATGAATTTTTATTGAGAGCGCAGACGGTTCTCGGCTCAACCGCGGATGAAACTCCGACTCAATCGAGGCTGGCTTCCGCACTTCACGCCCAGACGCCGCCGCATCCTGACTTGGTGCGGAATCGTGTTGGGCGTCGTCTTCATCTACCTATATATTTTCGGCGTCTCGGCCTGGTTCGTAATCATCGAAGGACGAAATTTATCGGGTAAGGACGACCCCTCTTCGTGGAAGACCCCCGTCGCGCTGAAAGACTTGTCGATTTCCAGCGCGCCCGGCCGCAAGCTTTCCTATTTGGGATACGAATTTGAGGTACCCTGGGACGATTTGGACGAGCAAAAGACGAGACTCGTCGGAAAGTGGCAAGTGATTTCCTTTCATTCTGGAGAGTCCATCGTGTTTTCCACACTCCCACCAAACGGGTTTGTGAACTCGTTTTTTGAAGAGGGCGGCGCTGATAAAAGAGCGTGGAGCCGGTTCCTTGGCGCGGAGACTACACAGTCCGACTATGCCTTCATCCGAGCTGCGCTCGAGACCACCCCTGGCGATATCGGTTTACTCACGCCCCGAGGAGCGGCGGCTCGCACGATATTCCTGTTGCTGATGAAATCGATCCAGATAATTGCGAACGAGGGGCACTCAGGTATCTTTTTGATTCAAACCAGGGATTTCCGCGGCTTCCAATACGGAAACCCGGCTAGCCGCCCACCCGAAATTGAGGCCGATCTGTTCGCAGACAAGGTCCACCTTCATTTCGTATTTCCAGAAAAAAAGTGGCCAATCTCACAACCAGAAATCAACCGCGTCATCCAAAGCGTGCGACCAGTCCATCAGCAGGCTTCAAGTGTGGACCATTGAATCCGCCCCAAGGTGGCAGTGGCGGCGTTGGCGCGACTCAGCAGGCACACCCGCGAAAGGTCTCAGATCCCCTCAGTCGTGGCACGCACCGAAGGCAAAAATCTCGCCTTGAAAGCCGCGGCTGAGAGCTTCGCATGTTCGGCGAGCCTCGACAGCGCCGGCTCCTCGAAGTCCTCCAGCTCGAGCCGAATCATGTACGAGCGCGCCACCTGGTATGACTCGGTGGAGACATCCACGGTCCGCACGCGAATCCGGCCCGTGCTCGGGTCGAGCAGTTGCTCGAAATTGACCGGCGTCACGCGGCCACCCGCGACTGCGATCAGCACATCGGAGCCGCCGCTTAGCAGGTGGCGCACCGCGCCGTAGCCCAGCGTTCGGGTATAATCGACGTCGAATGGCAACGGCTTCGCGCAGCGCAACTCGTAGCCGATGTCCTTGGCGACCACGGTAGCATCGATGCCGAGTTGCTTGAGCGCCGCGCCCACCTGATCGCGCAAAACAATACCCAGCGGGATGTCCGCGATGTGGACGTGGCCGTAAGCGTCGGCGTGCGAGGCCGCCGCCGAGGCGAGCGCGCCAACGTCCATGCGCTCTGCGATTCCTTCGGCGATGACCGCGACGCCGTCGTCGTAGCCGCTGGCGCGACGCTTGATTATCGCGCCCACGATAGTGTCGACGACCAGTGCGAGGTCAAACTTCCCGCCGCGATATTCCTCTGGAATCACCGCCAGCGTGGCGCCAGCTGACTTGCACATACCGAGCGCGAGAGACCCCGACTTCCGGCCCATCGAGATCGTCAGGTACCACCTGCTGGTGGTGCGGGCGTCTTCCATCAGCGATTCGATGATCCCGGCGCCGACGGCACGCGCGGTTTCGTAGCCGAACGTCGCCGCATTCTCGGGCAGCGGCAGATCGTTGTCGATCGTTTTTGGCACGGTCACGATGCCGATCCTGCCTCTGGTGCGCTCGGCGATTCGCGCCGCACCGTACGTGGTGTCGTCGCCGCCGATACAGATAAGGTAGCGAACGCCAAGCGCCGTCAGCGCATCGATCACGCGCCCCAGGCTCGCTTCGTCGCGCGCCGGATTGGCGCGCGAGGTGCGCAGGATCGAGCCACCGGTGAAGTGGATCCTGCTGACCTCCTCGATATTGAGTTCGACAACGTGCCCGGTGTCGCCTTCGACGAGCCATCGATAACCGTCGCGCAGTCCCACGACGCGCAGTCCGCACTTGATAGCCTCAATGGTGGCCGAGGCGATCACGCCGTTGATCCCGGGAGCCGGACCGCCGCCGACCAGGATCGCGAGGGTTTCCCGCTGCTTATCGTCGCTCTTCATCGTCGCATCGGATTCCCATTTTGATTCCTGCTCCAGACTCGCACCAACCACAATCCGTCCGCAAACGCAAAGTTCAAAGCGGAAATAGAATGTTTTAAAATTACCGCAACCTGACCAGGCGGCTCGGCGTCGCGGGAGTAATGAACGTCGCGGGTTCACCAACGGATGCGCGGGCGATCGAAGTATTTACTTCGAGTTCGATCCGAACGCCTCACCAATAAGGTGAAACGGAAACATAATTACGGTTTCAATCGCGCTCATGACCCCGCCGGATTCGCCGGATGAACTTGCGGACGGCGCGGGTGTTGGCGCGCTGGCCGGATCACTCGCGTCGTCCGAAATATACGCGTACGGCGGGATCGTCTGATCGATCTCCTGCGTCGTCATGCATCCGGCCGCGAGCGCGATCGCGCCGCCAACAATCGCGGCTGCAAGAGTCGATTTCCGCCTTCCAGTCACTCGCTTGGTTTCGGCGCCACGATTACCACGGTTATCGGTCCCGGAGTATGGTTCCCGACGCAGGTCCGCTTTGCATCGCGTCGCTCGAAACGGCCGACGATAGAGAGTCGCTAATCTGTTTGAATGGGGTTGATGCCCAAATCGATTCCGTAGGTCGGGAAAAAGGCGCGCGCGGATACTAACGCGTCGAAACTATGGTCGAATCTACATTAGATTGTTGGTCGCCATCACGCTTGCACTAACCTCTGCGCCAAAAGACTGGTATCCGGCGTAAACGACTACGGCGACGGCTGCAACAATCAGCACATATTCAGTCATCGTCTGTCCGCTCGACGATTCACGAATCCGGACATAGAACCGCCTTATCGCATTCATTCGAGTACCCTTCCCTTTTAGTAAATCATCTAGCGCTGACCACCTATAATGCTTACGAGCTAAATAATGCCAATTGCACCGTCAGAACGCCAGAGGCGCATAAGTTGCGCTGCTGCAACAGACTACGAATCATTAACCGAACAATCGTATCCGTTCTGGCGGGCGCGATCCGCGCATAGGTCGCGCAACTTGCGGGCAGATCCTGTTCAATGGTTCCAGGCTGATTGGCTATTGAGCGACCTCGCCCGGCGATTTCGCCAGCGGCACCAATTGCGCGATGTCGCACTGGATCAACGCCTGTATTTTGTTGTCAATTTGATAGAAGCGCGTCACCTTCACTTGCGAGACAACGGCGCGGAACTGCGCAATGAATTCTTTCTGCACGTCAAGCCGCGCCTGCGCGATGGCGATTACCTCGTCGAGCTTCTGCTTCGCATCGGCATCGGTGAGATTGTCGTACTTGGCCGCAAATTCCTTGAGCTCTCTGATGTGGCGGTCTTCGATGCGATCCATCTTCGCTTCGTAGGCGTCGTAAACCGGCCAGAACCTGGTCGCTTCATCGGCGGTCAGGTTCATGTTGGCGCCGACCGTTGCCTTGCGCTGTGCGCGGGCGGCCGCGATGTCGAGCTGCTTCTGTGAGGTCGGCGGGTTCTGCGCTGAGGCCGGACGGCTCAGCCCGATCATGCAGACCACCAGCGAAGCTACGGTGAAACTTACGAGAATAGTCTTGAGGCTCATCAATCAATTCTCCTGGGGTTTTGACTTCAACAAAGACCGCAGGATGGTGCTGCATTAGAAGTTCAGAGTCAAGTGGATAAGTACACTTGCTCGAACCCAGACGACCCGTATTGCATTTAGACAAGCAAATATGCAAGTTTGTGAGTTTGACTGGGTAAATTAACGTGAGGAATTTTCTGCGGGGTCCGGCCAACCGGAACGGAAAGCCTCAGCATAGACGGAGGAGAAAATGAATTCGAAAGCACGCGGAATGGTAATCGCACTGGGGTTGGCGGTGGCACTGGCCACAGGCGCACCGTCGGCACGAGCCCAGGGCGCAGCGCCCGCAGCGGCGCCTGCATCCGGCGGAGGGGCGGCCGTTCGGGCAGGATACCTGACTTGTCACGTCTCGGCAGGATGGGGGTTTATTTTCGGCTCGTCGCGCAAGCTGAATTGCGCGTATGCCCTGCAGCCGGGATACACCGAGTATTACACCGGTTCGATCACGAAGTTCGGCGCTGATATCGGGTACCTGCAGTCGGGCGTAATAATGTGGGCAGTTCTAGCCCCGACCACCAACCTTGGCCAGGGTGCACTTTCAGGTCATTACGGCGGAGCGACTGCGAGCGCAGCGGTCGGAGTCGGCGCGGGCGCCAACGTACTGGTCGGAGGCTTCAACAGCTCGATCGCGTTGCAGCCGGTCTCGATCGAAGGACAGAACGGCTTGAACGTCGCGGCAGGAGTCGCCGAGCTGACGTTGAAGTTTAACGAAGCGAAGCCGGCGAAGAGCACTCCGTAGCCAGCATTTTCGCTTACCTCGGAGTTATGTACAGCGGAGGCGGCGCTCATGGCCGCCTCCGTTTTTTTGCGCCTTCTCAATCGATCGCAGTTAGTCACCATGCCGGGGGCGGGACTCGAACCCGCACGGAACTTTCGCTCCAGAGGATTTTAAGTCCTCTGCGTATGCCATTTCGCCACCCCGGCTCGTAAGCGAACAAGATCGTTAAATCATAAACACGCGCGCGCGCGAAGATGGCGCCTCGGTGTGCCCACGCACGCCCTCGTGCCGCGATTCAGAGCGAGCCCGCAATTGTTCTTTCGGTCTGGCGCGCGATCGATATATGCTCGACGCCGCGGCGCGCCGTGCATCCTGGCGGTCGCCGATTGCATCGACGAAGAGGCGGACTCCTTGCCGCAAAGGTTGTTCATTGTCGCGTGTCTATTGGCGCTGATCGCGCCGGGTTGCTCCCTATACCATCACTATGAAGCCTCGCGGCCCGAGGCCGTTCAAAAAACCGAAGCGATGCTGTCCGACGCGGGCTTCACCACGATCAAACTCGACACCTCCGATAAAGTCGGGCTCGTGGAAAATCTTCCGCCGTACGAGATTCGCAGCTATGCGGCCCAATCCGGCAAGGTCTACTGGTACTACGACCCTGACGTCTGCGCCTGCGTGTATGAGGGACACCAAAATGAATTCGACCGCTACCAGATGGCGATGAGACAGGAAAACGATACTGCAGAGTATGCCGCCGAATCGGGGGACCAGGAAGTTGCCCAATTGAACGCTCTAAACGGTGGGTTTTTTCCTCCACCGCTAATCTGGATTGGCGGATTCGCTCCCGGACCTTATATTGGCGGTGGAGGTGGTGGCGGGGGCACCCATCACCACCGTCGCTAGTTGGCCGCATAATTGCTCCATCTGAGATGGGCCCCGGAGGCTTGCGGCCTGCAAGCGACTAAGCCCGTCGATGCTCACTTATGCCATCACAATCTTCACCGGCGCGTTTCTGCTGTTCCAGGTTGAACCACTATTAGCTCGATACATCCTTCCCTGGTTCGGAGGCACATCGGCGGTATGGATCACCTGCATGCTGTTCTTTCAGCTGGTATTAGTCGTCGGGTACGCATATTCGCATCTAATTGCAACTCGCCTGCAGCCGCGGATGCAGGCAATTGTTCACATTGCGATCGTCTGCGCATGCGTCCTGCTGATGGGCACTCTCGCACTCACCTGGCAATCGCCAATCACGCCCGGGCCGAATTGGAAGCCTCCTGATCCCGATCTCCCGATCACAAGAATCTTCATCCTCTTGCTAGTCAGCATCGGACTGCCCTTCTTCATCCTGTCCACTACCGGGCCGCTGCTACAGGCGTGGTTCGCGCGATCGCACCAAGGCGCTTCGCCCTATCGATTGTACGCGCTATCAAACGTCGGCTCGCTAATCGCTCTGGTGACTTATCCTTTCCTGGTTGAACCTGCACTGACTCTTAAAGCGCAGGCGATCGTGTGGTCGCTGCTTTTTGCCGGATTCGCGATCGGCGTTGGACTATGCGCCCGGAGCATCCGCCACGTGGCGCGATCCGATCTTTCGGCAGTTGGCATTGTCGAATCCGAGGACCTGCGCATCACGGGCCCTACTCGATCGACTCGAATTCTTTGGATTGCACTCGCGACGGTCGCATCCGTGATGCTGCTGGCTACGACCAACCAGGTCTGCCAGCAGGTCGCCGCCGTTCCGTTCCTGTGGGTGCTGCCGCTGGCGATCTACCTGCTCTCATTCATCATCTGTTTCGACAATCAACGATGGTACCGCCGCAGCGTCTTTCATCCAGCGTTGGCGGCTGCGGTTTTCCTGGCCCTTGTCGTTCTCTGCAGCCCTAACGCCAGCATCATAGTTCAAATAGTCGCTTACTCGGCGTTGCTATTCACGATCTGCATGGTTTGTCACGGCGAGTTGGTCATGCTGAAGCCGCATCAACGATATCTCACGTCGTTTTACCTGATGGTCGCGATTGGTGGCGCCTTGGGCGGCCTCTTCGTAGTCGTAATTGCACCATCGCTCTTCACCGGCTACTGGGAATTTCATCTCGCAATCTGGGCCAGCATTTTGATGCTTGTGATCGTGCTGATGCGGGACCCCGACTC
>Ga0187859_10002318_pt1 | contig 11957 bp, 12 predicted proteins | sample June2016WEW_10_1_2_FD_133019 | JGI IMG/M metagenome (GOLD analysis project Ga0187859, IMG submission 133019) | Peatland microbial communities from SPRUCE experiment site at the Marcell Experimental Forest, Minnesota, USA - June2016WEW_10_10 | ecosystem: Environmental > Terrestrial > Soil >... | reverse complement strand
GCAGGGAGTGATCGGGCACGAGATGTCGCACGTCGCCGACTACGACATCCGCACGATGATGATGATCGCGGTGATGGTCGGTGGAATCGCGATGCTTTCGGATTTCGTGTACCGCTGGATGTTCTTCGGCGGATTCGGCGCGCGCGGCAGGAGCAATTCCGGTCGCGACAATCAGGCGGCGGTGCTGATCACGGTTGCGGTGATCGTGCTGGCGGCGCTGGCGCCGATCTTTTCGCAGTTGCTTGCGATGGCGGTGTCGAGGCAGCGCGAATATCTTGCGGATGCGTCGTCGGTTGAGTTCACGCGCAACCCGCGAGCACTGCTGCGCGCGTTGGAGCACATCGCGAAAATTGAGTCGCCGCTGAAACAAGGCACCGCCGGCACCGCGCATCTGTTCATCGTCAATCCTCGCGAGGGCATCCGCGAAGACAGCGAAGGATTCTTTGCCAACCTGTTTTCGACGCATCCTCCGCTGGGCAGGCGCATCGCAAGGCTGCAGGCTTTGCTGGGTGCGGCGGGCGCGGCCACGCTCGACGCGCAGGCCGGCGCCGATACGTCAGCCGGCAGCTAGAACTGGGGTCGAGACCGCGACGGCGCTCGTCGTTGCTCCATTCGGACGCGCGACTTAAGCTCGGCGGGTGGCAAGTCGGAGCGAAATCGAAGAAGTACTCAGTCTGGTCGCGGGCCGCGTCGCGAAGATCGACGGTGTAGCCGCGATCGTGCTTGGCGGATCACGCGCGCGCGGCAGCGCGGACGAACGATCGGATATCGATCTCGGAATCTATTACGACGGCGCCCATCCATTCTCGACGGCGGCTCTAGGAGCGGCTGCGCAGGAACTGGACGATCGCCATCTTGATGGATTGGTGACTTCGTTTGGCCAGTGGGGAGCGGGGGTGAACGGCGGCGGATGGCTCGAGATTCGGGGCCATCAGGTCGATTTCATTTACCGTGAAATTGGCGCGGTGCGCGAGGCGATCGAGGACTGCATCGCCGGACGCCCTCGCAGCATTTATCAGCTTGGTCATCCGCTCGGATTTCATATGCAGATTTACGCGGGTGAAGTTCATGTATGCCGTCCGCTTTTTGATCCGGCGGGTACGATCGCCGATCTCAAGTCCCTGGTACGCGAATATCCCGAAAAATTTCGGGCCGCTTCCGTAGCCAAGCATCTCTTTGACGCGGAATTCGAAATTTCGATCGCGGCGAAGCCAGCCGAGCGCGCAGACGTGATGTACGTCGCCGGATGTCTGTTTCGCGCGGCGGGTTTCATGACGCTGGTGCTCTACGCGCTGAATCGCAGATTTTTTCTCAATGAGAAAGGCGCGTTCACGGAGTCGCATCGATTCGCGATCAAACCGGCGCGATTTCACGATACCGCCGCGCGCGTGCTGGGAAGCATCGGCGCTACTCCGGCGGAACTATCGGCGAGCGTCGCCAGCTTCCAGAGCCTGGTTGCGGAATTGAGTCAACTCGCGACGAGCCCGCAGGCGCGCTAGCGGTTGCGTCCTTTCAGGGCGCGCTCGATTTCGCGATCGGAGGTCTTGCGCGCGATCGCCTCGCGTTTGTCGTAGGAGTGCTTGCCCTTGGCGAGCCCCAGTTCAACCTTGGCGCGGCCGTTTTTGAAATATAGTTTCAGCGGGACGATCGAATAGCCCTTCTCGCGCACCCGGCCCCACAGGCGATCGATCTCGCGGCGATGCATCAGGAGTTTTCGCGCGCGAGTTTCCTTGTGGCTGAATTGGCCCGCAGGAGCGTAGGCGCCGATATGGACGCTCTCGAGGAACGCTTCGCCGTTTTTTATGCGCGCGTAACTGTCGCGCAGATTTGCGCGATGCGCGCGCAGCGACTTGACCTCCGTGCCGGTGAGCGCAAGGCCGGCCTCGAGCGTCTCCTCGATGAAGAAATCATGCCGCGCCTTGCGGTTATCGGCGACCAGATCGAATCCATCGCCGGATGGTTTGCCATTGCGGGTGTCGCGTGCCATCGCAGGGCGAGTTTATCCGCAGGCGGTGGCGCAGATAAGGGGGTCGAAGGCATGGTTGCGAACGTGGCGATTGAGCCTTAGATTGAAGGATGTAACCGTTTCGACTGGCCTCGTATCGAAAACCCACGATCCGTGGGGGCGAACTGGATTCGACGAAGACAATATGGCCATGGTCGCACGCCGGGTGCTGTCGACCCGTAAAACTGGCAGACTGCGAAATTTACCCGCAGACAATAACGGTTACGCTCTGGCGGCCTAAGGGCCGCTAGCGTCCCGCCGCTGCTCGCCCATGGCAGCGGGTCGGGGCGTCATTTAGTGGGCTAGGGAACCGCAGTTCACCGGCTGGGCGGCGTCCCGAAAATTCAGCCGGCTGGCGTCAGCAAAGCCCGTCTGTGGGCGTTGCGGACGCGAGCTAAAATTCGCAGACTAAGCGTGTAGTGGCCGTCGCCGGAAGGCCTTCGGACGGGGGTTCAATTCCCCCCGCCTCCACCACAAACCGATTCGCACGGTGCGGATCGCGTCAAAATCGCCGCTAAGCCGCGATGAGCCCGAGTTTGTGCGCCATTGCGCGCTTGACCGACCGGCAGCGAAATCGTCGAGCCGCGCGGCGGCCGTCGTTGCACTTCGCCCAGAATAATGGGCGTACTGTCGGTTGGATCGATCGGCTGAAGGAACCAACCAGATGCTCCCTGCTAATGCCGCGCCGCTGGCAATCGCGCTGCTTGGACTGGTGCTCGGAATGCGCCACGCCACCGATCCCGATCACGTGATCGCCGTCACGACCATTCTGAGCCGCGAACGCCGCCTGCTCGCTGCGGCGCGGATCGGTGTCATATGGGGACTCGGCCACACGCTGACCGTGCTGCTGGTGGGCGCCGCCATCATAGTTTTCAAAATTGCGATCCCGGCCCGGCTCGGACTCGCGATGGAATTTGCGGTCGCGGTCGTGCTGATTATGCTCGGCGTCGGCTCGGCAGCAAGCTTGATTCGCAAGGCGGCGACTCGGATGCGCGCGAGTTCATCGGAGGATGAAGGCTTGCTCGTCCATGCGCACGCGCACGCTCACGACGGCGCCGTGCACCTGCATTCACACGTTCACGTTCATGCTCACGAAGATAGCGACGATGCGACGCATCACGATCATTTCATCCCCGCCGGCACATTGCCGCCGTTCGCCGCGCGCCGTCCGCTGCTGAGATCGTTCGCAGTGGGCCTCGTCCATGGACTCGCCGGCAGCGCCGCGATCGCGTTGCTGGTCCTGAGTGCGATTCCGCAGCCGCTGTGGGCGACGCTCTACCTCGGGATTTTCTGCGTCGGCACGATCATCGGAATGGGGCTCATCACAACCGCAATCGCCACGCCGTTCATGGTCGCGTCGCGGCGAGCGTCCTGGCTCCATCAAGGCCTCGTCACCGGCTCTGGACTACTGAGTTTCGGCTTTGGCCTGTTCCTCGCGTACCAGATAGGTATCGTTGACCATCTGTTCAGCGCCGCTCCCATCTGGATTCCGCAATGAAGGACGCGGTCGTGGAGTGCTTCTATACTGTACGATACGAAGCAGTTCGAGCGACGTCCGGCTAACGCTCCTCTTTCATCGATTGAGCGATCTCGAGACCGACCAGCCGCGCAATCAGAATAGCCATATACAACTGGCCGAATACCGCCTCCATCACCGAGAGGCTGCGGGCGCCCTCGGAGACCGGCAGGATATCTCCGAAACCCGTCGTCGTCAGGCACACAAAGCTGTAGTAGATGAAGGTGCGAAACGAGGCGAGCAGAGGCGACATGATTCCCGCGGTACTGTGGAGAACCGCGTTGCTGAACGAACCGGGATGCAGCAGTTCGACGATTGCGAAAGCATAGGCCCACGCGACGCCCATCAGCAGGTAAGCGCAAATTGCGGCGCTTATAGTGTCGAAGGTAACGCTCTTTACGATGAACAGCCTGGATACCAGGGCAAAGACCGTCACGGTCAGGAACAGACACGAAGAGATCGCGCCGGCCATCTCGAGCGTTGGGTTCGCCGTGAATTGCAGCACCAATCGGCTTCCGATCGAAGGTACCATCAGTATCAGCGCAATCGTGAAGTAGGTCTTGGTCGTGCGAAATGCGTAAAGAGCGGACAGCAGCACAAGAGATATCGTCGCGGCCGCAAGAATCTGCTCGAAGGCGTGGCCCGAGAAAATCGGCTGAGCGACCAGCAGCAGCAGAATCGCCGCGAGCAGAATCGTAAATCTGCCCGGCCAGTTGTGCCGCGCCAACCCCAGCCGTCGCCATAGCGCCGAAGGGCTCAGGAAGCTGGTTTTCTCGCTCATAATGTATCCGTGTCGCGCAACGGGACCGGCGGTGTCAAGGCGAGCATTGCGCCCGCGACCAGCGAGGCTGCCATCAGGACCATCCCGCCGCCAAAGCTATGCGTCGTCTGCTTGACCATCGTGTCTCATCATGTCTCAAAGTGCGACATGGCTGTCTCCGCTTCGGTCACCCATTGACCTTGTACGGCCTGCTCCGCGACGTGGTCTGGCCACGGCTCTGCGCTACGTGAGGCTTTGCTTGTCATCGCCGCAAGGCACGCACGTTGCGTATGAGCGCAGGGTCAATCGCGCCCGGGGGAGTGCGTTAGCACCAGGCAGATCGACTGTTCGGCTTTTTTCGGCGGCAAGGAGGACCGAGGCGCCATGGACCAGATCATTAAACAATCGATAGCCGGCAGGAGATTCGCCTTGATGGGATTCGAAACGCCCGAAGCGGATTCGATCATCGCGGTGTTGGGAACCGCCCGTGGAATCGGCCACGTGGTCGGAGCGGCGCCGAATATTCCCGGGCTCAACTCCTTTTCTCCTTTCGATGCTTGCTTCATCAACGCTTCGGCCATCGGCATCGGCGATCAACCGTCCCCGATCGAAATGATCGCGCGCAGCCGCAAGCCCGCGGTCATCATCGGCACACACCAGGAACTGGTGGCGCGATTCACGGTGATCGCCGGCCTCAACCGCGACTTCATGACGCGCCCGTGCCAGCCCGACGAATTGTTGCTCAGGGCCTACCGCGTTCTCAGATTCGTCGAGGCTGCGGCCGCTGCGATTCAACCTTCAGCTCGAAACGGTGCCCGGCGCGTAGTACTCGCCGATGACGACGCGACCACCGTCGTTATGATCTCAACGATCCTGAAGCACTTCAATTTCGAGTGCGATGTCGCGCACGACGGTGCGCAGGCATGTGAAATTGCCCGTACCAAGAAACCCGACCTGGTGCTCATGGACGTGGCGATGCCGCATATGAATGGGTTCGAAGCGCTGACTGCTCTGCGCAGCGATTCTGCCACCAGGAGTATGCCGGTAATCCTGGTCAGCGCGCATCGCGACGAAGCTGAAGTGGTTAAGGGTTTCTCGCTCGGCGCCGATGACTACATCACCAAGCCCTTTAACTCGGGCGAACTGATGGCGCGGATCAGCCGCGTCTTGCGTGAGTCGGAAGAGCGATGACCGCAACCGTCTGACTCTCCCGGTTCGCGCGTAACCACCTGTATTCATTCGCGACTCGAACAGCCAGGCCCTGCCAACCCCGGTCGTCGTGCTCATCGCTTGTCATGTAGCGGATGGCTAATCCGTTTGGCTTGAAGGCCAACAATCGCAATCATTGTCGGCGGAGGACCTTCAAGCCGATGGCCGCAGAACATGTCGTTTTTTTATTTGACGTCGATAACACCCTGATCGACAACGATCGCATCGTTGCCGACATGAAGCGCGATCTCGAGCGCAACATCGGCCACGACCAACAACAGCACTACTGGGAATATTTTGAGCAGTTGCGCACCGAGCTCGGCTACGCGGATTATCTCGGCGCGCTGCAACGCTATCGGGTCAATCATCCGCGCGACTTCGGAATCATCGCCGTGTCGTACTTCCTGATGAACTACCATTTCGCGAATCGGTTGTTCCCCTGCTCGCTCGACGTGATTGAAAAATTCAGACAATACGGCGAGACGGCGATCCTGTCCGATGGCGACATGGTCTTTCAGCCGCTCAAGATCGAGCGGTCGGGACTGCGCGAAGCCGTCGATGAAAACGTGATGATTTACATCCACAAGGAACAGGAGCTCGACGACGTGCGGACCCGCTATCCCGCCGATCATTACGTGTTGATCGACGACAAGCCGCGAATCCTCGACGCGGTGAAGACGGCGTGGGGCGCGCGCGTGACGACGGTGTTCCCCCGCCAGGGGCACTACGCTGCCGATGCGAAGGAGACGGCCAGGTACCCGGTGCCCGACGTCACGGTGGATAGAATCGATCAGCTGCGCGACTACGATCTTGCGCGCCTGCGTGCGGGATCGCGCCCCGGCTGAGCGCTCGCGAGGCGCTGCGCACTCACGCGAGATCGAACAACAGGACCTCGGCGGGAGAGTTGGCGACTATCGTCACTTGCTCTTCGTCGCTGACCGCGGCGCCGTCGCCGTCCGCGAGCGTGACACCGTTGACCGCGACTTCGCCGTGCGCCACTTGCACCCATCCATGGCGGCCCTTCTTCAGATTGGTCCCGGCAGTCTGTCCGCGCTCGAGCTTTGCTACCGACAGCACGGCGTCCTGATGAATTTTCACGGACTGATCACGGCCATCGGGAGAGCCTACAGTCGCGAAGCCGGCGCGCGCCTTCGCCTCGTCGATGGTCCGCTGCTCGTAGCCCGGAGCGATTGCGCGCGTGGAAGGCGTGATCCAGATTTGCAGAAAATGAACCGGGTCAGCTTTCGAATGATTGAATTCACTGTGCGTGATTCCCGCCCCGGCACTCATTCTCTGCGCTTCGCCCGGTCGAATGATCGAGCCGGTGCCAAGGCTGTCCTTGTGTTCGAGCGCGCCTTCGAGAATGTAGGTGATGATCTCCATGTCGCGATGCGCATGGGTGGGAAAGCCCGCGCCGGGGCGGACGCGATCCTCGTTGATTACGCGCAGCGTGCGAAATCCCATCTGGCCGGGATCGTAGTAGTCGCCGAACGAGAAAGTGTGGCGGCTGTCGAGCCAGTCGATCCTGGTGCGACCGCGGTCGGCGGACCTGCGCGGAGTTATCATCGAGGACCCGCCCTCAGGCGGCGCCGGCCGCCGGCTTCATCTTCATCCGGATCGGCATGTGCTTGATTCCGCCGACGAAGCTCGAGCGCAGCCGCTCGACGGGACCCGCGAGTTCGGCGTCATCGAGGCGCTGCGCGAGCTGGCTGAAAATCACCTTCAGTTCGAGCCGCGCCAGATTCGCGCCGAGACAGAAATGCTCCCCGAGGCCGAATGCGATATGCGGATTCGGATCGCGGCTGATGTCGAACTTGAAAGGCTGCTCGAAAACTTCTTCATCGCGGTTCGCCGACGGATAAAACAGGCACACCGATTCGCCGGCTTTGATCTTCTGGCCGCGAATCTCGGTATCTTCGGTCGCGGTCCGCGCGAACTGAATAACCGGTGTCGTCCAGCGCACGATCTCCTCGACGGCCGAGTCGATCAGCTCGGGATGGCGCTTGAGCTTTTGCCACTGCTCCGGATGCTCGATGAAAGCCAGCAGACCGCCGGTGGTCGCGTTGCGCGTGGTCTCGTTGCCGGCCACCACCAGCAGGAAATAGTACGACAGCATTTCGAACTGCGCGATCGGCTGGCCGTTGACCTTGCCGTTGGCAACGACGCTGGTGATGTCGTCGGCCGGGTGCTTCATCCGGTCCACCACCATGTCGGTGAAATACTGGAACAGGCCCAGCCGCGAACGATCCATCGTCTCCTGCGCGGTCGTTCCAGCCTGGAATTCGGGGTCGCCGCCGCCGATCGTCTCGTTGGTCCATCTGAAGAGTTGTTCCCAATCTTTATGCGGAACACCCAACAACTCGGCGATGACGGCAAGTGGAATCTTCGACGATACGTCGATGACAAAGTCGCACTTGTCGCGCCCGGTCACGTCGTCGAGCACCTGTCGCGTGATGTTCTCGATTTCAGGCCCCAGCGGACGCACGCCGCGCGGCGTGAAACGGCGGCTGACCACCGCGCGATATTCGCCATGATCCGGTGGATCCATGTCGAGCAGATGGCGGAAGGGCGGCGTCGGACTCCGCTCCAGCCCCATCTCGTTGACAAACACCAGCAAGCGCGGACCGTTGAGGAACAGCCGCGGTTGCTTGGCAATCTGAATGATGTCGGCGTGCTTGGTGATCGCCCAAAATGGATCGGTCTTGGGGTACTCGCACCAGAAAACCGGTTTGTGCTTGCGCAGATACGTCCACTCGCGATGCGGATAGCCGTTTTTCGCGTAATGGTCGGGTCCAATGATGTTCAACGATTCCAGTGACAGTGCGCTTTCAGTTTCCATTGAAGAGTGTCTCCGCGATCCCGCGATTTCCGTCTCGATTCCGCATTCTGAGCTCTCGGGCCTCTAGTCGTCGCTGACCGTGATGGCCTGGCGGGGACACAGTTTTGCCGCAAGCTTGACCTTTTCGCGCATGCGCTCGGGCGGATTGTCGATCAACAGATGGCTCTTGTCGTCGTCTCGCACCTCGAACACTTCCGGCGCCGTCTGCTGGCATCTCGTGTTCCCCTCGCACAGTTTCTGATCGACAACGACCTTCATTTGATGGGTTCTCCTTTTTCGCCGCCCGGCGAATCGATCATATAAGAGGGCAATTCCTGCGACTAGGAGCGCGCAGCCGCGAATAAGTACCTGACGCGCCGCGCCACGGCCGGCCGGTGAGGGTGCGGGCAATGCCTGCGCACCCTTCATTGCGCGATTTTTTCTGTCATCCTTGTGATCGATGTTCGGATTCGCGCAGAAGTTTTCGCTGATAATTGCGCTCCTCACGATGACTTCGACAATTCCCCCGCCTGCCGGCTTTGCCCAGCCGCCGCCGCTGATTCCGCGCGACACTCTGCTCGGCAATCCCGAGCGCGCCAATCCGCATATCGCGCCCGACGGCAAACGGCTGGCATGGCTCGCTCCCGACGAACACGAAATCCTGCAGGTGTGGGTGCAAACCGTCGGCCGGCACGACGCGCGCGTCGTCACCGCCGACCAGAGCCGTGGAATCCAATACTACGGATGGGCGTTCGATTCGAAAACGATCCTCTATGCACAGGACGCCGCCGGCGACGAAAACTTCCACCTGTTCGCCGTCGATCTCGATTCGCACAACGTCCGCGATTTGACGCCATGGCAGGGCGTACGCTCCGAGGTCGTCGCGTCCAGTCCGAAATTTCCCGGCCGGATACTGGTCGCGCTCAATCTGCGCGATCGCAAATTGATGGACGTCTATCGAATCGATCTGCGCACCGGCGCCGTCGAACTCGATACCCAAAACCCCGGCGACGTCGCGGGATGGCTTGCCGACGACGACCTGATAGTGCGCGCGGCCACGGTCACGATGCCCGACGGCGGCACCGAGCTTCGGATTCGCGACCGCGCGGCTGGTCCGTGGCGCACGTTGATGAAAGCCGCGATGGAAGACAACCTGGCGGCGCTGGACTTCAGCCAGGACGGGCGATCGATCTTTCTCAGCAGCTCGATCGGGACGGACACCGCACGCCTGGTGCGCCATGAGATCGCGTCGGGCCATGAAACGGTTATCGCGCACAGCGACGATGCGGACCTGAGCGACGCGATGATTCAGCCGACCCGTCACGTCGTGCAGGCAGCCGCGTTTGACCCCGGCCGGATGCACTGGACCGTCGTCGACCCGTCGGTTCAGGCCGACTTCGAAGCGATCGCGAAAATCGCCACCGGAGATTTCACCGTCGTTGACCGCGACCTCGCCGACCAGACGTGGCTCGTCTCGTTCGTAAGCGACCGTGCGCCGGCGCGCTGCTACTCGTGGGATCGCGCAGCAAGGAAAGCGACGTTTTTGTTCAGCACCCAGCCCAAACTCGACGACGCGCCGCTCGCCGCGATGAAGCCGGTTGAATTCGCCGCCCGCGACGGGATGAAAATCAACGGTTACCTCACTCTTCCCCTTGGCGCGCCGCCCAGGAATCTCCCGCTCGTGCTCGTGGTGCACGGCGGGCCGTGGGCGCGCGACAGCTGGGGCTTCAATCCCTATATCCAACTGCTGGCGAACCGCGGTTACGGCGTGCTGCAGATAAACTTTCGCGGCTCGACCGGATTCGGAAAGAAGTATCTGCATGCCGGCGACCGCCAATGGGGCCTCGAAATGCAGACCGACCTGAGCGACGGCGTCAAGTGGGCCGTGGATCAGGGCATCGCCGATCCGAAGCGAGTCGCGATATTCGGCGGTTCGTACGGCGGCTACGCGGCGCTGGCCGGGGCGGCATTCACGCCCGATCTGTATCGATGCGCGGTGGACGAATGCGGCCCGTCGAATCTGTTTACGTTGTTGGAGTCGTTTCCGCCGTATTGGGAGGTCGCGCGCTCGATCTTCTTCACCAGGGTTGGGAATCCCGGCGCTCCCGGGGACAAGGCGCTGCTGACCACGGCGTCGCCGCTGTTCTCCGCCGGCAAAATAAAAATCCCGATGCTGATCGGCCAGGGCGCAAACGACCCACGCGTGAAGCAGGCCGAGGCCGAGCAGATCGCCGATGCGATCGCCAAGCATCGCGCGAGCGCGGTTTACGTTTTATACACCGACGAAGGCCACGGCTTCGTGCGGCCCGAAAACCGGCTCGACTTCACCGCCCGCATGGAGAAGTTCCTGGCCGACAATCTGGGCGGCCGCTACGAGCCGATGAAAGGCGATCGGATTCCCGGCTCGACCGCGAAGCTCCGCGTCGTCGGCGCGTCGCCGCTGAAGCATCAGAACTAGCATTGCCGCAGCGTGTGCGGGCGCTTCGCCGATCGGTTGTGCTATGAAATCGCAACGGGGCGCGGACGACGACCCGTCGGCGCCTGATTCAGGAGGAATCGCCATGGCCGAATTCGGAATCTCGATGTTCCCGACTGACTACGCAATCCAGCCGATCGAACTTGCGCGCGCGGCTGAAGAACGCGGCTTCGAGTCGATGTTCTTTCCCGAGCACACTCACATACCCGCGTCGCGCAAGACGCCCTTCCCCGGCGGAACCGAATTGCCAAAGGAGTATTGGCATACGCACGATCCGTTCGTCGCGCTCGGCGCGGCGGCGGCCGTAACCAAAAAACTCAAACTCGGCACCGGAGTATGCCTGGTGGTCGAGCGCGACCCGATCACGCTTGCCAAGGAAGTGGCGTCGCTCGACATGATCTCGGGCGGCCGCGTGATCTTCGGCATCGGCGCGGGCTGGAACGTCGAGGAGATGGAGAATCATGGGGCGGTGTTCAAGCGGCGCTGGAAAATCGTCAGGGAAAAAATTCTCGCGATGCGCCAAATATGGACCAGGGAGGCGGCCGAGTTTCACGGCGAGTTCGTGAACTTCGATCCGATTTGGTCGTTTCCCAAACCGGTGCAGGCGGGTGGACCGCCGATCATCCTCGGTTCGCAATCGCCCAGGACCTTCGATCGCGTCGCCGAGTATTGCGACGGATGGATGCCGATCTATTCGCCGCGTTACGATCTCGCCGCCAGCCTGAAAGCGCTCGCCGAAGCGGGGATGAAGGCCGGCCGGAGGAAACTTCCCGTCTCGATGTTTGGCGTCGGTCCCAAAGAGGAACGCATTAAAACATTACTCGACCTTGGCCTCGAGCGGCTGATTTTCGGGCTGCCGCCCGCCCCACGCGATACCGTGCTCCCGATGCTCGACAAGTACGCCGAGCTGAAGGCCAAGGCGCGCTGACCCGAAGCCGGAATTTTCTGTCTGGCGGCGTCTAAATATTTTTATCCCGAGGCTCTTGACTGAGCCAGTCCCGATCCTTACTCTAGCGACCCTATCGATTAAGAGTCGATAAAATGCTTTCGAAAAAGTCGAAATACGCGCTCAAGGCGATGATGGTATTGGCCAAGGAATACGGTCAGGGACCCGTGCTCATATCCGACTTGGCCCAGCGCGAAGATATTCCGCGCAAGTTTCTGGAACTGATC
>Ga0187859_10002317_pt1 | contig 11969 bp, 11 predicted proteins | sample June2016WEW_10_1_2_FD_133019 | JGI IMG/M metagenome (GOLD analysis project Ga0187859, IMG submission 133019) | Peatland microbial communities from SPRUCE experiment site at the Marcell Experimental Forest, Minnesota, USA - June2016WEW_10_10 | ecosystem: Environmental > Terrestrial > Soil >... | reverse complement strand
CCGCCATCGCCCAGGCCGGCGAGCGCCGGTCCCGGATGCTCGCCGAGCAGGACGACAAGCGCGAGGCAACCTGGCGCGAGCGCGCCCTGAACGCCGAGGACGCCCTCAAGGCCGCCCACGCCGAGATCCTCGCCCAGCGCACCCGCATCGGCGAGCTCCTCGGCCAGGTCAGGGACCTGCAGTCCGAATGGACCCAGGAGGCAATCCAGCGGATCACCACCGAGAACACCACCCTCAAGCAGCGCGTCCGCACGCTCACCGCCGACAACCGCGTGCTTGAGGAGAAACTCAAGGCCGCACGGGAGAGCCTCCGGTTCCACGACAAGCGCATCGCCGACCTCGAAGCCCAATTCGCCCCGCCGGAATAGGCCCCGGCAGCGGATCTGCCCAGTGACGGTCACGAACGCGATGCCGTGGCGATCACAGGAAGTGATCGGATTCGCTGGTCGTGGTGCCGCCAGTTTGTGCCGGACACCGAGTCGGGTGCGCCCTGGCGATGAGTTCTCGCCTCGTCGCGCGTCCTAACCGTCGTCCCTGCCTTTGCGAGACAGGCATGCTAGAAGCTAGGAGATGACGAATGAGGCTGACCCTGCACCAGTTCCTGACCCTCGATGGTGTCAGTCAGGCACCCGGCGAGCCGGACGAAGACCGTGAGGGCGGGTTCGAGCACGGCGGCTGGCAGGCTCCCTACCGCCACCCAGAGGGCCGTGCCACCATACTCGGCTGGTGGGGCCAGGCCAGCGCGTTCCTGCTGGGCCGGAAGACCTATGAGAGCTTCAGCGGCTTCTGGCCAGCCGTGACCGACCCCGCCAACCCCATCGCGAGCAAGCTCAACTCGCTGCCGAAGTACGTAGCTTCCACGACGCTGTCGTCCGTGGACTGGGACAACTCCTCGCTGCTGGACGGGGACGTCGCGGCCGAGGTCGCCAAGCTGAAGGAACAGCCGGGCGGTGAGCTGCAGGTGCACGGCAGCGGCGGACTGGCCCAGACCCTGATCGAGCACGATCTCATCGACGAGTACCGCCTGGCCTACTTCCCGGTGCACGTGGGCTCGGGCAAGAAGCTGTTCCGGGATGGCGCCCGGGCGGCGGCCCTGCGGCTGGCCAGCACGCAGGTCACCCCGGCCGGCGTCATCATCGCCTGCTACGAGCCGGCCGGGGACGTGCGGCACGGCTGACTCGCCTGGCGACTCCCAAGTATGGCGCGAGCACCAGCGCCTCTGCCCCGGCACGACGCAGGGCCAGCACACACTCGGGCCTGAGCGAGCTGCACCCGACCAGCCTCAGTCACGCGGCGGTCCACCAGTCACTGCTCGACCGCGTCCAGCAGCGCGTGCAGCGGGCTGTTCTCAAGCTCCGGCGGCGGGTCCCAGTAAGCCACTATCTCTTCCAGCAGCGTGATGTAGGAGCGGACCGCCGCGATGATTCCTGCCTGGGTGTAAGAGGCGGGTGCTCACGACAGCTTGGCAGAGAGGGCGTCGTGGAGACGGGAGTGGACGAGACTGGCGAGGTCCAGTGGGTGCGGACTGCGGGAGCGCCAGCGGCGCAAGTACTCGTTTATCGCCAAGCTGGACGCAACGTTCGGGACGGAAGGTTCATATGCGTTAAGGGTGAAGAGGAAGGTCGGCAACTCACAACGCGAAGCGTAATGACCGCTGGGCTGCCATGGCGGCGGCCGTGCCGTCGCGTCCCAGGCCCGGGACGTACGGGATGATCCCCTTCAGGTATGCCTCCACCTGGATCTCTATAGGTAGCTCGCGGGCGTCGAACGGCAGCCCGTTCACCTCGATGAACCAGATCATCGGGTTATCGTCGATCTGCTCGGCCCGCAGGAACTCCAGCGTCGCCCAGGTCATCTTCAGCGTGTCGCGTATCTGCTTCGCCTTCTGGCCCAGCGTGGACTTGCTGAGGCCGAATGCGGCCGCCAGGTCGTCGTGGGCGACGTACGGCTTGGTGGACGGGTCGGACAGGAAGTTGACCTGCCCGAGCGCCCACACCACGCCACCGGCCCACGTCGCGGCCCGGCCGGACTGCAATGGCGACGGCCGCTTGCGTGCCAGCTTCGCGACCACCTGCCGGGCGAGGCCGGCGTACTCCTCATCAAGCAGGTCAGCGCACACCTTGTCCGTCAGCGCGATGACCTGCTCCGCAGTCGGCCTCATCGCCACCGGAATGCGCAAGTTCCCCGGATCTGCCACGATAAGGCACTATGTCACAGCCCGGACAGGCGGAATGACAGTTTTGGTCTCGTACGGCGCACCGGATGCGGGAGGATGGCGCGCGGCTGCGAGAGACTCCTGGTGTCCCTCGCGTGCGGTTCACGGGAGGCGGCGTTGAGCGGCGAACTGGCAGAACGAGTGACGGAACTTCGGCAAAAGGGCCGCACGCCGAAGGAGATTGCTCGCGCGCTGGGGCTAAAGCCCGCGGACGTGATGCCCATCATCAAGACGATCGCGGCACAGGCCCCAAGGCGCGAGGCGCCGGTGGCGGGCTGCTGGGTGACCGAGCACTGGTCTGACAAGCTGGGCGTGACCGGGCACGCTGACTGGCCCGGTATGTCATCACTGGAGTCAGAGTCCGGCGAGTCCGGCCTGGTGGGGGTCCTCGTGGCACGGGACACGGGCAGCACGGTCTTGGCGTGCGGGTTCCTCGTTGATGTCTTCTGCCTGGGCGTGAAGAACACCAACGGCCCGAAGACGATCGACCGGCGCAAGCTCCCGGACTTCATCTGGACGTTCTTCAGCGCGTGGTCCAACCGTCCCCCCGTCCCGGCACGGCTGGAACTGGCCCGGCATATCGTGTTCGGAGCGGTGGACTACGCGCGAAGCCTGGGCTTCGAACCGTATCCCGACTTCGCCAAGGGCGCCGCGCTTCTCGGGGACTGGGAGGAAGGCAGCAGCGACGTGACGTTCGGTCAGGACGGCAAGCCGTTCTACATCAACGGCCCGCGCGACGACACCTACGGCACCATGGCGAAACTGCGGCAGGCGGTCGGCGACGGAAACTTCGACTACCTCGTCCAATTCCCGGGCTCCGCTTAGGTCGCTGGGCCTGAATAACGCAGCGCCAGAGGACACGGAGCTGCTGGCCGCCATCGGCGGGATGGTAGTAAACGCTGCGCAACTGGGAATGCTCAATCGCCAAACTGGGCGCAGAGCGTGTAGGGCGCGCATGGTGATTCGGCCGACCCCCCCGCGCGAAATCGCGTGCTGAATCCGTGCTGACGCCCGGCCGTAATGCAAGCCATCTACCTGCGGAAACTGCCCACTATTCCAAGATCACCCAGATCTACGAGGGCACCAACCAAATCCAGCGCATGGTCATATCCCGCGAGCTGCTAAAGGGGTTAATTAGCGCTACTGACCTGCGGTTTCTCGAACCTGTCTCACGTGAAACGGGCCGTCAAGATCCACGAGTCCGGCGGCCCGTTCTCGTGTCCGTGTCGCCCGATTTATGCCGGTTATTTTCCCGTCGTTTCCGGACCCCGTGCTGAATCCGTGCTGACACCTAGCATCGCGAGGCATGCCGATTTCCCCGGTCAAAGTACCCGAGATGGGATGCGCCGGGGCCTGGTGCTGAGTCCCGGTGGCAGCGGGGTGAGCGCGTCCGGGCCGGTAGTGTCTCGTACGTGACTGACCCGTCCAAGTGGGTAATCCACGGCGAGCGGCTGGTAGACGATACCCCTCATATCCGTGTCAGCCTGGCCGACGTTGAGCTTCCGAACCACGTGCGCTTCACGCAGTACGTCTTCCGGATGCGGCGCTGCGCGATGACGGTGGTCCTCAATGATGCGGGCGACCGGATCTTGCTGATGCGGCGGCACCGCTTCATCGTGGACCGCTGGATTTGGGAGCTGCCGGGCGGTTACGTGGATGACGGCGAGGACCCGGGCGCGGCGGCGGCGCGCGAGGTTGAGGAGGAGACGGGCTGGCGCCCGCGCGGCATCGAGTTCGTGATGTCCTGCCAGCCGGTCATCGGCAACGCCGATTATCCGCAGGACTTGTACCTGGCGCACGGGGCCGAGCGTGTCGGGGAGCCGGAGATTGACGAGACGGCCGAGGTGCGGTGGGTGCCGGTTGACGAGACGCCGGCGATGATCGCCAAGGGCGACATCCTGGGCGCGATCACCATCATCGGGGTGCAGCACGTCCTGCTGCGGCAGGCAGCCGCTCGCGTACCTCCGCCGTGAAGTCAGGGACAGCCGGGACGTCGGAGCACGGTGGAACGGCGCATCGCGTGGGATGACCTGCCCGGGCCGCTGAGACAGGCGATCGGGGCCCGCACTGGGCCCATCACCGGCGTCCGTATCGCGACCGCAGGGCAGAACTCGCCGCTGGCCGCGATCATCGACACCACCGACGGCAAGGTGTTCGCCAAGGGCCTGCCGTCCGGTCACCGCCGGGTCATCACCCAGGCCCGCGAGGCCGCGGTGGCATCGCTGGTGGGCCAGATTTCGCCCGCCCTGCTGTGGCACTTCGACGAGGCCGGCTGGAACGTCCTGGGATATGAGTACGCGGACGGCCGCCATGCGGACTACTCCCCGGGTTCACCGGACCTTGACCGGCTGGTGCAGCTCATGGACGCGCTGAACGTGATCAAGGTCCCGGACGATGCCGGGCCGTTCAAGCGGGCCGAGGACCGCTGGAAGCCCTACCTCGATGACCCGGAGGCAGCCTCGGTCTTCGCTGGCCCGGTACTGACGCACTCTGACTGGACGCCGGACAATGTGCTGGTCTCACCCGACCGCGCCTGGCTGATCGACTGGGCCTGGCCGACCCTCGGCGCCGGCTGGACCGACCCGGCCTGCTGGATACTCCGGCTCATGGCGTCCGGCGGCCACACCGCATCCGAGGCCGAACGGCAAGCCTCCCGCCTCCCGGCCTTTCAGGACGCCGACCCGGCACACATCGACCTGTTCGCCGCGGCGAACGCCCGGCTGTGGCAAGAAGTCACCCAATTGAGTACGAGCGCCTGGACGGTGAAGATGGCACAAGCCGCGCAGTCGTGGTCCGCCCACTGTCAGGCCCGCTGAGGTCGGCGCACGACGGAAGAACCTGTCTCACATGAAGCGGGCCGTCTGGTCGAGCGACTGCCTGGTGAGTGAGACTGGCAGGATAGCGGGCGGGAAGTCGGCGGGGTTGTCGGTGACGATCACGTCAGCGCGGCCGGCTCGCGCGGCAGCGACTACGTGCCGGTCGTGGGGATCGGGCAGCTGGATCGCCGGGATGAGCGGCTCCCATTCGGTCACGAGCGCGTCGGGGAACGTGATCCTCATCTGCCGGAAGAGGCGGGTCAGGTAGGCGTCTGTTTCCTCTGGCGGCGTGCCTCGCTTGGCGAGGAGGAGTCGGAGGGTGCGGTCGAGCTCGGCGAGGATCTCCGAGCTCCACAGCGGCTGGTGATCCAAGCCGCGGAGAGACTCACTGCGGGAGCACGCCGGTCAGGTCTAGCCGACCGAGGCGGTCGGGGTCAGCGAGGATGTTGATCTCGGTGATCCGGCCGTCCGCCACGGTCACGCCCGCCACAGCGAGCGCCTGGCCGCCCCGTGCGACGAGGAATCCGGGGTCACCGTTGACGAGGACCCGGTGCCCGAACTGGGCGAGCGGGGTGAAGCGGCGCGCCTGCGCGATGACCGCCTGCGCTCCCCGGACCACCTGAGACGGGCCGAGCGGCCCGGTGCCCGCGTCGGCCCGCAGCACGACATCCGGGTCAAGGATGGCGAGCAGCAGCCCAAAGTCACCCTCGCGCGCGGCGGCCAGGAATGCGTCGAGGACTTCCCGCTGCCTGGCAGGGTCGGGACGCCCAGGCGCAGCGGCACCCGGGCTTTTTTCAGCGGGGCTGCTGGCCGTGCCGCCGCCGGGGCCGCTGGCTTCCTCGCCGACGAGGCCCGCAGCCGCGCCGGCGCCTGCACCGCGCAGGTGGCGTCTCGCCCGGCTTGCCAGCTGCTTGGCCGCGGCCGGGGAGCGGTCCAGGATGGGCCCGATCTGATTGAAGGGCACGGCGAAGACGTCGTGCAGTACGAACGCGAGCCGCTCCGCCGGGGACAGCTTGTCGAGCATGACCAGCAGGGCGAGGCCGACGGAATCGGCGAGCACTGCCTGCTCCTCCGGATCACCGGTGACCGCGCCTCCCCCGCCCGGGAGCACGTCCCCGCGCAAGGGGGTCACGATCAGGTCCGGTACGTGGACGTCGAGCGGATCTTCACGACGCGCCGTGCGAGCACGCAGCATGTCGAGACAGACCCGGGAGACAAGGGTGGTCAGCCACGCGCGCAGGTTCGCCACCTCGCTGGCATCCGCACGGGACAGCCGCAGCCAGGCCTCCTGTACCGCATCATCGGCCTCAGACAGCGAGCCGAGCATCCGGTAGGCTACGGACCGCAGGTAGGCGCGGTGCTCGGAGAACCGAGCCGCCGTCCAGTCCGCCTCCCTGGAGGCGCTCCCGGCCACCGGAGCTCCCCTGCCGACCGGCACGCTCTGGGAATCCAGAGTCTCTGTGTCCTCCGTGCCGTTCCCGCCGCTGTTGCCGTCCACCTGTTACCTTCTTCCGCCGCCGTTCGTCATACCCATTGACGGTCCGCAGACGATCGATGTAACAGATTCCGCGAACAGCAAGGAGAAGCCTGATGACCAGTGAATCGATGGCTGGCAGCCTGCCCGCGTCGCCCGGGTCCCGGCCGCGCACCCTCGGCGCGCAGCGCCTTGCGAACCGCATCGTGCTCGGGCTGTTGGCCACTCCCGGTGTAAGCCGGGGCATTGGGAAGCGGCTCGTGACCCTCTACGTGGTTGGCCGCAAATCCGGCAAGCGGTACATCATCCCTGTCGCATACACCAGGCGCGAGGGTGCACTGCTCATCGGCACGGGCTTCGGCTGGGGCCGCAATCTGCGGACCGGCGAGCCGGTTGAGATCCGGTTCCTGGGCCGCAAGCGCACGGCCGACGTCCAGGTGCTGACGTCGGAGGGAGACGTGACCGCCGCGTACGACATCATGTGCCGCGACAACAAGAACTTCGCCGGCTTCAACCACGTCGGCTACGACGCGGACGGCAGCCCAAGCGCGGAAGACCTGCACCTGGCCTGGGCCGCCGGCGCCCGTGCCTTCCTGCTGACACCGCACTGATACGTCGTCTACCGGCAGTTCCAAGACCCTGAGTCCTTCTGGCAGGCTGTTCGAGTTGGCATCCCCGGCGGTTACAAGAAGCGCGACACGTGCCAGAGCGTGCATGGGTCCGGCTGATCGTCCCTGCTGGTGAGCGGGTCCACAACAATCCATGTGCGCCATTCTGTCGCAATCTGGAGAAATATGTGGAATACTAAGGCTGACGTGTGAGCAACGTTTAGGTTTAGGTGAGCGGTATGCGTCACTCGCCGGATAGCGGCAGCTGTCAGCCGGTCTGGAGGCGGTGCGCCAGCGCCGTGTAGCGGCGCCCGGCGCCCGCCGTGCGTACCGCCGCGGCGAGCGCGCGGCGTGAGCCCGCGAGGACGACGAGCTTCTTCGCGCGCGTGATTCCGGTGTAGAGCAGGTTCCGCTGCAGCATCATCCACGCGCCGGTCGTCAGCGGGATCACGACGGCCGGGTACTCAGACCCCTGCGACCGGTGGATCGTGACCGCGTACGCGTGCGCGAGCTCGTCCAGTTCGTCGAAGTCGTAGGCGAGTTCCTCGTCCTCGTCCGTCCGGACCGTGAGCGAATGGTCCTCAAGCGACATGCCGGTCACTACCCCGGTCGTGCCGTTGAAGACGCCGGCCGCGCCTTTGTCGTAGTTGTTCCGCAGCTGGGTGACCTTGTCGCCGACCCGGAACACGCGCCCGCCGTACCGCCGTTCGGGCGCCCCCTCCCGGTACGGGGTCAGCGCCTCCTGGAGCAGCAGGTTCAGGCTGCCCGCGCCGGCCGGCCCGCGGTGCATTGGGCACAGCACCTGCACGTCCCGCCGCGCGTCGAGCCCGAACTTCGCCGGTATCCGGCGCGCCACGATGTCCGCCACCAGCTCCGCGGTCGCCTCGGTCTCGTCCGAGTTGAACCAGTAGAAGTCAGGAAATGTGCTGGCTTCTGCGCCGGATGGCGCGGGGGCTGGCGGGTACGGCGGGCGCCCGGCGTTTACCCGGTGCGCGTTGATCACGATCCCTGACTGCTGCGCTTGCCTGAAGATCTTGGTCAGCCTGACGACGGGTAGTGTCTCCGCCCGGATCATGTCTCGCAGCACTTCGCCGGCGCCCACCGAGGGCAACTGGTCCACGTCCCCGACCAGCAGCAGGTGCGCCCCCGGCGCGACCGCCTTGACCAGCTTGTTCGCCAGGATCACGTCGACCATCGACGTCTCGTCGATCACGACCAGGTCGGCGTCCAGCGGGTTGTTCGCGTCGAATTCCGGGTCACCGCCAGGCTGGAGCTTCAGCAGGCGGTGGATGGTCGCGGCTTCGTGGCCGGTCAGTTCGGCCAGCCGCTTGGCGGCGCGGCCGGTCGGGGCGGCGAGCACCACCTTCGCCTTCCGCGCCCGCGCCAGTTCCACCACCGAACGCACCGTGAAGCTTTTCCCGCACCCCGGCCCGCCCGTCAGCACCGCGACCTTCTCGGTGAGGGCCAGCTTGACCGCATCGGCCTGCTCGGGGGCGAGGTCGGCGCCGGTGCGCGTCTTGAGCCAGCCGAGGGCCTTGTCCCACTCCACGGACTGGAAGGCGGGCAGCCGGTCTTTGCCGGCAGCGAGGAGGTTGCGGAGGACAGCCGCGAGGGACCGTTCAGCGTGGAAAAAGGGCGGGAGGTAGACGGCCCGCAGCGGCTCGGCGTCCGCGGCGCCGGGGACCGGCAGGGTTTCGATGACCGCGCCCTCTTCGGCCGCGAGGTCGGCGACGCGCGGGGCGATCAGGTCCGCGGGGACCTCGAGGATCTTGGCGGCGCCGGTGACGAGCGTGGGCTCGGGGAGATAGCAGTGGCCGTCGTCGGCGGCCTCCGACAGCGTATAGGCGAGGCCGGCCTTGATGCGCTCGGGGCTGTCCTTGGCGATGCCGACGGAAGCGGCGATCGTGTCGGCGGTCTTGAAACCGATGCCCCACACGTCGGAGGCGAGTTTGTACGGTTGCTGCTGGACGGTTTGTTCCGATTCGTCGCCGTACTTCTTGTAGATCTTCACCGCGAGGGACGTGGAGACGCCGACGCCCTGCAGGAAGATCATGACCTGCTTGATCGCCTTCTGCTCGGCCCAGGCGTCCTTGATGCGCATGCTGCGCTTCGGGCCGAGGCCAGGGACCTCGATAAGGCGGCCGGGCTCGTCGTCGATGATGTGCATGATGCCGGCGCCGAAGTGGTTGACCATCCGTTCGGCCATGACGGGGCCGATGCCTTTGATCAGGCCGGATCCGAGGTACCTTCTGATGCCTTGCTCTGTCGCCGGGAGCACGGTGGTGTAGGAGTGGACGTCGAACTGGCGGCCGTACTTCATGTGCGAGGTCCAGCGGCCGCGTAGCCGCAGTGACTCGCCGATCTGCGCGCCGAGCAGCGGGCCGACCGCGGTGATCAGCTCCGTGCTGGCGCTGACCGGGCCGCGGCCGGCGCCCCGGTCCGGGGCGATGCGGGCGATCGTGTAACCCGTCTCCGGGTTGCTGAACGTCACCCGTTCGAGCACGCCGTCCAGGATCGCGACGTCCCGCTGCGGCACCTGTTGCTGCGGCATCGGCTGTTGCGCTGTCTGCGGCGCTGTCGTTGGCTGCGGCGTCGGCGGCGCTGTCGGTGTCTGCGTTTGGGGAGCGGACGGCGGCATAGCACTATTTTGCCGGCATTCGCGCGCGAATGCGCCGCACGGCGCGCATCAGCGCCGCGTACGCCCCGCGCGGGGCCGGGCGGATCGGTGCCGCGCCCGGCGACGAACGCTCGCGCCGGCATAACCGAGCAGGAACAGCAGGCAGCACCGGTCAACATCCTGGCCGAAGCAGCGGCCAGAGCCCAATCTGGCCCCAGCGCAATCCCCGGCCAGCCCGGGGAAAGAAGCAGGCCACCGCACGCGAAAAGGCAGGAGAAGGCAGATACCCAGATGCTGATGAAAAGGCAGGAATATTCGCTTGTGGAGGCGCGGCTGACCGCAGGCCGGGCTGCCATCTCGTCAAAGACAGCGGAGAACTGGTCTAGATATTGTGTGCGGGCTTCAGTTTCCCGGCGGCTGCCGCATGAGCGTGTAAAGCAGCGCGGCGAGGGTGGTGCCGGTGGAGATTTCGCCTTGGCCGATCAGCGCGGGAATGTCGGCGAGTGGCACCCAGCTGACGTGGTCAGACTCGAAGTCGTCTTCGGGCGGGCCGATGCGCTCGGCGCCGTCGGCGAGATAGATGTGGTGGACGCAGTCGGAGATGCCGGGCGTGGGCTCGACACGCAGGAGCGGGCTAAGAGGGCCGGGGCGCCAGCCGGTCTCTTCCTCGGTCTCGCGGGCGGCGGCGTGGGCGGGGTCCTCGCCGGGGTCGATCTTGCCGACGGGTATCTCCCAGCCCCAGGTGTCGGTGATGAACCGGTGCCGCCACAGCAGCAGGACGCGCCCGTCCTTGACGGTGACGCAGCCGGCGCCGGGCGGGGTGCGGATCAGCCGGTGTTCCAGGTGGCGGCCGTCGGGCAGTTCGACGTCTGCCAGCCGGATGTCGAGCCACTCGTCTTCGTACAGCGGCTTCTCACTGTGCACGGCCCAGCGCATGCCCGCCAGTATCGCAGTCCGGCTACCGGGCGCGCAGGTGCGCGGCGGTCATGTCAGCGATCCGCTCGGCCATCTCGGCGGACGCGCGGCCGCCGGACACGTCTCCGATCGCGTTGCGGACGGCGATGATGCGCTCGTGGATACGGCGGGATTCCATGCCTGTCGCGTAGTCGAGCATCTCCATCGCCGTGGCTGCCGCGTGCTCGGCGTGGCCTTGTCCGGCCAGGACGGTGGCGAGCGTGGCGAGCCGGTGGACGCGTCCCCTGGCATAGCTGTGGGCGCCGTCGACGGACTGCTGGGCGTAGGCGCGGCCGGCTCGCACCGCGTGGTGAGGCTGGCGTGCCTGGTGCCGCATGAAGGGCGGTCACGGCCTCCGGGGGGACGGCGCCGAGGGTAGGCACGTACGGCCCGGTCATCAGTGGCTGAAGCCAGTCCCACCGGATTCCCCTGGCGGCACGATACTCGCGCCGCGCACGGCGGCCGCCAGTAATAGAATTGGGCAGGAAACAGCCCGTTATATCCGTTAGCTAATGGCAACGTGGGACATTAGAACCGATTTTTTCCGTAAATTGCACAAGGTGTGCCTGGCGAAATTATCCTCGAGGTTTACCGCCGTGTTCAACTGTGTATACTCCCTTAAGTTTTGGAGATCCTCTTCTCCAAAAATGACGGAAGTGGGACTAATGATATTTTCCCGCGCCATGCAGGTGGCTTTCATAAATATACGGACTATCCGGGCAGGGCGATTCATGCCGCGAATCGCGGGCGCCGCTGTCTTGGTCGGAGGGGTTTCGGCGGCGGTTGCTTTCCCGGCTGGTTCTGCCACGGCCCAGGTTTCCGCCACCCGCGGCCCGGGGTACACGCGGACATTCGTCGTCCGCAGCCTGGGCAACGCGGGGCCGGGTTCCCTCCGTGCCGCCATCCACTCCGCTAATGCCACTTCGGGGAAAGGTTCAACCCTCATCCGCTTCGCCGTACATGGGACCATCACCCTGGCCCGCCCGCTGCCCGCGATCGAACAGGAAGTGGCGATTGACGCGACATCGGCACCCACGTACGTCAGTGGCGGCCCGCCGGTCGTAGAGCTCGACTTCAACGGGCATCCAGGCCTGCTATTTGCCGTCGGCGCGAGCGGCTCGGAGCTGCTGGGAGTAGCCGTCGACGACGCCAGCGGCAATGGCGTAACACTGGACGCCCAATCGGTCACGCTCAACGATAACTACATCGGTCTGAACCTGGCCGGGGCTGCGGCCGGCAACGGCAACAACGGCGTGTACGTCTCGGACACGTCGGGCGGGGACTT
>Ga0187859_10002311_pt1 | contig 11998 bp, 9 predicted proteins | sample June2016WEW_10_1_2_FD_133019 | JGI IMG/M metagenome (GOLD analysis project Ga0187859, IMG submission 133019) | Peatland microbial communities from SPRUCE experiment site at the Marcell Experimental Forest, Minnesota, USA - June2016WEW_10_10 | ecosystem: Environmental > Terrestrial > Soil >... | reverse complement strand
CTGCTCATCACCGGCGGCTCCGATTGCCACGGTTTCAGCAAGGGCAAACCCCTCATCGGCACCGTCAAACTGCCCTGCGATCACGTCGAGAAACTCAAGTCGAGAGCCGAAGGACGAGGGACAAGGGCAGAAACTCCGCACCCCGCACTCCGCACTCCGCGCTGACTCATGGGTCTTTTTGCCAAGTTCAAAGCCGGCCTGAAAAAAACGCACAGCCAGCTGGCGCACGAAATCAAACGCATCGTCACCCGCTCGCCCAAGCTCGACACGGCCACGCTCGAGGAATTGGAAGCCGCGCTCATCGCCGCCGACCTTGGCCCGGCCATGACCACGCAGATCGTTGCCGCCGTCAAACACGCCTATGAAACCCAGGGCGGCGCCAGCCTGGACGTGTTTGCCATTGCGCGTGCTGAAGTGGAGAAGAGTCTTGGCTCGAATAAAACCGATTTGATCAAGGCCGCGGCTGGTCCAACCGTGGTTTCCATCGTCGGCGTCAACGGCACCGGGAAAACCACCACGTCGGCCAAACTCGCGCATTTGATTCAATTGCAGAAAAAGACCGCGTTGCTGGCCGCCTGCGACACCTTCCGCGCCGCCGCCATCGAACAAATCAAATTGTGGGGACAACGCCTGAAGATTGAGGTCATTGCCGGCGCTTACGGCGCGGACGCGGCGTCCGTGGCGCATGACGCCGTCACGGCCGCACAGGCGCGCCAGGCGGATTTTCTGTTCCTGGACACCGCGGGCCGGCTGCACACGAAACACAACCTGATGCAGGAATTGCAGAAGCTGCACCGCGTCATTGGCAAACAACTGCCCGGCGCGCCGCACGAAGTGCTGCTGGTGCTGGATGCGACCACCGGCATGAACGCGCTGAACCAGGCGCGCGAATTCAACAAGGCCGTGCCGCTCACCGGCCTGGTGGTGACCAAGCTCGACGGCACCAGCAAGGGCGGCATGGTCGTGGCCATCCAGAAGGAACTCGGCCTGCCCGTCAAATTCATCGGCCTCGGCGAGCAAGCGGACGATTTGCAGCCTTTCGACGCGAAACAATTTGCGCAGGCGCTGTTTGAAGAGTAATCCTTTCAACGCCGAGACGCAGAGACTTTTAACCACGGCTGGCAACTGTTCCCGTCTGAACCTTTTTCGCGGTTCTGCCTTCAGACCTAGCTGGCGTGGCTAAAGCGTGATTTCCTCGACGAACCCCGGCCGGGCTTGCAGACTGTTTTCCTTATGAACACGAATCCCCTTTCAGGGCTCGCCGCCATGGTCGTCGCAGCTCTGATGGCGTCCACCGGACCGGTTCGCGCGGAAGACACGAACGCCGTTTTCCACATCGTCAGCACCGCCGACGAGCCGATGGCGCCGGGCAAATTTGCGCCGACCTGGGACTCGCTGAAGCAGTACCAATGTCCCGAATGGTTCCGCAACGCGAAGTTCGGCATCTGGGCGCATTGGGGGCCCCAATGCGAGCCGGAGGACGGCGACTGGTACGCGCGGTTGATGTATTTTACCAACACGGCGCAATATCAATTTCATCTCCAACATTACGGTTCGCCAAGGGATTTTGGGTTCAAGGACGTCATCCATGAATGGAAGGCCCAGAACTGGGACCCGGACAAATTGCTTGCGCTCTACAAGCGCGCCGGGGCGCAATACTTCATGGCGCTGGCCGATCATCATGACAACTTCGACAACTGGGATTCAAAATTTCAGCCGTGGAATTCCGTGAACGTCGGGCCGCACCAGGACCTCATCGGCGGCTGGGCCGGGGCGGCGCGCAAGTACGGCCTGTATTTCGGCGTGAGTGTTCATGCATCGCACGCCTGGACGTGGTATGAACCGGCGCAGGATTTTGACGGCAGACTCACCAGGGCCGACGGCAAGGGGAAATGGTGGGACGGCCTGGACCCGCAGGATTTATATGCGCAAAACCACACGCCCAGCCCGGGTTATCAAAGATTCGAATCACTGTTCAACCGCTGGGACTGGAACAATGGCGCGAGCATCCCGGACGAGGCTTATTGCGACAAGTTTTACAACCGCACGATGGATCTCATCGGGAAGTATCATCCCGACCTGATTTACTTCGACGATACGGCGTTGCCGCTGTGGCCGATCAGCGATGCGGGCCTGAAGCTGGCCGCGAATTTCTACAACCTCAACAACGAGTGGCACGGGACCAATGACGACGGCGTGTTGTTCGGGAAGGTCCTGACGCCGGACCAGCGCCAATGCATGGTCTGGGACATCGAACGCGGGGAGGCCAACGAAATCGAGCCGTTACCTTGGCAGACGGACACCTGCCTGGGCAACTGGCATTATGACCGGGAAATCTACGAGCGGCACGGTTACAAGACCACCCGGACCGTCATTCAGACCCTGGCAGATGTCGTGAGCAAAAACGGCAACCTGCTGTTGAGTGTCCCCGTGCGCGGGGACGGAACGATTGACGGTGAGGAAGTGCAGATCGTGGAAGGCATCGCCGATTGGATGGATGTGAACCGGGAATGCATTTTCGACACGCGCCCATGGAAAGTGTTCGGGGAAGGCCCGGCCTCGGCGGGCGCGAAGTTGAGAGAGCAGGGTTTCAACGAGGGCAAAGGCAAACCGTTCACGGTGGAGGATTTTCGTTTCACGGTGAAAGGCGAGACGCTTTACGCGATTGAACTGGGCTGGCCGACCAACGGCGCGAGCATCCAATCACTCGGCAAATCGGCCAGGTTGCTCGATGGCAAAATCCGCAGGATCGAACTGCTCGGCAGCCGGGAAAAAATCAAATGGAAGCGAACCGACGACGCGCTGGTCATTGCCCAGCCGAAACACGAGCCGAATGATTTCGCCGTGGTCTACAAAATCACGGTCAAATGAGGTTGGCGGCGTGAACCCATTCGCGTAGCGGCGCCTTGGTAGAGCGCTGCACTCACCCCGCTTTTTCAGATGGCGGCTTTCCACCGAAAGCCGCTACGATTAAGCGATGTCTGACGCCCGATTCATGCGCCTTGCCCTCCGGCTCGCCGGACGCGGTTATGGCCTGACCTCGCCCAATCCGATGGTCGGCGCGGTGCTGGTGAAGGGCGGAAAAATCATCGGCCGCGGCTGGCATCGGCGCGCGGGCCTGCCACACGCGGAAATCGAAGCGCTTCACGACGCGCAAAAACGCGGTCACCGTCCCAAGGGAGCAACTCTCTACGTGACGCTCGAACCCTGCAGCACACACGGCCGCACGCCGCCCTGCACGAATGCCATCACCGCCGCCGGGATCAAACGTGTAATCGTCGGTGCGACGGATCCGAACCCGAAACATTCCGGCCGGGCCTTTAAGATTTTGCGGCGCGCCAGGATTGAAATTACTGCGATCAACGATGTGGTTAAGAACCAGCGAGGCTCCTCCTCTCCCGGCCTTCGGCCACCCTCTTCCCCGTTGCCAACGGGGGAGAGGGGCGGGGCGAGGGGGCGCTCTTTAGCAAACGAATGCCTCCGGCTGAATGAGGCGTTCAATCACTGGATTGTTCATCGCACACCGTTCGTCACGGTCAAGGCGGCGATGACGCTGGACGGCAAAATTGCCACGGCTTCAGGCGAATCGAAATGGATCACGGGTAAACCGGCACGCGATTACGGAATGAAATTGCGTCAAGGAGCGGATGCGATTCTGGTGGGAGTGAACACGGTGCTGGCGGATGATCCGTCGTTGACCTTTCGCACGAACAGCCATTCCAAAGGAAACATCGAACGTCCAACATCGAACGTCCAATATCGAAAGCCACGGCGTATCGTTCTGGACTCAATGGCGAGGACGCCGCTGATGGCAAAAGTTATCAGCGATAAACTTGCCGCGCTGACCACCATTGTCGTCAGCAAACGCGCGCCAAAGAATCGGGTGGCGGCGTTGTCAAAACGGGTGGCGGTCATTGTGGCGCCCTCAGCAAAACCCTTGTCACGTGTCACTCGTCACGTGTCACTCGATCTCCTTTGGCTGTTGAAAAAGCTGGGCTCCGAAAACATCACCCGCCTGCTGGTGGAAGGGGGCGGCGAAGTGAACGCTTCCTTTCTGCTGGGCGGATTGGCTCAACGCGTCGCTTTTTTCTACGCGCCCAAAATTCTGGGCGGGCGTGATTCGCTCAAGGCCGTGGCGGGCGACGGTGCCAAAAACCTCACGGAGGCGCTGCCATTGCGCGACGTGGAGTGGAAACGAATAGGCCCGGATTTGTTGCTGACCGCGCGGGTAACGTAGGACAGGCTTCCAGCTGTCTACATTTTCAGAAAACCAGTAGCTGACCAATGTTTTATTCTCCGTCAAACGTTCTGGCGGGTTGCGCAAAAAAACCCTAAATTTTGGGGTCAGGCGGGACGCCTGACCCACTTTATGTTCACCGGCATCATTGAAGAAACGGGCATCGTCGAGCGCATCCGGTCGACGGCGAAATCCGTTGAACTGACCGTGTGCGCCAGGGCGGCCGGACGCGGTTTGAAAACCGGCGGCAGCCTGGCCGTGAACGGCTGCTGCCTAACCGCCGTGAACGTTGCCTCGTGCGGCCCGTCCAAACTCGTTCGATTCGATTTGCTCCAGGAAACGTGGCGGCTTACCAATCTCCAATTTGTCCGGCCGGGGTCGCTCGTGAACCTGGAGCGGCCCTTGCGCGCGGACGGCGAGTTCGGCGGGCATTTTGTGACCGGACATATTGACGGCCTCGGCAAAATCATCCGCCGGGAACGTGCCGGCCAGGATCACGTGCTCGACATTGCCGCCCCGCCGGAGGTGATGCGTTACGTGATTTTGAAAGGCTCCATTGCCGTGGACGGCATCAGCCTGACCGTGGCCGGCGTGCAGAAAAAAAGTTTTCGTATCTGGATCATCCCGCACACGTTTGAAGTAACGGTGTTGCGTGAGCGAAAAACTGGCGACACGGTCAATCTGGAGGCGGATTTGCTGGGCAAATACGCAGAGAAATTTCTTGCGGCACGAGGCAAAAGGTAACCCGGCCACACGCAAAAAATCGGTCCGCGACCATTTTCCCAGTTGACTGGCACCGCCATCGCGTTTGAAATTTGCACATGCAAGGCCTGCGCCGCCATCCATTCCGCGTCATCGCGCGGCTGGGCGGGCTGGCCGGCGCGATCCTCATTGGCCTGCTGGATTATTTGTTTCGTTGTGCGTTCCGCCGGCCGGAGGCCAAACTGGCCGCCCGCGCACTCTGGCTTCAGCGTACCTCACGGCGGGTACTGCATCTGTTCGGATTTGAAACGCAGGCGGCCGGCCCGGTCCCTGCGCGCGGATTGCTCATCAGCAATCACCTGAGTTACCTCGACGTCCTGGTGCTCTCGTCCCTCACCCCGGCCGTGTTCGTCTCCAAACATGACGTCAGATTCTGGCCGGTCTTCGGCCAGTTCGCCGTCCTGGCCGGAACCGTGTTCGTCGATCGCGCGCGGCGATTTCAAGTCGGACGGACGAACGATGAAATCACCACCGCATTGAACCAGGGCGGGCTGGTGGTTTTATTTCCAGAAGGGACCAGCACGAACGGGCAGACGCTCCTGCCGTTCAAATCATCCCTGCTGGAACCGGCCGCCCGGCCGGAGTGGCCGCTGGCCGTAGGCTGGCTTCATTACGAAATCGACGACGGCGACGCGGGTGAGGAGGTTTGTTACTGGGGCGACCACACCTTTTTTCCTCACATGCTGAATTTGATGAGCAAGCGCCGGGTGCGGGCGACCGTCCGCTTCGGGCAATTTCCGGAACGCCACGGCGACCGCAAGGAACTGGCGCGGCAACTACGCGCGGCCATTTTGGGTTTGAAGGAAGAAACTGGTGCAGCTTTCTGACCCATCTACGAACCTTTTTTGATCAAAATTTACATGTCCTTTAAGCAATTTCGGGTATCCCCACACCCTTCCCCGCAGTGGGGATACCCTATGATTGCCAACCTTCCTTTGCTGGCAAGGGTTTTATCGTGGTTTGGCGCTGTGCGACACCCCCGACTTCGGTCGGTTGTTGCCGCTCACGCGGCTTGCGGGCTACGCGTGGCCTCACGGCCATGCTCGCCCAAAAACCTCCCTCATCGCTCACGCGAAAACGAGTACGCCGACGGACGGGTTGGACGGGTAAAGGACATCATGTCCTTGAACTTGTTTAACACAAGTTAAACGTGTTCAAGCCGTTGACGCGTGGGCGGCCAAAGACTTGCGAGTTTCACCGCCCGTCCGGGAATCCCGCCTCATCGCCCAGCCGCGCGACCAACCCTCCCCACCCGCTGACCGTTTCTGCTTGTAATTTTTCCTAATTCATTTTATAAACTCCATTTGCCAACTCTCGAGGTTCGTTGGCCTTGAGCCATGAATGAGGGTGACACAAATCCGGTAAACCAACGGCCCATTAAGTTATGAAAGATAATCAGAAAAAACAGCCCACGCCAGTCGTGGGCAAGAACCCCTATGGGAAATCTCAATTAAGTAAGGCTGTGAAATCATCCTGGCTTTTGTGTGTTTTCTCGGCAGGCATCGTCATTTTTAGCAGCAGCCTGCTTCAGGCCCAGTTAATTAATGTTGATTTTAATAACGACAGCTATGGAGCGGGTCATGGTGGCCCCAATCCCGGTCCAACCATGTCAGGTGCGGCAGTTCTGGGGACGGCCGGTGACCAATGGAATGGAATAAACACCAGCAGCGGCACTGGAGTTTCGCTCATCTATGCCAATGGCAGCAACTCGCCGGTGACGATGATATTCAACTCCGGGGGTGGTTACGATGTCAACAGTTATGGCGGTTCTACTCCTTTTGCCGGAACTCCGTACGACGCTCTGATGGAGGATTATCTCTATAATGGCGGCACCCCACAAACCATAACGCTCTCGGGTCTCGCGCCAAACTCAAAATATAATCTGGTTCTGTATAATGCCGCCGATGTTCCGGGGGCAGGCCGTACAACCTGGTTTACGGTCAATGGCAACACGCAGGGCAGCACGTGGAACGGCTCCAGCAGCACATTGATCGCCGGCATTGATTATGTGGAGTTCACATCGGCCATGTCAGACGGTTCGGGGAACTTGGTTATTACCTGGACTGGAAACGGCAGTGCGGAAGGCGATATTAATGGGGTTCAAATCCAATCAGTCCCGCCAATCCCGCTGCTGCCGGTGACTCAAGTTTCCGGCGGGCTTTCCCACAGTCTTTTCATCGATTCGGCAGGCAACCTTTGGGTTATGGGCGACAATACCTATGGGCAATTGGGCCTCGGCAGCGCCATCACAAATGAAAATGTACCGCAGGCTTTGAATAACGGTGTCAGAACGGTGGCGGCTGGTGGAGATCACAGTCTTTTCATCAAGTCCGGCAACAGTCTTTGGGCTATGGGTGGCAACTTCGATGGCCAATTGGGCGACAATACCTACAATACTCAGTACTTTCCTGAAGAGATCGCGAGCAGCCAGGTCTTCGTCATTGCGGGTGGCATTGGTCACAGCCTATTTGGAGAATTCCATGACCCATTGGGTCCCGGTAGCTTGTGGACAATGGGGTGGAATCAATATGGTCAGTTGGGCGACAACACGACGATAACGACCAACGCCCCCCAAGACATCTTGTCCACCGTCGTTTTCGGTAACGCCGCGGTTACCGCAGTTGCTGCGGGAGCCTATCACAGCCTTTTTATCCGACCCGGCGGCAGCCTCTGGGCAATGGGTTATGACTTTTTTGGCCAACTGGGCGATTCCAACTCCCAGTACTCGACCGGCATTATCCAACAAAAAACGTATCAAGAAATCGTTTCCTCAAATGTTACCGCCATAACGGCCGGACTCAACGCCAGCCTCTTTATCAAATCTGACGGCAGTCTTTGGGGTATGGGCAACAACGGGGCAGGCCAATTAGGACCCAACGCCGATCCTTATGCGCAGGATGTTCCCATAGAAATCGTCGCCAGCAATGTCACAGCTGTGGCGGAGGGAAATACCTTCACCCTCTTCATCGAATCCGATGGCAGCCTTTGGGGCATGGGCGAAAACCCTTATGGCCAACTGGGGCTTGGTCCTGCTTATGTCGGCGAGCACAACGGCACCCACGTTCCCCTGCAAATCGTCGCCAGCAACGTGGTGGCCGTTGCTACGGGATATAGTCACAGTCTCTTCATCAAGTCGGATGGCAGCCTCTGGGGTATGGGCTACAATGCTGACGGCGAATTAGGCGACGGTACTTACTCGAACCGCTACTACCCTGAGCAAATCGTGCCCCGCCGTCAGCCCATCATCGGCACCGTGAGTTCGGCCGGCAATTATCTCCTCCTCAACGGCAACGGCGGGCAGCCTTACCGGCCCTTCACCACCCTCATGAGTACGGATGCCAGCCTGTCGTTCAGCCAATGGACGCCGGTGGCGACCAACGCGTGTGACGCGGACGGCAATTTTTCCGTCACCAACCCGGTCAATCCGCAAGCTTCGCGGCAGTTTTACATTATCCAAATGCAGAATTAAAAATGGAAAATCCAATAAAGACCAAAATTCAAACCCTCCTCGCTTGCGCCGCGTTCGCGCTGGCGATGCGTTGAGCACGGCCACAGCGCCGGGTCATGTTGGTTTTGGGAGCCGATACACCCATTTACACCGACTCCCATTTATTGGGATACTGGGCCAGATATATGACTGTGGGACAAACGGCCAACGGCCCCATGCGTCCGGCGACCTGGTCGTGATGGATAACCTTTCACCTCACAAACATGATCCCACGTTGCGATTGATCGAACAAACCGGGGCGTCGGTCCGGTTCCTGCCGGCCTATTCGCCGGACCTCAACCCGATTGAGAAAATGTGGAGCAAGGTCAAGCAGTTCCTGCGGAGCACGGAGGCGCGCACCCGGGAGGAATTACAGGCCGCCATCGCCACCGCCCTGGCTTGCGCCACCGCCCAAGACGCCATGAACTGGTTCGTTTCCTGTGGCTATAGCTTTATATAATATGCTCTAAAGCGGACTTGGTGATCGAAAAAGCGGCCTTGAAGCAGTAAAAAGTACGGCTTCAAAGAACCCGCTCCATTTTTTGGAACGAACCTGCCAAGGAAGTCATAAACGCTTTGGAAATGCGGGGAAAAGGCAAACCGAAAAATCTCCACAGGAGATCTCGCAACTTGTTCAAAAAGTTGGAACGAACCGCCTGATTTCGCGCAAAACCGTTACGTTTTCGTTTTCCGAACCTTACGATTCCGCCTTGTCATTCTTGGGGAATCTTCACACTGCCATTTCTGAAAATCCATCGTTGCGAAGCAACGAACTTTGGCAACATTCTAAATGGTGCGCATAGCACGACTTGAACCTGCAAATTGAGGAATTCCCAACGGTCGCCCGTCGCCACTTGTTGCAACGTGACGAATAAATCTGTGTCAGATTGTGTCAACCTGCATGTTTGTGTCTAAAGTGTGTCAGAGACCCTATTTGACCCATTTTTGTGTCAGGCTGTATCGCCATCGGCCAGACCTGTAAGCTGATCGATTCATCCGCGCGGAAATATTTGGCAAAAGGACAACCCGAGGTGCCAGAACGAGGTAGTGGTACGCTTTGAATCCATCAATTAACAAATCCCCCACTTGGATAGCAGATCTCTTCACCAGCCGGTTTTACCCATCGGACATTTGAATATGACTTCAAAAGCTGTAACTCAATCCCGCGGTTATGAACATTGACCTGCTGAGATCTAACTGTATCGCCTGACCGCCAAAGTTATGTTCATAATTGCCCAGGTATTGGTATTGCGCGCCACCATCAATGCTCCAGTGTTCCGACAATTGCCAAGACAGCTCCGCGCTTAAGTAGGCACCCCAGAGCAAGCCAAGGTCATGACCGCCGCCGGAGCCGGATATCGTGCCACCGCCAGCAATGGAGGCGGTTTCTGTCCAGGACGCCGAACTGTTTGCCAGTGCCACCGCCAGACCGCCGGAAAACCACAAATCCAGATTCTGGCTGAACGGATATTCGGCGTAGGGTCCAAGTCGGAATCCCCAAATGTCCGCGCTGTAATTTCGCTGATCCATGATTGTCGCACCGCCGGGAATAAGCGTGGTGGTCGAACTCACGGGCGTAGAGCCAAGCACAAAGCCCGGTCCATTAAAACTGCCTTGATACGGTGCCGGTGGTGGAGTGGTGCCGGGAGTGAATGGGTAGGTGTCGGTCAAACGGCTGACATCCCCGGAGAAGGTACTCGTATCTTTCATTGAAAGATTCATGTAGTTCACTGCCGCTTCAAGGCCATAATCCAGTTTGCCCCGGCTGCCTAATTCCCGGTCGTAGGTAAACTCAAAACCGGATTGCGGGTCGCCTTCACCGACGCCCGTAGCCGACGGCGCATCCGCCGAGACAGTGGAGCGGTGCATTGAAATTGTATTGCCGGAAACCTGGCCGGACTGATCGTAACCCCAATTCCAGGTCTCGCCACCGGCATTGCCGCTGATATCGGTTAGGACGTAGCCGTCATCATAATTATATCGGCTGCCATCCGGGGTCAGGCTTGGCGGCGCGGTTAGCGATATGCCGCTCATATTCCGAAATTTGGCTGAAATATTAAGACCGAATCGCGCGTTAAAACTGAAGCGATTCAAGGACTTCACCGGCCGGCGGGAGAACGCTTCGTCAGCCCAGCGAGGAAACGTCTCGTTTGTGCTCGGGCGGTCAACAACTTCTAAAGGGACTGTGGTTGCCGTGACGTTTGTCGAGGGGTTATTCGTTATGACGCCGGCGCTTCGATTTAGCGGCAAAGCCATTACTGGAACCGCATTTGAATTTTGAACTGGCGTTGTTGGTGTGGTCCGCCGGCACCCGAAGCGCAACACAAGGATCACCACGGCTAGACTAACGCCCATGATCAACGGAACCAGCCCTTTTGTCATCATCCGCGATTTGGAAGAACGGTTGTTCATGTTCGTATCAGGGATTAAGGCGCGGCAATCACCTGGTAAAACCGGCATGTGATTGAGAACGGCTTGCTGTCTGTCTTGGGCGGGCCATCGTCATACCATTGGGTGGTGGTTGCGTTGGCGGTGATGGAGGGTGTGGCGACCTGCCACGTGAACAGGTTGTTGTCGCTGTAAATAACGGTATACGTCTTGCCGGGAGTCGTCGGAAATCCGATCACGATGCGCGGGTCGCCCGCAGTGCGTGTGTCCAAAAAAATCTGGTCGATGACAACCCCATTTGTACCCAGTGAACCGGAATTCCCCGGCAGAATCGCAATCGCCGTCAAACTGTTAGTGAAGGGCAAACGGCTGGGATCGTAAAATTCCAGCGCGAAACTGATAACATTGCCTGGATCCAGTGGGGAATTGTATTGCACATAAGGAATGCCGTTGGTGATGCCCGTAGCGTCGTATAGCGTTACATCACCGGGTAGTCCACCGACCAGCAATCGCACACCGAGAACCGTCGTCGAACCCATATTCGTCACAGTCACCGACTCTTCGAACAATCCGGTCTGTGGATTGAAGACCGGCGCGCCGGAGACGCCAAGCGCGAACTCAGCCAGCGAAACGGTTGTCTGGACTTGTGACGCCGGCGACGTGCCATCGTTGTTTGTCGGATTCAAGTCCAGCGTGCTTGACAATGCCGAGGCGACATTCGTGAACACACCCGGGCTGGCCGCAGTAACAGTAATGATGAAGTTCGTTGAACCACCATTGGTCAAAGCAGGAATCGTTGGCCAGTTGATGGCATTGTTCGAGAGCGAACCACCTGCCGACGCACCACTGAAGTTCAGACCCGCCGGCAGATTGTCATTCACCACGATGTTAGACGCCGTTGAAGGCCCGCCGTTGGTCACAGCCATGGTGTAAGCAAAACTGTCCCCGACCATGACGTTGGTAGGACCGGACAGGAGAACAATCAAGTCCGCAACCGGCGTCACCTACGTGCTGACTCTTGAGCCAGCGGCGGAACCGTTGTTGTTGTTCATATTCGGATCCGGCGTGTCCGATGTCCCCGATGCAATGTTGACAAACGACCCGCTGGCGGGCGCTATCATTGT
>Ga0187859_10002309_pt1 | contig 12001 bp, 9 predicted proteins | sample June2016WEW_10_1_2_FD_133019 | JGI IMG/M metagenome (GOLD analysis project Ga0187859, IMG submission 133019) | Peatland microbial communities from SPRUCE experiment site at the Marcell Experimental Forest, Minnesota, USA - June2016WEW_10_10 | ecosystem: Environmental > Terrestrial > Soil >... | reverse complement strand
GTAGTTTGCGCATTGCCGGGTCGGGATCGGATTGAACTTGCGGAGCGGCATTGGGAAAATTTCGTTCGACCCCAAGAGTTGCGTAGGTATCTACCGTGACATTTCCGGCTTGTGCGCTGGCGCGAATGTACCTGCCAAGATCGAATCCGGCAACTGGTAACGGACGCTCGGAAACCCACCGGCTTATTTGATCCTGACTGGAATTTTGGGCTTCTGTCCGGGGAGGCGTTGGTTTTCCGGTTGCCACCGGCGTCCAGCCGGGAGGGTAACGGAACGTCAGATCGAAATTCGACATGGCTAGTCCGCGGTTGGGATACCAGTTACCGCGAGCGCCTACATAAAGAAGTCCTTTGCCAGCCTCCGCTAAAACTTCCCCGCTATAGATGAAGCGCAGGCTGATCTTTTGTCCTTTTTGTATGGGCTTTGGGAGGATTACCGCGAGGAGATCATTGCCGCTCCGTGCCAACCTCGTCCCTTCCACGGCGGGATTGTGAATAAACTCTACGGCGCGCCCATCTGCCTCCACAGATTGAACCTGAAGAAAGCGCGACAGCTCGAAGGCCAGAAATCGCGATCCATTGTGCATGACTTCCAGGTTCAGTTGCACGTTGGCATCAAGTTCCTTCGGCGGCTTTACTTGTGCATCGATCACGTAACTGCTTGCAATGACCGGATCGTTATAGGATTCTGTTTCCGCGGGCACAGTCTGGAGTGTCTGCGACGCGGCTGCATGATCTTGCTTTGTGTCGTTGGTGGAGAATGAAGTCCAGACGTCGTAATACACGCTTCCGTCCTCGACGGTTTTGCTTTGACCCGCTTCTACCTGTTCACTGGCGGCTGAGTCGTAAACGATGTCGAAGATGCCCAAAGTGTTTCCCTGGATACGGGCATGCAGCAAGCGCTGCTTCGATGGGGCAGTTTGTCCATCATTGCTGCCAGATTGCATGGGAAGCATGTCGCTGAAGGTTGCCAGCAACGGCATGGCGTCTACTTGTGCAAGATTGCGCGCGGTTTCGTCCCAGCGCTTAATAAATCCTTGCGCCTCGTCCGGCGCCCGGAGGCCGGGCTGGAGCTCGTTTGCGGTTTGATCGTTGAAGCGGAAGTAGGCGGTGCTGAAACGCTCTTCGAGGATTGCCATCCCGGTGAAGAGGCTTAGTGACTTGCGTTCCACCTCGTTGGGCGGAACGAGCAGTACCTCTCCATCACCCTCGAAGAATGCACCGGTTATTTTGCCGAAAATATCCTGGGTGAAAGCGATGGTTCCGTCTTCCAGCGTGATGTGAATCGAGGGGCGGTCGATCGAGCTGTCGCGAACTTTGAAGACGCGTGCGGAGTCGAGTCCCACATTGCTTAATTGCAGGTAGAGCGATTCCGCCGGGCCGGACGAATGAGATGGAGTAGGAGCCTGTTGCGAGCTTTGCGCGTTCGCACATGGAAAGAGAAAGATGCAGATGGCAAGGCATACAACAAATTTGCGCAGCGCGTTCGGTACTTTGGTGACGTAGGGATGGGTGCCCACGGTTGTTAGAATGCGCCTGAATGAGGCTTCGTGTCACTATTTTGACGCTTATCTGGATGGTGTTGTTGCCTGTAGCGTTCGCGGACACGATCCATTTGAAGAATGGCCGTACCATCCTTGCCGACCACGTCAGGGAAAATGGCAGCCGCTATGAATACGATGTGGGCGATGACACGTATGCGATTCCCAAAGTTTCGGTGGAACGGATAGAAGCTGGCGGTATGCCTGCCAGCACTAGCTATCCGGCCGCCGGAAAGAGTGCAGTCGAACTTCCGACTTTTACTCCGGCAGATAGCCTTGCGACTGCCAGCGATCTACCCAAGACAATTGTTAAGGACGGAAAAGTCGATACCGATTCGCTGGCGAAGCTAGAGGGCAAAGGGAATGCGGAGCTGAGCGCTACCGCAGACTTTATTGCGGGCAAATTTGAATTCGATCATGGCAACGTTGATCAAGCGCGCCGTTATTTCGACAGCGCTCTGCGCTTCCAGGCCGAAAATTCCACGGTCCTTATTTATTATGCGGCGCTGCTGGTTCGAACAGGGAATCCATCGCAGGCTCTGAGCTTCGCTCAACGGGCTGTGGCTGCGGCGCCGAACTCTCCGGATGCCTATACCGTGTTGGGCTACGCTCAACAGGCTTGCGACCGCACCAACGATGCGGTCGCTTCGTGGAAGCATTCGCTCGAACTGCGTCCTGATGCCAACGTGCAGCAATATCTGGCCAAGGCGCAGCGCGAGCAAAGTGCCGAGACTGACTTCGCGCAGCGCGAGAGCAGCCACTTTGTGTTGCACTATGAGGGCAAGCAGACTTCCGAGGCATTTCGCGAGCAAATCCTGGCCGCGCTTGAATCCGATTATGACGATCTAGCTCGCGATTTGGGAACGCCGCCCCACGACAATATTTTGGTGACGCTTTATACCGAGCAGGCTTTTTTCGACGTAACGCGCGCGCCCTCGTGGACGGGAGCGCTGAATGATGGCAAGCTACGCATCCCAATCAACGGGCTAAGCACACTTACGCCCGAACTGGCGCGAGTTCTGAAACATGAACTGGCGCATTCATTCATCAATCAGATTTCAGCCGGGCGTTGTCCTCCCTGGCTTCATGAAGGAATTGCGCAATTGCTCGAACCTAAGTTGCTGGGCGGCGATGGGCATCTGTTGGCACAGCTTTTCAAGTCGCAACGAAACATCCAGCTGAATGTGCTTGAGGGGAGCTTCATGCGCTTGTCCGGCGGGCAAGCGACCTTGGCTTATGCGGAGTCGCTAGCAGCCGTTTCGTATATCAATGACACATACGGAATGGGCGACATCCAAAGAATTCTCCAGCGGCTGAGCGAAGGAAGCTCAACCGAGGCAGCTCTGCGGGCTACCATCCATTCGGATTACGGCCAGTTGGAAGCCGATCTGGCGAAGTATCTTAGCGATAAATATGGGGAGTAGGTCGATAGAGTGGAATAGATTGTGAGTGAGAATCGCTTGGAGCAACGAAGAGGATAAAAAGCTTCGCCGGCTCTACTTCAGTTCCGCCAGCTTTTGGGTTGCGAGCTGTCCGGCTTCGGAGCTGGGATTGTCTTTCTTGATCTGCTCGTAAAGACGTTTGGCGTCGAGGGGCTGGTTGCTGCTTTGATAAAGCTCCGCCAATTGCAGCTGAGCCGTTACTTTGCTCACCGACGTGGTGGGTTTGTTGATGAGTTCCTGATAAAGAGTGGTAGCCTCTTTTACGCGGTTGGTGTTGCCGTACAAAGTTGCCAGCGCCAGCTTGGCGATCGATGCCAGCTCTTTGCCACCACTGGAAGCCACGGCTTTAAAATCATTTTCTGCGGAAGTATTGTCGCCCTCGGTGGCTGAAGTCACGCCCAGGAAATACTTCGCCATATCGGCCGAGTGGGTATGCGGATATTTGTCGAGAATCGCCTGGAATTGTTTTTTAGCAACCTCCGCACGCTCCTTCGCGGAGGTATAGCTGGGAACTCCGGGTTGCGCGGGCGTGCCGGCAGGACGAAGCTGCGCCGAGAGAGTTCGAACGGCCTGCGTAAGGTCGAGGCTGGCTTTTTCGTTTTGCGCGCTCAGGTAATACCATCCACCGGCGACGGCGGCAACGATTACGATGGTGGCGGTAACGGCGGCAATTAGAGTGTTTCGATGCTCCACACTCCAATGAGCGGTCTTTTCGGCAGCGCCGATGGTGACCCGGCTGAATGCGTCCTGTTTAAGCTGATGGCGTGTCTCTGCGCGCACAACTACCTTCCAATCTCAAGGATGGCATATCCTGGTGGGGCAAACGACTAGTTTAGCAGCCGGTAAACGGGACCGTCAAAGCGCGAACTGACCTTCACAAGGTCTAAATGCTACTGACGCGTTTCTTCCAATAAGCCCTGTTCCAATTTTTCCTGGCACTCAATGCAGTGGCGCGTCCAAGGAACGGCCTCGAGACGCTTGGCGTTGATTTCTTTGCCGCAATGACTGCACTCGCCGAAGCTGCCTTCGCGTATGCGGGCCAGGGCTTTGTCGACCATTTGCAAAAGCTGACGCTCATTGTTGCTTTGGCTAAAAAGGAACTCTTTTGTATAAGAGCTTGCGGCGCGGTCCGCTACATCCTGCGCCGTGTCTTCATCGGCTGACCGGCCGTCAGCCTGGGTGCGCGAGACAGTGCGGCGCAATTCCTGCTGCCGTGTCTCCAACCGCTTTTTGAATGCTTCTAACTTCTTCTTATCCATAATGTCACTTCTAAAATCCGGCGGCTCACCGGAGCTGCCCTGAGGTAAAGACCAAACGAAGATCATAAGCGCCAAAAATGAGATGCGTCAACAGGTGGTCAGGGTGCAAGGCGACCTTTCGCACTGTAGGGAAGCGCGGGTATTCCGGGTGCAAACCCACACACAAGAAAATTCCCCACCCATTCCGTAAAAGTCGAAAAGGTGGGGAATCCGATGCCTGACAAACGATGCGGCTGATTGTTTAGCAGACTACCAAGTCCGCTCTGTCTCCCAGCGGTGTTCTTTGCCATTCCACCACTGATGGTACTGATCCATGCAATGCTGGCGCTCGGCGTTTAAGTCGCGCCGGCGATCATCTGCCTCGCGGCTGTGGTCGCCGTTGTCATGAATCGCTTTGTCCAGTCTGGCCTCGGCTTTTTCCACGGCGTGCTGGCATTTCGACCGGTCGTCGGCGTGCGCTACCGGGATGGCTACAAACCACGAAAGCGCCGCCACCATAATCGCTGCGGTTACTGCTTTTCCAATTCGTTGAATCAAGGCTTTCTCCTCTCAAATGCGGCAGGAACCTGCCGTTAGTTATCGCCCCAAAACTTCCCGGATTTTATGAGTCTACACTCGCGTATTTCGATACTGTACATCCTGTATAGCCGATAAGTTAATGCGGCTTAACGTTGCGGACCTTCGGGTAGAGATTATTTTCTGGGTCGCTTGTCGTGACGCGCTTTCAGAAGAAATCAGGTTGATCCTGTAGGCCGAGTAGCGTCGATATAGGACGGCTTCGTGAATCTTTACTCTTCTCTACCAGGTTGAAACACTCGCTGCGCACTTGTGCGTCATCCAACCAAATGCAAGCCAGATGGTTTGGGAAATATAAATCGCTTAGGTACGCGCCAAACTGATGCGACGCAAAATACAAAAGCAACACGCCGCCACTTTTTCTGCACAAAATTCGCGTTGGGTTTTATTCCGGGTCTTCATTTTTCTTTTTACAGTGTTCTTATTCCAGGGTTGTTCGCGCAAGCAGACTGCGCCACCACTCGACGGCAAGGCATTATTTGCCAAGAAGTGCGCGGGTTGTCACGAGGGCAATACCGACAGCCGCGCGCCCGCGCAGCAAGCTCTCCAACAAATGACAAAAGATGCCATCTATGCCGCGCTCGATTCCGGCCGCATGAAGTGGGAAGGAAAGTTTCTTTCCAAAGCGGAGAAACATGCGATCGCGGATTCTTTGGGCACTACGGATGGAATGACAACGGCGCAGATGACAGGGTTTTGCCCGCGAGACCTGGACCCGCCGCCGAATCCGCCGGGCTGGGCAGGATGGGGCGGCGATGCGGAGAACAGCCGCTACCAGCCAGCCGCAGCCGCAGGACTTAAGCGGGATGATGTAAAGAACCTGAAGCTGAAATGGGCATTCGGCTTTCCCGGAGCAGCGGCGACATTCGGACAGCCGACTTCGTATGCCGGCCGGCTTTTTGTGGGAAGTGAAGACGGGAGTGTGTACGCGCTCGATTCGGCGACGGGATGCTTGTGGTGGCGCTTTAAGGCATCGGCAACTGTAAAGACCGCAATTTCCATCGGCAACAAAGGAGCGACCGCTTTCTTCGGCGATACAAATGGATTTGTTTACGCTCTGAAGGTCGACGACGGTTCGGTCGTATGGAAGGTGCGGCCAGATTCACACCCGGCGGCACGCATTACGGGATCGCCGCTATTGGTTGGGGAGCGATTATACGTTCCATTTTCCTCCGGGGAAGAGGGAGCGGCGGCCGATCCGAGTTATCCCTGCTGCACCTTTCGCGGCAGCGTGGCGGCACTCAAGACCTCGACCGGGGAACAAGTTTGGAGAGCGTACACGCTGGCCGAAACTCCCCAGCCGACACGGAAGAGCGCGCAGGGAGTGCAGTACTTTGGGCCTTCTGGCGCCGCAGTGTGGTCGGCTCCTACAGCGGACTTGAAACGCAACGTGCTCTATGTGGCTACCGGGAACAATTATTCCGATCCGCCTACTTCGTCGTCGGATGCTGTGATCGCATTCAGGTTGAAGTCCGGGAAAAAGCTCTGGTCACGGCAGTTCACGCTCGACGATTTGTGGAATGCCGGCTGCGTGGCCGAGAAAAAAGATAATTGTCCACAAGCCCATGGCGATGATTATGACTTCGGCGCACCGCCAATTTTGCGATCCGTGGGCGGGCGGGATGTTCTTTTGCTCGCGCAGAAATCGGGGATAGTGTATGCCCTTGATCCTGAGCGCCGTGGCGCCTTGTTGTGGAAGACCCGCATCGGTAAAGGCGGGCCGCTGGGTGGCGTCGAGTGGGGCGGCGCGGCGGACAACCATTACGGTTATTTCACGTTGTCGGATTACGATTTCGACAATCAATTCGCCGGCGGAGGAGTATTTGCCCTGGATCTGCGCAATGGCAGGCAGATTTGGTATGCGCCTCCGGTGAAACCGGCTTGCGCCGGGCAATTCGGATGTAGCGCGGCTCAGATGGCGCCACCGACATTAACTCCGGGGTTGGTGTTTGCCGGATCGCTGGATGGACACTTGCGCGCCTACGACACACGCGACGGAAGCGTGCTTTGGGATTTCGACACGGCCCAGGAATTTCACACCACAAACGGAGTGAAGGCGCATGGGGGCTCGCTGAATGGAGCCGGTCCGGCCGTAGTAAGCGGGATGGTGTATGTGAATACGGGCTATACCAACGCGCTTGCTGGAAATGTGCTGCTGGCGTTCTCAACCGATTCAGATAAAAAATAAACCGATTTTTTCTCGTCTTATCTCGGCAGTGTGTCTTTCATGTTAGCCAGCGCGTAAGCCATGACGGCCATCGCGGCGGCGTTCTCGCGCAATTCGCCGGGAACGACTTTATCGAGCGTATCGGCCGGGGAATGGTGGTAGTGGAAATAGGTTCGGCCGTCTTGCGCAATGCCGAAGGCGGGAACGCCAGCGTCGGACATGGCAGTGATATCCGCGCCCGGCGAAAAACTTGAGGGTTGGAAGACTGTAGAGCCTACGCTGAGGAGTACGTTTTGCACCGGACGCAGGACGTCAATGGCGGCGGGCGTGGCCTTCACGTCGAAGCCCAACGGGTGCGCGGCACCGGCGTCGCTTTCAATGGCAGCGACGTAATTCGGGAAGTCGCGCGAATGTTCGGCGGTATAGGCTTTGCTGCCGGCTCCTCCTGTTTCTTCATCCATCCAGGCAATCACGCGAAGCGTGCGTGCCGGGCGCAGGTGTAGGCGTTGAAAAATCTCCGCGGTTTCCATGGCGATTACCACCCCGGCTCCGTCGTCGATCGCTCCGGTACCCAGATCCCAGGAGTCGAGATGGCCGGAAACAACCACGGTCTGCTCGGGATGCTCGGAACCTTTGAGGTCAGCGATGACGTTATAGCTGGTTTCGTCGGGAAGCTTCTGCGAAACCAGCGTGAAATGCATGCGGACCTTGCCCTCGGCGGCGAGATGGGCGATTAGATCGGCATCTTCCGACGTGACTGCGGCGGCAGGAATTCCGGCGGGAAAACTGAATCCGGTGTGCGGAATTCGGTAATCGGCATCACCGACGGTGCGAACCAGCGCGGCGATCGCGCCCAGATCGGCGGCGGCTTTGGGTCCGGCGCCGCGGTAGCGGACGGCCTCGCCATAGGCGGCGAAGGCTTGGCCTCCCGCCGATTTCTGCTTGTCGAAAATTTCGTTGAACAGGACGATCTTTCCAGCAATTTTGTCGTGGCCGAGGGCTTGTAGCTCCTCGAAATTGTCGACGGCCACTACGTCTGCCGTCACACCATCGGTAGGTGTGGTTGTGCTTCCGCCCAAGGCAGTCAATACGATCTTCTGCGACGTGCCGGGAACCATTCCGGGATACTCGACCAAGGCTGCCGTCTCCGCACCGCGAACCCAGTGGGCTACGGTGACCGGTTCCAGCCGGACTTCGAGGCCAAGTTTCCGTAGTTCATCCGCAACATACTGCGCGGCAGCCGTGGCCTGAGGCGAACCGGTTTGGCGCGGACCAATGTTTTCGGTCAGATGCGTAAGCTGGTGGTAAGCATAGTCGTCATTGAGCGCGGCGGCTTTAACTGCCAACATTTGCTGGAGCAGGAGCGGAGGAAAATTGTGCTGGTCGGCGGCCGAGGACTGAAGTTGACCCATTATTCGGGCGGCTGCCGAGGAGGGAGTTTGTGGTGGGTTTTGAGCGTTAGCTAAACCGGCTGACAACAATAGCAACGCGGAAGACACGGATGCGCGGAGAACTCGGGCCATAGTGCAGGAAGTGTATCCGAGAGGAAGCGCATAAATAAAGCCGCCATCTACTGCGCTGACCCTATATGTTCAACGCCATCCCATGCTTATTTTGGGCCATGGACAAAAAACAGATCAACTCTCCGAAGATGACCCTCAACTTCCTGATTTGGGTGGGCGGCGTTTTTATGCTGTCGATCTTCGCCCTGCTGGGGCATTTTGTGTGGAGAATCTTCTAAAACTCGTCCGGGCTGAGTCCGCAAAAAGTATGGCCCCATTGCTGGGGCCATTTTAAAGAGGCAAGGTTTGGTGGGCAATGTCAGGAAAGGCGATGCAAGTTACCGCTCCACCAGCAGGAACGGCACTTCGGGAACGATTGAAGAAAAGAGAGTGAAGGTCATTGTTGGTTGCGGCCTCTTTCGTTACATCTAGATAAAGCATTTGCCGAACCAAATTGGGAACTAGTCGCTCCGGCATCGGCAATTCTCGTAAGCACAATAAAACAAAACAACTTACATGGAATTAAGAGCGCAGAGGAAGGTGTTCACAAGGATTTTGCCCAATTCTAAGTGCACAAGGGTGCACATTCACTGCATGGGAATGCTCTGGAGATTATGCAGATAAGCCGCCAGTTGAAAAACTGGCGGCTTATAGAGATGGAAACTAGCTGTTTCCAGCCACGGTACGCAACTTTCCGGGCATGAAGTGGTAGGGAGGCCAAGGTCCGCTGATCGCCACCTGGCAGTTTTTCAACTGCTTGGCAGCGGTGGTGTAGCGGTTCTGGTATTTCTCCACCGACTTGGAATCGATGAGGTGGGCGATGTCGATGAGCATGCCTTGAGGGGCAACTTTCTTGCAGCTCACTTCTTCTTCCAGCGGGTTGAACAGCTTATGCACCTGCACCGAAAGGGCGCGCGCCTTGGTTTGGCGTTCGCGTTCGCGGGATGCCTTGACGCGCAGCTTGGAAAGATAGTCGCCGCCGACCGTATCGGGCAGAATGACATCGATCATAGCTTCGCGCAGCGAACCGTCGCTGACGGTGAGTTTAATGTGCATTTCGGACTTTCCCCGGAGCTTGGCGACGCTTACGCCGAAGGCGCGCCGGTTGACCCGGACAGCCTGGCGAAGTGCATCGTCGCTTTCGAAGATGGTTCCGAAACGGAAAGGCAGCACGGTGGAATTACGGAAGCAGCCGCTAACCACGCGGGCATGGTCGATAGCTGCCTTCTGATCAAGTTCTCCAATGTTAGTGTCGTATTCGCTCACTATCACAGCAAACTCGCCGCTGGGATAGCTGAGGACGGGGGCTCCGTTCACGCCTTGGACATTTTCAATTACAAAGGGGCGTCGGGAACGAGTGCCATTTGGGAGGGTCTGGTGCTCGGTAAGGCAGTATGCGTACCACGACATATTGAACTCTCCGAACCGGGACGGAGGCGAACCAACCACCTCGTTATAGTTTTTACACAAGCTGAACAGCAGTCTGGAAGTTAATTAGCGGTACAGGTCTGGAACTCTGGGAAACAAGCTTGTCAAGTTCCGTAATGGATATTACTTCGGATTGCATGGAAAATGCAACTTTTTCGTGGCAGAGGGCATCTCCGGGAAATTTCGGCGGCGGATTGTGGATTTCGCAGCAGGCAATGGTCAAAAATCCCGCTTTCTCTCGAATAACAGGGATTCTCTCCCCGAATGGCCTACTAAGTCGGATCACGCGCGTGCGTGAAACTCTGCAACTTACTCGTACCGCAAGCTCTCCACGGGATCCAACTGCGCGGCTCTGGCGGCAGGGACGGTGCCGAAGATTACCCCCACGATCGATGACACAATAATCGCGATGATCGCCGAGAGACCAGAAATAGGGATGCGGTACTCGGTGAGGAAGCGGACGGAGTAAGGGATGGCAAGGCCGATGATGATGCCGGCGAAGCCGCCGATCAGCGAGATGAGGATGGCCTCGGCGAGGAACTGGAAGCGGATTTCGCGGTTGGTGGCGCCCACGGCTTTGCGGACTCCGATTTCACGGATGCGCGAGGTCACCGTGGCCAGCATGATGTTCATAATTCCAATGCCGCTGACCAGCAGTGTCACCATGGAGATCAGGAGTAGAACCCAGGTCAGCCCGGTGGCGATGCGGTCGGCCATGGAAAGTAATGCAGTGAGATTAGAGACGCTGTAGACCGACTCCGAGCGGTGCCGCGATTGCAGCACGCGCTTTATCTGCGCAGTGGCCGGGATCACCATGGAAGGATCTTCCATGGAAAAGTAGAGCAGCTTAACGTTGGGAATTTCCATGAAATAGCGGCTGACGGAGTATGGGATCAGCAGGGTGTTGTCGACGATCTCCGACTGGCCGAAGGTTTCCACCCGCTCCTTGAAAGTCCCGATGATGGTGAATGGCAATCCGGTGAGCTTGATCACTTTGCCCACGGCTGCCTGCGTCGAACCGTAGACTTCGATTGCCATTTTCTCGGTAATTACGCCGACTTTGTTATGCGCTTGTGAGTCTTCCTGATCGAAGAACCTTCCGGATGGGACTACCAGATTTCGAACCCGCACATATTCAGGGTTAACGCCGAGAATCGTCACGTCTTTTTCTTTGCCGTTGCCGACGGGAACGCGGTCGGAGAGCTGGGTTACAGGAGAAGAAGCGACGATGCCGGGAACGTCCTCTTGCACTGCGTGAAGATCATCGATAGTGAGTGGGTCGGGATTGGAGTTGCTGATATGCGGCGCGCCGCCTAGATATTCCGCCCAGATTTCATTCGTGCCGATCGACTGGATTTGATTGATCACGAACTGCTTGCCAGTCATGCCGATGGTGACCACAAGAATGAGCGATGCGGTGCCGATCACCATGCCCAACGCGGTCAGGATGAAACGAACTTTGTTGCTGCAAAAGGTATCGTAGGCGAAAGCGATGATTTCGCCGAAGGCCATCTTGGGCCTAAGGCGGTCGGGTATTAAAGCAGCGGCCATCTGCATTAGATGCTACGCAGTGGGGGCGAAAGTCGCAAGAAATGTGAGCGCCTTGCAACCAAATGGTTTTGGGGCAAGGTAAAAAATTACAAGAAAAACAGACTTGCGATGTTGGCTTGTGGCAAAGTTAAAGACTGCTTTCTTGCATCTGCGGTCTTTCCGACAAGTTGCAGTACCAACTAGCGAGTGAAACGAATCTTTTCCGCCAAACAAAAACCGCTGGATATTTTGTGGCTGCTTCTGCTCACTGCGGGAGCGCTGCTGGTTCACGGTTATCATCCTTATGCGGAAGATGCGGAAATTTATTTACCGGGAGTCGAGCATATTCTGCATCCGCAATTGTTTCCCGTGGGGCGAGAATTTTTCCTGTCGCACGCCAGCCTTACGTTATTTCCCAATCTGATTGCGTTTTCCCTGCGGATAACCCACCTGCCGATGGAGTTTGGTTTGTTTGTGTGGCATGTGGCGTCGATTTTCCTACTCCTGCTTGCCTGCTGGGAGTTGTCGGGCCTGTTTTTTTCGAGCGCGCGAGCGCG
>Ga0187859_10002308_pt1 | contig 12006 bp, 7 predicted proteins | sample June2016WEW_10_1_2_FD_133019 | JGI IMG/M metagenome (GOLD analysis project Ga0187859, IMG submission 133019) | Peatland microbial communities from SPRUCE experiment site at the Marcell Experimental Forest, Minnesota, USA - June2016WEW_10_10 | ecosystem: Environmental > Terrestrial > Soil >... | reverse complement strand
CGCCCGAATGGTCTCCTTCCGCACCGTAAGCCGCTCCACCAGGTCCGTCCGCACCTCATACCCGCGTCCCGGCGTATCTGGAATGGCAATCTCGCCAGCACTCGAAACAGTGATCTCCGGCTCCACAATGTCCTCAGCCCAGTACCGCGCCGAAGCCGAAACATCTCCCGGCAGCGTGAAATTCTCCAGCGTCGAAAGCGCAATATTGTGCGCCCGCCCAATCCCGGCCTCCAGCATCCCGCCGCACCACACCGGAATCCCCCGTTCCTGCGCCGCATTATGCACCGCAATCGCCTCGGAGAACCCGCCCACGCGCCCGAGCTTGATGTTGATAATCCGGCACGATCCCATCTCGATCGCCGCCAGCGCATCCCGCCGGTTGCGAATCGATTCATCCAGGCAAATCGGCGTCTCCAGCCGCTTCTGCAGCATGGAGTGGTAATAGAAGTCGTCGTGCCATAGCGGCTGCTCAATCATCAGCAGGTCGAAAGCCTCAAACTCCACCAGGTGGTCCGCATCTCCCAGCCTATACGCGGAGTTGGCATCACAACTCAGCATGATCCCCGGCCAGCGGTTGCGCACCCGCTCAAAAACTTCCGTGTCCCAGCCCGGCTTGCATTTCAGCTTGATTCGCTGGTAGCCAGCCGCCAGCTCCCTCTCGATAACCGCCAGCAGCTCGGGAATCGATGGTTGAATTCCCAGCGAAACCCCGCATGGAATCGTTTCCCTCACACCGCCCAGCAGCCGCGACAGCGAAATCCCTTCGCGCTGCGCCTCAAGATCCCAGATCGCATTTTCGAGCGTCGCCCTGGCCATCGGGTTGCCGCGCACTTGTTTAAAGAGCTTCGGGCACTCCCCACCATGCTCCGGTGATGCCGCGGCCAACATGGGGCCCAGTTCCTGTGTAATCACAGCCCACGCTGTATCAGTTGACTCCGCAGAGAAAAACGGACGCTCCCCTGCAGTACACTCGCCCCAGCCGGTCAATCCCTCTGACTGAACTTCAGCCAGAAGAATCCTCCGGTTGCGCGTCACGCCAAAGCTTGTCTCAAACGGACGCACCAATGGCAGGTGCAGTTCCCGCAGGATAATCGCATCGATTCGCATAAATTTTGAGTTCCTTAGTAAGTGCGTTCCTTGGAATCTGTAACGATCTCCGCCCGGGTGGGGATTCCCAATTCGAAGACTCCATTTCCTTCCGCATCGCGGACGAAGCCAAGTACGGCTAGTCCCTGAGAAAATGCCTCTTGAAACCTGTTGCGGTTCTCCAACTGAACGGCGAGGGCGCGTTCCCTGCTTGATTCTGATGCCTTCCACTGGTAGATGGAGGCCGGTACCTGAATCTGAACCAGAATTCGTTCCTCTGCTACCTGTCCGCCTGTATCGTTACCCTCAAGAATTGCCAGTACTCGCGGAGAATCAAGCTCCCATTCCGCCAATAAGCGATCCGTCGGCAATCCACCTTGCAGTCGAGATGAGGATACACCATAAAAATTGACACGATATCCACAGACGATCGCTCCCAGCTTATGAATGTTGAGAAACGCATTCTTGATTTCCAGCGGATCGAAGGTCCACTCCATGTGCCGTATCCCGCGTGCAAGAGCCTCTTTACGCTGCTCCAGCTTCAGCTTCGCCCCCAGCCCGCGGTTCCGGTACGCCTCCTTCACCGCCAGCATATGTGAGTGCAGGTAAGCCCGCGGAATTCCATCTCCGGTCTTCAATCCCGGCAAAGATAAGGCGAATCCAACCATCGATTCCGGCCCTCCCTCGGCTGACGCGCCTGGAATCTCCGTATCGAAGGCCCCAATCACCTGCCCGCCAATCTTCTGCCCCACCAGGAACGCCCGGCGCGGAATCACGTCCGCCTCGTCGTAGCCCCACGTTTCAATCTGGAGCTGTACGCAGGCCTCCAGTTCATCCAAGCCCGTGCAGGTGCGGAAAACAATCATCCCCGCCCCTCCAACGCCGCAGCACCTTGGGGCGCCTCACTCATCGCTAACTTCCGCTTCGCCCCCGCCCACAACGCCTCCAACTCCTCCGGCGCAAGCTCCTCCAGCGGTCTTTCCGACGCAATCTCCATCGCCCGGAACCGCTCCCGAAACCGCCGATTGCACCCCCGCAGCGCCATCTCCGCGTCCACACCCAAATGCCGTCCCAGGTTCACCACGGTAAACAGCAAATCGCCCAACTCCGCCTCAACGGCGGGCTTCCGCGCCGGATCGTCGGAAGCCGCCTCGGCCTCCAACTCCGCCGTCTCCTCCGCCAGCTTCGGCAGCAAGTCCCTCCAGCTTGGCCAGTCGAACCCCGCCTTCTGCGCCTTCGCCCCCAGCTTCGCCGCCTCGGCCAGCGCCGGCATGGCGCGCTGCACGCCATCCAGCCTCGACGCCCCGGCACCGTCCGCTCCATGCAATGCTTCGGCCTTCTTGATCTGCTCCCAATTCCGCAGCACTGCCGCCGTCGACCCCTCCACCGCCGAATCCACCACTGCCCGATTCCCCGCCGCCATCGCAGCCTCATCGCCAAACACATGCGGGTGCCGCCGAATCAATTTGTTATTCAGATGGTCAAGCACATCGGCAATCGTGAAGTGTCCGTCGTTCGCCGCCATCTCCGCATAAAACAGAACCTGCAGCAGCAAATCGCCGAGTTCTTCCGCCAGGTGCGGAAAATCCCGCCGCTCAATGGCGTCAAAAACCTCGTAGGTTTCTTCCAGGGTGTATTTGCGGATGGAATCAAACGACTGTTCGCGATCCCATGGACACCCGCCCGGAGCCCGCAACCGCGCCATAATCGCAACCGACTCCGCAAACAACTCCGCCGCCCGCGCCGGATCGGAAGGGACGGCAATTCGTGGGATGTCTGGACTGTCAGCCTCGCGTACGACCTTCATGTCCCCCAGTCTAACGCGTGCGCTGCGCACACCCTATCACGCTGGGGTCAGTTCTGCGTTCCATTCCGCTTATTCAAAGCCGCCTGAATCATCTCCACGCATTTTGCGCACGACATTTCCTTCGCCCGCATCAACGCTGTATCTCCCTTGCGGCCTGTTGCCGTGGGATCCGCGCCCGCCTCCAGCAGTGTCTTCACCATTGCTTCGGAAAATGCGTAGCGAATCAGTACTGTATCCCCGTAGTCCGAATGCGCCCCCAGATCCGCCCCTGCGTCCAGGAGCGGTTTGATCACCTCAGGGTGATACATGCAGCCATACAACGTCGTCTCCCCCTGCCAATTGCGCTGGTTCACATCCGCACCCGCCGCAATCAACAACTCCACCATCTCCAACGTCGTCCCGCGGTCGCGTTCCAGAGCCCAACGCAGCACCGGCTGATTCTGGATCCGCGCCTTCAAATCCGGCTTCAACTCGAGCAACCGGCTCACCACCGCCGGATTCCCTGACTGAATCGCTGCCGCCAGCGTTCCTTGTCCCGCGATCCAGTCATCATCCGTCTCACCCAGCGGAATATGTGCTTTCGGGTCCGCGCCCTTCCCCAGCCACAACTCCGTCAGCGCTAGGTTCCCTGACTGCGCCGCATCCGCAAGGCACCGATTCTTTACCGCCGCCGGCACGGTCTTTACCGTCTGTAGCATTCGACCCACCAGCGCCGCATTGCCCCAGCGGCCGGCCTCGCATACCGGCGGAGCGCCTTTATCTGTCACCTCAACCGCCGGGGCCTTCGCCCGCACAAAAGCGTCTATCAGCGGCTCATCGTTTTGCTGAATCGCCTTGCGATACAACACCAGGTTGTCGTGCGAGCTCGCGCCAAAATCCCAGCCCTCAGCCTTCATCAAAGCCAGGGAATCCTCATTCTTCTTCACCCAGCGCTCGGTCCCGGCTATCGTGTCCACCAAGTTTTCCAGATTCTTCACTGCAAGCGGCAATCCCTCGTCCAGCCCTACATAATCCACCACGGTCTTCGTCGTTCTATTCATTCGCAGCGTCAGCGTCTGTGTCGGGTTGTCAGTCCAGCCTGCCACATACTTCGGAAGCGCGGACAGAAAACTCGCCGCGCGGAAAGCATCCAGCAACTGCGTCACCGCCTCTGCCGGAACATGCGCCGTATGATGACCCGGCAAATACACATTCGGCTCGCCGTCAAACAGCACCGTCCCATCGCCCCGCACCGTCACCCGATACGCCGGGCACGATCCAAAACACATGGTCCGTTTGAGCTCCATCTCCAGCGTGGCCTTATCCACCTTTGTCGGAAACGCCACCGTCGGCCCCCACTTCTCCGGCGGATAGATATTCACCCAGTCCTGAATCTTCACCCGCGTCGCAACCCCGTCCACCAGCCATGGCGTATACACACGCGCCCGCTCTATCGCCGCCGCCTCCTCTTCGTGTGGCACACAGGACTGCGACCCTTTCACCTCGGTCAGGCTCTCCACCACGCCATTTGCTGAAACCACCACCTCGAACAGGCACTGTCCGGTCTGGTGCGCAAATGCCCACCGATCCTTATTCAGTTCCTCCATCTCCTCCGCGCTGCGGTGCAGTGCCTCTTCCGGCCCCGTGCGGTGATCCCATATCCGCGCGTCGTTCACCTCCACCGGCGCAGTCGAACCTGCCTGCCCAAAAGCCACGCCACCAAGCACAACCCACGCCAACCACCCGGCAATCCGCATAGCCCCTCCGCCGATCATTCCGCCCTCGAAGCAATGGACCACCCTGAAGCAGCAGAACGTCACCTGATCTCCGCGTCGACACTGCGTATACTCACCTGCGTTTGACTTCCAGTTCCCGGCAGATCACCGTGCTGCTCGTCGACTGAACTCCCGCCTCCACGCGAAGCTGCTCAACCAATCTTCCAAGCTCGACGGGATCCGCGCAGTCTACCTGCAACCGCGCGTCAAAGGTCCCAGTGATCGAAGCTGCCTCGCGAATGCCCGGAATGTTCCCTAGCGCTTTCTCGAAGGCTTCCATGGTCGTTCCCTGGCGCAGCTTTACGTCGACAAAGGCTTGCAGTTTCAGTCCAAGGGATGCCAGAGAAACCTCGACGGAAAAACCGCGAATCACGCCAACCGCCTCCAGTCGGCGCACCCTTTGTGCAGCGGCATTGGCGCTGAGGTTCACCATTTTCCCTAGTTCCTGATAGCTGATTCTGCCGTTCTTGCCCAGCTCACTGAGGATTCGCATGTCACGCCCGTCCATCGCGGCGACTTTCTCAGATTGCTCTGCTTGGAGCGGTTCCGAACGAGATAAACGCACAAACTCTGCCATATTGCTGCAGTATCCTCTCTCAATTCAGCATTTCCAATGATAAACATGTCTATGACTGCAGAGGCAATCCATTTACCAGCCTGTCGTACCACAAGAGTCCCAAGCTCGGTATCCCAGGAGGATCTATTGACATCCACCCGTGGCTCTAAATCTTCAAGGCCATTGATCCCTTCGTCGACCATTGGTGCCTTGGCTTTGCTGCTGCTGCTTTGCGCCATCACCGCCTTCGCCCAGACGCCTATCACCATCCCCGACACGCCGGCCGGCCACACTCTCTCCGCATGGCTCGACGCCTTCAACAGCGGCGATCAAGCCAAGATCGATGCCTACATCAAGGACCGCTCCCCCAAGACCACAGTCGACTTCTTCCGCAGCTTTCGAGCCCAAACCGGCGGCTTCGATCTCCTCTCCATCGATAGCAGTGAGCCCCTGCAAATTAAGTTCCGCGTCAAGGAGAAGTCCAGCGCCACCGTGGCCATCGGAAGCATTCTGCTCAACACCGCGGAACCTCACATGGTAGACAACTTCGGCCTGCGTGCCATTCCACCTGGCGCCGTTATCGAGAACATCAAGATCGATGCAGCCGAGCGCCAGCGTGTTATCGATGGCATAGCCTCCAATCTCACCGAGTACTACGTCTACCCGGATGTCGGGCAAAGAATGATCGACGCCGTTCACGCGCATCAGAGAAATGGCGACTACGATCGGATCATCGATGGCGACGCCCTGGCGTTCAAGCTCACCGCTGACCTGCGCGATGTGAGTCACGATAAACATCTGCACGTCAACTTCAGCTCAGTCAAGAATCCGCCCGACAACTCTGACGAACCAACTCCGGAGCAGAAGGCCGATTACCGTAGGGAGACCGAGCATGACAACTGCGGCTTCCGCAAAGTTGAAATCCTCGCCGGCAACATCGGCTACCTGAAATTCGATTTCTTTGGCGACCCGGAAGTCTGTGGCCCATCGCTGATTGCTGCCATGGGATTCCTGGCCCACGTGGACGCGATCATCTACGACATGCGCGAAAACGGCGGCGGCGATCCGGCAATGGTGGCCATGGCTTGCACGTACCTATTCGACAAGGCGACCCACCTCAACGATCTCTACGACCACAAAGAAGACAAGACCACGCAGTACTGGACACTTCCCTACGTGCCCGGAGCCTCATTTGCCGGCAAGCCGGTCTTTGTCCTCACCGCGCACCGCACTTTTTCCGGCGCAGAGGAGTTCACCAACGACCTCAAGACGCAGAGGCGCGCCACCATCGTCGGCGAAGTCACCGGCGGAGGCGCACACCCCGTCGCACCCCATCGCATCGACGATCACTTCATGATCGGAGTTCCTTTCGCCCGCGCCGTCAATCCCATCACCCACACAGATTGGGAGGGCACCGGCATTACGCCCGACGTCCCCGTCAAAGCCTCCGACGCGCTCGATACCGCGATAAAGCTGGCCACTGAAAAACTCCAAGCCGACCAAAAGCAACCCGAAACAAAGCCCTTGGGCCACTAACCGCTGGGTGCCCCAAGTTCGGCGCAGCTTCATCGCGCCTAACGTGGGACAGCTCCATCTATCTATTGTTTCTTACGTCCCTTTATAGTCTTTCCTCAATCAACCACAGAAGCCCCGCGCCTCATCCATTCCGTGTTCTTTGCGGAATGAGCCGGAATCCACGAACTCCGACACCAGCTCCCGCGTCTACACTGCGTATACTCAACCTCGCGCATGAATCGCATTCTAGGCACAATCTTCGCAGGCCTTCTGGGCCTCGCCTTCGGCAGCTTCCTCAACGTATGCCTCAGCCGCTGGCCGCAAGGCGAGAGCATCATCCACCCGCGCTCCCACTGTCGCAACTGCGAACACCAACTCTCCTGGTGGGAGAACATCCCGCTCATAAGCTGGCTAGCCCTCCGCGGCCGCTGCCGCAATTGCCACACCTCAATCAGCTGGCGCTATCCGTTAGTCGAGACAGCGGTAGCCGCAGCGTGGGCATTGCAAGCGTGGCAGAGTCGGACCACCTGGGACTGGGGCTCGCTGGAGCAGGATCTCTACATATTCAGGAGCCCGTATGCAATCGCTTGCGCTCTTGGATGGGCTGTCTTCATTTGGCTCTTGCTTGCCATGGCGTTTCTAGACGCAGAGCATCTCTGGCTTCCCGACTGGCTCACACTGCCGGGCGTCCTACTAGGATTCATTTGCGCAGTCATCCAGACCCGGATCGACTACGTCATGACGTCGTGGCTCCCACCTCCACCGACACTTGCGCATGAACTCGTGAACAGCGCGCTCCATCGCTTTATCGCCATCCTGGCCGCCGCCCTCCTAATCCTCCTGATCCGCTGGCTCTACAAACTAATCCGCCACCGTGAAGGCATCGGCCTGGGCGACGCCAAGCTGATGGCCCTCTTAGCCGCCTGGCTAGGCCTTCCCGGCGCACTTCTAGCCTTCTTCATCGGCATTCTTCTCGGAGCCCTCGTCGGCGTAGCCCTTCTCATCATCCCTAAAGCCACATCAGACTCCGGTGACTGGTCCGTAACAAAGCTCCCCCTCGGCACCTTCCTCTGTATAGGCGGCATCGTCAGCGCCCTCTGGGGCCAGCCAATCGTCGCCGCCTACCTCCACTGGGCCGGCTTCTAGCCCAGTCACTCACCCCAATCAGCTACTTCGAACCATCCGCCCCCGCAGTGGGCGTTTCACTCCAAGTCTCCACCGGCCCAAGCTTCAAGTCCTTCAGCTCGGTCTCGATCTTCGCCTTGTCGCCCACGGCAATCACCAGAAGGTTTTCCGGGTGAATGTATTCCGCCGCCGCCCTCTGCGCATCCGCCGACGTCACCCCCTCGATGTGTTTCGGAAGATTCGTGTAGTAGTCGATCGGAAGCGCATAGAGCCAGAGATTCGCCAACTCCACATTAACGCTGGCGTCGCTCTCAAACGTCCCCGGCAAGCTGCGAATAATCGAGTCCTTCGCCTGCCGCAGTTCCGCATCCGTCAGCGGCTTATTGTGGATGCCGTCCAGTTCCTTGAATAACTGCTCCGCAGCCGGCGCCGTCACATCCGACCGAACCTGCGCTCCCGTCATGTAGGGCCCAGTCCCGCGGTAGTACCGAAAAATTGAAAATGCGCCGTACGTGTAGCCATGCTCTTCGCGCAGGTTCATGTTGATGCGCGACGAGAACAGACCGCCCAGCATCGTGTTCATCACCGTTGCCGCTGGGTAGTCAGGCGAACTCCTCGGCACACCCACCCCAAACGCAATCAGCGCGGTCTGCGGCGATCCCGGCTTGTCCACAATCAGAATCTTGCGCTCCGGAGCAGTCGGCGCCGCAGGCGGCGTGGCCGGAACAGCCGCCGATGCCCAGTTACCAAAAATCTCTTTCGCCAGTTTCCGCGCCTCCACCGGGGTCACATCGCCTGTCAGCTCTAAAAGGCTGGTCTTCGGCCCATAGTGCTTCGCATAAAATGCGCTGATCTCGTCCCGCGTAATCGCATGCAGCGATGCGGCAGTACCCAGCGCGTCATATCCATACGGATTTGCCGGTCCATACAGGTTCAAGGTTCCCGCCCGCATTGCCAACTGCATCGGGTTATCCTGCTGCTGCAGCAGGCCAGTCATCCGATTGGTTCTTATCCGCTCCAGATCGGCCGCTGGAAACGATGCATGTTCAGCGGAGTCGGCCACCAGGTCCAGCCCCTTGCCAATATGGGAGGACAGCAGCGAGAGCGTCAAACGCACGCCATTTGGATCGCTGTAGGAGTCAAGATTCCCGCCCAGCAATGCCGCCTCGTTGGCAATCTCGTCGGCCGTTCGCCGCGTCGTCCCTTCCGTCAGCATCGCCGCCGTAATCCCTGCCAGTCCCGGGCGATCCGGCGGATTCGCTTCGTTCCCAGCCAAAATCAGCAACTGTGCGGAGACAATCGGCAGTTCGTGCCGTTCCACAAAATAGACTGTCAGACCATTCTCAAGCGTAAAGACTTCCGGCTTGGGCAGTACCAGCGGCCGCTCCGGCCCTGCCTTGGGAGGCGTGGCCCGCCACGCCTGCGCCGCCTCAAACTCCGGCGAATGCGCCGGTCCAATCTTCACGTTGGCGTCGGTATCTTCCGGGCTCCGAGGAACATCGTCCAACACCTTCTTCCCGGGAATCCCATACACCACCACGCGCTTATCCTTCGCCAGAGTTTGCTGCACATATTTCTGAACGCTGGCCTGCGTAATCGCGTCGTACCGCGCCAAATCCTTCCCCAGGTATCCCGGGTCGCCGGTGTACTGGTTGTAGTAGTTAAGCTGGTCGGCCACGCCGCCAAAGCCCCCCAGCCGCTGCAATCCTGAGATCAAACTTGTCTCCTGCTTGTTGCGCGCCCGTTCCACTTCAGCCGCCGTTGGACCGGAAGCCGCCAGCTCGTCGATAATCTCCTCCGCTTCGGCCTCCAGCTTTTCCGGCGTCACGCCCGGCTTGGCAATCATCTCGCACTCAAAAGTCGACGCCAGGGTGAGCGAGAAGTTAAAGCAATTGACGGATTGTGCAATCTGCTGTTTGTAAACCAGCTCCCGATAGAGGCGGCTCGACTTTCCCCCACCCAGAGTCTCCGATGCAATATCCGCATCCGCGTCTCCAAGAGTAAAGGCGGGCGCTGAAAGCCACGCGAGAATAACTTTGGGCAGTTGTACCGTGTCCGTCACCACCGCGCGCCGCTCCATCGTGATGGGCGGTGTAACCACCGGCGTAACCGGCACCGCCGGCCCTGCGGGCAACGGGCCAAAGTACTTCTCAATCAGCGCCTTGATCGTGGCCGGATCGTAGTCTCCTGCTATTGCCATCGTTGCGTTGTTCGGCGCGTAGTACTGGGTAAAAAACTCGTGCACATCTGCCAACCGCACCGCCTCTACATCCGCATGCGAGCCAATCACGTCCGCGTAATACGGATGCCCCTTCGGAAATAACTGGTGATACACCTCTTCATCCACAATGCCGTACGGCCTGCCCTCGCCCTGCCGCTTTTCATTGCGCACCACATCCCGCTGGTTTGCCAGCTTGGCACGGTCCAAAGTATCCAGCAGAAAGCCCATCCGGTCGCTCTCCAGCCACAACGCCGTTTCCAACTGGCTGGCCGGGACCGTCTCAAAGTAATTTGTCCTGTCGAACGAAGTCGTGCCATTGAACTCCGACGCCCCCACCCCCTCCAAAATCTTGATATGCGCTTTTTCGCCCACATGTTTTGACCCTTCAAACATCATGTGCTCGAAAAGGTGCGCAAACCCGGTACGCCCCGCGCGCTCCTTCATGGGACCTACGTGATACCAGATATCCACGGCCACAATCGGCAGTTTATGATCTTCGTGTAACAGGACTTCGAGACCATTTGCCAGCTTGTATCGCTCATAACGGATCTCGGGAACCTGGCCGGATGCCTTGGACAAATCGCTCCCATGAGCGGCAAGCCCAGTGGTACCTGCCAAAAGACAGAGCAGTGTTGAAAGCATCAGTGTGCCGGGATGAAGTTTCATTGGATTTGGTTCTCCTTCGAACGCTTATGTGAGTTCGACCAAAAAAAGCCATTCTGTCGTCTATCAAATCGGGGAACTATCTGCGTCCCCAAAGTATCCCAATTGCTTCAGCAGGATTCAACAACTTTCAACCTCCGTTCGGGTTTTAATTTGAGGATAGACCGCACTACGCAAGCCATGCCCGGTCGTCCCCTTGACGTCTTAAGAGCACAGGTGAGCCATCGATGGAACGCTTCAGTGGGCCTATAACCGCTATCATGTGCGCAAGTCTCTTGCTGCCTTCCCTCCCCGCGCCGGCGGAAACCATGCAGCCTACAAGCAACTCCAGTCAGCTCTTAGCCGCTCGGCCAGCTTACAAATCCGGCCAGATGCAAGGCGACGAGCGCATCATTCACGCCCTCAATCGCTTCACCTTCGGACCCCGTCCTGGGGATCTCGAAGCAGTAAAAGCCATGGGTCTCGAAGCCTGGTTCAATCAGCAACTCCGCCCCGATACCATCGACCAGGCCGAGCTATCTGCTCGCCTCGGTCAGTTCCCTGCCATGCAGCGCAACCCGCAGGACCTGCTCTACTACCTGCCCAGCAACGCTGTTATCCGTCAGGCAATCGACGGCAAAGCCCCTGTCCCGGACCGTCCCGCAGCGCTGCACGCCATCTATGAAGATGAGATGGCCCGCGTCGAAGTCAAGCGCCAGGAGAAGGAACAGCAGAAACAGCTAGTGGCATCCAACCAGCCCGTAGCAGTTATGACAGCTCCCGGCGCGCCACCGCCCACGGCCCCGCCTGCCATGTCCGGCTCCATCATGGCCGACGCCGCACCGGCCAAGCCAATTCAAGACCAGCAGCAGGATGGCCAACCCAGCCAGACTAAGATGGCCGCCGCGCCCGGTGCACCCGAGCCTGTAGTCGATCCGGCCACCATCACTGAAGTCCTGGCTCTCCCCCCTCAGCAGCGCGTCTCTCGCCTCGCCTTCATGCCGCAACCGGAGCTTGATGCTCTCCGTAAAGCTCTCAAAGGCCCGCAGCGTGCCGCCCTTGTTGCCGGGCTCAATCCCGCGCAAAAGGAGTTCGTCGCCGCCCTAGAAAGCCCCCAGCGCGTCGTCAATGAAGAACTCACTAGCCAGCGCCTCGTCCGCGACATCTACTCCAACGCGCAGCTCGAAGAAGTCATGACCGACTTCTGGCTCAATCACTTCAACGTCTACGTTCACAAAGACGAGGCAACCCCCTACTACCTGGTAAGTTATGAGCGCGACGTCATCCGCCCCCGCGCCCT
>Ga0187859_10002303_pt1 | contig 12012 bp, 12 predicted proteins | sample June2016WEW_10_1_2_FD_133019 | JGI IMG/M metagenome (GOLD analysis project Ga0187859, IMG submission 133019) | Peatland microbial communities from SPRUCE experiment site at the Marcell Experimental Forest, Minnesota, USA - June2016WEW_10_10 | ecosystem: Environmental > Terrestrial > Soil >... | reverse complement strand
GTGATGTTATTCAGCTCGAAAGGAAACTGGTAATGCTCGATGCGATCGAGCGCGTCCGTCAGTTCATAGATCGCATTGTCAGGCCGCGGAAGCGAGCTATGGCCGCCAGGATTGGTTGTGGTCAGCACGAAGTCGCCATACAGTTTTTCGGTGGCGTTCACTTCCATCATTAACGGTTTGCCGTGATCAGCGAGCACGCCTCCGCCATCGTGGTTGAGCACGAACTCGGCGTCGACCAGTTCGCGATGATTCTTGACCAGCCACTCGACTCCGTTAAACGCGCCGCCCTCTTCGTCGGCCGTCATGGCGAGGATGATGTCGCGGTCGGGCACGTATCCTTCTTTCTTCATGCGGATGAGCGTAGCCGACATGATAGCGTCGCCATCTTTCATGTCGCTCGTGCCGCGTCCGTAGTAATAGCCGTCTTTTTCGATGAACTGAAATGGATCGGTCGTCCAATCTTCGCGCCGCGCTTCGACCACGTCGAGATGGCCGATGAGCAGGACGGGCTTGTGCGCGCCCGATCCATGCAGCCGCACAACAACATTTTTCTTGCGGTCGCCTTTGCCGCCGTCACCGGTGCCCGGCCCGAGCACGTGAATGTCGCTGTCGGGGAATCCAGCATCGCGAAAGCGCTGCGCCATGGCTTCCGCAGCGACCGTGACGCTGCCGACCGAATCGGTGGTGTTGATCTCGATCAGCTGTTTGAAAATGTCGAGCGCAAGCTTGCGCGTCGCTTCGTCCTGTGACGAAAATGACGGCGATTGCGCCTGCAGCGCGATCGTAAGCACCATTAAGAAAAACAAACTCAGTCCAAGTTTCTTAGCTCCCACGTTCACCCTCCGAAGGATTTCAGCTTAAAATTGCGCACGCCGACGCTAACAGATTTGTTCCGCGAAACCAAGTTTGATCGGCACCCGAAGAAGCCCTCTAGCGGAGCGGAAACGCACCATCAGATTACAATTACCTTCATGTCCGACGATCTTCTACGCTACCGCTGCGAGTTTCCCATCCTCGAGCGCACCAACTACATGATCTCCAATTCCCTCGGAGCCATGCCTCGCGGTGTTTACGATGCGCTCCACGCCTACGCTGATGTCTGGGCGACGCGCGGAATTCGCGCCTGGGAAGAACGCTGGTGGATGCTCGCCCTCGAAGTCGGCAACGAACTCGGCGCCCTGATGAACGCGCCGAAAGATTCCGTCTCTCTCCATCAGAACGTGACTACGTGCCAGGCCGTGGTCGCATCGTGTTTCGATTTCACCGGAGCGCGCAACAAAGTCGTCTACAGCGACATGAACTTTCCCTCCGTCATGTATTTCTGGGAGGCGCAACGCGCCTACGGTGCGCAGGTTCACATGGTCAAGACGGACGACGGAATCACCGTGCCTACCGATCGCCTGCTCGACGCCATCGACGAGCGCACGCTGATCGTCCCCATCTCGCACGTTATTTTCCGCAGTTCTTATATCAACGACGCGAAAGCCATCATCGACAAAGCCCATCAAGTCGGAGCCCATGTCGTCCTCGACACTTTCCAGTCGCTTGGTACCGTCCCTGTTGACGTTCAGTCGCTCAACGTCGACTTCGCCTGCGGCGGCGTGCTCAAGTGGCTCTGCGGAGGGCCCGGCCTCGCTTATCTCTACGTTCGACCCGACCTCGGCAAGAAACTCGAGCCGAAAATCACCGGATGGTTCGCACACGAAAATTCTTTCGCCTTCGCCACCGGCCCAACTCGCTATGCCGATCCGCCCTTCCGCTTCATGAATGGAACCACGCATATCCCCTCGATCGAAGCGGCGCGTCCCGGTATCAAAATCATTCGTGAAGTTGGCGTCGAGAAAATCCGCGAAAAATCCAAACGCCAGACCGCTCGCCTCATCGCCTTCGCCGATCAGCAAGACTGGCGCGTCAACAGTCCGCGCAATCCGGAGCAGCGCGGCGGTACCGTCTCCATCGATATGCCCGATTCGCAGCAGGTCAGCCGCGAACTGCTGGCTCGCGACATCCTCGTGGACTGGCGTCCAAAGGCAGGAGTCCGCTTCTCGCCGCACTTCTACAACACCGACGCCGAGGTAGACGCCGCGATGGAAGCAGTCGCGGAAATATTGAAGACGCGCGCACTCACGGCGTAAGCACGACAACGTGAGGTAACTGTTACTTACCTCGGTAAGCCGCTCCAACCTCTTTCTCCGTGTTGCTCTCGAAATCTCTCCTTATCCTCGTAAGAGCATCCCGAGAAAATACTGGAAAGCACTGTGACCCGCTGCCTATTTGTCCTTCCTCCGCTCAACCATCTGGTGATTCTTTCGCTGTTCGCACTCGTCGGAGGTCTGTACTTCTTCTTCTACGGATTCCATCTGCTTGCTCGCAAACGGGTCCTGCTCAATACTCCCACTTCCAAAATCCGCAGCGCCGCTCTCGGGCTGGTCGAAGTAAATGGCCAGGCGGTTGGCCCTCACACCATGCCCTCGCCAATCACAGGCCAACTCTGCTTTCTCTATCGCACCGTCGCCTGGCAGCAGCGCGATGGCAAGAAGCAGGAATGGGAGAAACTCGCGGACGAAACTTTGCACCTGCCGTTTTTCCTCGACGATTCCACTGGGAAGTTGCTCATCGAGCCGTTGGGAGCCGACCTCGACCTCCACTGCGACTTTCGACAAGAATTTGACGCATCATTATTCTCATCGAACTTCTTTTCCGACCAAGACGGGGTTCCGCCGCGCGTCAGTGCCTTTCTCGGGCGCCACGGCATCACAGCGGGTCGCCGCTTGCGCATCGAAGAGCATGCGATCAAGCCTGGGGATGAGCTTTTTGCCGCTGGAACGCTGGCTGAAAACCCAGGCATTCAGTTGCGCCCCTTTGCGCCACATAGCGTGCCGCCCAACGCCGTTCAGGCCAACGGTTCCTCCACGAACGGTGAGCGTAACAATCCGCGCAATGGCGTCGGCAGCGGCTTTTCGGAGGCCGTTTCCGCTCCGCAGATCGTCAAGCTTTCCAGCGGAGACGCTCCGTCCTCCACGCAAGAGATGAGCCAGCAGGCGAAGATCGCTGCCGCACTCACTCGCGCCGGTATCACCAGGCCAGAGGCGTGGTCGGCTGCGGGTGTTCCCTACCAGTCTGTCGCGGTCGAACCGAACGGCGATGTTCCAGCCCTTGCCGATGTCACGACCAGTCAGGACAGAACAAAGGGCTGTGAACACCAGTCCACTTCCGTCGATTTCGATCCCAATCCGCCCGTCGTCTTGATGAAGGGTGCGAATGATCCAACATTCGTACTCTCATTCCGCAGCCAGAAAGAATTCATCGTTGCGCTCGGGTGGAAATCCGCGGCCATGGTCTGGGGAGGGGCGGCCATCGCGCTCCTCGGGATCTACATGCTGATGGCTCAGATGGAGTTGCTCTAGCTGACCAATTCGCCAGACCTCGACCTCCCGAAGACAGTAGCTAAGTGCTCAATGCCATGTGCAGGTTGCTAATTTAGAATGTCCTCTGTGACCGAACCCGTCCGGATCGGGATTCTCGGCGATTTTAATCCCGAGTTCCGTTCCCATCACGCGACCAACGACTCACTGCAGCACGCCGCGCAGAAGCTGCAACTGAAGGTGGAATCGGCGTGGCTTCCCACTCCGTCGCTGCTCGAACCAGACGCCGCTGCCATACTCGACTCCTTCGATGGTTTATGGGCCTCGGCGGGTAGTCCTTATAAGAGTTTCGACGGCATGCTCAAAGGAATTGAGTTTGCCCGCGTCCATGACCGACCATTCCTCGGCACCTGCGGCGGCTTCCAATATGCGCTCATCGAGTGCGCGCGCAATGTGCTCGGCATCCAAGACGCGACCACTGCCGAAGAAGACCCGAACGCTAAGAATATTGTCATCTATCCCGTCGCCTGCGCCGTTCCAAATCGCGATCCGAATGCGCCCAAACTCTCGGGCAAAGTGAAGCAGATACGACTTCGTCCCGGGTCCTATCTCGCGGCCTTTTATGGAAAAGAACTGATCGAGGAAGAATTTTTCTGCAATTACGAGATGAACCCCGAGTTCGAATGGATGGCGATGGAAGCCGGCTTTCCCGTTGTAGCTCGCGGCTCCAAGGAGGAATGCCGGGCCATCGAATCGCCCGCGCACTTGTTTTTCATCGCGACCTTGTTTCAGCCACAGCTTACTTCGCGCGAGGGCCATCCGCACCCGCTAGTTATGGCATTCGTGCAACACGTCGCCGACTTCCACCGCAAACGCCTTGACGATTCCATCCTTGCGTAAATCTCTACTCCCTAAGATGTCCGTCCGATACTTCTCCTTGATCTTACCTGCCTCCTGTCGTAGCCTCGCGAGCTAAGCCTGACATTGGTCTGTTGCGCCCTTAAGGAGGCTGCACATGGTTTCTCTTGCTGCTCTCTGGCTGCCCATCCTGCTCTCGGCGGTCATCGTCTTCGTCGCCAGCTCCATCATGCATATGCTGCTTCCGTATCATCGCAGCGACTACGGCCAACTTCCTGACGAGGACAAGGCTCTTGCCGCGTTACGCGGCGTTGGTGTCAAGCCCGGTCTCTACGTCTTCCCCTACTGCACTCACAAGGATATGAAATCGCCCGCCTTGGTCGAGAAACAAAAGCAGGGACCGGTCGGATTCATAACCGTAATCCCCAGCGGGCCGCCAGCCATGCCGAAGTTCCTGGGCCAGTGGTTTGGCTTTTGCCTGGTAATCGGATTCTTCGTCGCGTATCTCACTGCACACACGGTTGCGCCAGGCGCCAATTATCGTGCGGTCTTTCGCGTCGTCGGAACTGCCGCGTTCCTCGCCTATGGCCTGGGGAATTTAAGTAACGGCATCTGGAAAGGTCAGCCCTGGTCAGTAACTTTCAAGGAAGTTTTCGACGGACTTATTTACGGCTTGCTCACCGCTGGTACCTTTGGCTGGCTCTGGCCGCGCTAGTAAGTGAGCGGAGTTGCTATGTCTTCAATCGAGCCCTGGTTGCGTGGCACGGAGGCGGAAGTTCCCGCCGTCGGGCGAGCAGTTCTGCACGCACTGCAATTGGCCGATGAGGATCTGCGTACGTGGTGCGGCAGCCTCTCGGATGCTCAAGTGAACACGCGGCCAGCGGGAGCGGCTCCGGTTGCATATCACATTCGGCATCTCGCGCGCAGCCTGGATCGTCTGCTGACTTATGCCGAGGGACGAAGCTTGGGCGAAGAACAGATATCCCGTCTGCGGACGGAGCTCGATCCGGGAGCGACGCGGGATGAACTGTTCGCGGAACTCACCACCGCGCTCGCAGATGGAGCAGCACGGGTGCGGGCGCTGGCGAAGACGAATCTGGAAGAGACGCGAGTTGTGGGCAAGAAACGGCTGCCGACTACCGTGGGAGGATTGCTAGTCCACGTTGCGGACCACACGCAACGGCATGTGGGGCAGGCAATCACGACCGCGAAGATAGTGGCGGCCGACCGATAGCCTTCTACACGCCCATGCTGGAACCCAAAAGGCTGAAGAGCAGAATCGCCAGCACAATCAGCGTGAAGATGACGTACAAGCGGTCGCGTTCGAGCGCGAATCCAACCACGGAGAAAGAGACTCGAGCAATCGGAGTTGCGATGAGCAGCAGCAATCCAAGTTGAATCAAGCCGCGTCCTCGGCCGTTCATGACACTGTGGATGACGCCGGGAATCGTGCGGTAGTCGGAGGGCTCGCCGCGAAAAACCCGGTAATTTGCCGGCTCGTGCGCGTGTCGCGCGAGATAAATGCAAGCTCCCGCGAAAACCACTGCCGCTGAAATTAGGACTCCGGCGCGCAGCAGGTTGCCGAGAATCAACTCCAAGCGCCGATCTCTCCACGGCTGCGGTTGAAAGGGTTTCGGCGGCCGCGTCGGCACCCGCAGCGGCGGCATTAAATTTTCCCCCACAAACCCTTGTAGAGCATCTGCAACCCGAGCACTAGAATTACTAGGCTAAAGACAAGGCGCAGCGATTTGGTTTCGGCCTTGACCAGAATGCGAGTGCCCACGAGCGATCCGCCAAGCACGCCCAACATCACAGGCATAGCGAGCCCGGGATCGACGTAGCCGCGGCTAAGGTAGACGCCAGCACTGGCCGCGGCCGTCACGCCGATCATAAAATTGCTGGTGGTGGTCGAAACTTTGAACGGAATCCGCATCGCCTGATCCATCGCGAGCACTTTCACCGCACCCGAGCCGATACCGAGCAATCCCGAAAGCGCGCCCGCTCCAAACATCAGGCTGAAACCCGTCGGGACGTGCTGCACGTTGTAATCGCGCTTGCCGCCAAGGTCGGGGAAACTTCCATTCAGCCGGAGCTTTGTGGCCAGCGGATCGGGCGGCAGGTTGCGCTGGTCCAGCGGCCGGGGCTTGCGCGAAAGATATGCTGAGTAGAGTAAGACGCCACCAAAAATAACCGCCAAAGCGCTGGTCGGAATACGCGTTGCTAGAAAGGCACCGAGCAGCGCGCCAAAAGTGGTGGCGATCTCTAAAAACATTCCAATGCGAATGTTGGAGAATCCCTCTTTCACATACGCGGCGGCCGCGCCCGATGAGGTTGCGATCACGGAGACAAGCGACGCGCCGATGGCATAGCGTATATCCACATGGAAGAGAATGGTGAGCAGCGGCACGAGCACAACGCCGCCCCCGAGGCCGGTGAGCGATCCGAGAAGTCCCGCAGCAAAAGAGACGATCGCAACGACGGCGGTGAACCCCAGGACGGTCATTGAACCCACCTAGGGTAACATTTCTTCTCCGAACAGATTTAGGGCGCGGAGCGGAGGTTTGTGATTATTCGAGCGGCGGTCTGCTCCGAAGTTTCGCAAACCGCGGCTCGGAATCGCGCGCGTAGAGTAGTGTGCGCCGTTAGCTACTGGTTGATCCAGATGACGCGCGATTTCTTTACTGCCGTATGCTGCTCCCTGAGCTCGCGAGCGGCGGCGCCAAGCGAAGCGCTTTCCGGTTGCGGGAAATCGGAGGCCGGGCGTTCCCCCTGGGCAGAGGTATAGCTTGTGGAAGGGATAATATTCTGCTCCTGCGACATCGGAGCGTAGGCGGCGTGCTGCGGATGACTCAAAAAACTGTAGGACTGAACTTGGCTGTTGAGAGTGTTTCCGCCGAGGCTATTCTGCGCCACCGCAGCCGTCGTCAAAGTCAGGCAGAGCAAAAACAGGATTTTCTTCATCGCAAGTCTCCCATTCTGAAGCGGGGGAAAGTCCGCTATCGCTCGCTGCGGAACTAAAGCTTCTTAGCCTCAATAACAGCAATGCCGGTACCAAACCAATATTTGCTAAGTAATTGAAATGGAGTTAGTTACCGAGAGTCACCCAGGATAAGCGAAAAAGTTTGCACATTTAGGAGGAGCGCGCGCATCCTTGAATCCCCAAGGTGGCTTCCGACACAGTCAACGGGCAAAGTGTAGAATTCTGTGCACACACCAAGTGGCTTAAATTTACGAAAAAAGGGTGATCGACATGAGAAAGCGGGTAGCAATTCGAGTCTTTTTGATTTTGGCGGCGGCGATGGCGCTCATAGCAGCGGCCAACCCGGCGGACTACAAAATCGTCAATACATGGAAGCTCGGTGGCGATGGCGGATGGGACTATTTGACGGCGGACAGCGAGGGGCATCGCTTGTTCATTTCCCGAGCGACCCACGTGATGGTGATTGATACCAAATCCGGGAAGCAGATCGGCGACATTCCAGACACTGCAGGCGTGCACGGCATCGCGCTTGATGCGGACGATGGGCGCGGTTTCACCAGCAACGGCCGCGAGGATATGGTCAGCGTGTTCAACCTGAAATCGCTGGCCGTCGAAAAGAAAATCAAGGTAGGCAGCGGGCCCGATGCCATTCTCTATGATTCGTTTTCGAAGCGTGTGTTTACTTTTAATGGAAAGGGCCATGACACGACCGCAGTGGACGCTGCCAAAGGTGAGGTTGTAGGAAAGCTCGACTTGGGTGGTAAGCCGGAGTTTGCCGCGACCGACGAAAAAGGCACTGTGTTCGTGAATATTGAAGACACGTCGGAGATGGTGGCATTCGATGCGAAGAAGCTGACTGTGAAGGCGCGATGGAAGCTGGCCGATTGCGAAGAACCGACTGGACTTACGATCGATAGCAAGAACCGCCGCTTGTTCGCCGGTTGCGGCGGCAACAAAAAGATGGTCGTCGTCGACGCCGACAATGGCAAGATCGTGGCGACCCCGGAGATTGGGCAAGGATGCGACGCGACCGGCTTCGATGCCGATCGCAGCTTGGCCTTTGCGTCGGCCGGAGACGGCACGATTACGGTGATTAAAGAAGATTCGCCCGACAAGTTCAGCGTAGCGCAAACGCTGAACACGCAAAAGGGAGCGCGCACCATGACGGTCGATCAAAAGACGCACGAGCTCTTCACGGTGACTGCAAACATCTCAGGCACGCGCGAGAACAGAAAAATCGAGCCCGATTCTTTCGTCGTGATCGTGGCCGCGCCCGCGAAGTAATTTATTCAGAGGGGAAGGGCACGGCTTCGGCCGTGCCCCCCAGGCCAATCGATCAGCTTTAAAAATCTGCCACTCTAAACCACTCGAATCTGCTCGCGTAGTTCCGCTGCAAAGAGACTTTTCGGGATCATGGCGTGCACTCCGCGTACGATGTCGACCACTTGCGTCACGCGGAAACTTACAGCGATGCTGCACAATGCATAGGCGTCGAGTTTGCTCAGTTGCGCGTGCGCGGCGAGAAAATTGATCGCATTGCGCGCCGCCAGGGTCATGGCCACGTTGAGATCTTTATCCAGGCCGAGGAGAATCCAATGGGTCGCAGTTTCCGCCACCGGCCATGCGAAATTCTTCTGCTTGTGCAAGATCACCTGAATACGCAATTCCTTCATGCGCGTTTCAAGCGCGGAAAGATTGATCTCGCCATCGCCTTGCACCGCGTGAGAATCGCCGGTAAAGATCAGTGCCCCCGGCTTCCACACCGGAATGAACATGGTCGATCCTTCCACCATTTCGCTCAGATCGGTGTTGCCCGCGTGCGGGCCGGGCGGAACGGAACTGGTCACGCCCGCAGTCAGCGGAGGATAGTAGCCGTCTGGCGGCGCCACGGCCAGCGTCCCTTGAAATGGTTTGAGCGGCACATGAATATTCGAGTTGAACTCCGCCGTCATGTTGGGCAGATCGAGCTTCAGATATTTCATTTGACCATCGGGGAAATCCTGCGCCAGCAAGCCCGTGCCAATCGTCCCGGGATTATTGAAGACGGCTCCCCAATCGAAGGGAACAATGCGCTTGTAGCGAACCTCCAGCACATCGCCCGGTTCCGCGCCGTTCACGTAAATCGGTCCGATGATCGAATGCGGACCGTGACCAGGGTTACTCAAACGAATCTTTACCAGCGTATCGAGCGGAACTCCCGGCTGCATCTGATTCAAAAAGTGCGACCATGTATTCGGAAAGCTGACGGTATCGCCGGAGTCGATTTTGACGATGGGCTCGAGCGTGGTGTCATAGACTCCGAGGCGAACCGTTTTGTCGTTGCTCTCAACCACGTGCACGCGGCCTTCATTGTCTTTGTCTTTTTTCGGTAGGGGCGCGCCACCGAAATCGCCCTTTGCTCCCGCGTCGAGGGAATCGGCCGCATAGGCCAATTTGTTGAACCACGGTCCAATGCCCGCCAGAGCGCCCAGAAACGTGCTCGCGCCGAGCAGCCTGCGGCGCGAACGGCCGCGCGCCGTCAGATAACCGTCAATCTGCGCCTGATTCATCTGGTCCATGTGGAGAAGCCGGTCGGCGGCTCCCCTCGTAAAGGCTGCATCTTTGACGTCTTCGCGCCAAACGCCAGTGCCATTTTCCTCGCCGCAGCCGAAGAGGTTTCCGCAGGGATGCGGATGAGAGTGAGGCTGATTCTCCAGTTCCTGTTGGTGATTGAGATCGTCGGACATCGTTCGCTCCTCCTGACGCCTGGAAAAGGTGTTACCTGACGGTGCTTCGCAACGCCAAGTGCGCGCATTATAGCGCCGCAAGCCTCATTCGCCGTGAGTTTCCTCGCCTTTGCCTGACGGCTGAGTTAATAACGTGGCCCTGTTGTACGAGTCACTTTGGTAACTCCTCTTCGTAATCTTCCCATCCGCTGGGCATTTACAATAGGAGTAGATCAATGAATTGTGGGGTGTTACAAGGTGGACAGCATAACCAGAACTCGCCAGCGGCAGAAGATGATGGTGGAACTGCTGGAAAGAAAAATACGGCTGCGCGCGCGTCAGCTCTACGACGAGCGTGGGCAGGCGGAAGGACTAGAAGTGGAAGACTGGGTGCGAGCCGAGTCGGAAGTTTTGCAATCAAGCATTCTTGCGCCGCTCTGGAAGAAGCGCCAGGAGCAGGAACTGGCGGACGAGCGGGAGTTGGTCGAAATTTAGAAGTGATCGCACGTCGCGTCGTGCGCCTCTGTGCTAGCCCTCAAATCCCATCCGCGCCGGGCGGCCTTCGGCAATTCTCAGCAAGGTTAACGCAGACGCCAGGCTGAGCACTGGTCCGGCGATGCTGAAGAGCGCTCGTCCCCAGGCCGAACCGGCCGCCGCCGTCCCGCCAAAATATGAGTCCAATACAAAGGCTACGGCCGAGGTAGCGCCGATCGGAATCAACCACGATTTAGGGAAGCGCTTCAGGTTGGGAATTGCCGCGGGCAACAGCCACAAAAAGATGTACCAGAGATTTCGGTCCCGCAGGGAGACAGCGAAGTGGTGTCCGCCGCCACGTTCCAGCGCGACGCCAAATTGTAAGGGACTTTCATAGCTGCCCGTGATCGACCAATGCAGGACGATGATCGTTGCCATGCTCAGGATCCAACTCGCCAGGATCCACGCGGCATCGGACGCTGACGAAATCCGAACGCGGTGGTGCTCGTCGCTTCGATGAATCCTTCGATCGTTTCGCGTCGTAAACCACCACCCGGCGGTGAGCGAAATGCTGAATGGAATAAACGATTCCTTGGTTAGCGCTCCCAGCACCGCGATTACTGGCAAAGGCCAAAGTTTCCACTCCGACAGACTCCATAGAAGTGCCAGCAGGCAGAAGCCTTCGCCGGCATCGACCAATCCAACCAGCCGAAGATTGGGAACTGCGAAGTTGGCCATATAGAGCAACGCTGCGACCAGCCCAACGGTGGGATTGCCGAGCGTCCCGCAACCGATGATGACGATGAGAAGCGCGGTCGCCGCAACCAACAACGAGTCGGCAACAAGCAATCCAAACATCACCGGATCCCAACTCGAAACGCGCCCTCGCGCAAGCGCGTAGAAAGGCCTCGCGATCCATGGAACCAGCACGCGGAAGCGGCGAAAGCGCATGTCTTGGGCGTCGGCGACGGTCGTCCCGGTGACCAGCGCGGCGTAAGTTCGAACGTCAGAAAGCCCCGGCGTTTGGCGCGGGTCGAAGCGATTGAGAACGGGATAACCGAGACCGCAAGCAATCAGGAAGAAAACCAAGAACAAAGTAGCCATTCGTGCGGCAGTGATTTTCGTCGGAGCGCAGCGCGGGCGATCATCGTTCTGACTCGTCATTCGTAATGGCGAAGGTAGCGTTCGCCATGCGACATTGCAACTGAAATTCGGCGTCGAGTCAGGAGGGACGTTGAGAGACGGGGGACGAGCGACGGCTCGTCCCCTGCTGTTTAAGCGGCTGATTCTTTGTCTTTATTTTTATCTTTGGGTCGATGGGACTTTACCGATGCGGCGTGGATCGCGGGCGATGTTCCGGTCAGGGCGGCCAGAAGCTTCGCTCCGTCAGGACTGCCGAGGCCAGTGCAGGCATCCCAACCGGGGCCGGCACTGAAGGCGCCGTTGTTGCCTTGGGTTATGTCGTGGAATCCGGAGGCTTCAACGGCTTGGTTGTAGATTTGCGGGTTGAGATAGCCGATCGGCTTGCTAGCCGACTGATTGATGCGCGCTACCAATCCTGCCCACAGAGGCGCAACCGCGCTGGTACCGCCGATTACGGCATTCTCGCCGTCGACGAGAATGTTATAGC
>Ga0187859_10002302_pt1 | contig 12017 bp, 9 predicted proteins | sample June2016WEW_10_1_2_FD_133019 | JGI IMG/M metagenome (GOLD analysis project Ga0187859, IMG submission 133019) | Peatland microbial communities from SPRUCE experiment site at the Marcell Experimental Forest, Minnesota, USA - June2016WEW_10_10 | ecosystem: Environmental > Terrestrial > Soil >... | reverse complement strand
CGGCGGTTTCATGGTCACCGACCGCATGCTGCAAATGTTCAAGAAAAAGAAAAAATGAGCTCGACCATCGCCCTTATTTTCATCGGTGTCGCGGTTTTATTCATCATCGGCATCAAATTCCTGAGTTCGCCGAAGACGGCGCGGTACGGCAACCTGGTGGCCGCGTTTGGCATGCTGGTGGCCCTGCTCGCCCTGCACAAAACCACCGGTGATTACGTCTGGTCCCAGGGCTGGAACCTGAATTACACGCTCATCGCCATTGGAACGCTTATCGGCCTGATCATCGGCGCGATCGGCGCGTATTCGGTGAAAATGACGGCGATGCCGCAAATGGTGGCGATGTTCAACGGTCTGGGTGGCGGGGCCGCGGCGCTGGTGGCGAGCCTGGAATTTCTGCGGCGCGCACACGGCGTGGAAGACGTTGCCGCGTCCATCACGATTCCCATGTTGTTCGCCACGCTCATCGGTTCGCTCTCGTTTTCCGGCAGCATCATCGCGTACCTGAAGCTGGAGGGGAAATTTGAAAAACCGCACACGTTCCCGGGCCAGAACTTTCTCAATGGCCTGATCTTGCTCGTGATTCTCGGCCTGGGCGGCTGGCTCACGTTCAATGCCACCGGCGGCAACGCCGTGACGGCCTTCATCGTCATGTTCTCGCTCGCGCTGTTCTTCGGCATCGCGATGGTCCTGCCCATCGGCGGTGCGGACATGCCGGTGGTCATCTCGCTGTTGAACTCTTTCACCGGCCTCGCGGTCGCGGCGGATGGTTTCGCCATTAACAACCTCGCGATGGTCGTCGCGGGAACGCTCGTTGGCTCCTCCGGCACGCTGCTCACGCTGCTCATGTGCAAGGCGATGAACCGGCCGGTCACGAATGTTCTGTTTGGCGCCTTCGGTTCCGGCGGCGGTGGCACCGCCGCTGCCGCCGGTGTCGCGGGAACTGTCAAACCGATCCAAGCCGACGAAGCCGCGCTGCTGCTCGCCTACGCGCAGCGGGTCGTGGTGGTTCCCGGTTACGGCATGGCCGTGGCGCAGGCGCAACATCAGGTGCGCGAGCTGTCCGACGAGCTCGGCCAACGCGGCGTCGAAGTACAGTTTGCGATCCATCCCGTCGCCGGCCGCATGCCGGGCCACATGAACGTCCTGCTGGCCGAGGCGAATGTGCCCTACGACCAGCTCCAGGAAATGGAAGCCATCAATCCCTCGATGGATCGCGTGGACGTCTGCCTCGTCATCGGCGCCAACGACGTCGTCAATCCCGCCGCGCGCGAGGAAAAGAGCAGCCCGATTTACGGCATGCCCATCATCGAAGCCGACCACGCCAAGACCGTCATCGTGATGAAACGTTCGATGGCCAAGGGCTTCGCCGGCATTGAAAACCATCTGTTCTACAAGGACAACACCCGGATGCTGTTCGGCGACGCCAAGGCTTCGTTGAACGCGCTCATCGCGGCGGTGAAGGCGGGCTAAAACCGCTTCCAGCCAAAGGCGGAAACGCCCCGGGTGGCAATTCTCAGCGATGTACTTCCAAGCGGTAGAAGCGGTTGGTCATGCCGGTCGCGGTCAGGTCGGTTGGATCCGTAATCGTGACGTTGACATACTGATCGGGCGGACTGCCGACGGGCGCGGATTCGAGAGCGGTGGCGCCGGCGAGGCCGGCCACCCAGCCGGTGGCGCCGGTGTAAGTCATCAACGGCGTCCAACTCTGGAGCGAACCGGAAAATTCAACCACATAGGTGATGTCCGTCGCCGACGTGTTGCGATTAAATTGAAATTGAAATTGATTTCCTGAAACGTCGAAGGCCGTCGTGCTGTCCGGGTTGTTCGTTGCGTTCGGATCCATGGCCAGGGCGTATTTGAGCAGGTTGGGAATGCCGTCTCCGGTCGGGTCGGCCAGATCGCCGGCAATGGCCGGGTTATTGGCATTCGTGCCGAAGTATTCATAGAGCCAGACGTCGCTCGGGTCTTCGAGAATGGTGAGCGTGGCGGTGGATTGCCCGCCCAGGCCGGCCCCGCCGGCGGGTGCATTCAACGCCAGATTGATGGTGAGGTTCGGCCCGGCCAGATGACTGTCCAGGATCGGCACGTTGAAACTTTTGGAAGTTCCGTCACCGTTGGTCCAATTCAACGTGCCGGAAACGTCCGTATAATTCGTGCCGTTGACGGCCGTGCCACCGGGCACGCTGGCATACGAAACGGAAACCGCGCCTTGCGTTCCGCCCGTGCGGTTGACCGTGATGGTCGCCGTGCCGCCGGATTCGGAAACGGAGTAATTGGGCGCATTAAAGGCCAGGGTCCCCGCAAACAGGCCGAATACGGAAAACGAATACTGGCTGCCCACATAAACCTTGCCGTTGACGACGGTGGGTAATGCGAATTTGACACAACCTCCCAGCAAATCCCGGTTCCCTGGCGCCTGACTGCTGTTGTAGAGCTCCGTGGAGAGGTTGGTCGAGTAGGCGACCAGCACGCCGGGGCTGGTCAAACCGGTGGGCATCTGCAGCGCCCAAATGACGCCATTGCTCGCGCCATTGGCCGAGACGCTTGGCGTGGCCCCGGGAAAATTGAACGTGTTCGTGCTGGTGAAGACCGCGCTGCCGGAAAGGAGGCCGTTGGACAGGGAAAAGGATTTCATTTTATCGCCGTTGGCCGCGTAAAAGAGGCTGCCGTTGAAATAGGCCGGCGTGTCGAAGGAACCGTTAATTTTGCCGCTGACGGTCTGGACGACAAAATCCACCGTGCCGGTCGCGTCATAGTGATTGTTGTTGGTGGTCATTTGATCGCGGTTGATGAGATAAATGACCCCCTGCTTGCCGGCGCCGACGAGCATGTGCGGAAAATTTCCGGGTTGATTGGGCAGCAACATTAATCCTCCCGAGCCCAAATCCGTGTCGTTGAGCGCCAGGTTTGACTGATTATAGGGCGTGAAATAATCCGTGACGGTGAGGCTGCCGGCACTCGACAATTTCATGAAACTGTCGCCATATTCCGTTCCGCCGGAATTGTTCGTCGCGGTAAATGTGCCGTTGCCGACTTCGAAGAGCAGGTTGTTGCTGGAATCCACGGCCAATCCGCCGCCGCCCATCCAGATGCCGCCTTCGCCGGCGTTGGCGCCGTAGGCCGCGGTCGTGGCATTGGGCGTGGTGTTGAAAACGTAATTCGTGAGCTGGGTCAGGTTGGTCTGGTTGAAGCCGATGATCCAGCCGTGATAGGGATCGGTGTCCGCATAGCCCGCATACGCCACATACACGATGCCATTCGCCAGCGTCAACGCCGGGCGCTGGTTCTGCTGTTGCGGGTTGAAGAACGATTTGCCGCCGCTGCTGCCGACGCCGGTTCCGGGAAAGGTGGCGCTGACCAAAACCGGACTGTAGGGCTCTTCCGTTCCATTCGTGATGTTCAGCGCATGGAGCCGGTGGAAGTAATTGGTGACGCCGCCGGAGATTTCACCCGTGAATGAGTCCGCGTAGAGCGTGCCGGAGGCCAGGTCAATGACCGGCGTTCCGGTGATCCCGACTTCCGGAATGATGTCCGTGTAGGCGTTGCCATTGTAACGGGTCCCAAAATTTTTGTTGGTAAACGTGGCGGTGGTCGTCACGGCCGCCGGGCCCAGGTTGATTTGCCAGAGCAACCCGTTCGTCGGTCCCGAATTGGCATCGGCGTCGAACGCATAAACACTGTTATGCTCCGTGGCGATGAAGACGACATTGTGAATGCCCTGCCCCGGGATGGACAGATGTGAAACGTACAGGGGCTGGGCATAAACGTAGCCGTCCACCGGATTGGAGAACAATTTGCCGAACGTGTTCGTGTTGACATTCGCCGGCATCAGCAGGGTTTCATTCAAATTTTCCCCATCGCGGGCGTTGTCATTGTGGTACGTCAGCACGTTGACTTGCGCCTGGGCGGATTCGAAGAACGCTGGCAAAAACGCGCAGCTCACGAGGAAAAGGGAAATGAAACGTCTCATGGAGACTTCTTATCTCCAGTTTAGGGGAGGTTGTTTGGGATAACAAGGCGAAATTGTCATTGCGTCCTGGCGTCTTTGCGCGAGATTAACCACCGCTTTATGAGCAAAAGTTCCAGTACCACGATTCCGGACGCCCGGGGCCATTTCGGGCCTTATGGCGGGCGTTTCGTTCCCGAAACTCTCATCCATCCGTTGCAGGAACTGGAGGACGAATATCGCCGCGCCCAAAAAGACCCGGCGTTCAAACGCGAGTTTGAGTATTACCTCCAGGAGTTCTGCGGACGCCCCACGCCGCTTTACTTCGCCGAACGGCTGACCCGGGAACTCGGCGGCGCGAAGATTTATCTCAAACGCGAAGACCTGCTCCATACCGGCGCGCACAAAATCAACAATTGCATCGGCCAGATCCTGCTCGCCAAGCGCATGGGCAAGGCCCGTATCATCGCCGAAACCGGCGCCGGCCAGCACGGCGTTGCCACCGCCACGGTCGCCGCGATGTTCGGCCTGAAATGCGTGGTCTATATGGGCGCGGTGGATTGTGAGCGGCAGGAGCTGAACGTGTATCGCATGAAGATGCTTGGCGCCGAGGTCGTGTCCGTGAAGGCCGGGCAACAGACGCTCAAGGAAGCCATCAACGAAGCCATGCGCGACTGGGTGACCAATGTCCGCACCACCCATTACATCCTCGGCACCGTCTACGGCGCGCATCCGTATCCGGTCATGGTGCGGAATTTCCAGCGGGTCATCGGCGACGAGGCGCGCCGGCAAATTCTCGAACAGGAGGAACGCCTGCCCGACCTGCTCATCGCCTGTGTCGGCGGCGGCTCGAATTCGATGGGCCTGTTCTATCCTTTCCTCAGGGACAAATCCGTGAAAAAGGTGGGCGTAGAGGCGGGCGGTGAGGGCATTGAGACCGGCAAACACGCGGCGCGGTTCCAGGGCGGCTCGCTCGGCGTGTTGCAGGGCACGCGTTCCTATCTGTTGCAGGATGAATTCGGCCAGGTCCAGCTCACGCACAGTGTCAGCGCCGGACTCGATTACGCTGCCGTGGGGCCGGAACACGCCTGGTTGCGCGACCAGAAATGCGTGGAATACACCTACGCAACCGACGCTCAGGCGCTCGCGGCGTTCATGAAACTGGCGCGGCTGGAAGGCATCATTCCCGCGCTGGAAAGCGCACACGCCATTGCCGAAGTCATGAAACGCGCGCCGAAGCTGGGCAAGGACAAGCTCATCATCGTGAACCTGTCCGGCCGCGGCGACAAGGACGTGTCCCAGGTGGCGAAGAAGGTGAAGTTGGAAATGCCGAAGTGATTTTAATCCGCATGATCTTTCATGAAAGAAGAATCAGAAGAACATCCGCCGCGCGTAGTCATTTCTTACAGCCACAAGCCTGATGAACATGCCGAACGGGTTTTAGCTATCGCCCAGCGATTGGCAAGCGATGGTGTCGACGTCGAAATTGACAAATGGTCCGTCCGGGAAGGGCACGACCTCAACGCGTTTATGGAGCGGATGGTCACCGATCCCGCCGTTACAAAAGTTCTGATCTTTTCGAACAAATCGTATGCGGAGAAAGCGAACGCGCGACAGCAAGGTGTTGGCACAGAAGCGCAAATCCTTTCGGCGGAATTATACGGCAAAGTGCAACAAGAAAAATTCATTCCCGTCGTTTGTGAATTTGAAAATGGCCAAGCTTCCTTGCCCGCATTTCTCAAAGGACGGTTATACGTTGATTTTTCGAGTGCCGAAGCTGAAGCAACAAACTATGAGCGATTGCTCAGACGAATCTTTGATAAACCTGAACATGTAAAACCAGCGGTTGGGAAGCCTCCGGTTTTTATTACTGCCGATACGATGCCAGCTAATCCTCTTAGCGGAAAAATTCGAGCGTATCGAGAAGCGTTGCTTTCAGGGCGAGCGAATACCCACGTTCTCCTAGATGATTACTTGGAGCGATTCTTCGAAGAACTCGAAACACGCAGGATTCATGCAGAGGAGAAAAAACCGTTTGATGAAATTTTATTACTCTCGTTGGAGGGGCTGAAACCATTGAGAGATGATTTCATTGAAATGTGTGATTTGTGGCTTCGGTCACCCGACAAGGCAGATTTTGTTCCTCGCATCGTTCAAGTATTGGAGCGGTTGTGTGATTTGGGGCAATGGCCTCCGGACGTACAACAGTGGAACGACCGGTGCGGTGAGAATTTCCGCTTCCTCTTGCACGAACTTTTTCTCTGTGTCATCGGGCTTCTTTTGCGGCATCAACAGTTTTCAATGATTAAGGAAATATTCGAAACGCGGTTCGTGTTGTCAGATTGTGATAAACCACGAGATATTAAAGGTGGCTCGTTTAATATTTTTTATGCGCACTCGGAGATCCTTCAAACGCGGAATCAGCGCCTCAATCTCCATCGCCTTGACCTTCAAGCAGACTTGCTCAAAGAACGAGCCACCTCGAAAGCATTGCCATTTCATTGGCTTCAACAGGCGGATTTGTTGTGTTTCGTACGTTGTTTGATATTCGACGCCGACGAATGGCCTTGGTATCCTAGGACATTGTTATATGCGCGTTGGCGTTCCGGCTTTGAAATTTTTGAACGGGCAGAGAGCAAATCATTTTATAAAAGACTTGCAACTATTTGGAACGATTTATCTCCGGAAGAATTTAAGCAGAAATTTACCGATGTGTTGGCAAAATCTCGCGCTCAAAATTGGAATTTTGATTATGTGCGCGGCGATTGGGGTAAATGGCTGAATTTGGACAAGCTTGGCACAAGGGCCTAAGCAAGACGCGGATGTTGTAACATTTTTCGTCCTGCGTTCGTATTACTAGCATTGAACTTTTTTCGAGTCCAATGGGTCTAATAACCACGAAGGAAGAAAGAAGAGTTATGAAATACCGATATGCAACAGGTGTCACTGTGTTGACACTTTGTCTTGGCGCTGCCGTGGCCCAGGCGCAGTATTATTATTTACCCCCCGGCGCCGGCCCGGAGTTTCGTTTGGGCATTGGCCCGTCGTTTTTCGAGGATGGCCGGCTCACTCAATTTGGCGGCCCCGTTTCCAGCAAGGTGGATTTCGATACGGGTCTGGCTTTCGACGCGGCCTTGGGCTGGAACTTCAACAAATATGTGGCCGCGGATTTTGAAACCGGCTTCATTGGCGCGAAAATCAACAATGTGCCGGGATATACTTCGGACAACTCGCGCCTGTACAACGTGCCATTTCTCTTCAACGTCACGCTGTCCTGTCCCATTCCCCGCACCAATCTGACTCCCTATGTGGGTGCCGGCGTCGGCGGTGCCGATGTCGTCTTTGACACCGACAATTTCAATGACGGGGTAACGACCGTTACCGGCAGTGAAAATGACGTGGTGTTTGCGGGGCAGGTTTTTGCGGGATTGCGTTTCCAATTGACCGGCCGTTTGTCACTGGACCTGGGTTACAAATACTTTGCCACCGGCGATCCGACCTTCAGTTATCCGCCGTCTCCCAATTTTGATGTCGGCTTTCGAGGCGCCCGGACACATTCCGTGATGGCGGCGCTCAGGTTTGACTTCTGACTGACAGAAATGTTCCGTCTGTCCAGCTTTGCAATCTGAATGCGCCCGATTATTTTAGCCGGTGATGGATGCGGCACGACAACTACCGCGGTTTGCGCCGCAAGGCTGGTTGGGATTGTTCCTGCTGGCGTTGTGTTGGCCGTTGAACTGGGCGCTGCCGGGCATGCGGACCGCCTACCTGTTCTTCCCGTTGTGGCTGGGCTACATCCTCGTGGTGGATGCGCTGGTTTGCCGGCGCGCCGGCGCCTCGTTGTGGACACGCTCGCGGAAGGGGTTTGTGCTGCTCTTCATCCTGTCCGTGCCCGGTTGGTGGCTGTTTGAAATCATCAACCGCCGGACCGGCAACTGGGAATATCTTGGCGCCGGCACGTTTACACCGTTTACGTACTACGCGCTCTGCACGCTGTCGTTCTCCACTGTCATGCCCGCCGTGTTTGAGACCGCGGAACTGGTGCGGACATTCCGCTGGGTGAAATTGTTTCCCGCCGGCGCGCGGATTCCGGACTCGCCGTATGTGAATCTGAGGATGCTGTTCATTGGCCTGGTCATGCTGGCGTTGACCCTGCTCTGGCCGAAATGCTTTTATCCCCTCGTCTGGATTTCACTGGTATTGATCCTGGAACCGGTAAACCGCTGGCTGGGCCGCCGGCATTTTCTGGAATGGCTGCAGCACGGCGACTGGCGGCCGGTGATTTCGCTGTCGCTCGGGGCGCTGATCTGCGGATTCTTCTGGGAGATGTGGAATTACTGGTCGTGGCCGCAATGGATTTATCACACGCCGGGCGCGCAGTTCCTGCACGTCTTTGCCATGCCGCTGCTGGGTTATGGCGGTTACATTCCCTTTGCGCTGGAGCTGTTCGCGCTGAAAAATCTCCTCTGGCCGCGCGCCCCTCAATTGGAACTTTACCGGTCTTTCAGCGGCGAGGTGCATCCTCCGGTTCCGGTGGCAGGTAGGTGATGATGCGGGCGCTGCGGCGGAAGGAAAAATAGGAGTAGGTCCATTGGAACAACACGACGAGGCGGTTGCGGAACCCGATGAGGAAAATCAGATGGATGAACAGCCACGCCAGCCAGGCCGGGAAGCCGGACAGCTTGATTTTGCCGATCATCGCCACCGCGGCCGATCGCCCGATCGTCGCCATGGTCCCCTTGTCCCAATACTTGAACGCCGGGCGTGCCTCCGGTTTTGGACCCAAACGGAGTTCGTCCCGGATAGTTTGCGCCACATGCCGGCCCATCTGCATTGCTGCGGGCGAAACCCCGGGCACCGGATCGCCGTCGGCCTTCAGAACCAGTGCCAGGTCGCCGATGGCAAAGACCTCCGGATGCCCGGGCACGCTCAAATCGGGATTCACCTTCACGCGCCCGGCCTTGTCCAGTTCCACGCCGAGCCTTTTGGTCAGCGGCGAGGCGGAGACGCCCGCGGCCCAGAGAATGTTTCCCGCCCGGATGATTTCGCCGTCGGCCAGTTCCACTTCGCCGGGGGTGATGTTCTTCACCGGGGTCGAGGTGCGGACCTGCACGCCGAGGGCTTCAAGCTGGCGCTTGGCACTCGCGGACAGGTCCGGAGGCAGATGGGAGAGCAGCACGGGGCCGCTCTCAATCAGGATGATGCGGGCCTGGGTGGGATCGATTCGCCGGAAATCGCGTTTCAGGACCGTCCGGGTGAGCTCGGCAAAAGCGCCGGCCAGTTCCACACCGGTCGGCCCGCCGCCCACGATGACGATGGTCATGAGCTTGTCGTGCTCGGAGGTGTCTGTCTCGTTCTCGGCCTTTTCAAAGGCCAGCAGGATGTGGCTGCGGATGCGCAAGGCGTCGTCGAGCGTTTTCAGGCCGGGGGCGAAAGGTTCCCATTTCGGATGGCCGAAGTAACCGGTCCGGCCACCCAGGGCCAGCACGAGATAATCATAGTCCAGCGTGTTTTTTTCGAGGACCACCTTTTTCCGCGCGAGATCGAAGTTGGTGACCTGGTCGAACAGCACGGTGATATCGGGCCGGTCGGAGAGGATGGCGCGGATGGGCTGGGCGATGTCCGGCGCGGAAAGGCCGCAGGCGGCCACCTGATAGAGCAGCGGCTGAAACAAATGGTGGCTCGTCCGATCCACCAGGGTCACGTCCGCGTCGGGATGATGAAACTCCTTGCAAAAGGTCAGGCCGCCAAAGCCCGCGCCGAGCACCACCACGTGTTTTTTGCCTCCGTCCACAGGCCCAATTTGAATGAACGACCGGACAATGACAATCCGGCAGATCCCTCCACCGAAGTAATTATCGCCACCCCGCTTTTTTATCGTCGGACGGGCATTTCCGGGGTAACGTCCGGCGATTCCAACATGGCATCGAGCAGCGTAGACCAGGCCAGAGTCGTTGCCGGTATGTGCGAGAAAGGGATGTGGCGGGAAGTACAGGCTTTTGCCCAGCAATGGCGCGACGCCAATCCGACCGACCCCCGCGCATATTATTATCTAGGTGCGGGCCTGAGCGGGCTGCGCCGGTTTTCGCAGGCCGAGGCGGCGTACCGGCAGGCCTTGAGGCTGGACCCCACTGATTTCGAAGTGTGGACCAGTCTTGCGGAATTGTTATTCAAGAAAATGCGGCTGCCGGAGGAGGGGCTCCACTGTCTGGAGCAGGCCTTGCAGGCCAATCCCCGCCACACACTCGGCTGGTTGAGCCTCGCCCGGCTGGCGGGCAGAATGGGGTGCCACGACAAGGCCTTGGCCTGCGCCAACCAGGCCATCGCCCTGGACCCGCAACTGGTGGAAGCCTACCTGTCCAAAGCCGCCGCGGCGCGGGCGCTTGGAAAACACGAGGTCGTCAAGGAAGTTTGCCATGGCTTGGCGGCCCTCAAGCCCGAAAACTTCCGGCGGGCTTCCTGAATTACTGTAGCGTCGAGCCTGTGACTCGAATGAATCGGCGCACGGTGCCGACACTACAATCCTGAACCCGGCGGCTTGTTTTACAGCCGGCCATCGGCTAGTTTCAGGCCGTGATTTACGACGCGTCATTGGACGAGTTGCTCCAGAAAGTCTGGGACGGCCGGCGCATCAATCCCGTCGAGGCACTCCGGCTATATCAGCTGCCGCTGGAGGAACTCGGCGCACTCGCCGACCGTCGCCGCCAGCTCGCCAAGGCGAAGGATTTCGGCGGGCGCGGCAACGACCTTGTTACCTACATCGTTGATCGCAATGTCAATTACACCAACGTTTGCAACGTCTATTGCAAGTTCTGCGCCTTCTATCGCGTGGAAAAGGACGACGACGCCTACGTCATCACCTTCGACGAGATGGACAAAAAAATCGAGGAAACCATCGCGCTCGGCGGCACGCAGATTTTGATGCAGGGCGGCCATCATCCCAAACTCACAAAGCAGTGGTATCTCGATTTGCTGTCGCACATCAAAAACAAGTTTCCCGGCTTTAACATCCACGGGTTCAGTCCGAGCGAGTTCATCCATTTCCGCGAGGTGTTCAACGAACCGCTGGTGAAAATCATCGGTGATTTCAAAGCCGCCGGACTGGGTTCGATTCCTGGCGGCGGCGGCGAGATCCTGGTGGACCGCGTGCGCCAGCGCATTTCGCCGCTCAAGGCGATGAGCGACGACTGGCTCGAAGTCATGGACGTGGCGCATCGGCTGGGATTGAATTCAAGCGCGACGATGATGTTTGGTCACGTGGAAACCATCGAAGACCGCATCGAGCATCTGGAGCGGCTGAGGCAGCAGCAGGACAAGTCGAAAGGTTTCACCGCGTTCATCTGCTGGACGTTCCAGGCCGAACACACGAAGCTCAAGGCGCCAACGGTGGGCGCGTATGAGTATTTGCGGACACAGGCGCTGGGCCGGATTTACCTCGATAATTTTACCAATGTCCAAAGCTCGTGGGTGACGCAGGGCCAGGAGATTGGCCAGGTGGCGCTCAAATTCGGCGCGAACGACCTGGGCAGCATCATGATTGAGGAAAATGTCGTGTCCCAGGCAGGCACGACCTTTCGCATGGGCGTCGCCGACATGAAACGGTTGATTCGCGACCTCGGCTACGAACCGCGTCAACGTGACAACTGGTATCGGCTGGTGAATTGAACGTTACTGGACGTTGAGTTGAAGGACGGTGATGGAGTCAGCCGGGAGCGTGTAATCGAACACGGGCTTGATGTCCGATACTTCGGTGGTGACGGGCACCACGTTCGTTGGATTGTCAATCGAGTTGTTCGCATCCGGTGCTGCGGCCAGCGTGGTCGCCGTGCCCGTGGGTTTGAGGTCGCCGCCACCGTTGATATCCAGTGTCAGCGGTTGCGGCGCTGGCTGGGGATTTACCAATTTAATCAGGATTGCCCCGCTTCGGCTGTCCTTCGTCACCGAGTAGTGGAGCGTGGTATCGTCGAGCGAAGCCTTGAGGATTTCATCTCCGACGTTCCGGCTGAACATTTTGATCGCATGGTAGCTGGGCGAACCATAACACCGGAGTGCGTCGTAGCCGATGAGGTCG
>Ga0187859_10002297_pt1 | contig 12028 bp, 9 predicted proteins | sample June2016WEW_10_1_2_FD_133019 | JGI IMG/M metagenome (GOLD analysis project Ga0187859, IMG submission 133019) | Peatland microbial communities from SPRUCE experiment site at the Marcell Experimental Forest, Minnesota, USA - June2016WEW_10_10 | ecosystem: Environmental > Terrestrial > Soil >... | reverse complement strand
GGGAAGGCCGGGCGGCCTGCCAGCCCTCTGGGGCTAGCGGCCTTCCGTGCGGCGGTTGGGCGGCCATTCTGGGCCTTTGTCGGCCCAGGGTGGCCGCTCGCCATCTCGCCATCTCGCCATCTCGCCATCTCTCCATCTCTCCGCTGGCCAGCTCGTCTGGGAGCCAACGTGTCGCCAGCCGGTCCTGCGACGCGCAAAGATGAGGAGGTGACCAAGCTGACCGTCCAGGGGCTGCACAAGGCGTTCGGCAGCCATCCCGTCCTGACCGGCGTCGACCTTACGGTTCCGGCCGGCTCGCTGACCGCGATACTGGGCCCTTCGGGTAGCGGGAAAACCACGCTGCTGCGGGTCCTGGCCGGCTTCGAGCGGGCGGACGGCGGTACCGTGCAGATCGGGGACATGATCGTTGACGGCCCCGCTGCCCAGGTCCCGCCGGAGAAGCGGCGCATCGGCTACGTACCGCAAGAGGGCAGCCTGTTTCCGCACCTCACGGTGACAGACAACGTCGGCTTCGGGCTGCCGTCCCGGCAGCGCCGCGGGCCCAGGACCAGCGAACTGCTCGAGACGGTCGGGCTGGCTGGGCTCGGCAAGCGATATCCGCATCAGCTTTCCGGAGGGCAGCAGCAGCGCGTGGCCCTGGCCCGGGCCCTGGCCATCGAGCCGACGGTCGTCCTGCTGGACGAGCCGTTTGCGTCCCTCGACGCGCATCTGCGGGCCAGCGTTCGCGCGGACGTACAGCGGATCTTCTGCGCCGCGGGCACGACCGCCGTCCTGGTCACGCACGACCAGAGTGAGGCGCTGTCGGTCGCCGACCGGGTCGCCGTGCTGACGGACGGCACGATCGCTCAGTACGCCGCCCCGCAGGATCTGTACTCCCGGCCCGCCGACGCGGCCGTGGGCCGCTTCATCGGCGAGGCCAACCTGGTGGCCGGCCTCTCCGATGGCGACTCCGCCGACACTCCACTTGGCCGCCTGCCATTCGACCCCGCCGGCCGGCCGGCTTCGGGTGGCCCCGTCACGGTTCTGATCCGGCCCGAGCAGATCGAGCTTCGCCGTGACCAGCATGGCCGCGGAGCCGGTCCGGACCGGGCGGCATGCCTGGCCGGTGACGTCATCAGCTGTGAGTACTACGGCCATGATGTCGTGCTCCGGGTACGGCCCTCCGGCGACCCGGCCCTGCCGGAGATCATTGTCCGCGCTGTCGGCAGCCCTCCGCTGCCCCCCGGATCACCGGTGCTGCTCCGCGCCCACGGGCCCGTCCTGGGCTGGCCACGCGGCTAGGAGCCCCGAGCCGCCGTCATCCGGGTTCAGGCTGGCCACCTTGCGCGGGCCGGCCATGACCACTAGCTTAGGCGTACTACGAATTAGGTTAGGCTTGCCTTACCGCCCTAGGAGTGATCAGTCATCCTGCCCTGGAACGCCTGGGTCGGCCAGGACCGCCCGGAGCGAGCCCTCAGCAGGAAGCTTGGGGTGCTGGCGCTGGCCGCGCTGGTGGCTCTGGCCGCGACCGCCTGTGGCTCATCGTCTGCGCCGCCATCTTCCCGGTCGTCGTCGGCCGCGCTCCTGGGCACGCCGCAGCAGCAGTCCTGCGCCGCCGTGGGCGACGTGCTCTCCGATGGCCCGGATCCCGGCGCCGACCCGGTCGGCTACGCCCAGGCCCAGATCCGGCCGCTGCGGCAGCTGAAGATCGCCGACGCGCCGCTGCGGCGGGCGGTTCAGGCCGTCGCCTCGGCCTACCAGGCCTTCAGTTCCGGCAACGGCGACTCGGTGAGCACCAAGCACGTGTCCGCCGCCGAAAAGGCCGTCAACGCACTGTGCCCAGGGGTGGCGAACTGATGACTTTCCGTCCGATCGGTGCCGGCCGGCGTTCACTCCGCGGGCGCCCGCCGCGCTGGCGAGGGCCAGCCTCGGCGATCACCGCCGCCCTGCTGGGTGGCCTGCTGGCCGCTTGCGGGGCCGGGGCGTCCGCTTCCAGCCAGGGGGCGATCACCCTCTACAGCGGCCAGCACGAGCAGACCACCCAGTCGCTGATCGACGCCTTCGAGAAGCAGACCGGCATTCAGGTCAACGTCCGGTACGACGATGAGGACACCTTCAACGACGAGATCGTGTCCGAGGAGGCGCACCCGCGTGCCGACCTCTTTTACACGGAGAACTCACCGCCGCTTGAGTATCTGCAGGAGAAGGGGCTGCTGGCGCACGTTGACGCCGCGACGCTGGCGAAGACCCCGAGCCGGTTCAGCTCAGCTCAGGGGGACTGGCTGGGCATCTCGGCTCGCGTCAGCGTGCTCATCTACAACCCGAGCCTGATCGGCGGGTCGAAGCTGCCGAAAACGGTCCTGCAGCTGGCCAGCCCGGCGTACAAGGGCAAGCTGGCCTTCGCCGCGGGAGAGACCGACTTCCAGCCGATCGTCACCTCGGTGGCCCACACCTACGGCCAGGCCAGGGCGTCCTCCTGGCTGCAGGGCATCAAGGCCAACGCGGGCCCGCACGTCTACCCCGATAACGAGACCATCGCCGATGAGGTCAACCGGGGAGCCGTGGCGTTCGGCGTGGTCAACCAGTACTACTGGTACCGGTTGCGGGCCGAGCTGGGCTCGGGAAACGTCCACTCCAAGATCACTTACTTTGCGCCGCATGACCCCGGCTACGTGCTGGACGTCTCCGGGGCCGCCATTCTGAAGTCGTCGAAGCACCAGGCCGACGATCAGAAGTTCCTGGCCTTCCTGGCGTCCAAGGGCGGGCAGGAGGTCATCGCCCACTCGCTCAGCTTCGAGTACCCGCTCGACGATGGCGTGCAGACGTCCACGCCGGAGACGCCGTTCGCCCAGCTGCAGCCGAACTCCATCACGATCCCGGAGCTGGGCGACGGCTCAACCGCCATCTCGCTGCTGCGCCAGGCCGGGATGCTGTGATGCCGGCGACCGGGGCCGGCCAGCCCGCCGTCCACCCGGATCGCGAGGCTGTTAGCCCGGATCGCGACGCTGGGCCGGCCCTGCTCACCCTGCCCCCGCCCGATCACGGGCGGGACGCCGGTAGCGGTGCGCCGCGGCGCGGGCGGCGGGCGGCCCAGCCCGTCGGGCTGCTCGCCGCCAGTCTCCTGGTCGCGGCCGTGCTGATCCTGCCGCTGGTGTTCCTGCTGATCGAGGCGCAGGGAGCCGGGGTCTCGAGGATCGCCGCCCTGATTGACCGCTCGCTGACCGCGCAGCTGCTGTGGAACACGATCCGCCTGGCCGTCGTGGTGACCGCGCTGTGCGCGGTGGTCGGCACCGGCGCAGCCTGGCTGGTGGAGCGGACTGACCTGCCGGGCCGGCGGGTGTGGGCCGTGCTGGTCGTGGTGCCGCTTGCCATCCCTGACTTCGTGGTCAGCTTCGGCTGGGCCTCGCTCAGCACCGCCGTGACTGGTTTTCGCGGCGCGGTACTCGTGATGACTCTGTCGGTCTACCCGCTGGTGTACCTCCCCGTCGCAGCCAGCCTGCGTAACGCCGACCCTGCCCAGGAGGAGGTGGCCCGGAGCCTTGGGGCCAGCCGTCTGCGCATCTTCTGGCGGGTCACGATCGGCCAGGCGCGGGTGGCGATCCTGGGCGGCTGCCTGCTGGTCGTCCTGGTTCTGCTGGCCGAATACGGCGCCTTCGAGATCCTCGGCTATCAGACGTTCACCACCGAGATCTTCACCGAGTTCTCGGTATCGTTCAACGTCCCCACGGCCTGTGCCCTGTCCCTCGTCCTCGTGATCCTGGGCCTGGTGGTGCTGGCCGGCGAATCGGCGTCCCGGGGCCGGGGCCGGGTCAGCCGCTCGGGCCCGATGGCTCAGCGGGTCACCGGACGCCACCGTCTCGGCCGGTGGACCGCACCGGCGCTGGCCGCGCTCGGCGGCCTGGTCGCCCTCGCCCTGGGCGTCCCGGTGGCCGCGGCGGTCTACTGGTGGGTGACTGGCACCAGCCATCCCTTCACCGGCGTCTCCCTGCTGAACGCGACCTACCACACCGCCGTCTACAGCGCCTGCGCGGCGGCGGTGGCCACCGTTATGGCCCTGCCGGTCGGCATCCTGGCGGTCCGGTACGACGGTCGCCTGCGCCGCATTCTGGAGCGCAGTACCTACCTCGTCCTGGCCATTCCCGGCCTGGTCATCGCGCTGTCACTGGCCTATTTCAGCGAGAGCTACGCCGGCGGCCTCTGGTACCAGACGGCACCGATGCTGGTGCTGACCTACGCCATCATGTTCTTCCCGCTCGCTCTGGTCGGGGTCCGGGCGTCCCTGGCCCAGGCTCCGCCCGATGTGGAGGACATCGCCCGCTCGCTGGGCCAGCGCCGCCTGGCCGTGTTCTGGCGAGTCACCAGGCCGCTGGTCAGCCCCGGTCTGGCCGCAGCCTTCTGCCTGGTTTTCCTCTCCGCGGTCACCGAGCTCACGGCCACCCTGATCCTGGTACCAACCGGCGTGCAGACCCTGGCCACGCAGTTCTGGAGTTACCAGCAGAATCTGGCCTACGGTCAGGCCGCGCCGTTTGCGCTGCTGATGATTGCGATCGCGGCCGTACCGAGCTACGTGCTCGGCCGGTTCTTCCACCGGCTCCCCGCGCGCGCGATGCGGCCGTAAGCAGTCCCTGGGCGACAGCCGTAAGCAGTCCCTGGGCGACAGCCGTAAGCAGTCCCTGGGCGACATACGGCGCTGCCCAGCGCCCCGCCACGGCCTGGTGGGCCATAGCTGCGGGATGCTGGGCAGCTCAAAGTTCCATGATCACGGGTCCGGCATATCTGAGCCGGACCCTTCCTAACCACGGCCAGGGCGGGTAACCGTTTCCGCCCTGGCCTCCGAACCAGGCAAGCAACCGTTCCTTCCCCTTACCGGCCATGCGCGCGAACACTGTCACGGGCACGGACCGGGCCGGGCGCGAGCGGGGAGGCCTCAGCCGTCAAAGCGTGTCGATGGCCCCGCGGGCCTCAGAGTCGAGCACGCCCCAGTTGATCAGTTCCTCGGTCAGGTCAGCCGGGGACTTGTCATAGATCACGGCCAGCGAGCGGAGATCCTCCTGGCGGACCGACAGCACCCGGCCGTTGTAGTCGCCGCGCTGGCTCTGGATGGTGGCGATGTACCGGGCCAGCGGGCCGGACTTTTCCTTGGGCAGCTCGTTCATCCGCTCCAGGTCAATCACCAGCTTGGGTGTCGGCGCGAGCGGTGCCGGAGCCGAGTCACCGGGGAGCAGTTCCGACACCGGAACGCCATAGAACTCGGCCAGCTCCGCCAGCTTCTGGACGGTTACGGACCGGTCGCCGCGCTCATAGGAACCGACGACGACCGCCTTCCACCGGCCCCGGGACTTCTCTTCAACACCATGCAGGGACAGGCCCTGCTGCGTCCGGATCGCGCGGAGCCGCGCGCCCAGGGTCTTCGCGTATTCAGATGGCATGTTTTTGGCCCCCGGCCAGTCGTAGCTTACGGTAACGGTTACGGACAGTGACGGTAAGCCGCGAGCACGACAAGGTCAAGCCGAATGGCAAAAACTGGTTGAACCCAGCCGGTAACCGGCCTGCCCTCCCGGAGCGTTATCTACCCCGCGCGGACCGTGCAGGAACCCCGGCCTGGCTGGGCTTTTTTGCAGATAAGCACCCGTTTTAGCGCAATCGGCGGTGGCTTATGGTGGTCTGCGAATGGGTCTGGAGTGTGAGCCAAATCACACTACGAAGGAGGTGCGGTGAGTACGTCCTGCCGCGACGGCCGTCCACGGCGCGTCACGCCGTGGCGCGCTCCAGACCCTGATAACGTAATGACGACAGACGTCCTTTAAGGACCGTTCCGTGAGACGGTGAAGGAGGTCGCTGATGATGCGTGCGCGCAGCGCGGGGGATGGCCGATCTGGGCCCGATGCCCGCAGCCCCGGCCGCTCAGGCGACAGGCAGCCGGGCGGGCCTGCGCCCGGCCGTGACACTGACGGCCGTGATAGTAACGTCGGCCATGACGGGGGCTCGGGCGGCTTCCCGCCCCCCAGCGATCAGGCGGCCGCCGGCAGCCAGAAGCGGGTCCTGGAGCCCGCCGAAATCCGCCGGGCGCTGACCCGGATCGCGCACGAGATCCTCGAGCGGACCAATGGTGCCGACGATGTTGTCCTGCTCGGCATTCCGACCCGGGGCGTCCCGCTGGCCCGGCGGCTCGCGGACCGCGCGGCAGAGTTCGAGGACCGGACCGTGCCCTGGGGATCGCTCGACGTCACCATGTACCGGGACGACCTGCGGCTGCGCCCGGCCCGGGCGCTGGGCCGCACCGAACTTCCCCCGGCCGGCATCGACGGCAAGACGGTCGTTATCGTCGACGACGTGCTCTATTCCGGGCGCACCGTCCGGGCCGCCCTGGACGCGCTGAACGACCTGGGCAGGCCCCGGGCCGTGCAGCTGGCGGTCCTCGTCGACCGGGGTCACCGGGAGCTGCCGATCCGGGCCGACTACGTGGGCAAGAACCTGCCCACCTCCCAGCGCGAGATGGTGCGGGTCCTGCTGTCCGAGACCGACGGCGAGGACGCGGTACTGCTGGGTGAGCGGAAGGAGGCGCACGTATGAACCGGCACCTGCTCTCGGCCGCCGACCTCAGCCGGGATGACGCGCTGCTGATCCTGGACACCGCCGATGAGCTGGCCCGCATGTCGGACCGGCCGATAAAGAAGCTGCCGACGTTGCGCGGGCGTACCGTCGTCAACCTCTTCTTCGAGGACTCGACCCGGACCAGGATCTCGTTCGAGGCGGCCGCCAAGCGGCTGTCCGCCGATGTGATCAACTTCTCGGTCAAGGGATCCAGCGTGGCGAAGGGGGAGAGCCTCAAGGACACGGCGCTGACGCTGGAGGCGATGGGAGCCGACGCCGTGGTCATCCGGCACGACGCGTCGGGCGCGCCGCACCGGCTGGCCGGCTGGATCCGCGGCCACGTCGTGAACGCCGGGGACGGTATGCATGAGCACCCCACCCAGGCGCTGCTCGACGCCTTCACCATCCGGCGCCGCCTCGGCCGGGCCGGCGGCCTGGACGGCGTGCGGGTGACGATTGTCGGCGACGTCCTGCACAGCCGGGTCGCCCGGTCGAACGTCGCCCTGCTGAACATTCTCGGGGCGGAGGTCACCCTGGTCGCACCGCCCACACTGGTGCCCGTCGCGGTGGACAGCTGGCCGTGCGAGATCAGCTACGACCTGGACGCCGTGCTGCCCAAGAGTGATGTGATCATGATGTTGCGGGTGCAGCAGGAGCGGATGACCGCCGCGTACTTCCCCAGCGTCCGTGAGTACAGCCGCCGGTACGGGCTGGACACCGGGCGGATGGGGATGCTGCCCGAGCACGCGATCGTGATGCACCCGGGGCCGATGAACCGCGGTGTGGAGATCGCCGCCGAGGTGGCGGACTCGCCCCGGTCCACGATCGTCGAGCAGGTGGCCAACGGGGTCAGCGTCCGGATGGCTGTGCTGTACCTGCTCCTGGGCGGCGCGGATTTGCTGGGCGGCGTGGACCTGCGCGGGTCCGCCCGGGATGCGAAGGCGAGCACGGAAGCCAGGGAAAGCATGGTGAATCGGTGAATGGTCTGGCGGGCACCTGGCTGATCCGGGGTGCTGCTCTGCCCGGCGGCCAGCGCGCCGACCTGCGGCTTCGCGACGGGGTGATCGCCGAGGCGGGGGCCAGGCTCGCGGCGGCCGGCGCCCAGGTCCTGGACGCGGACGGTTTGATCGCGCTGCCCGGGCTGGTCGACCTGCACACCCACCTGCGCGAGCCGGGCCGGGAGGACGCGGAGACCATCGAGACCGGCACCCGGGCCGCGGCGCTGGGCGGCTTCACCGCCGTGCACGCCATGGCCAACACCGAGCCGGTGGCCGACACGGCCGGAGTAGTCGAGCAGGTCTGGCGGCTCGGCCGGGAGGCCGGGCATTGCGACGTCCAGCCGGTCGGCGCCGTGACCCTCGGGCTGGGCGGGCAACGGCTGGCCGAGCTGGGCGCGATGGCCGATTCCGCCGCCCGCGTCCGGGTGTTCTCCGACGACGGCAGGTGCGTGTCCGACCCGCTGCTGATGCGCCGGGCGCTGGAGTACGTCAAGGCGTTCGACGGGGTGATCGCGCAGCACGCCCAGGAGCCCCGGCTCACCGAGGGCGCCCAGATGAACGAGGGCGAAGTGTCCGGGCGGCTCGGGCTGACCGGCTGGCCGGCCGTGGCCGAGGAGGCGATCATCGCCCGGGACTGCCTGCTGGCGGCCCACGTCGGCTCGGCGCTGCACGTCTGCCACGTGTCGACGGCGGGCTCGGTGGAGATTATCCGCTGGGCCAAGGCCAAGGGCTGGCGGGTCACCGCCGAAGTCACCCCGCACCACCTGCTGCTCACCGATGAACTGGCCGAAGGCTACGACCCGGTCTACAAGGTCAATCCGCCGCTGCGCACCGCCGCCGACGTTGCCGGGCTCCGCCAGGGGCTGGCCGACGGCACGATCGACTGCGTGGCCACCGACCACGCCCCGCACCCCGTCGAAGCCAAGGACACCGAGTGGGCCGACGCCGCGTTCGGGATGACCGGCCTGGAGATCGCGCTGCGCGCGGTCCAGCAGGCCATGGTGCAGACGGGACTGCTGGACTGGGCCGCCGTCGCCGACCGGATGTCGGTGCGCCCCGCCACGATCGGCCGGCTGGGCGGGCACGGTGTCCTGCCCGCGACTGGGGCGCCCGCGAACCTCACGCTGTATGACCCGGCGGCCGCGCCGGAACCGGTGGATCCGGCCACGCATGCGTCCCGTAGCCGCAACACGCCGTTCCGGGGCGTCGCGCTGCCGGGCCAGGTAGTGGCCACGTTCCTGCGCGGCACCGCGACCGTGCTCGACGGAAAGCTGGCCTCATGACCGCCCAGACCGTAGCCGGTCACCGGGGCGGCAACGCCCGTCCGCCTGCCCTGCTGGTTCTCGAAGACGGAACGATCCTGCGCGGGAGCTCGTTCGGCGCCGAGGGTGAGACCTTCGGGGAGATGGTGTTCAACACCGGCATGACGGGCTACCAGGAAACGCTGACCGATCCCTCGTACGCCCAGCAGATCGTGGCCATGACCGCCCCGCACATCGGCAACACCGGCGTCAACGACGAGGACCCCGAGTCCCGGCGGATCTGGGTCGGCGGCTACGTGGTGCGCGAGCCCGCCCGGCTGACCTCCAGCTGGCGGGCGGCCCGCGACCTGGACACGGAGCTGCGCCGTCAGGGGATCACCGGTATCGCGGTCCGCGGCACCCGGGCGCTGACCCGGCGGCTGCGGGAGCGCGGCACGATGCGCGCGGCGATCAGCACCACCGAGTCCGACCCGGCCCGGCTGATGGAGCGGGTACTGGCCAGCCCGGGGATGATCGGAGCCGACCTGGCCCGGACCGTCAGCACCGGGGAGCCGTACACGGTCAGCCCCCCGCCCGGGACACCGGTCCGCTACCGGGTTGCCGCGCTGGATCTGGGCATCAAGGCCTCCACCCCGCGCTACCTGGCCCAGCTCGGCTGCGAGGTCCGGGTGCTGCCCGCCGCGGCGGATGCCGCTGCGATCCTGCAGACCAGCCCGGACGGCGTGTTCTTCAGCAACGGCCCGGGAGACCCGGCCGCGGTGGGCTACGCGGTCGCGGCGATGCGCGGGGTGCTGGAAGCCGGCCTGCCGGTGTTCGGGATCTGCCTGGGCAGCCAGATCCTCGGCCGGGCGCTGGGCCTGGACACCTACAAGCTCCGCTACGGCCACCGGGGCGTGAACCAGCCGGTCATGGACCTGGCCACCGGCCGGGTCCAGGTGACCAGCCATAATCACGGCTTCGCCGCCGCGCTCCCCGGGGCGGGCGGCGGCGGGCAGGCCGCCACGGCCGGGGAGGGCCCCGCCGGCAGCCAGGCCACGACCGGGCGGGAGAGCGGCTCCGGCGGCACGACCTGGGCCCATGTCCCGGACGCGGCCCGCCGCCCGTTCGAGACTCCCTACGGCCCCGCGCAGGTCAGTCACGTCAACCTGAACGATGGCGTGGTCGAGGGCCTGCGGATGCTGGACCGCCCGGTCTTCAGCGTCCAGTACCACCCCGAGGCCGCCCCCGGCCCGCACGACGCCGTCGGCCTGTTCGGGCGGTTCTGCGCCGCCATGGAGCGCCCGCGGTGACCCGATCGCGGATGCGGGGCGGGTTTTCCGCAGTATCTGCGGAAAACCCGCCCCGAATAGGGCTCCGCCGCGCCCGGAGCGGCCCCCGCGCCCAGCGCCCGCCCGCGCCCAGCGCCCCGGGGCGCGCCGTGCGTGAACTTTGTGACGAAACGGGAGTGCGTGATGCCGCGTCGCAGTGACCTCAAGTCGGTGCTCGTGATCGGGTCCGGCCCGATCGTGATCGGGCAGGGCTGTGAGTTCGACTACTCCGGGACGCAGGCCTGCCGCGTCCTCAAGGCCGAAGGCATCCGGGTCAGCCTGGTCAACTCCAACCCGGCGACGATCATGACGGACCCGGAGTTCGCCGACGCGACCTACGTCGAGCCGATCACCCTCGACGTGCTGGAAAAGGTCATCGCGAAGGAGCGCCCCGACGCGGTGCTGCCTACCCTGGGCGGCCAGACGGCGCTCAACGCCGCGGTGGAGCTGCACGAAGCGGGAGTCCTGGCCCGGTACGGCACCGAGCTGATCGGGGCCCGGATCGAGGCGATCAAGGCCGGGGAGGACCGCGAGCGGTTTAAGGAGATCGTGACGAGCCTGCCCCCGCTGGGCGGGGCCGCGGGCGACCCCGGCGACGTGCCCCAGGTGCCGGACAGCCGGATCTGCCATTCGCTGGAGGGGGCCTTCGCCGCCGCCGGGAAGCTCGGCTACCCGGTCGTGGTCCGCCCCTCCTACACCCTGGGCGGCTCCGGCTCGGGCATCGCCCGCAGCAAAGAAGAGCTGCGCCGCATCGCCGGGGCCGGGCTGGACGCCAGTCCCACCACCGAGGTCCTGCTCGAGGAGTCGATCCTCGGCTGGAAGGAATTCGAGCTCGAGCTCATGCGGGACCGCAACGACAACGTCGTGGTGGTCTGCTCGATCGAGAACATCGACCCGATGGGAGTGCACACCGGCGACTCGGTGACGGTCGCCCCCGCGATGACGCTCACCGACCGGGAGTACCAGCGGATGCGCGACACCGCGATCGCGATCGTCCGGGCGGTCGGGGTGGACACCGGCGGCTGCAACATCCAGTTCGCGGTCAACCCGGCCGACGGCCGGATGGTCGTCATCGAGATGAACCCCCGGGTGTCCCGCTCGTCCGCGCTGGCCTCCAAGGCGACCGGGTTCCCGATCGCCAAGATCGCGGCCAAGCTGGCTATCGGCTACTCCCTGGATGAGATCCCGAACGACATCACCGGCCAGACGCCCGCGTGCTTCGAGCCGGCGCTGGACTACGTGGTGGTCAAGACCCCCCGGTTCGCGTTCGAGAAGTTCCCCAGCGCCGACACCGAGCTCACCACGCACATGAAGTCGGTGGGCGAGGCCATGGCCATCGGCCGCTCGTTCCCCGAGGCGCTGCAGAAGGCCCTGCGCTCGATGGAGTCCCGCGGCGCCTCGTTCAGCTGGGCGGAGCCGCCCGGGGATACGGCCGAACTGCTGCGCCGCTGCGCCGTCCCGCACGACGGCCGCCTGGCCACCGTGCACGAAGCGCTCCGGTCCGGCGCCACCGTGGCCGACGTGGTCGCCGCCAGCTCGATCGACCCCTGGTTCGTCGACCAGATCGCCCACATCGAGGAGATCGCGCGCTACGTCCGCGGTGACGCGGGCTTCGGCGGTGCTGTGGCGGAACCCCGCGCGGGTAACGGTGGTGCAACGGCGGGACCCGGCGCAGGTTACGGCGAGTCGCGGAGCGAAGCTCCGACCGCCCAGCGAACCGGGCCTTCAGGCCCGGTGAGCGGTGGTGCTACGGCGAGCACCCCAGCGGGGCGCGAAGCGCAGCGGGGGGTTCCGGGGGGTCGTCCCCCCGGGCCAGCACGGCGTCCACCCCCCGGGCCAGCACGTCCTTTGGACGAGGCGACGCTCCAGCTGGCCAAGGGCGCCGGGT
>Ga0187859_10002294_pt1 | contig 12037 bp, 8 predicted proteins | sample June2016WEW_10_1_2_FD_133019 | JGI IMG/M metagenome (GOLD analysis project Ga0187859, IMG submission 133019) | Peatland microbial communities from SPRUCE experiment site at the Marcell Experimental Forest, Minnesota, USA - June2016WEW_10_10 | ecosystem: Environmental > Terrestrial > Soil >... | reverse complement strand
TTGGCATCGAGGCGCGACTGTTCCGAAACTCGCGATGCCGTGCCTCCGATGTGGAAGGTACGCATGGTGAGCTGCGTTCCAGGCTCGCCGATGGACTGCGCCGCGATCACGCCGGTTGCTTCGCCAAGTTCGACGAGACGTCCGGAAGCGAGATTGCGACCGTAGCACATGACGCAAACGCCGCGCTTTGATTCGCAGGTGAGCACCGAGCGAATCTTTACGCGCTCGATTCCGGCAGCCTGAATTGCGCCCGCCAGGTCTTCAGTGATCTCATGGTTGACGTCGACCACAACCTGACCTTCGTAGTCTTTGATTTTTTCGAGCGACACGCGGCCGACGATGCGGTCGCGCAGCGGTTCGATGATCTCACCGGCTTCGACGATACCGGAGACAAAAATTCCGTCCACGGTGCCGCAGTCATATTCGCTGATGATCACGTCCTGCGCTACGTCGACCAGACGGCGCGTCAGATAGCCCGAGTCAGCGGTCTTCAACGCGGTATCGGCCAATCCCTTGCGGGCGCCGTGCGTCGAGATGAAGTACTCGAGAACGGTTAGACCTTCACGGAAGTTCGCCGTGATCGGCGTCTCGATAATTTCACCCGTCGGCTTGGCCATCAGTCCGCGCATTCCGGAGAGCTGACGAATCTGCTGTTTGGATCCGCGAGCGCCGGAATCGGCCATGACATAAATCGGATTGAGCTGGCCTTCTTTATCCCGCCGCTGCATCTGGCCAAACATTTCATCGGCAACTTTCTCCGTGATCGCCGACCAGATTTCGATGACCTTGTTGTAGCGTTCGCCGTTGGTGATGGCGCCGTCCAAGTATTGCTGCTGGACCGCGATCACCGATTTGTCGGCGTCTTTCACCAGCGTCTTCTTGTTATCCGGGATGACCATGTCGTCGATGCCGATGGAGAGACCAGAGCGCGTGGCATAACGGAAGCCGAGCGATTTGATTTCGTCGAGCATCTTGACCGTGACTTCGAGGCCGAAACGCAGATAGCAGTAATTCACCAACTGGCCAACGCCCTTTTTCTTGAGCAGGCCGTTGATGTAGGGCATGGCCAAGTTAACGCCTGGCACGGCCTTCGGCAGATGGTCGTTCAGAATCGCGCGACCAACCGTCGTGTTCAGATACTCGCGGACGATGTGGATCGGTTCGGTGTGGTTCACGTCCTGATCGTCGTAAGCCTGCGTCAGGTCGATGACCTCGCCGGTGTAGCGCAGGCGAATCGGGGTCAGGGTTTCGACTTCGCCCATTTCGAGCGCGATCACGACTTCGTCGATGTTGGCAAAAGAGCGGCCTTCGCCTTTCGCGCCCGGTTTCGCTTTGGTCAAGTAGTAGAGGCCAAGCACCATGTCCTGCGTGGGCACGGTGATGGGCTGGCCAGATGCTGGCGACAGGATGTTGTGCGAGGACAACATCAAAACGCTCGCTTCGACCTGAGCCTCCGGCGACAGCGGAATGTGCACGGCCATCTGATCGCCATCGAAGTCGGCGTTGAACGCCGTACAAACGAGTGGATGGATCTTGATCGCCTTGCCTTCGACGAGCACCGGCTCAAACGCCTGAATACCAAGGCGATGGAGCGTGGGTGCGCGGTTCAGCATCACGGGATGGTCTTTGATGACCTCTTCGAGAATGTCCCAGACGATCGGTTCCTGTTGCTCCACCATTTCTTTGGCCTGCTTGATGGTGGTGCAGTTCCCGGTTTGTTCGAGGCGGTGATAGATGAACGGCTTGAAGAGCTCGAGCGCCATCTTCTTCGGCAACCCGCACTGATGCAGCTTGAGTTCGGGGCCGACGACGATCACGGAACGTCCAGAGTAGTCGACGCGCTTGCCGAGCAGGTTCTGGCGGAAGCGTCCCTGCTTGCCCTTCAGCGTGTCGGAGAGCGACTTCAGCGGGCGATTGTTGGCTCCGCGCAGAACCCGGCCGCGGCGACCGTTGTCGAACAAAGCGTCGACGGCTTCCTGCAACATGCGCTTTTCGTTGCGCACGATGACTTCGGGAGCGTGCAGGTCCATCAGCTTCTTCAACCGGTTGTTGCGGTTGATGACGCGGCGGTAGAGGTCGTTCAAGTCGGAGGTGGCGAAACGGCCGCCGTCCAGTGGAACGAGGGGGCGCAGCTCGGGTGGAATCACGGGCAGCACGTCGAGAATCATCCACTGCGGCTTGTTGCCGCTCTTGCGGAAGGCCTCGACTACTTTCAGGCGCTTGGCGTACTTGAGGCGCTTTTGCAGCGAGGTCTCGTTCTTCATCTTCTCGCGCAGTTCGGTCGAAAGCCCATCGACCTCGATACGCTTGAGAAGTTCCTTGATCGCTTCCGCGCCCATCATGGCCTTGAAGCCGGCGGGGCGATACTGCTGATCGAGTTCGCGATACTTTACTTCGTCCTTAATAACTTCGCGCTCTTTTACCGGCGAGTCGCCAGGATCGACGACGACGTAGGCTTCGAAGTAAAGAATCGCTTCGAGATCGCGCAGCGAAATATCGAGGAGATGCCCGATGCGGCTGGGCAGTCCCTTAAAGAACCACACGTGCGAACAAGGCGAGGCGAGCTCGATGTGGCCGAGACGCTCGCGGCGCACTTTGGAGAGTGTGACTTCAACGCCGCACTTGTCGCAGATCACTCCGCGATGCTTCATGCGCTTGTATTTGCCGCAGAGGCACTCCCAATCGGTCACCGGGCCAAAGATGCGGGCGCAGAACAATCCATCGCGCTCGGGTTTAAAAGTGCGGTAGTTAATGGTCTCCGGCTTGGTCACTTCTCCATGCGACCAGCTGCGGATTTTTTCCGGGGATGCGAGGCTGATGCGAATGGCATCGAAATCAGCCACGGGATTTGCCATATCGAACGGGCTCGAACGAAACATGTTCCTCCGCTTTCCTGCTCTCAGAGGCAACGGCCAGTTGCCAGTGGCCAGTTGCCAGTTTTCTTGTGTTTCGCAGCGGCCGAGAGCCTGAGCCCCGCGAAACGTTTTCTCTAATCTTCAAAAACCTTCTTGTTGCCAGGGCTGCGATCAAGCCAGATAGGTTTCACCGGCAACTGACCACTGGCCTCCTCTTAATCCGCTGCAATGGCCATCGGCTTTTTCTCGGTAGCCTTGATCAATTCGACATCGAGGCAAAGCGCCTGCAATTCGCGAATCAGCACGTTGAACGACTCGGGAACGCCCGGCTCCATCGCGGCCTCGCCCTTGACGATGGCCTCGTAGATCTTGGTGCGTCCGTAGACGTCGTCCGACTTTGCAGTCAGCAACTCTTGCAGGATGAACGCCGCGCCGTACGCTTCGAGAGCCCAGACTTCCATTTCTCCGAAGCGCTGGCCTCCGAACTGCGCCTTGCCACCCAACGGTTGCTGGGTGATGAGCGAGTACGGACCGATGGAACGAGCGTGAATCTTGTCGTCCACTAGGTGCGACAGCTTCAACATGTAGATGTATCCAACCGTGACCGGCTGTTCGAAAATCTCGCCAGTCATGCCGTCGCGCAAGCTGGTCTTGCCCGACGTGGGCAGGCCCGCGCTTGAAAGCAGCGCCTTGATTTCCGACTCGCGGGCGCCGTCGAACACGGCGGAACCCATGAACACACCTTTCTTCAAGGTCGGAGCCAGAGCTTCGAGTTCATCGTCACTCATGTCGCCGATGGTGTCAGCGAGCACCGTATCTTTAAACAGAGTCTTGAGATCGCGGCGGATCACTTCGGTGCGACTATTCTGCTTGAGCAATTCGCCGATCTTCTGGCCAAGTTCAAAGCCTGCCCATCCGAGGTGGGTTTCGAGAATCTGTCCCACGTTCATACGACTCGGCACGCCAAGCGGGTTGAGGACGATCTCGACGGGCGTTCCATCCTCGAGGTAAGGCATATCCTCTTCAGGTAGGATGCGCGCGATCACGCCTTTATTACCGTGGCGGCCGGCCATTTTGTCGCCGACGCTCAGCTTGCGCTTCATGGCGATGTAAACCTTGACGAGCTTGATTACGCCCGGCGGCAGTTCATCGCCCTTGGTCAGCTTCTCTTTCTTCTCGTTGACGATCTTCTTGAGCACGTCGATCTGGCGCGAGGTCATTTCCTCGATCTCGTCGATCTGCTCGTTGACCCGCGGATCTTTATCGGCGTACTTGATGCGCTTCAAATTGCGGGTTGAAATGCGCTCGATCGCGTCGCGGTCGAGGACCGTATCCTTGGTCAACAGGCGCTTGTTGGTGCGCTCGTCGTGCAGATCGGCTTGGACTTCTTTGCCGCCGAGCAACCCTTCGAGACGCTTCAGCCGTTCGTCGGTCAGAATTCGGATTTCGTCCGACAAGTTCTTCTCTAGCTTCGCGATCTGATTCCCTTCGATGGCTTTCGCGCGTTCGTCTTTTTCCTGGCCTTTACGCGAGAAGATCTTCACGTCGACTACGATGCCTTCGATTCCGGGCGGACAGTAGAGTGAAGCGTCGCGCACGTCGCCGGCTTTTTCGCCGAAGATCGCGCGCAGCAGTTTTTCTTCCGGAGTCAGCTGCGTTTCACCCTTTGGCGTAACTTTGCCGACGATAATGTCTCCCTGCTTGATGCTGGCGCCGATGCGGATCACACCCGCCTCGTCCAGATTGCGGAGAGTCGATTCGCTGACGTTTGGAATGTCGCGCGTCACCTCTTCGGGCCCAAGCTTGGTGTCGCGGGCTTCGAGTTCGAATTCCTCGATGTGAACGGAGGTGTAGTAATCCTCCTTCACCATCTTTTCCGAGACGAGGATTGCGTCTTCAAAGTTGTAACCGCGCCACGGCATAAACGCGACCAGCACGTTGCGTCCCAGAGCCAACTCGCCAAAGTCGGTGCACGGGCCGTCGGCGATTACCTGGCCTTTGACCACGCGCTGACCCTTCTTCACGATCGGCTTCTGGTTGATACAAGTGTTCTGGTTCGAGCGCTTAAACTTTGTGAGCTGATAAATGTCGCTGCCCACTTCACGCGAAAGCTGCATCGGATGATGCTCGCCTTCAACGCGCACGATAATGCGCTCGGAGTCGACCGAATCGATGATGCCGTTGCGCTTCGCCAGAATCACGGCGCCCGAGTCGCGCGCAGTGACGCCTTCCATGCCGGTTCCCACAATCGGAGCCTGCGCACGAAGCAGTGGAACGGATTGGCGTTGCATGTTCGCGCCCATCAAAGCGCGGTTCGCGTCGTCGTGCTCAAGGAAGGGAACGAGTGATGCAGCTACCGAAACAAGTTGCTTCGGGCTGACATCGACGTAGTCGACTTCATCGCGATTCACGAGGACGAAGTTACCGGCTTTACGCGCATTCACGAGTTCGCCGGCAATCTTGCCTTTGTCGTCCAGTTCAATGTTCGCCTGCGCGATGGTGTGACGATCTTCTTCCCACGCCGAAAGATAGAAGGAGAAGGGCTCAACCTCGACCAGTTTCTTCTTCCGCTCTTTGAGATCGGCGTTGGTCTTGTCCATCTCGCTCTTCTCGACGTAGTCGCCGACTTTGTGGCTGCTGTCACCGGCATTGACGACGATGACGTAATCGACCACGCGCGAGTTCTTCACTTTGCGATACGGCGACTCGATGAAGCCGTAGTCGTTGATGCGAGCAAAACAGCTCAACGACGAGATCAGTCCGATGTTCGGACCTTCCGGCGTTTCAATCGGGCAGATACGTCCGTAATGCGTCGGGTGAACATCGCGCACTTCGAATCCAGCGCGCTCACGCGAGAGGCCGCCCGGCCCAAGCGCCGATAGACGGCGCTTGTGGGTGATTTCCGACAACGGATTGGTCTGATCCATGAACTGCGACAGCTGCGACGATCCGAAGAACTCGCGGATCGCAGCCATCACGGGCTTCGCGTTGACCAGGTCGTGCGGCATAGCCGTCGACATTTCCTGGTAGACGGACATTTTCTCTTTGATCGCCCGTTCCATGCGGACGAGGCCAATGCGGAACTGGTTCTCGAGCAATTCGCCAACGGCTCGCACGCGGCGATTACCGAGGTGATCGATGTCGTCGACGGCGCCGATATTCTTGCGCAGCTTAAGCAGGTACTTGATCGTCGCGTAAAAGTCATTCGGATCAAGCGTGCGCTGCTCGAGGCTGGTCGCTTCCTGGTTCTCGAACAGTTTGATGTTGAACTTCAGGCGGCCCACGCGAGAGAAGTCATACTTGCGCGGATCGAAGAACATCCCTTGGAACAATGCTGTTGCCGTGTCGAGCGTCGGCGGATCGCCGGGGCGCAGCTTGCGATAAATTTCGATCAGCGCCTCGGAAGGGCTGGTGATCGAATCGCGGCGCAGGGTCTGGCTGATCACCGTGCCTACGTCGTCGCGCTCGGGGAAGAATACGCTTAGCTCGACCACGCCCGATTCCAGAATCTTCGAAACTTTGTCGGCCGTGATTTCCGTGTTCGCTTCGAGCAGCACTTCACCAGTGGTGGTGTCGACGATGTCGCTCGCCGCCCACGCGCCTTCGAGATCGGTCATATCGACTTCGATCTCGGTGATCTTCGCCTTCTGAATTTCCTTCAAGATCGCAGCCGTGATCTTGCGGCCAGAATGCGCGACTTCATCGCCCGACTTCGACTTGACGCTGTGCGCCAGCTTCATGCCGAGCAGGTTCGTCGGCTTTTCGCTGGCGGGATCGAGCGTCCAGAACAGTTTCTTATCGCGGACGACGAGACGGTCGGTCGTGTAGAAAGTCTTGAGAATATCTTCGCCGGAGCGCAGGCCGAGGGCGCGCAGGAAAATCGTGCCCAGGAACTTGCGTTTGCGATCGATGCGCACGTAGAGAACGTTCTTCTGGTCGTATTCGAACTCTACCCACGATCCGCGATAGGGAATAATCTTGCCGAGGAAGTAGGTGCGGTTTGCAGCCGTTTCGAAGAAGACGCCAGGCGAGCGGTGCAACTGGCTGACGATAACGCGCTCGGTGCCATTGATGATGAACGTGCCGTTCTGCGTCATCAGCGGTACATCGCCGAAGAACACTTCCTGCTCTTTGATGTCACGAATGGAACGATTGCCGGCTTCATCTTTATCCCAGATGGTGAGCCGCATCGTGACTTTGAGCGGCGCGGAGTAGGTCATGCCTCGCTCTTCGCACTCGGCCACGTCATACTTCAGTTGCAATCCAACCGGGTCGCCGCACTTGTTGCAGAAATCGGGCGTGTTCGCGTTATAGGTGCCGCACTTGTGGCAGAGAACTTCGCCGGGATGAAACGGGTCGGTGATCACCGTCGATCCGCAATTCTTACAAGTGGTGCGCAGGTGATGCAGGCCTTTCAAGTGGCCGCACTTGCACTCCCAGTTGCCGATGGCGAAATCGACAAACTCAAGTTGCGAGACGTTGCGGAAGTCGGTAATCGGAAACACCGATTGAAACACGGCCTGCAAGCCGCCGTCTTCGCGCTCGCTCGGTAGTTTGTCCATCTGCAGGAAGCGATCATAAGAACGCTTCTGAACTTCGATCAGGTTCGGAATCTGGATGGTCGCGGGAATTTTGGAAAAATCGAAACGCTTGCGGTGAATATTGTGCTTTGGCATTCTAAGGAGCTCCTGCTTTCAGGCAGCCCGGGGCTGCGGTGTCAAGCGGAATGACGGCGCTAAAAAGCGGCGCCAAAATATTGCTACGGTTGACGAAAACGAGCGGTATGCGCGGAAAAAAAACAGCGGCCCCCGCAAGGACAAGCTTGTCCGCGGGCGCCATGGGTGACGCTGACTCTTGAATAACTTGTTAAATTCCGTGCCAGTTCAAAAGGCCTGTTCCGTCCCGCCGCCCGCGGGACCGGCTGCCATACTTTATTCCAGCGACCCTTTTCCGTTACGCTTCCTGGGTCTATTTGGAGGATGCGGGTCGCCGTCGCCTCGCAGTGAAGCCAGGATAAGCGGGTTATTTATTAGATATTAACACCGCTTAAAGGATTCAGCTACTGTTCGGTCAAATAATTGCAAGTGGTGGCGCCTGGCGGGCGTCCAAGCCGGCCGCCACCATCCTGAGCAAAGCGAAGGATCCCCTCGCTCTACCTATTTGACTTCGACGACTGCGCCCGCCTCAGTGAATTTCTTCTTGATGGTCTCGGCTTCATCCTTCGAGACACCCTCTTTAATGCTCTTGGGAGCGCCGTCGACCAGGTCCTTCGCCTCTTTCAAGCCAAGGCTCGTGACCTCGCGTACTGCCTTGATTACATTGATCTTATTGGCGCCGACTTCCTTAAGAACAACGGTGAACTCGGTCTTCTCTTCTGCCGGAGCTGCTCCGCCGGCCGCCGCTCCGCCGCCGGCAACCATCACCGGGGCCGCTGCCGCCGCCGAAACGCCGAGACGCGCTTCCAGTTTCTTGACCAGGTCCGCCGCTTCGAGCAGCGACAAGTTAACGATTGACTCTTCCAACTGCTGTAGATCCGCCATGTGAATCTCTCCACTCTTATTTAAGATTTGCGATTTTGCCATCGCGGGGCCAGGTTTCCAGTGCGACCGGGTCGTCCATTCGAGCGCCAGACAACGCCCGAATTCAAACCGCGCCACTCCTTGCCTCGCGATAACTAAATCTTTTTTCGAGCAGCATTGCTGCCCAGAAAATTTTTCTAATTCCGCAGCTTACGCTTCCTTGAACTTTTTCTGCTCCACGCCCTGGCCGACGACCACCGCCAGGTTTCGTCCGACCGCATTCATCGCCGTGACCAGGCGCTGCGACGGAGCGTTCAACAGGAACAGAAGCTTCGAATACAGCTCTTCCTTCGACGGCATGGTCGCGAGCGATTCGATCTCTTTCACCGAGATCACGCGGCCTTCGACGACGCCGGCTTTGAAGCTGAATTCCGGATTATCCTTTACGTATTTCGCGAGCGCCTTTGCCAGCGCTACGGGATCACCCTCGGTGTAGGCGATTGAGGTGACGCCCTGAAGATTCGTGAGCGCCTGCTCAACCTTGGTGCCTTTCCCAGCGCGCTCGGCCAAAGTGTTTTTCACCACGCGATACTTCGCGCCGGTCGGACGCAAGGCCTTGCGCAATTCGAAATCCTGCGTCACCGTCAATTTGGAATACGTGGCCACGATCATGCTCGAGGCGTTTTTGAGTTCGCCACCGAGTTTTTCCACCTGCGAAACTTTCCTTGCTCTGGTAACCGCCATGTTCAATCCCCTTCAAAACTCGTGTGGTGACGGGGTTGTGCCCCGTCGAGCCAGGCAAGCTATGCCTTGGCTGCAACTTCGATTGGAGTCGTATCCAGCGAAATCCCGGGCCCCATGCTCGAACTCAGGTAGCAGGCCTTGATGTACTTGCCCTTCGCCACCGATGGCTTGGCCTTGATCACACTCGAGATCAGCGTGGTCGCGTTTTCAATCAGCTTGTCGGGCGTGAAGGAAATCTTGCCGACTGGCACGTGCACAAGCGCAGTCTTGTCGGTGCGAAATTCGACCTTGCCGGCTTTCACTTCCTGCACAGCCTTTGCCACGTCCATGGTGACGGTGCCAGTTTTCGGATTCGGCATCAGACCTTTCGGTCCAAGAACCTTGCCTAGGCGTCCGACTGACTTCATCATGTCGGGCGTAGCGATCAACGCGTCGAAGTCGGTCCAGTTTTCTTTGGTGATCTTTTCGACCATGTCTTCGCCGCCGACGAAATCGGCGCCCGCCGCTTCGGCTTCGCGAACTTTTTCGCCGCTAGCAATTACGAGAACCTTTTTCGACTTGCCGAGTCCGTGTGGAAGTACGACCGTGCCGCGCACCATTTGGTCAGCGTGTTTCGGATCGACGCCTAGCCGCAACGTTACTTCGACTGTCTCGTCAAACTTTGCGAATTTCACTTTCTGCAGAAGTGGAACCGCTTCCTGCAGCGTGTAAGGCCGGGGCTCAACTGCTTTCCGCGCCTTCTCGATATTCTTGCCTGACTTCTTCATATTTTCCTCGTCTCCCACCGCGCATCGTTAGTTTGACGTGCCGTGGTGTTTTCGACATCCGCTACTGGCTCGTAGCTTCTAGCCATCAGCAAAAACTATCCAACCACTTCAATACCCATTGATCGAGCGGTGCCGCGCACACTTCTGATGGCGGCGTCTACGGACGCAGCATTAAGGTCGGGCATCTTTTGTTTCGCAATATCCTCGACTTGCTTCAGCGTAACCTTGCCGACCTTATCCTTGTTAGGCGCGCCCGATCCCTTGGCGATGCCGGCCGCGCGCTTCAGCAAAACAGACGCCGGCGGCGTCTTGGTGATGAAGGTGAATGTGCGGTCGCTATAGACCGTGATCACGACGGGAACAATCAAGCCTTCGAGTTCCTTCTGCGATGTGCGAGCGTTGAACTGCTTGCAGAACTCCATGATGTTGACTTGCGCCTGGCCGAGCGCCGGACCTACCGGAGGCGCCGGCGTAGCCTTGCCCGCCGCGATCTGCAACTTTACAAAACCTGTAGCTTTCTTTGCCATGATGCCTTTCCACTACCTTTATTCAAGCACCCTGAGTCTAGGATTTTCGGCTCAGCGCCTCGCTATTCGATAATTGATTACGCCACTTTCTCCACTTGCCCAAATTCCAACTCCACCGGAGTCGAACGCCCGAAAATCGTAACCATCACCTTCAAAGTCTCGCGGTCTTCGTTTACGTCGTCAACCACGCCAGTGAAGGTCGCGAATGGTCCTTCGCCGATGCGCACTTGCTCGCCCTTTTCGAACTTAACCTTCAGTTTCGGCTTCTCGCGGCTGTCGGCGACCTTATAGACGATGTGGTTGACTTCTTCTTCCGACAGCGGAGTCGGTTGCTGGCCAGTGCCCACAAATCCCGTTACTCGCGGGGTCGACTTGACTACGTGCCAGACATGGTCGTCCATGTCCATCTCTACCAGCACGTATCCGGGATAGAACATGCGTTCCGAGGTATATTTCTTGCCGCCGCGGACTTCGGTGACCGATTCGGTCGGAATGAGTACCTTGCCAATTTTGTCCTGCAATCCAAAAGCCTGCACGCGCGATTCGAGCGACTCCTTTACTTTGCGCTCGAAGCCCGAATAGGCGTGGATGATGTACCACTTCATATTCGGATTGCGCGCGGGTTCGCCGCCCGCCGCTGCTTCTGACGGGGCCTGCGTGCCTTCGGGGGCGGCGCTCACCGCTGCGGTGCTTTCGTTTTTGTCTTTGCTATTGCTCGAATCCGTATCCGGCATTCAATCGCTTCTTTCGCTCGTGCCTAATGGCGCGAGAAGTAATGCAGCATCCGCTCCAGGCTGTTGCTGATCGCCAGATCCACCAGCCAGAAGTAAAACGCAAACAGGAATACGGTGATGATGACCACCGTTGTCGTCGCCTGGACTTCTTTGCGCGAAGGAGACGTGACTTTTTTCATCTCCGTGCGCACGTCGCTGTAAAAAGACTTGATGCGTTCCGGCCAGGAGCGCAACGTGGTGGTGATCGCGTTTTGTTCTACTGCTGTCGCCATACCTTCCCGCTTTCCTCGACTGCTCCCTCTCGGGCCTAAAATTCTGGCAGGGGCGGAGGGATTCGAACCCCCAAGTTCGGTTTTGGAGACCGACAGTTTAACCGTTGAGCTTACGCCCCTAAAAAATAGTTGTCAGTTGCCGGCTGCCAGTTCTCGGTGAAACCGAAACCACTGGCAATGGCCGCTGGCTACTTCACTTCTTTATGCGACGTGTGCTTGCGGCACCGGCTGCAGAACTTCTTCAGTTCCAGACGGTCCGGTGTCGTTTTGCGGTTCTTGGTCTTTGAATAATTCCGCTCTTTGCAATCACCGCATTGCAACGTAATAATCTCACGGGGCATTGCTCACTCCCTCAACCATTCTTGGCCTTTAGCACTTAGCTGTTGGCTTTTTGTTCTGTTTGTATGAAGACGGGGCAGAGCCCCGTCACCACACCATTGTTCTACTACTTCACAATCTCGGCAATCGTGCCCGCGCCCACGGTATGCCCACCTTCGCGAATCGCGAAGCGCAAGCCTTTTTCCATGGCTACCGGCGTGATCAGTTCGATCACCAGGCTCACATTGTCGCCCGGCATCACCATCTCCGTGCCTGCCGGCAACTCCGCAATCCCCGTCAC
>Ga0187859_10002285_pt1 | contig 12077 bp, 13 predicted proteins | sample June2016WEW_10_1_2_FD_133019 | JGI IMG/M metagenome (GOLD analysis project Ga0187859, IMG submission 133019) | Peatland microbial communities from SPRUCE experiment site at the Marcell Experimental Forest, Minnesota, USA - June2016WEW_10_10 | ecosystem: Environmental > Terrestrial > Soil >... | reverse complement strand
TCACGGTCGGGGACTGCGAACTCGACGACAATCTGGACGCCGTGCTGGCGGCCGCGCGCGAGGCGACGGTCAACGCGGCGAAGTGGTCCGGCGCCCAGGTCGTATCCTTGTTCGCCGAGGTCGAGCCGGCCGAGGTCTCGCTGTTCGTGCGGGACCGGGGCTGCGGCTTCGACCCCGCAGCGGTGCCCGGTGACCGGAAGGGCCTGGCCGAGTCGGTCCGCGCCCGGGTGACCCGCCGCGGTGGCTCAGCGACCGTCCGCAGCGTCCCCGGCGAGGGCACCGAGGTGTCCCTGCACATGCCGCGCCGCGCCAACGAGCGCCAGCCGAGCCGGGCATGACTACGCCGCCAGCCAGGCTGGGCAGCGCACAGGGAGCGGGCAGCACACAGGGAGCGGGGGACCGCCGACCGCGCGTGTTCATCGTCGATGACCACGCCCTGTTCCGGGCCGGGGTCCGCGCCGAGCTGGGCGACCAGGTCGAGGTGGTGGGCGAGGCCGACGACGTCGGGCCCGCGATCGCCCGGATCACCGCCTGCCTCCCCGACGTCGTCCTCCTCGACGTGCACCTGCCCGGCGGCGGCGGCCATTCCGTCGTCACCTCGGTGAAGGCCGCCCACCCGCAGGTGCGGTTCCTCGCCCTGTCGGCCTCCGACGCCCCGGAGGACGTGATCGCCGCCATCCGCGCAGGCGCACGCGGCTACGTAACCAAGACGATCTCCTCCGCCGAACTGGTCGACGCGGTGCGCCGGGTGGCGGGCGGAGACGCGGTCTTCTCACCGATGCTGGCCGGGTTCGTCCTGGACGCCTTCGCCGCTCAGCCTGCGGGCGGCGGCGAGGAGCGGCCGTCCTTCGACCCCGAGCTCGACCAGCTGACGGCCCGCGAGCGGGAAGTGCTCCGCCTCATCGCACGTGGCTACACCTACAAGGAGATCGCCAGCGAGCTCTACATCTCGGTCAAGACGGTGGAAAGCCACGTCTCCTCGGTGCTGCGCAAGCTGCAGCTGTCGACCCGGCACCAGCTCACCCGCTGGGCCACCGAGCGCCGCCTGACCTGAACTGTGCTGGCCCGGGGGCGACCCCCCGGAACCCCCCGAATGCGCTCCGCGCCCGCGCGGTGGTACCTCGCCGACACACCGGCCACTCACCGGGCTGTGTTGGCCCGGGGGGCGACCCCAGTGTGCCTGGCCAAATGGCCAACATGCCACTTCCCGTCCGCTGCCGAACCGGCGGCCGGGCTGTGCACCTGCCAGCCGGGGCGCTGGAGCTGGAAGATGATCCGCCGCAAGGTGTCCCGGCCCGGGACCGCCCAATCGGTCACTGGGCCGCCATGATTTCTTCCAGCCGGTTCAGCAACTCCCGCAGATACAGGGCCGCCGCGACGTGGCAGCCCTGGCCGTCGCCCTTTTCCGCGATGAAGCGCCGGGCCCCGTCCTGGGCGTGGATCGACCACTCCGGGTGATCTTGGATGAAGTGCTGTTGCCGGACGACCTGATCAAACGGCAGACCCATGACCGCTTCCCTTGCCTGACCCGTGGACCCGTGAGGGACCGTGCCCGGCTCACGGGTCAGCCAGCCGGGCACGGCCTGCGGCCACTGTATCAATGTGTATTAGGGCCTGTCCTGATAGATTCAGGCACACATCGGCCCAACCTGATCGTTTAGCCTCCTCAGGTGCCTGTTGATCATGGTTCGTCTGTGCCGCCGTACCGTCAGGTGGCCAACGAGCTGCGCGCCCGGATCGAATCGGGCGATCTTGCGCCCGGTGCGCGCGTGCCATCGATCACCACACTGATGCAGGAGTACGGCATCGCCCGCAACACGGCCCGCCACGCTCTGGCCGTACTCGCGGACGAGGGCCTCATCGAGGTGACTCCCGGCTGGGGCTCATTCGTAAAGGAGAAAGCCTAATTTCGAACAAGCCGCTAGGCTTGTTCGATAGCGCAGGCATGGATTGAAATAGACGGCGAACAGGCCGCGTAGGGACCGACGCGGATCATCGTGGCCAAGCTCAGCCAGGACGGGTACGACCCCTTGGAATCACTCGGATTAGTGGCAAGCATTGGGGCGCCTGAGCGGAGGCCGGGGCGTCGTCGGCCCGCCTCGCGAGGATCGGGCTGCAAGGACCGGAAATCCGAGGTGGAATCGGCTAGCGTCCCGGGTCGGACCCGTGCGGCGGATCGCTATCAGCGGGCGCCACGGTAAGGCGTGCGCTAGCTAGATGCTTCCCCTTGAGCAGCGACCACGCGCGCTGCAGCGACACAATCAGCGTAGTGAAGACGATGAAGGACAGGTTGATCACGTCATCGCTGTCATGCGGATTGACTAGCAGCAGCACGCCGTATACGAACTGAGCCGCGCAGGCAAGCAACGTGACTGCCATCACGATGCGGTTACTGCCAGTGTGCAGCCGATGCTGGAGGCTGACGGTCGCGACGATAGTGATCACGGCCATGATCACAGCAGGCTCGCCGATGTTGGCCTTAGGAATGAGCCCCAGCAGGGACACCACGAACGAGTTCACCAGGCCGGTGAAGGCGGTGATCGCCAGCGCTTCGCCACCCGGTATGGCACTCGGCCCGAAGATCGTGTCGTCTCGGACCGAAACAGCGACGAACAAGAGCCCGATGAGTGCCGCAGCAGCTGTGGCAACCGCGCCAAGGTAGGCGTCGTACACACTGGACACCATGCGAACACAAGCTCGCATGGTTGATCTGTGATGTCAATCGAGAGTATGCACCTCGCCCAGGTGCTCATCGGCCCCACGACCCGGATACTCATCATCACCGGCCGCGTCCTGTCCGACGCGGAGCTGCTGGCCATCGGGAGCCCGCCGCCCGCCAAGCCGTAGGCGCGGCAGGAGGCGGCCCGGGCAGTACCGGCAGACCGATGCTGTTTCCCCGGGTCAATGCTGCGGTCATGTACCTGCGCCGTGTGCACCTTCCGGGCTCATTGGCGCTTGCCGGTACCGGGGAGCCACGCTGTTTCCTCGTTTATTGGCTCCGGCGGGCACCTGGTGTGCTTTTGCTTGCATCTTCCCCGGCCATCTGTCCGGCCAGTACCCCGATGCTCTTTTCTCTTGACCTTTTCTTTTGATCTTGTTCTTTATGTTTTGCCTGGGTGGGTGCCGTCCTGTGGAGCTGCTTCCTGACCTCGGCGCCTGGTTGTGGGGGTTAGCGGTTGCCATATGCCCATTAGGTCAGGAAGCGGTTAGCGGAACGGGTAGGACGGCACCCACCCAGGCCAGCGGCGGCAGCCGCTGTCTTCTGGCCCCGTACAGTGCCCGTACGGGCGGGCGGGCCGCTGGGTGGTGAGTGTGTGGCCGGTGTGTGTCCCTTATGTATCCCGTCGGGGTCCGGGGTGTCCCCGGTGTTACCGGTGGCACGTTAGATCATTCAGATACGCGGCGAGCCTCGGTGAGGGTGAAGTAGAAGGTGGCGCCGTTGTCGATCGCGCCTTCGGCCCAGGTACGGCCGCCGTGGCGCTCGATGATCCGCTGCACGCTGGCCAGGCCGATGCCAGTCCCGGGGAATTCGGTGGCGGAGTGCAGCCGCTCGAACGGCTGGAAGAGCTTGTCCGCATAAGCGGGGTCGAAGCCGGCCCCGTTATCGCGCACGTAGCAGCAGACCATGGCGTCATCGGCTAGCGTCGCGCCGAACTCGATGACGGCCTCGCTGCGCCGGGCAGTGAACTTCCAGGCATTCTCGATCAAGTTCTGCAGGACGCTGCGGATGAGAGCGGGATCCGCGGTTGCCCAGACATCATCCTGGATGGAAAAGCGGACCCGGCGGTCAGGATCACGGCGCTGGAGTTGCAGTTCGTCCAGGATCGAGGCGGCGCTCGCGCTGAGGTTGACCGGTCCGAGACTCATGTCCGCCCGTGACACTCGCGACAGATGCAGCAAGTCATCGATGAGCGTGGCCATCCGTTGGCTCGCCGCGGCGATACGCCCGGCATACTCCCGGCCAGTTTCGTCAAGGCGATCACTGTATTCCTCAAGTAGCGCCTCGCTGAACCCGTGCAGCGCCCGCAGCGGGGCGCGCAGGTCATGGGAGATCGTGTAGCTGAATACCTCCAGGTCCTGGTTGGCTCGCGTCAGCTCGGCCGTGCGCTGCCCGACACGAGCTTCGAGTTCAGCATTGAGCTCCCGGACCTCGGCTTCGGCGCGGCGCTGCGCGGTGAGGTCGCGCATGGTGCCAACGGCCAGCCGCGGCTTGCCATCCGCATCGCTGACCAGGCTGAGGCCCACTTCGGCAAAGATGACGCCACCGCCCTTGTGCAGATAGCGTTTCTCCATCGAATAAGTGTCGATCTCCCCGGAGAGGAGGCGCTGCTTGTTGGCGAGATCGGCAGCGTGATCGCCGGGATGGGTGATAGCGAGGAGCCCCAGGGACAGCAGCTCGTCGGCGGAATAGCCAGTGGTCTGGCAGAAGCAGGAGTTGATCCGGAGGAGGTCGCCGTTGAGTGCCACCACGCCCATGCCGACCTGGGCGTTGTCGAATAGGTCGCGGAGCTGCATTTCAGACTCGCGCAGGGCCGCTTCCGCGCGTTTGACCTGCGTGACGTCGTGGGCTGCGGCCATGACCCCGAGTGCCTGCCCGGACGGGTCGCGGTAGACCGCGGCGTTGTACAGCACCGATGTGATATGCCCGTCGCGGTGGCGCAATTCCAGCGGGTAGTCCCGCGCGCTGCCATCCCGGAAGGCCTGCTCGTAACCGGCCCGGGCCTGGTCCGGTTCGGTGAAGTAGCCGCTGAATTCGGTTCCGAGCAGCTCAGCCCGCGCGTACCCGGTCAGCTGCTCAGTGGCGATATTGACGTCCGTGATCATTCCATCCGGCCCGATCGTGACCATCGGGTTCAAGCTCGCCTCGATCAGGCTCCGGTTGTAGATGGCCGCAGCTCGGACCTCGTCCTGGATCCGCTTTCGATCGGTGATGTCCTGGCAGATGCCCAGCATGCGTTTCGAACCGTCAGCGTGGTCGCCCTGAACAACCGCTGCCATCAGGACCCACCGCAGCGAGCCGTCGGGCCGCACGATCCGATGCTCGGCTTGATAGGGCGTGCCGCCCTCCAGCGCCGCCGCGTACGCGTCGTTGATCCTCGGCAGGTCGTCCGGGTGGACAAGACTCGACAGACTCTCCAGTTTCCCGTCGAACTCCGCCGGGATCAGGCCGAAGATCTCACAGGCCGCCGGCGAGAAGGTGAGCATCTCCTCTTGCGCCGGGTCGTAGGTCCACCAGCCCAGGCCAAGGATCTGCTGAGCCCGCTCCAGGAAGGCGTGCTGCTGTAGCGGCGCTTCGTGTGCTTTGGCCGCCGGCGCATCCGCAGCGCGCTGCGCGGTGAGATCAGTCAGGACCAGGCTCCGCAGGAACATGCCGTCGAGGTCGAAGCCACCGACGTTCAGCAGCACGGGAACGGTCTTGCCATCGGGTCCGCTCAGGTCTATTTCGCCGCGAGCGCCGCCGCCGACGTCGATATCGAGCATCCGGGCGAACGTTGGCCGGCAGGCGTCAGGGATCAGGTCCAGCACCGCTGAGCCGACCAGTTCCACAGCGGTCTGGCCGGTCATCGAACAAATACACGGGTTGACGCTGAGGATAACCCCTGCCGGGGAGATAGTGGTGACGCCTTCGTCCATCGCGTCGACTATGAGCCGGAAGATACGGTCAGTCAGCGCTGGCGACGGCATAAACCTGCTCCTGCACGGTATGAGCGTTCCGCAGCCCCATCGCTTTTCTCCGGGCGGTCCGGTTGCGAGGCGGCCCGGACCCGTGGGTTTCGACGCCGACGATAGGACGTTTGAGCAGTGTCGGCACGCCGATGATCTGGTCGCGCTCGACAAGCTCGTGGCATTGCTGCGCGCCGCTGCGGCGAGTGAACCACCACCGCGGAGTGGCCGACGGTCTCGGCTCGGCGTGCCGCCGCGGAGCGACTCGGCGGCCGGGTTCCACACAGTTGGCAATATCGAGCCGCGTCACGCCCATGATCGCGCCCTGAGACTCCACGAGTGAGCCCGGCTCAGGACGCTTGCTCAATCGCAGCGCGTCCTCGCCCGCCCGCTCAGCCATCTCATACTCCTGTCCGTGGTCTAATGCAGACCGTTTAAGCCAGCCAGGAGATGCGGGGCAACGGCTTACACGACTGCGTGCCCGCCGGGACAACTACCGCCGCGATCTTCCCTCGCCAAGCCCTTGGACACCTGTCACACAAGCTGCAGGGCCGCCGCCGAACTAGCGTGACACCATGTAATCATACTAATACTTAAGGTAGTCGATGTCCGAGCGACCTCGGACATCGGGGGCCAGCAATGGCGGGGCAGACGAACGTGCACGCGACGCCCACCGCGCCTGTCCCCCGGCGACAGGTTCTGGTGCCGCATCAGCGAACGGTTGCCCCTTCGGCCGGCGGCAGCGCCCATTTTCTCCTCGAGAACACGGGCTTTGTGCCTGGTGTCGGTCGCGGCGGCACGCGTTCCGTCCGGCCGGGGTCGGCGGTGGGTGGGTGGGCGGGCCATTCGCCTGGTTGCTGCTGCTTCCGTGCCGACGAGTGCGGCCGGGGACGAGTGCGCGGCGCTCGGCCCCGGCCTGCCTGCGTGTGTCCCTTCTTGCTACTTGTCCTTCCTCGCCAGCGTTGGTGGTTATGCGCTGGGCCGTCCACTCGATGACCAGTTGGCGAGTCGGCCGGGCTGGGCAGGGATTGTTCAGCATCCCTATAGGGAGCGAACCTGGAAAACTCGGCGTCACTGCTGTTCCCCCTCGCTGCGGGCTCGGGTCACAGTTCGGTGGTCCACTCGATCACCAGGCGTCGGCTTGGGTTGGCTGTTTGCCATTTGGAGTGGCACGCCCCCCGGAACCCCCCGAATGCGCTCCGCGCCCGCGCGGTGGTACCTCGCCGACACACCGGCCACTCACCGGGCTGTGTTGGCCCGGGGGGCGACCCCCCGGAACCCCCCGAATGCGCTCCGCGCCCGCGCGGTGGTACTTCGCCGACACGGGCCAATCACCCGAGCCTTCGGCCCGGGTTCGCTGGGCCGGTCACGATCGCCTCGCCGTAACGCGTCGTGGTTGCTCGCCGATAGCACCGGCCGTGCACCGCAAGGGGCCGGGCTGCGCGTGGGAATCGCAGCCGGGCCCATTTAACTGATCAGATTTTCATGAACCGGCGGGCAGGCGCTCGGCGGTGGTGATGGCCTGGCAGGCGGCGGTTCTGCAGGCCAGCGGCGGGCACCGGGCGGTCGGAGGTTCAGGCCTGGGTTTGCGCCCAGGTGGCGTGGGCGGTGGCGCGCTCGGCCTGGGCGCGCAGGGCCTCCACGGCGCGGGCCGGGTCGTCGGCGGAATAGACGGCCGAACCGGCCACGAACACGTCCGCGCCCGCGTCCGCGCACCGCTCGATGGTCTCCTCGCTCACCCCGCCGTCCACCTGCAGCCACACCGAGCCGCCGTGCGCCGCGACCATGGCGCGGGCCCGGCGCAGCTTGGGCATCACCAGGTCCAGGAAGCGCTGGCCCCCGAAACCGGGCTCGACCGTCATCAGCAGCAGCATGTCGATCTCCGGCAGCAGGTCCGCGTAGGGCTCCACCGGCGTGCCCGGGTTGACCGCGAGCCCGGCCCGGGCCCCCGCGCGCCGGATCTCCCGCAGCGTGCGGACCGGGGCCCGCACCGCTTCGGCGTGGATCGTGACGTTGCGGGCGCCGGCTTCGGCGTAGCCGGGCGCCCACTGGTCCGGGTCATCGATCATCAGGTGGCAGTCGACCGGCAGGCTGGTGTGCTTGAGCAGGGACTGCACCACCGGCAGGCCGAGGGTGAGGTTCGGCACGAAGTGGTTGTCCATGACGTCCACGTGCAGCCAGTCCGCGGCGGGCGCGACCGCCGCCACCTCGTCGGCGAGCCGGGCGAAATCGGCGGACAGGATGCTGGGCGAGATCTGAACGGCCATAGCAGTCATTGTGCCGGGTGGTCCCGGACTGTCATCCCCCGTGGGTAGCGTTTGACGGGTGGAAAAGTCTGAGCTGCACGGCACGCTGCTGGAGCGAGTCCGCAAGCTGCTGGCCATGGCCGAAGGCGACGGGGTGACCCAGGCCGAGGCCGAGGCGTTCACCGAGAAGGCCGCCGCGCTGATGGCCCGGTACGGCATCGACCGGGCGCTGCTGGCCGCCGCGCGCCCGGACACCGACCGGCCGACGGATCGCGTCATCGACGTACCCAAGCCCTGGGCAGATGTCCGCTCGCACCTGCTGGCCGGCCTCGCCAGCGCGATGCGCTGCCAGTGCGTGCTGCTCCGCACCCAGGCCGGCCACAAGGTGCATGTGTTCGGCTACGGCTCGGACCTGGAGCGCGTCGAGATGCTGTACACGTCGCTGCTGGTCCAGATGGCGCACGGGCTCGGCAAGGCGACAGTCCCGGCCAGCACCCGGAGCATGCGGGCCTGGCGGCGGAGCTGGTTGCTCGGTTACACGTCGGCCGTGATCGCGCGGGTGCGGGCGGCCGAGGAGCGGGCCGCCAGCGACGCGGGGGCGGCCCGGGACGGCGACGGGCCGTCCGCGGCACTGGTGCTGGCCGACCGGTCACTGGTCGTGCGCCGGCAACGCGAGCAGGCCTACCCGAACCTCCGCAAGCTGCGGATCACCTACTCGGGCAACGGTTACAGCTCTGGGTACGCCGAAGGTGAACGGGCCGACATCGGCGGTAAGCGGCTGCGGCCCGGTTCCCGGGCGCTGACCCGCTGACGTCGGGGTCGTGAGCGCTAAGCGGGCCCGGCGAAACGAATCCGGTTCAGCACGGGACATTGCGCCATGGTCGCACGGCATCGTGGGCAAGACGGCCAAGCAGGCGCGCAGGCCAGGCCGCGTCAGCGCTCGCGGCGGAGGAGGGCGAGGAAGATGGCGTCGGTGCCGTGCCGGTGCGGCCAGAACTGGGCGTAGCTGGCGTCCGGGTCCGAGCTGCGCAGGCCCGGGATTTCCGCGGCCGCGCCGCTGGCATCGTGCAGCGCGTCCGCCAGGATGGTGGGCGCGTCGAGGATGGCAACGTCGGTGCGGCCGGCCAGGACGTCGCGGAGCACGTCGTGGGTCTCGGCGCGGTGCGGGGAGCAGGTGACGTAGGCGATCACGCCGCCGGGACGGGCCGCGTCGATGGCCGCGTTGAGCAAGGAGCGCTGGAGGCTGCCGAGCTCCTCGACGTCTTCGGGTGACTTGCGCCAGCGGGCTTCCGGGCGACGCCGCAGCGCCCCGAGACCAGAACACGGCACGTCGGCGAGCACCCGGTCGAACGTGCCGGGCCGCCAGGCGCCGGCCCGGCCGTCGGCGGCCACCACGGCAGCGCCCGGCAGGTGGCGCAGGTGTGCCCGGGTCAGTTCGGCGCGGTGCGGCCGCACGTCGGAGGCGACCAGATGGACCTCCGCGGGGGCCAGTGGGCCCGCTGGGGTGTCGCGGGGCGCGCTGCTGCGGGCGACGGCCGCGAGCACGGCCGACTTGCCGCCCGGGCCGGCGCACAGATCGAGCCACGGGCCAGGAGAGGACCCGGGCGCCGTCACCGCCGGGCCGGCCAGCGGGGCGTGGGCCAGGGCCAGGGCGGCGAGCTGGCTGGCCTCGTCCTGGACGAAGGCGCGGCCCTCAGCCACCGCCGGTATCGCCGAGGGGTCGCCGCCATGCAGGATGACGCCGAACGGGGACCAGCGCGCGGGCTCCGCCGGTTCGGCCGGGCCCTCGCCGATGAGCTCCTTCGGGTCGGCCAGGCCGCCGATGGCGGCGAGGGTGATCCGGGGCCGGACGTTGCCGGCGGCCAGGGCAGCCCCGGTTTCCGGCAGGCCGCCAGCCGACTCCTCACCGAGCGCGGCGCGGAACGCCTCCACGATCCAGCGAGGGTAGCTGCAGGTCGCGGCCAGGTAGCCGATCGGGTCGGTGGCCCGATCGGGGGCGATGATCTCGAGCCATTCGGCCTGGGTCCGGGTGCTGACGCGGCGCAGTACCGCGTTGACGAACCCGGCGGGGCGCATGCCCGCCACATCCTTGGCCAGGTCCACGGACGTGGCGACCGCGGCGTGGCTGGCCACCCGGGTGGCCAGCAGCTGGTGGGTGCCCAGCCGCAGTACCTCGCGGACCGGCGGATCGATGTCACCGGGTGAGCGGTCGCTGCACTGGTTCAGGATCGCGTCGTAGGTCTGCAGCCCGCGCAGCGTGCCGTAGGTCAGTTCGGTGGCCAGGGCGGCGTCACGGCCCTCGATGCCCCGCTCGCGCAGCAGGGCCGGCAGCAGCAGGTTGGCGTAGGCGTCCCGCTGGTCCACGGCCCACAGCACGTCGTAGGCCACCCGCCGGGCGGGATCGGCGCGGGTGGCCCGGCGGCCGGCGTTTCTGGGCCGTCCGGGCCCACCGCGCGAGCTTCGGTCCCGCCCGGAACGCGTTCTGCGGCTGGGTGAGCTAGCCATATCAGCCGAGCTTCAGCGCGGCCTGGTGCAGGCCGCGGGCCCAGTCCGCGGCCGGCATGGCCCGCTTGCCGGGCGGCTGCACCAGCCCGAGCCGGACCGGCTCGGTGGCCGTACCGGCCAGCACGGAGTCGCGGGTGACGTGGAGTTCGCCGGGCGCAGGGCCGGCCGTCCCGGCACCTGGCTGGAGCTCCACCGGGCCTAGCTTCAGCCGGGCGCCGGCGAACTCGGTCCACGCGCCGGGCTCCGGGGTGCACGCCCGGATGAGCCGGTCGATGGCCACGGCGGGCCGGGCCCAGTCGACGCGGGCGTCGTCAGGATTGATCTTCGGGGCGAGGCTGACGCCCTCCGCCGGCTGCGGCACGGCCTGGATCTCCCCCGACTCGATCCCGTCCAGGGTGTCCACGAGCAGCTTCGCGCCGGAGAGGGCCAGCCGGGCCAGCAGGTCACCGGCCGTGTCCCGGGGACCCACCGGCTCGGTGAGGACGCCGAAGACCGGGCCGGCATCCAGCTCCTTGACGATACGGAACGTGGTCGCGCCGGTCACGTCATCACCGTGCAGCAGGGCATGCTGCACCGGAGCGGCACCGCGCCAGGCGGGCAGCACCGAGAAATGCAGGTTGACCCAGCCCTGGGGCGGGATGTCCAGCGCGGGCTGCGGGAGCAGCGCCCCGTACGCGGTGACCGGGCAGCAGTCCGGGCCGATCGCGCGCAGCCGGTCCAGGAACTCCGGGTCCCGCACCTTCACCGGGGTCAGCACCTCAAGACCGGCGTCGCGGGCCAGCCGCGCGACCGGGCTGGGCTCCAGGTGGCGGCCCCGCCCGGCGGGCGCGTCCGGCCGGGTCACGACGGCGGCAACCTCGTGCCGCGAGGCCAGGACCGCTTCCAGGGCCGGGATCGCCGCGTCGGGCGTCCCGGCGAACACGAGCCGCATCAGCGGGCCGTCCCCGCCGCGCGCGGCGGACCAATACCGGCCGGCGCGGGACGCAGCGGCGCCGGGCGGTCGGGCGGGCGCCGAGTAAAGCCAGCCGCGCAGCAGGGCGGGGACGGTCGCCGGGGACGTTGAAAGCGCATGGGCTCTGGCTCAGAACGCTTTGCCGAACGTGGCGTGCGGGGAGGCCTTGACCTCGGGCACGGCGACCCCGGACCACTCCGCTTCGCGGATCGCCCGCATGGCCAGCCTCTTCTGCTCGGGGTCGAGCCGGTCGATGAACAGGACGCCGTCCAGGTGGTCGGTCTCGTGCTGGAAGCAGCGCGCCATCCGCTCGGTGCCCTCCAGGGTCACCGGGTCGCCGTACATGTTGAACCCCTTGGCCACGGTGCCCCAGGCCCGCTTGGTCGGGAAGGACAGCCCGGGGAAGGACAGGCAGCCCTCGTCGTCGGTGTCCTGTTCCTCGGACAGGTCCAGCGCCGGGTTGATCAGGTGCCCCAGCTCGTCATCCACGAAGTAGGTGAAGACCCGCAGTCCCACGCCGATCTGCGGCGCAGCCAGGCCCGCCCCGGGCGCGTCCATCATGGTGTCGGTCAGGTCCTTGACCAGCTTGCGCAGCTCGGCGTCGAAGTCGCGGACGGGATCGGCGGCGGTTCGCAGCACCGGATCGCCGAACAGGCGGATCGGCTTCACGCTCACGGAAAAGACCCTCCCGGCCCATGACGGGCGTCGCT
>Ga0187859_10002283_pt1 | contig 12079 bp, 9 predicted proteins | sample June2016WEW_10_1_2_FD_133019 | JGI IMG/M metagenome (GOLD analysis project Ga0187859, IMG submission 133019) | Peatland microbial communities from SPRUCE experiment site at the Marcell Experimental Forest, Minnesota, USA - June2016WEW_10_10 | ecosystem: Environmental > Terrestrial > Soil >... | reverse complement strand
TCAATGCCATCGGGGCGTTTGGAGGGGTTAGTGCGCGAGGTGCGCAGAATGGTTCCGCCGCGGGGTAGAATTCCACCCACCGCTTCCAGGTCGAGCGGCATGCTCTTGTCTTCGATCAGGCCGCGCCAACCCTCCATGAACCCTATGAATTCGTCGTGATAATGAAATATGCCTTTGCGCACCACGGCGCGGATTACGGCGTTCAGTCCCGGGCAATCGCCCCCGCCGGTTAACATGCCAATTTTCATCGTATGCTCCTGTTCGAGTATGAGTTCAGAATGTAGTCCGGTGAATGCACAGCTCCTAAGGAGCTTCTACTAGTGAGCTGCTACTAGTGAGCTTCTACTAGTGAACCCCGGGAGGGCGACGAAATGGCCCAAAGCGCGGGGATGAACATCGGTCGGAAGAGATAGAGTAACACCAAATCGCTGACCGCCAAAGCACGAGAGCCTGTAGAAAATCGTTCAGGTGCAGCCCTCTGCGCGGGCTCTACATAGGCATTGCGCCAGGGCCCAAGATTCGACAAAATGCTCGACGAATAAATTTCGGCGGGAGATGCTCGACGGATATGAACAAGACCTTAACGATTCTTGCCTGGATAGTGGTGGGCCTGCTCGGCGCAGGGGCTGTGGGCGTGATCGCGGTTCGGCGCGGAGAGCCGATTAACGCCCTGTGGCTGGTGGTCGCCGCGACCTGCTGCTATGCGCTGGGATACCGTTTTTATAGCAAGTTCATTGCGACCAAGATTCTTGCGCTCGACGCTCTCCGTGCCACCCCTGCGGAGCGCCTGGAAAATGGGCGCGATTTCGTGGTCACCAATCGGTGGGTGGTGTTCGGGCATCATTTTGCTGCGATCGCGGGGCCCGGGCCTTTGGTGGGTCCGGTGCTGGCCGCACAGTTTGGCTATCTTCCTGGGATGCTGTGGGTGCTGGCTGGCGCGGTCTTCGCCGGGTGTGTGCAGGATTTCGTGATCCTGCTTTTCTCGGTGCGGCGCGATGGCAAGTCGCTCACCGAAATGGCGAAGGAAGAAATCGGGCGCGTGGGCGGTTTTGTGGCGTACACGGCAGTGATCGCAATTTTGGTTATTCTGCTGGGAGTGGCCGCGCTAATTGTCGTGAACGCCTTAAAAGATAGTCCCTGGGGAACGTTCACGATTGCGATGACCATCCCCATCGCGCTGCTGATGGGTCTCTACCTACGGCGGATTCGGCCGGGCAAGGTTCTGGAAGTCTCGGCTCTGGGATTTGTGCTGGTGCTTCTCGCGATTTGGGGAGGGCAGTGGGCTTCGCAGAATCCAGCGATGGCGAGCGTGTTCACGCTCCGCGGGCCCACACTGGCGATTCTAATCATTGTGTACGGCTTTGCGGCGTCGGCGCTGCCGGTGTGGCTGCTGCTGGCACCGCGCGACTATCTGAGCACGTTCGTTAAGCTGGGGACGATTTCGCTGCTGGGTGTCGGGATCGTGGCCTTGCATCCCACGCTGCACATGCCCGCGCTGACGCGATTTGTCGACGGCACTGGACCGGTATTTGCGGGGAAAATCTTCCCCTTCGCTTTCATCACCATCGCGTGCGGGGCCATCAGCGGCTTTCATGCGCTCATCTCAAGCGGTACCACTCCGAAACTGATCGCACGCGAGTCGGAGACTCGCATGGTGGGTTACGGCGCCATGATGGCCGAATCCGCGGTTGCGGTCATGGCGATTATCGCGGCGTGTGTGCTTCAACCCGGTATTTACTTTGCGATTAACAGCCCCGCCGGCGTGGTAGGACAGGCCGCGGTCACTGCGACGGCGACCATCTCATCGTGGGGATTTCCCGTGACCGCGGCCGACATGCAAGCCCTGGCCCACGCCGTCGGCGAGCAAACTCTGTTCAACCGGACGGGCGGTGCCCCGGCGTTTGCCGTGGGCATGGCGCACATCTTTTCGCAGAGCCTGGGCGGCGCGACGGTGATGGCGCTGTGGTACCACTTCGCGGTTATGTTCGAGGCGCTGTTCATTCTCACGATCCTCGATGCCGGAACCCGCGTGGCCCGTTTCATGATTCAGGATGCGCTGGGGCACATCTACAAACCGCTGGGGCGGACGAGCTGGTATCCATCGACTCTGGCCACGAGCGCGCTAATTGTCGGGGCCTGGGGATACTTTCTGTGGCAGGGAGTTAAAGATCCGCTGGGCGGGATTAACTCGCTTTGGCCGCTGTTTGGCATCGCCAATCAGTTGCTGGCGACCGTGGCCCTATGCGTGGCGACGACCATCATTATCAAGATGCACCGGACTCGGTACGCGGCGGTCACACTGGTGCCGCTGGCGTGGCTGGTGGCGGTCACTTTTACGGCGTCGTGGCACAAGATTCTTGATCCCAATCCGCGCGTCGGTTTCTTGGCGCAGGCGCGGGCCCTGGCGGCTGGCCCGGCAACCGGCGCAACCGCACGGCTGATCTTCAACAACCGGCTGGATGCCGCGGTCACGGCTGTTCTGGTGGTGATGGTGGCGCTGGTGCTGATCGAATCGGTGCGGCAGTGGGTGGGCGTGTTAAGCGGAAGTGAGCAGGCGCGAGTGAAAGAGTCGCCCTTCGTGATGACTCGGATGGCGGAGGAGCGCGGATGAGTGAAGCACAGATGAGCCGATTCCGTGAGGCAGTTCGTCTTTTCTTCAACACGCTGAGGGAGATTTTCGACGAGGCCGCTTACGAGCGCTTCTTGCAACGCAGCCAGATGATCTCGTCGACCGCGGCCTATGCCGCATTCCGCCAGGAATTTGAAGCGGCGAAAACGCGCAGACCGAAGTGCTGTTAGGCGCTGTTCGTTAGCATCTCTGCCCCGTTCCGCGATAAACTGCTCTGACATGCGAGTCATGGGCATTGATTGTGGCGGGGAGTACACCGGCTACGGCGTGGTTGAGATGTATGAGAACGGCAAGCTGTGCTGCCTGACTTGCGGCGCGATCAAACTGTCTCCGCGCGAAGCGCTGCCGCGGCGGTTGTCGCGTATCTTCACGCAACTCGGCGAAATTATTGTCCTGCACCGGCCGGATGAGGTTGCGATTGAGGATGTCTTCTATGCCCTCAATGTGAAGTCGGCGCTCAAGCTGGGCCAGGTTCGTGGGGTTGCGATGCTGGCCGCCGCCACAGCAGGGCTCGAGGTCGCGGAGTATTCGCCTCTGACCATTAAGTCGTCCGTGGTGGGTTATGGGCGGGCCGAGAAACAGCAGGTGCAGCACATGGTGACGCGGCTGCTTGAGCTTTCTGTGCCGCCGGAACCCATGGACGCTTCCGACGCACTGGCGATTGCCATTTGCCATTTGCATACGGCGGGAACGCTCCGCCGGCAACGGGCCGTGGCGCTTTAGAGGGGACGCAGCAAAGTGCAATCGGCAATCCAATTTTGCTGTAAGTTGGGGTTGCAGTCGAAGTAAGTGCAGAGCGAACGTGAATCCGAAGCTAATGATCGGGACCGGTGAGGGAAGAACCCAGCGCGGGGTCGCGAGGCCGTGGGCTGGCCGCGCATTGCGGACTGCTCTGGCTGGATGCCTCGCTCTGGTGTGGAGTCTGCCCATTCGTGCCGCCGGGCCTGCCACGGTCACGTTTACGCTGGACTTTCCCAAGTCCGATCCCGAGCACTATTCCATCGCGGTGCAGTCCGACGGGCACGCACTCTACGAAAGTTCGGCGAGAATTTCGGCGGAGTCCGAGGAGCGCGAAAACTACCGGACGGAGTTTGTGCTTTCGGAGGCGACCCGCGCCCAGATTTTCGACCTGACGGCGCGAGCCCATTACTTTCATGGCAAGATCGACTCCAGTAATCCCAAGCTGGCATTCACCGGCGCCAAGAAATTGACTTACAAAGATGCGCTGCGCGAGATAACGGCGGCCTACAATTTTTCCCTGCAACAGCCGGTTCAACAATTGACGACTTTGTTCGAGAGTGTGAGCGGAACGTTGGAATTCGCGCGCCGTCTGGCTTACTACCATCGCTACCAGAAGCTTGCCCTCGACGACGAGTTGAGGCGGATGGAGGATGCTGCCCGGCGCGGCGATCTGGTCGAACTGGAGATCGCAAGGCCGGTGCTGCAAGAGATTCACGACGATGCTTCTGTAATGAACGTGGTGCGGGCGCGGGCGCAGCGCATCATGGAACTGGGCAACGGCCCGGCCGGGCCGCACTAGCCAGGAACGTCGCTGGAGAAAAGCTCCGGGCTCGGTGACCAAGCTGACCATAACCCTTGCCTGAGCCGCTCCAATCCAGATTGCTAAACTTTTACAATTCCTTTTGCGAAAACCGTGTTCTAATGGTCCGAAGACAGACCACCGGGGGTTGCTATGTCCAAGCTCTCTCCTTCCACATTCAGCATGGTTTTCCTGACGGCCGCTGCCAGCGCGCTCTTAGCGCTGCCCGCTCTGGCCGATTCGCAGGCCCGCATCGTTCGCCTGAGCGACGTGCAGGGGTCGGTGCAGATCAACAAGAACACGGGTTTGGGATTTGAGTACGCCTTCCTCAACCTGCCGATCACGCAAGGGGCGCAGGTGAGGACGCGCGACCGCGGCCGCGCGGAAATCGAGTTCGAAGACGGCAGCACGCTGCGTCTGACTCCCAACACCACGGTAGAGTTCAGCACGCTGGCGCTGAATGAAGCGGGCAAGCGCATCTCGGTGATTTCTCTGGTCGAGGGCATGGCCTATGTGAACTGGCTGGGCAAGGATGAGTTCAGCCTGAATTTCCTGCACGAGAAGATATCAATCGACCAGGCAGCGCACTTCCGGATCGACACTTCGACGGAAGCAGCCAGCCTGGCTGTCTTCAAAGGCGATGTCGAGGTCGACGGCGCCGCCGGAAAATCTGCCGTCGACAAGAAAACAACGGCAACCTTTACAGCGGCAGATAACGACAAATACACCATCGCGAACAATATTGTAGAAGCCCCACTCGACTCCTGGGATAGGCAGGCCAGCGCCTACCACGATCAGTACGCGAGGAATAATTCGTCTCCGTACGGTTATGGTATGAGCGATATGAATTATTACGGCGCCTACAGCAACGTTCCCGGTTATGGGACGATGTGGCAGCCTTTCTTTACTGGGGTTGGCTGGGATCCGTTCATGGATGGCGCCTGGTCGTGGTATCCCGGCTACGGTTATATGTTCGCGTCGGCTTATCCCTGGGGATGGATGCCGTACCGTTATGGCAACTGGGTGTCGGTCCCCGGCTACGGCTGGATGTGGCAGCCCGGAGGATACAACAACTGGCTCACGGCGCCGCATGTTGCCGGGACGTTGCCGGCAAATTTCCATCCGCTGGTTGCGCCGGTCGAGGGGACGGTGAAAACGGTTGCAGTCGGGAGGGGTGGGACTGTCACGGCCATGCCGTCGACTCTTGTGGTGCATGCCGGGTCGGCGGGCTTGGGGATTCCGCGCGGCTCGCTCGACAATCTCGTCCACTTGAACCGCCAGGTTGCCAAGAGCGGATTCGCCGAGGTGCATCCGGAGCCGCAGTTCTCCACCAGTACGCCCAGGAGTCCCGGACTGCTCGACCCACTCGGAAGCACGGCAGTTGGGTCAACGGGCCGCAGCACGTCGTCGCCCAGCCACGCATCCGGTGGTTCGCACCACTAACTATGTTCACGTGAAAGCGACAGGGCGGCCCCAAAGGCCGCCCTTTTTGTTTGAGCCAAGATTAAAGATTGAAGGCGCTGGCCGACGAAGGTTGTGGAATCAAGTCTAGCCGCGCGGAGGAAAGCTCCGATAGGAATCGTCTTCGTTACTCGACCAGTCAATCTCAGCGACTGCCGCGCTGCTGCGGCCTTTGGGACCACGACGCAAAGGCGCCATCGCGTAGGCGTAGGGGTCGGAGGGTGGCGGGGAGGGTTTACGGCCGAGCAGACGGCGGATTGCGTCCTGCAAATATTTCATCAGGGAACGTCTCTGCTTATCGTCGCGCATGTGGCCTCCTACTCGAACGTACGCACTAAAGCATACTTCTTCGAACTTGTTCATTCAAACAGTGAATCGACAAACTCCTTAGGGTCAAACGGAAGCAAATCGCCGGCCTTTTCACCGACTCCGACGTAGCGGACGGGAAGCCCAAGTTCGCGGCAGATGGCTACTACAACGCCACCTTTCGCGGTGCCGTCGAGCTTGGTGAGCACGATTCCGGTCACGCCCGCGGACTCGGTGAACATGCGGGCCTGCTGCAAACCATTTTGGCCGGTTGTTGCGTCCATCACTAGCAGAGTTTCGTGGGGCGCGCCGGGAATGATGCGCTGCGCGGTGCGCCGCATCTTATCGAGTTCCGACATCAGGCTGGTCTTGGTGTGGAGCCGGCCCGCGGTATCGACAACAACGTAATCGGCCTTGCGCGCGACCGCGGCCTGCAGCGCGTCAAACAATACGGCCGAGGGATCGCCGCCGGGCTTGGTCTTGATGACTTCGGTGCCGGTGCGCGATCCCCAGATTTCGAGTTGATCGATGGCGGCTGCGCGAAACGTGTCGGCGGCGCAGAGCAGGACGTTCTTTCCCTGCGATCGGAATACCTGCGACAGCTTTCCGATGGTGGTGGTTTTGCCGGTTCCGTTGACGCCCACCACCAGAATCACTTCCGGCGAGCCCTCGACTTTGCTGACGGGCCGTGAGTTGGCTGCGTTCAGAATCGCGAGCAGTTCATCTTTCAGAAGGCGTTTCAGTTCCTGCACATCTTTGATTTGCTTGCGGTTGGCCTTGTCGCGCAGTTTGGCGAGAACTTCCTGGGTGGTGGTGTTGCCGAGATCGGCGGCGATCAGCGTGGCTTCGAGATCGTCGAGTGTGTTCGCGTCGATCTCTTTGCCAAAGGAGACGACTTCTTCGATGCGCTCGGCGAGATTCTCGCGGGTGCGCGTGACCGCCTGCTTCATGCGGTCAAAAAAGCCGGTTTTCTTTTCTTCGGTAAGACTGCCGAACAGAGTCTGAATCATACGGGAGAAAACTTGATTATACGGGGAGAGGAGGATCCAAGCCGGGTCCGTCCGATTTTGCACCCAGAAATGTTATGTGTAAAGCAAAGCCGAAGAAAGTAGGCGCTCGCTCGTGCGAAGATAGACCCTGGACCGGGGCCGCACGGAGCACATGCCAACGCTGCGCAGAGTATTCAAAGCATTTCAATATCGCGACTTTCGCCTGATGTGGATTGGGGCGTGTACTTCGAGTATTGGCACGTGGATGCAGATAGTGGCGCAGGGCTGGCTGATTTATCGGCTGAGCCATTCTGCCCGCCTGCTGGGTGTGGATCGATTCCTCTCGGGGCTTCCCATCTTTTTATTTACGATCATCGGCGGAGTGGTGGCGGACCGAACCGAGCGCCGGAAGATTCTGTTGATGTCGCAGTGGTTGCAGATGGCAAGCGCGGGGATACTGACTGTGCTGGTTGCCCTCGGCATAGTCCACGTGTGGGAGATTCTGTGCCTGTCGTTTGTATCAGGGTTCGCGCAGGCGTTTGGCGGGCCGGCGTACTCGGCGCTGATTCCGACGCTGGTCGAACCCGAGGACATGCCGAACGCGATTGCGCTGAATTCAATTCAGTTCAACCTGGCGGTGACGGTGGGTCCGGCGCTGGCGGGGATCGCGCTGGCGAAGCTGGGAGAAAAGTGGTGCTTTGGGCTGAATGCGCTTTCGTTTCTGGCGCCGATTATTTCGCTTTCGATCATCTCGTCGCGATTCGTGCCGGACAGCACGAAGCAATCGATGCTGAAAAGCCTGATGCAGGGGATCAAGTTCATCTGGCACCAAGGCTCGATGGTGGGACTGATCGTGCTGGCGTTCCTGATGACATTCCTGGGCATGTCCATGCAGACGTATTTTCCGGTGTTTGTGAAAGATATTTTTCATCGCGGGCCGGAGACCTATGGCTACTTGCTTTCGGTGATGGGGGTGGGATCGATCTGCGGATCGCTGGCGATGGCGGCATTGGGCAACATGCGCAGCAAGGGGCGGTTCGCGCTCGTGATGCTGATCTGCCTCGGCGTGGGGATTTCCGGGTTTTCGTTTTCGAAGTCGCTTCCACTGAGCTACTTGATGCTGTTGTTCGTCGGTGCGTCGATGATGGCAGTGTTCGCCACGGTGACTTCGCTGGTGCAGCTGATTACGACCAACGAAATGCGTGGACGGGTAATGAGCGTCTATAACTGCGCATTTCGCGGAGGCATGCCGATGGGAAATCTGCTTTCGGGATGGTTGGTTCCGATCTTTACGGCGCCGCTTGTGTTGGGAGTGAATGGAATGCTGCTGGTGCTGGTGGCGGCATATTTTCTATTGGTGCAGCGCCGAGTGGCGGCTCTGTGAACGATTGAAAGTGCGGCGTGGGAGAAGTCGTCGCGACTCAACGCCTGTGCTGCACGGGCTATAATTGCACCCACCGATGACCCTTTCCTCTGGCACCAGGCTCGGTCCCTACGAGGTTCAGTCTCCTCTCGGCGCAGGCGGCATGGGAGAAGTTTATCGCGCCAAGGACACGCGCCTCGACCGCACGGTTGCCATCAAGGTTCTGCCTTCGCATCTTTCTTCTGACCCGGAATTGAAACAGCGCATGGAGCGGGAAGCCAAGGCCATTTCCGCGCTGCAGCATGCCAATATCTGCACGCTTTACGACATTGGTGCGCAGGACGGCACTGACTTCCTGGTCATGGAATTTCTCGAAGGCCAGACTCTGGCCGAGCGGCTGGCGAAGGGACCGCTGCCTCTGGATCAGGTTCTGAAGATTGGAACGGAAATCGCACAGGCGCTGGACAAGGCTCATCAACAAGGCATTATCCATCGCGACCTGAAGCCGGCGAACATCATGCTGACCAAAGCGGGCGCGAAGCTGATGGATTTTGGTTTAGCGAAGCCGGACTTGCCGATTGCCGCGCGGGCGATTGGGCCGCTCACTCCTTCCACGCCGACCATGAATCTGGCTTCGCTCACTGCTGCGGTGTCACCGCTCACGCAGAAGGGTTTGATCGTGGGAACCTTTCAATACATGGCGCCGGAACTCCTGCAGGGCGCGGCAGCTGACGCTCGCAGCGATCTGTTCAGCTTTGGATGCGTGCTCTACGAAATGATAACTGGACGGAGGGCTTTCGAAGGGAAATCGCAACTCAGCGTATTCACCGCGATCCTGGAGAAAGATCCGGAGCCCATCACTGCCAGCCAGCCGCTCGCCCCGCCGATGCTCGACCGGCTGGTGCGTGCGTGCCTCGCCAAGGATCCCGCGGACCGCTTTCAGTCCGCGCACGATGTTGCCATGGACTTGCGCTGGATGGCCGACGCGATAGCCGACTTCTCGCCGGCCGAGTCCGCAAAGCCGTTTCGGCAGTTTGATAAGTCGTGGACTGCCTGGGCGGGCGCTCTGGCGCTCTTTCTCATTGTGCTCGCAGGATTCGCCGGGTATCGCTGGGCAAGATCATCGGGAGAGGCAATTTCACTTCATGCGGAAATCCCTCCGCCTGACAAGTTTTCTTTGGATACTACCGGCGACGCCGGCGGAATGCCCGTGCTTTCTCCGCAAGGCGACAAGCTGGCCTTCGTGGCTCATTCGGGCGAGACCAAGCTGCTGTGGGTGCGCTCGCTCAACCGTGACTCGCCGCAAGCACTAGACGGTACCGCGGGTGCTGCGCATCCTTTCTGGTCGCCGGATGGGCGCTACATCGGCTTCTTTGCCAGTGGCAAGTTGATGAAGATTCCCGCAGCGGGCGGCCCGATTGCGAGCTTAGCCGATGCCCCTAATTCTCGCGGAGGGAGCTGGGGCAACGATGTGATTGTGTTCGCGCCGGATTTCCAGTCGGGGCTCGAAAAAGTGAGCGCGCAGGGTGGTACAGCAACCCCGGCAACGGTGCTCGATAAGACCAGGCATTCCACCCAGCGCTGGCCCTGGTTCTTGCCCGACGGCAGGCATTTTATTTTTCTGGCAACCAGTCATACCGGCGGCGATCCCAAACAGAACGGAATCTACTTCGGGTCAGTCGACAGCACGGAGAGCCACCTGCTCGTCGCGACGGAGTCGGCGGCCGAGTACGCATCCGGCTATCTCCTCTACCAGGTCGATACCGCGCTGGTGGCCCAGCCCTTCGATCCGCAAAGAGGAGTTCTGTCGGGATCGGCAATTCCGTTAGTAAACAATCTGCGCGATGACGTGGGCGTGTGGCGCAGCATTTTCGCCGTCTCCCAGAACGGGCTCATGGTTTACCAGGCCGGCAGCGCCGACTCGGCAAGAAGCCACTTGGTGTGGTTCGACCGCACCGGTAAAGAACTGGCGGACTACGATCCTCAGGAGACTACGATCAACGACGTGCATGCGCTGCTGGGCGTGCGGGATGTGCGTCTCTCGCCGGATAACAAGCGAGTCGCCTTTGCCAGCGGAACGGGCATTTGGACGCTCGACTTGGACCGCAAGACGAAAACGCGGATTACATTCGATCAGCAGGTAGTTCAGGAGCCCGCCTGGTCCCCGGACGGCAAGGCGCTCATTTTTTCGTTACAAGTCACCACCGGCGGCGGCACCGTCAAAATCCAATCCAAATCCTCGGATGGCAGCGGTACCGAGAAGACATTACTTGCCGAGCAAAGCGCTTACCGTTACCCCGGCTTGTCGCCGGATGGAAAGTATCTTACCTACCTTTGTTGCGACGGTGACAAGATGGTTTCACTCTGGGTACGGCCCGTAAACGGAGACGCGAAACCAGTGGCGGTGGTGCAACCGCCTTCGCCGCAATCCAATATTTATTTTTATCGAGTTTCTCCGGACAGCCACTGGGTCGCCTACACTTCCGATGAATCCGGACAAGATGAGATCTACCTCACGACCTTCCCCGAAGGAAAAGGGAAATGGAGAGTATCGACCAATGGCGGATTTTACACGGCGTGGAGCGGAAATGGTAAGGAACTGTTCTATACGGCTATCACGGACGATTTTCTGGCTTGCCCGGTGACGCCGAAGGGATCGGAGGTCGAGGTCGGCACGCCCCAGCATCTGTTCCACACTCCTTTAGTCGCAGTCGGCGTATTGTTCGACGTTTCCTCCGATGGCAAGCGTTTGCTGGTGAACCACACCCAGGAAGTGGCACAGGCTCCGCTGCAGCTGGTTACGAACTGGACGGCGGGGTTGAAGAAATGAGTTTGTGGGTCTATCAGCGGGCGGAGGATTTTTGCTGGCGGCTTCTTCGCGGTTCCGCCTTGCTTCGCTTCGCCGGGACGGACGAAGGCGTCCGTCGCCACATGGCTGTTTGGGGCTTCTACACTCGGGTTCGTTCCAGAGTCGCGGTTTCGGCGGGAGCTGACTGGGTCGCGGTGGCTGCTGCTACCGCGACGGCGGCCGCCTCAGCGGGCGGGGGCGCGATAGGACGCTTGATGGTGAAGCGCTGGATTTTGATATCGCCGCGGGCGTAGACCGCTAGGAGAGCTTGGACCGCGGTGGGATCCAGGCGCTTGCCTGCAAGGTTCTGGATGATTTGCAGGGCCTGCGCGGGGGTGTGTTCTTTCTGATAAGGACGGTTCGTGGTCAGAGCATCAAAAGTGTCGGCGACCGCGATTACCCGCGCCAGCAGCGGAATTTGATCGCCCTGCAGTCCGTAGGGATATCCGCGGCCATCGAGCGCTTCGTGGTGCAACTCAATGCCGGGCAGCATTTCCGCCAGCTGCGTGACCGGACGCAAAATGTTGGCGCCTTTGGTAGTGTGCGTCTTCATGACTTCGAACTCTTCTTCGGTGAGCGCGCCGGGTTTCTTCAGAATGTGATCTTCAATGCCGATCTTTCCCACGTCGTGCAGTTGGGCGGAGATGCGCAGCGTCTCCAGGAAAGAAGAAGGCAGGTTCATTTCCTTGGCGATGAGCAGGGAATAACGGGTGACGCGGTCGGAGTGGCCGCGGGTGTAGGGATCTTTTTCGTCAACCGCTCCGGCGAGCATTTGAATGGAGCCCATGAACAACTCGCGATTTTCTTCGGCGGCGCGTTTGAGGTCTTCGACGAAATGCTCGAGTTCATCTGACATGGTATTGAAGGTGTGGGCGAGTTCGCCGATTTCGGTGCGGCTCCACAGGTTGACGCGTTGGGAAAAGTCGCCTCGGGCCAGGGCGCG
>Ga0187859_10002281_pt1 | contig 12084 bp, 11 predicted proteins | sample June2016WEW_10_1_2_FD_133019 | JGI IMG/M metagenome (GOLD analysis project Ga0187859, IMG submission 133019) | Peatland microbial communities from SPRUCE experiment site at the Marcell Experimental Forest, Minnesota, USA - June2016WEW_10_10 | ecosystem: Environmental > Terrestrial > Soil >... | reverse complement strand
GACGCGAGCATACTCGGCAGCCGCGACCGGGCCACCATGGCGCTTGCGAATGCGCCGGAGAAGGTTGGGACGCCGAAGAACAGCGTTGCCGTGAGCGTCTAACTGCGCTCCCAGTGTCGCGAGTCTGGTGGTTACGCCGGGTGGCGCGTTGGCGGCGTAGCGCGCTTAGGGCGCGGCAATTCGCAGAGGGTGAAGGGCTCTCGGTGTCGCTTCGGTGGGGGTCAAGCCCGTTGGCTCGTCCTAAGCGTGCGGAGCGCGGCCTTGCAACCTCCACCCAGCGCGGAGTCCTTCAGCGCGCCGACGGAGTCTCCGCCTTGGCCTCGAGTCAGTCACCTTGTGACGATTCACCGGCGTACGGTGACCAAACAAATGGCTATGGGCACCCGCCTCGAAATTCTGTAATCGTGAGACTTGGATGTGCCTCGCGCTCTGGGAAGGCAACCTGTGAAATCCGACGCCATCTCCATCGTCGAGGCGGCCTATGACTGCGAATCGGAGGCGCGCGGTTGGCTTGAAGGGTTGCTGGAGCGGGTGGCCCCCAAGCTCGACCGCGGCTTTGGCGTCGGGGCCTCGATGTATGCGCCCGGCATCGCGCCGGATCGGATGCCGATCGCGTCGCGCTGCCGGGACGAAAAGATCGCGTCGGCCGCCATCGGCATGTGCGTCACTTACCCTGCTCACTTTCATCGTCTCAACGCAACACATCGGGCGGTGGCGACTGCGTCGAAGACGCTGAACATGACTGCGGACGAGTTCCAATCGTGGCTTCCTTTCGTGGAGTTCCTGCACCCGTTCGGCATCCGCGACGTCACGGGAGTCCTCGCTCGTGATCCCAGCGGTCACGTCATCGCATTCAACGCACCCATGCCCGACTTACGCCCCCCGACGCCTCGAGACACGAGATTGGTGTACGTGGGAGTCATTGTCCTTTGTCTGCTTCAGCCCCCTGAACTTGCCGGAATTTAATGGAGTCGTTCAGAAGTGAACGAGATTCCATTCCGGACAGAAGAGGCGACAACTTCCCTGACGCAGGGGGGTTCATGGTCGCCCGCAAGAATGACCCCGACGTGAGGGACCCCCGCGCCCTCACCCTCCGCGAACGCCAGGTGCTCACCTACGTGGCCATGGGTCAACCACTCAAGCTGATCGCCTACTCGCTCGGGGTGTCGCCATCTTGGGTCTCGGTGCGGCGCCGAGCGGCGATGAGAAAGCTGGGGCTGCGGTCGACGGCGGATGTGGTCCGGCTCTTCGCTCCGCCGACGGGCGAGTAAGCCGTGCAACGGGTGTCGCTCGACGAGGACATGCGACGGGCGTTGCCGTACGCGTTCACGATCATGCAAAAAGGTGCCATCCCGTAGCCGACCCTCGCATCGATAAGAAGCGCCCGCGATCGAGCTGGTCCCTATCGGCGACAAGACCGTCGCCGCAAAAGCTGGTGCCGGTCGGGCTCGCGACGACGAGCTCTAGGCCTCATCGTCGTCCACCGCGAGCGGCCGTGCGACGACCTCCCGCCAGGCAGCGAGTACGGCTTCACCCGCATCCAGGGCGTGCAGCCTTTCCGCGACGACCCCTTCGTCGGTACGCAAATCGGGAAAGGCTCGCAACAGACGGTGCAGGTCGAGGCGGTCGGATAGACCCTTCTCCTGGCCGCCGCGGGCGGTCATGCTGATCGCCTTCATGGCAGCCAGCTCGGCGGGCTCGATCACCTGCACCCCCTCAACAGTGCGGTAAGGCGGCAAAATTGGCACTGCACGCACATCGACCAGGTGTCGGTTCTTCGGCGTCCGCAGCTGGTAGACTCGAAAATGGCCGGCGACTGGTTCCCTTACGCGTGTCGCGATGTGAAACTTCTCGGCCAAGCCACCACGAATTCTCTCGGCGAGGCCCGACGCATCGGTGGAAAGGATATCGATGTCCGCGGTCATCCGTTCGGGCTCGCAGTACACGTTCACCGCGTGGGCACCGAAGACGACAGCGTCCGGCCTCATCGCGAGTTGGGCGAGAACCTCGCGAAAGATCATCGCGAGAGGCACCGTCTCCTGAGTCATGAACTCGCGCAACGTGAGGGGACCATCCGTGAGCAACACCCTTGCAAGAGTAGCATCGAGGTCGGACGGACGCGCCCACTCAAAAGCGGGGCCGACCCCTCGCTCGGATCACCCCGAGCGGAAACATCGCCGTCGCCCGCCCGCAAGACGCCATCGCCCGGCGTTTTGGCCTTTCCTCGCAGCGTGCCGACGACAGCCACCGCCCCTTCGCTCGCTTCTTCCTTGCTTTCCCCGGCTCGGTATCGCGACGACGGTCACCGACGCCGGCACCGTGGCATCTATTCGCTCCGCGGCGGCGCACGATGCCCGGTAGCCCTGGAAAGCTCCGAGTGGCACTTTCGGACCACGTCGCGGCACGCTTCAAGAGCACGCTGCGCGTCGTCGAGTAACTCTTTCGGCGCAATGGGGCGGCAGAGATTCATCAACACCTGCGATTGAAAGAACTGGGCGCGCTGGATCGTCGTTCCGTCCGCCTCCACGATCGGTTTCAATGAGGCCGAGACATTCGCCACTTCGGCGTCCCGGCCGAGGCGAAAGCACACGCGGAGCCGATCGATCATGGCCTGGATCAACTGCGGACGGCGTCGTCTCGGCGGCGCCCCGATTTCGCAGCCATAGACCCCGAGGGCGCGATTGTAGAGATCGAGCGCGCCGTCGAGGTTCTTCTCCGCTTCGAGCGTCCTGAGAATGACGCGCTCAACGCGACGCAATGGGCAATGCCTTGCTCGCGCGTGAAGGGAGGCGCGGTGCTACTCCGGCCCAATCGTCCGGAGAGCCAGATGGATTGTTTAGAGAAGACCTGGGTCGCGGAGTTCGTTCGAGGCGATTTGCCGATCTCCGACGTCTCCCGATTCGAAGACCACCTGGGACCACTGGGGCGTTGTTTGGACGTCGTCGCCGCGACGGCGGGGTCGTTCACCGCCGAGCGCGCCCCCAACGTCCAGAGGGATTCGATCTGGGTTCATTTGGCCGCGCCTATTGCGCGTGCGTCCGATCGGATGGCGACGCGGATATGTTGCAAGGTCGACCCATGAAATCGTGACTGAAGACCCCGCTCGCGAATGGAGGATGGGGTCCTCTTTTACCGCTTGGAAGCGAGCGGGCAAGACGGAATCCAAGTGTGGACATCCGCACTTTCGCACTGCGAAAAGCCTATCATTGGGATCGGGGTGGGCTGCAAAGGAACATCCCGATGTGCGCTACAGCCGGGACGAGACGTCGTCATTCGCGATAAGACGCATCGACGAGCGCGAGGACGACATCGAGCGGCCTCGCCCCGCTCCGGCTCTCGGGGATCGGCCGCCGCTCGAGTCGGGACATTTCGGCGAGGGCATCCTCGTGCAAAGGCTCGTCGAGCGCGCTTAATTCACGTGCGCGATGGAATCACCGAGCTGGTCGGGCGAGGGCTCGAGCGCACGGTTCATCGACCAGTTGACCTCGCTTGTTCTCTTTGATAGCGGATGATCCACGGGTAGGCGATCCCGTTACTCCGGCCCAATCGTCCGGAGAGCAGATGGATTGTCCAGAGAAGACCTGGGTCGCGGAGTTCGTTCGAGGCGATTTGCCCATCGCCGACGTCTCCCGATTCGAAGACCACCTGGACCACTGCGGGCGTTGTTTGGACGTCGTCGCCGCGACGGCGGGGTCGTTCACTGCCGAGCGCGCCCCCGACGTCCAGAGGGATTCGATCTGGGTTCACTTGGTCGCGGCGATTGCGCGTGCGTCCGATCGGATGGCAACCGCGGATCTGCTGCAAGGTCCCGTCCGTGACCGTTTCGGGCCTTATCGCGTCGTCGCCGAGATCGGCCGCGGCGCCATGGGTGTGGTCTACTCGGCGGTCGACGAACGCACCTCGCGATCGGCCGCCGTCAAGACCGTGACCCATCGGATTCCGGCGGCCCTTGCGGCGATGCGCCATGAGATCGCGTTTCTTCAACGCGCGCGGCACTCGGGCATCGTCCGAATTTACGAGGAAGGCATCGTCGACGGTGACCCGTGGTACGCGATGGAGTTGCTCGAGGGGCGGACGCTCGCGACCTTCAACCGCTCCTGCTGGGGAGACCCGGCCTCGAGACGATCGAGCCCGCCGGGTCCCGTCTTGCAGGCGCTTGCCCCCGCGGCGGCCGGGAAGCTCGACGAAGTCCTGTTGCTGTTCGGTCGAATGTGCGCACCCCTATCCTTCGTCCATCGCGCAGGAATCGTTCACTGCGATCTCAAGCCTTCGAACGTTTTCGTGCGCAACGACGACCAACCCGTCCTCGTCGATTTCGGCCTCATGTCGCGCGCAGGCGGAGCGATCGGTCGCGAGACCCTCGAGGTGGGCGGGCTGCGCGGGACCTTGCCGTACCTGGCGCCGGAGTTGATTCGCGGCCAAATTCCCGACGCGCGGGCCGATATTTATGCGTTCGGCTGCATGCTCTACGAGAGCCTCACGGGTCGGCCTCCGTTCACGGCAACGACATCGCACGACCTCTTGCACGCGCACCTTTACAACGTTCCGACGCCCGCATCGCACCGGGTCGCCGGCTTGCCCGACGCGGTCGACGAGTTGCTCGGTGGCCTGTTGGCCAAGAAGCCAGACGAGCGACTCGGCAGTGCCGAGATCGTGGCGCACCTTCTCGGTTCGATGGGCTCCGCGACGGTTGCGCGTCCCCCTCCCCCATCGCGGACTCAGTATTTGTTTCGACCCCGGCTCGTAGGGCGGGACGACATCGTCGGGGAAGTCGAGGATCTTGCACGGGGAGCTTTGCGCGGGCAAGGTCACTTCGTTCTCATCGGCGGCGAGAGCGGGATCGGAAAGACCTTCCTCGCCTCCGAATTGGCGCGTTTGCTCGCGCGACACCGGTTCGACGTGGTGACGGGAGAATGCGTGGCGCTTGCGCCCACCTCGGAGTCGGGCCCGCAGGTCGCGGGTATCGCGCTCGAACCGTTCCGCGGCCTCCTGCAGCGCGCGTCGGATGTCTGCCGTACCTGGGACGTGGCGATGGACTTCTTCGGGTCGCCTCCGGCGCTCCACGTCTTGTCCCAATACGAACCGGCCCTGGGTCACTTGTTCGAGGGGCACATGGACCCTTGGGGTGCTCTGCCGCCGCCCGCAGAACGGGAGCGCGCGGTGGAGTCGATGCGCGAGCTCATCGTGCGCTTCGGTCGCAGAGGCCCTCTTCTGTTGGTCATCGACGATCTGCAGTGGGCCGATGACCTGTCGCTTGCCGTTCTCGATTCCATTGCCGGTGAGGACTTCGCGAGCACCGGTGTCCTCGTCATCGGCCTTTACCGAGTCGAAGAGGCGTCGGGCGCGATCTCGAAGCTCGTCGACCATGCGCACGTGCACTCGCACGTGCTCGAGCGCCTCGACGAGGCGGCGCTGACGGTCATGGTCGGCGATATGCTGGCACGCCCCGCGCCCCCCGAGGTGATGCGCGCCCTGGCGGATCGGGCGCAGGGCAATCCGTTTTTCGTCGCGGAGTACTTGCGGGCGGCCGCCTTCGAGGGACTCTTGGCGCACACGGCCGAGGGATGGACACTGTCCGATCGTCTGACCGCCGTCGGATCGGTCGCCGACATCCTGGATCTCCCGCGGTCGCTCCGCGAATTGCTCGTCCGACGGCTGGAGCTGCTGAGCGCAGGGGCGCGCATGGCCGCCGAAGTGGCCTCGGTCCTCGGCCGCGAGTTCAGGTCATCGATGCTCGCCGAGGTCAGCGGCGAGCCCGAATCCCACGTGTCGCCATGGCTGAGTGAGATGCTCGATCGACAGCTCGTCGAGCGCGCCCGCGGACAAGACTTCCGCTTCGTGCACGACAAGATTCGAGAGCTTGCTTACGAGCGGTTGGATCGACGACGCCGAAGCGCCCTGCACCTCGCGGCGGGGGAGGCCCTGCAGAGAGAGCACGCCGGGGGACCGAACGCCGCCAGTCACCATGCCGAGATGGCCTATCATTTTCGCAACGGCGAGGCCTGGCATCGTGCGATTGACTACTTCGAGCGAGCTGCGGAGAACGCGCTGCGTACGTCGGCGAACGCCGATGCGGTGCGGTTCTTCCGTGAGGCGGGTTCCGCGAGCGCTCTCGGCCACGTGCCGGTGCCGGCCGAGCGGCGCGCCTATTGGGCAAGGCGCATCGGAGACGCCCTCCAGGGGTTGGGCGATCTCTCCGCCAGCAAGCACAATCTGCTGGAAGCGGTCCGTCTGCTTGATCGGCCGATGCCTGAAAGCCCGGCGCGCCTGGCCCTCGGCGTGGCCGTGAAACTCGCGGGGCAACTGATCCACCGTACGGCCCCTCGTCGATGGGTCGAGTCGGACCCGCGAAAGAGTCCCGCTCTGCTGGAGGCCGCTCGTGCCTACGATCGTTTGACGCAGATTTACTATTACCGCGGAGAATACGGGCCATTGCTCTACGCGAACCTCGCGACGTTGGATCTCGCCGAGCGGGGTGCGCCGTCGCCAACGCGAGCCGTCGGCTTCACCAACGCGGCCGCCACGGCGGGAATCATCCTGCTCCCAAGGGTCGCGAGAGCGTACTTCGCTCTGGCCGAGGGTGCGCTCCGCGAGGCCTACGATCCCGAGGTCGAGTCGTACTACCAGGTGCTTCATGGCCACTATTTGAGCGGTCTGGGCGACTGGCAGCGCGCTTCGGCAGCCGGCGATCGGGTCATGCAGCTCGCCTTTGAACTCGGCTTTGGTCGGCGGTGGGAGGAGGGGGCCGGCCTGCGTTGCAGCGTCGAGTGGGGTCGAGACTTCGACCGGTGCCTCGCATGGTGCAACCGCATGTTCGACTCGGCCGTGCGACGCAACGACGTCCAGACGACGAGCTGGGGTTTCCTCCGCCGTGCGGAGATTCACGTGGCGCGCGGCGAGATCGATGCTGCGGAGGAGAGCCTGCAGTCCGCCGAGCGTCTCGTCCCTCAGCTCGGCCTACCCGAGCAAATAAGGGCGTTCGCTCTGCGCGCGTACGTGCTGCATTCACGAGGCTTCGCCGACCGTGCGCTCGCCGCAGCCGACGACGCGTCCGCGAGGATCGAAGCGGCAAAAGCGGTCCACCTCTTGTGCCTCGACCCGTATGCCCGTCTCGCCGAGGTGCGTTTGGCGGCGTGGGTGGCCTCGAACCCGCGCGACCGGATGTACGAGGTCAAGGCTCGCCGCTCCTGCCAGACTCTCCGCGCCGCTGCCCGCACGTTTCCGGTCGCGCTGCCGCGGTATTGCCTGCACGAGGGCACGAGATGCTGGTTGTCCGGCGCGAAGAAGCGTGCCATCGCGATCTGGGAGCGCGGCCGCCGCGCGGCTACTTCGCTCCAGATTCCCCACGAAGAGGCGCTCCTCACACTCGCTCTCGCCCAACACAACGCCGCATCGCACGACGACGCCGAGCCGCGCGCAAGGAGCACCCTCGCGCGCCTCGGGGTCCACATCGGTGCCGACGCACCGTCCGCCGCTCATCAGCCATTCGAGTAGACGTCCAGGCTCGTGTCGACGTTGCGTCCGCGTGGCGCCTTCGACGCGACCCAGGTGCCGAAGGCCACGCACGCGTGGGAACAAAGCCATTGGTACCGCGTGTCGGTCGTCGAGAACACCGGAATGATCCACGCACTGGCCTCCAACGGGCGATCCAACTCCAGACTCGCGGCGGCAGAGACGCGGAAGCGCAGGGTGCCGGCATACGAGACCTCGATGGAGGCCTTGTCATTCGTCTTGAGCAGCAGTCGCCCCTCGATCGTGGCCACGCGGCGATCGTCGCGGAGAAGGACGACGGACTCGTCGATGTGCTCGATGGTTCCAATGGGGCAATTGTGCCGTCTGTCGTCCACGCCGGCGACGCTGGTCTCGTCGTGAACGTGAAAGAATTCGCCCACCCTCGCGTGGCCTTTGCCGCCCCGCCCGGGGCGGGGGACGACGATGACCCGCTCGCCGGTCGGGGTGCGGGTGATGCTGTCGGTCGTGAACCAGAGACGCGGGTCGAACGAGCACGCGTATTTCATGTTCCGGTCGAGAAATCGTTTGCGAACGTTTGCGAGATCCATGGGTCCCTCACGACATCGCGTAGATATCGTATGTCACGCGCCGAAACGTGCCGTCGACTTCCTGAACCCGGCCGAACCCGACGCACTGAAGTTCATTGAGCCACGTGTATTTCGAGTCCCCGGTTTGATACGTCGGAGTCACGACCAAGCGAAACTCCGCGGGCGCCTCCGGCTTGCCGATCTTGTCCACACCCCCGGCAATCGCTCGAAACACCCCCAATGCGGTCGGCATGACGCCCCGGTAGGTTGCATCGATCAAGGCGCCATCGTCCGTTTGGATCGTGGCGCGTACGTGGGCGATCGCAACGTCATCGGAGCCCAACAACGATGCGTCTTCACCCCAGATGAGCTTGCCCGACAGAGCCGCGTAGCCCAACGCACCGACCTCCCGCTCTCGAAGAACGTTGTATACGCGCGTGCTGTTCGACACGCAGAACAGATTGAAGCGCGCGCCCAGAGAGACGAGGCCGAGTTGTTCGAAATTGAGTCCGAACTCGATGTCGGTCGAGAAGAGGTAGAGAAGCTCCCGGTCGACGAAAACCCTTCGATGGTCCATGCGATGCTCAGGATGAAACAACGAGGGCGTAGACTTTCAATCCGACCCCGGTGACGCGGCCATGATCCAAATGCACGTGGCCGATTGCGATGCACTGATGGCGAAGTAAAAATGTGTAGTGTTCGTAGCTCTGAGATCGCTGCCGGAATAGCGGCTTCGCCCACGTCACGGGGGGGCCCGCCCCTTCGAACGCAACGGGGAGGGCGACGGGATGCTTGCGGTCGTACCTTCCGGCGTTCGTCCCGAAGTCCGCCACTCCGGTGATCCGCGCGTTGATGAGGTAGTCGTCGAGCGGTCCCTCCATCCCGAGTTTGTAAGCGTGTTCGGCGGGAGTATCGCTCGAGGGCAGCACCTCGTTGCGACTCTTGCCCAACGTAAGCCGCGCGTCGAATGTCGCCGCACCGTCGTCGGCGACCAAAATCCAATCGCTCCCACTGAGCACGTAGCCGCAGAGGTTGGGCACGGCGCTGTGCTCGCCCACCGTGACCACGCCCCCTTGATACGCTACGCGCAGGCGCGTACCCCCGGGGACTGGGCTGGGATCCATCGAAACGATGTCCGCGGCATCGCACGTGATCTCCAGGCAGAATGCGAGCTTCACCGGCTTCGTCTGGAGGCTCTCGGTAAGCGCCGGCCCTGACGTGGATGGCCGGGCGATGGGGTCCTTCGCTGTTTCGTTCATGGTCTCTTCCAAAATTGCTTGAGGTGATCCGTTGCCCGTCCCGCGAGGGCGCTGAGCGTGTTCAGGGCCCCGCTCGCCGTCTCCAGCGAAGCACCGGCGCCAGGCCACTGGTTCACCAAACTCAAGACGGAAGCCATGCCGGCCAGTGCTTCGCCATCTTGCAGCGACCACGTCTTGCACCTTGGATACCGAGAGCCCGACGTGTCGAGGATCGCGTTCGTGGCGTGGCGCGCGGCTTCGTTCGCGCCCTCCATGCACGCGAGGTTGGTGGCCGTCCTCACGTAGTCCGCCGCCAAAAACATGTTCTCGATGGGCGTGCGCGCGGCGGGCCTCAACTGCAAGAAGCCGGGCCGATTCACGAGGAGGGGCTCGGCGTTGAACTCGAGCCGGTCTCCGAAGACGAACGGCGCGTCCGGGTGCTCCGCCGCGCTCTCGAGAAGCACTTGGGCCCCTTCCGCTACCGCGGCCGCGCGCTGAATCGCCTGGTCCACCCCTCGGGCGAAGAACGCGTGCTTTTTTCGATCGTACCGATCGACGATGTCGTCGTCCAGACTGAAGCTGCCGGCGACGGTTCCCTTGATGAGCATCTCGTCACGAAGGACCTCGGGCTCGTTGGTTCGATTGAATGACGCTTTGAGCTGTTCCCACACCTCCGTCGCGATCTCATGGCGCGTGCAATTAAATGCCTCTTTTCGAACAAAACGTCCCTTTTGGCCCCAGGCGCTGATGTCGACGGAGAGAATCGCCTGAACGCCCTTCGGCAACGCGACGTCTCGCCAGAACTGGGTCTGCTCGATGGCCGTAAGCGCCCATTCGGAATCCCCGCACACGATATGCCCGGGCGCGATGTCCAAAGGAAACTTGAAATAGAACTGGACCCCGGCCATCCAGTCGAGCGCGGTGCTGAGCTGGACGATGCGACGGAGCGACGGAGCGTACGACGTCATCGTCGCCGAGCGGCTCACGTAATACGCCATTTGCTCGGCGGGCAGCGCGAACACATAGAAGTCCGCGTCGGCTGTATGGCGCTCGTCGACCGGAGCAAACGAGTTGAGCTCTGCGGCCGCCGTGGAGTGGATGGACTGCAGGGATGCCTCGGAGGTCCGAACCGAAGCATTCGATCCACTGCGATCGAAGTATTCCCGCAGCAACCGCGCTGCGCTCGTGCGGTCGTTGCTCCGGAGGGCTTCGCGGAGTTGTCGGCGGCAGACCCCACTCTCGCTGCGCACAAACGACAGAGATCCGATCCGCGGGCCCTTGCCATCGAAATGGATCGAATCGAGCTCGTAGCCCGCCTTGAGCTCTACCCCTCGCCCCTCGAGGTAAAGGAGCCATGGTTTGATCCAGACCTCGGAAGTCGGTCCGTCGAGGACGGCATCGGACCTCAACGGCGAGTCGAACAGCGTCCGTACCGCCAATAACGCGATCGTGTAGGCGCTGGCCTGCTCGGCCTTCGCCGCAAGAAGCGTGCGCGTCGTCGCTACGATAAGTGCGCGTAGGGCCTCCGATCGTTGGTCGGCTTCGATGAAGTCCCACCACGATGTCCGGTCGTACAGCCGCTCCCGATCCTCCTCGGGGGTACGGACGAATTCGGCCAAGCGCGTCAAGAATGCGGAGACATCGCGCGCCGGGAGCCCCATCGCCATCAACTGACGAGCGAACGCGACGAGCGCACGCGCCTGCGCCACGCTCTTCGGCGAGTAGAGAACGACGGGCATCGGTTCGCGGCCGTACCGAACGAGCAGGTTGCGATCGGTCGGGACCAAGTGGTCTAGAACGCTGTGCTCTTTTTCGCGGTCTCGCCGCCCCCCGAGCGGGATTCGACCCATCGTGTCCGGCAGATGTCGGTACCAGCCGGGGAAGAACCGAAAGCCGTGCTCCGCAGGGAGGCGATCGATCACCCCTCCGGACGGATCGGAGACGGTCACGCGCCTGCTGGTGGCCTTTCCACCGAATTCCATTCGCCGCTCATAGAGGACCACCTCGAAGTCGCGCTCGATGAGCTCGTGCGCCGCCGTCAGACCCGCGACTCCACCACCGACGACGATGACCTTGTGGCGTCTGCGTACCGATGATTGAAGCGGCATCCCGCGATCCTTTCGAACGGTGTGTCCTTCGTGGCTTACCCCCCAGACGCAGCCCGACTCGGGGCATGCGTCGGGCGGTGCCCTTCTCACCAAATGAGACGCAACGGGGACTCAGTCGTCCGTGTCGGTGTCGCGCAGCAGTTGCGAAATACTCAGATCGATATGACTTCGGACGTCGCGGATCACGGACTCCAATTCGGCGTCGCCCAGGCCGTGAATCCGCAGCTGGCGTCGTACGTCCGCGTGGAGCTTGAGCATCGCGGCGTCGAAGGATCGGCTCACCGTCGACTGGTGCACGTGGAGCATGCGCGCGATTTGCGTGAATGTGACCCCCTTGGCCAGGTGCAGCCGTACGGTGGTTCGCTGGCGGCGATCGAGCGTTGCGAGCGAGGACCGCACCGCGTCTCGTACGACTGCTTCGTACCGGCCGCTCGCGTACCGCCCAGGCTCGTCCGTCCCGTTCGCGGGCAGCGCGAGACGGTCGATGTCAACCACATGTCGCAGGCGCCGCTCGCTTCTGAGCAGTGTGAGCGCCACGTTGCGCGCGACGGCGGCCACGAAATGGTCCAGTGGCGCGCGGCCACGGTACTGACCAATCCGTGGAGGCGCGCCGTTCTGGGGCAGAAGAAGGAGGTCCTCGAGACGTCGCTGGACCTCGTCGCGGTGCAGCCTGGCCCTCGGCAGGCACCGGAGGTATTC
>Ga0187859_10002278_pt1 | contig 12089 bp, 7 predicted proteins | sample June2016WEW_10_1_2_FD_133019 | JGI IMG/M metagenome (GOLD analysis project Ga0187859, IMG submission 133019) | Peatland microbial communities from SPRUCE experiment site at the Marcell Experimental Forest, Minnesota, USA - June2016WEW_10_10 | ecosystem: Environmental > Terrestrial > Soil >... | reverse complement strand
TGCACAAAGCGATGGAGATTGTTCCGGGCAGCCCGGCGCCCTACGTGCAAATGGGCAACCTTCACCAGGTGCAGAAGCAATACGCGGAGGGGATTAAGTCTTATCAGCAGGCGCTCGATAAGGATCCGTCGTCCACCGATGCGCTGCAGGGAATCATGAATACCTACCTGGCGCAGAAGCAGCCCGACCAGGCGATCGCCGCCGCCCGGGCTCAGGTGGCCAAGTCGCCCAACACTAGCGGATTCTATGACCTGTTGGGCACAGCGCTTTATCAGAAAAAAGATTTCGGCGGCGCCCATACGGCCTTTCAAAAGGCAATCGAGCTCGACAAGAATAATTCCGATGCGCTCCTGAAGCTGGGTGAGGTGCAGGCGGCGGAAGGTTCGGTGAGCCAGGCGCTGGTCACATATCAGCAGTCCATCAAGGATCACCCCCATGAGATCGCGTTTTACATTCTGGCGGGCGAGATGTACGAATCGCAAAGCAATTGGGATCAGGCTAAGGGGATGTACCAGAAGGCGCTGGAGATTCAACCCGACAATCCGCTGGCCTCGAACAATCTTGCCTATGTGATGCTAGAGCAGGGCGGCAACGTAGACGTGGCACTGGAAATGGCGCAGACAGCGCGCCGAGGTATGCCCGACTCGTCGAATGCCGCCGACACTTTGGGCTGGGCCTATTTTCAAAAGGGTGTGTACCGGTCAGCAATCGACATGTTCCAGGAATCGCTGCGGCTCAGCGAGAAGCGAGGCGCGGCCGACGACCCGACGGTGCACTATCATCTGGGGCTCGCTTACCAGAAAGCGAACCAGCCAGCGCAGGCGCGCCAGCAACTGGAGCGCGCGTTGAAGATCAATCCCAATAACAGCGAGGCACGCAAGGCGCTGGCGGAGCTGCGGGGGTAGTGGAGCTCGGCTGAACTTTTCCGGCAGTCGCGGTTGATTAGAAATTCCTTCGCAGAAACTCCCGCAGGCGCTCGAGGCGGAAAGCGGCATCGCCGATTTCGATCTGGAGCAGCAATTGGGCTGTGGTTAGCTGATTGCGGAAGTCGAGCGCGGCGGTGGTTTCGGCGCTGGACACAAGTTGAAGGTTGCTTTCGATTTGCTTCTGCTCTTCCTGGAGAGCTCTGAGGCGGCCGTCCTGGACAGACATGCCGCTTACGACCTGCTGCCTGAGGATTTCGGCGTTGCGGATGACATCGCCTTCCTGAACCTTCTTCCAATCGTCATAGGCGTCGGCGGCCTGATCCAGATGTCTGTTGACGGCGCGGCTGGCGAGATTGTAGCTAATCGAGACCTCGCCGTAAGCGCCTTCGGTGCCCACCCACGGACTGATCTGCTGGTGTGCGCCGACGGAGAGCGCGACGTCCCAGTCATTCTGGCGATTCAGTTTGTCGAGGGCCTTCTGCTGGTTCACTTCTCTGGATTGTTTCTCAGCGACCAGTTCCTTCAGCGGCCGATCACTCAACGGCGGCGTATAGAGGGAGACAATCTTCGTCTGTGTATCGGCGCGATCGGCGTCCAGCTTGATCTTCGAGGTTTGCAGGGCGAAGGCCATAGGCCGGGTCATGTTCTCAGCACTCACCATCTTTGCGGTGGTGGCGAGCAGCGCGTCCAGGTTGTCGGTGGCGTGTTGGATGAGTTCCAACCGGTGTTGCAGCGCCTGCTTCTCGAGCCTGGGCAGGGCATATTGAATGTCCTGCTGGGTGGAAGTGGTCGCGGTGTAGAGGTCGCAGTTCTTGCGCGCTGTGTCCATTGTAAGTACGCCTTTCCTTACACTCGAAAGGCTGCCGGAAACTCCCCACACCGCTTGCATGGGCAAGCCGGTATTGGGTTGGGTGACGCCGGCGATCGCGCTGGGCGTCATCAGAAGATCCCGTTGCGCCGCGGCCTGTTCGGTTACGTATTTGCAAAAGGCCTGTTGATCTTTGCCTTTGTCTTTATCTTCATTGTTCGCGCCGGCCGCAAAGGCGGCGGGGATCAGCAGCAGCGCAACAGCAAAGCCCGCGGTGAATCTTCCTGGGAACGACTTGGACTTTGCTTCAGGCTTCACTCCGGGCTCTACTTTGGTCGGGGGCATTGAGTGTCTCCTTACTGGGCCTGCTCAGAAGAAAAGCGGTTTGCGGTTCAGGAATACGGTTTTCGATTTCGCCGATTCTGAGTGGTCGAGCTGCATCTGGATCAAGAAGCCGCGCATGTCCGTCCTGAAGATGGGATGGATGGCGTGTTCTTCGCCGGCAAAAATCTGCTTCACCGTGCCCACCTTCCGGCATAAAATCATGTTCAAGTAACAGTCGTAAACGGCAGAGCCGATGGCAGCGCTGCTCTGGTTGTCATAGGGCACGAATGCGAAATACACGGCGTTGTTTCCAGAGACGCTGAGGTAATAGGGCGTCTGCTTGGCCGTGGCGAGCGCCTGTTTCAGACGGTCGATCTGTTTCGTCTCTTCATAAATCTGTTTCTGCGCGACGCTCATGGCAATGTCAAGCTGTGCAATTTCCGAGATCAGTTCGGCCTGCTTGTCGAGGACGTCGAGAGTCTTGGTGTCGGTGGTGGTTTTTTCCAGAATGTTATCGGTAAGCAGGACCGCGCCGATCTGGCTGTCGGTATATGCACTCTGAACCTGGTTCAGCGCGGCGCGCTGGGTAGCGGCGTCGCCCTTGGTGATGAGGCCGGCAGCGAGATCTTTGTCGATGGCGGCTTCCACTTCTTTTACTTGCGCCATGACCGCTTGCGTTTTCAGATTGTCCGCCTGCTTCTGCTTATCGAGATCGAGGAGCTGCGGGCCGGTGGCTCGGTTGTGCTGTTGTTCGCGGGCGATCGCGGTCCGAAGTTCGGGTTCGAGCGCCTCCAGCGCAGCCCGGTGTTTTTTCATTTCATCGACGCCATCTGAGAGGCGCTTCTTGTCTACGTTCAGATCCTCCAAAGTCTGGCGGCTGGTCACGAGTTTCTCGGTGAAATCGAGACTCTTGTCGTCGGCGGGAGAAAGAATCACAGGTCCGGCCCACGATGTGTTCAAGGCGTAGAAGCCCATGACAAATCCGTATGCCAGCACTCCGATGAGGACGACGTAGAGTGTCAGGATGGCGAAGATGCGGTATACCGTGACCACCGATTTGTAGATCATGGGCTGGATCACGGACGGTTTTGCCTCAGGCACTTTCTTGACGACTTGCGTCGCCATCGGGAGCCTCCTTTTCCTTGATACGCGTACCCCAATCTCTCGAGTCGAGGGTGCACAACGCTAGTGTCGTAAGAAACAAACTGCTGACGACCGTCCAGGCTAGATAAGCGCCGAACGCGAGCGGGTTGTTGACGGCTTCGCGGGCGCTGTATTTTCTGATGACCCATCCGAGAATTGCGGCAATCGCGAGGTAGCCAATTAGCGGCCCAGGGCCAGCTAACTCCATGGGATTGCCGGAGAGCATGGTGAGGACCACCAGCAAGCCAAGCAGCGCCCCGAGCGGCGTGAGCACCAGCGTGAGTACGGTGTTGGGGTGCAGCGTCCAGACGTGCTTGGGCAGCGTTCGCAAGGTGTAGAAAAGATCGCGGACGATGCTGCGCTTCCAGCGCAGCTGCTGCTTGAACAAGTCCGGCAAGGTGGAAGGCACGGTGGTCCAGCACAGGGCGTCATTGTTAATGTAGGTTCCGTAGCCACGCAGAAGCGTCTGATGGGTAAGAAAGCGGTCTTCGCCCTGGTTGACCGGAATGCCGAACCAGTGGCGGCTGCGGATTTTGGGCTCGATCTCGAGCAGGAGCTCGCGGCGGATGGCGAACAGGCATCCGCTGATGCAGCCGACGCTGCGGGTCCAATTTTCGGGGACTTTGTAGAGCTGGAACGCGGCGTAGTAAATAAATGTCTGGATCGCGGTGATAGCGTTCTCGTTGGGATTTCTTACTCCGACTCGACCGCCGACGGAGCCGATTTTCGGCTCCGAGAAGCAAGCGGCAAGCTCGCGGATCGCGTCGGGATGAAAGATGCAATCGGAGTCGATGGAGATCATCAGCTCCGCCGTGGAGTGCTGCAGAGCGTTACAAACGGTGCGGGCCTTCCCGCTGTTAACGGTATTGCGTCCCACTCTTACTCGTATGTTCGAGAAGTCGCGCTGTGCCTTGAGCATCCAATCGTAGCTATCGTCAACCGAGCAGTCGTCTTGCGCGATTACTTCAAACCGGTCGTTAGGATAATTGCTGTTACTAATGCTCTCGATGGTCTCGTAGACCGTCTTGCCCTCGTTGAAACAGGGCATGAGAACACTCACCGTAGGCTGGTAGGTGTAGTCCTTCTTAACCGTGGCCGCCGGAACGGACCATTTCAGGATAAGCGCGAGAGTGTACTTGAAGACAGAGATCAGAAGGCAAAGAAACAGTATGAGCCAGACTAGAACCGGAGCCATGTGGGCCTCGGTCGCAAGGGATTAAAAGCGTCGCCACAGATTCGCTCCGGTGCCGCAACCGCAGCCGGGCCGATAAGAAAGAGGACGATGCGGCCTGGCTTGGGTGCGAACATAGTTCTGCGATCCCGCTGACGGACCTGACTTCTCTTGCCCGATGCGAACTGGTCTGAATAGGTAAACCACGAAACGCGGCAGAAGTTTCGGTCCCACCGTCGATCACAGCTAACGGAGCCGCCCACGCAGATCATGAAAACAATGAAATCCTTCCGGCAACCCGCGAGAATAACACAGTTCTTTTTGCAGGCGCGCTCGACGCTCCTGCGTTTCTGAAAAAGTGGAGCGGCGTGGCCGTCAGAAGCTTCTGAGGTCTCATTCCTGCCGCCCTCTGCGGATACTGACCGGTCGTCAGGTCCATATTTATTTCATAGACTGTGCAAATGTGAACAGTCTCCCGATGCGGCACGTTCTAGATTACTTCTACAAATCGGATGTGAAGGGACCGCGGCCCTCGGTCGTGGTTTCTCTGATGGCGCAGCGGCCCCCCTGCTGCGCCATATCTTCCCACTGGATGGTTAGATATGAATAACAGCGAGCCCTCGACTCCTCCCGCACCTGACCTAAACAAGGTACCGCAACCTCCAGAGGCCGGCGAACCACCCGCAAAGAAACCCGGCAAGCCGTTCCTGGTTCCCCCCAGGCCGAAAGCTACATTCCTGTGGCCGCCTGAGAGTATGTGTGGCCACCCCATCGAAGATGAATTCGACAGCTAGGCCTACATCATTTTATTTGAGCTACGCTGTGTCCCGATAAAGACGGATGGATGAAACGCGCCAGACGGAAACAAGAACCCCGCCGCGGGCACGGCGGGGTTCAGGTTGGAAGTTGCTTAGCCGAGTTTGATCTTGCGGCGGATCACGCCCGCCAGACCAATCAGACTGGTCCCGAGTAAACTCAGAGTACCGGGCTCGGGAACCAGGACGGAAGTGTCCCCACTGGAAATGCTGGTGCTGCCGTTGAAGAAGCCTTTGCCCGTATTGATGGTCAGCTGCACCGTCACGCCATTCGTGGAGTAGCCGCCCAACGAACCCGTGACCACACCGGTCAAGGTGTAGTTGTGGGTGCCGTTGGCCAGGGTTACCAGAGTCCAGGTGACATTGGTGAAGGAGCCGGAGAAGATGGTGCCGTTGGGCAAGCCATCGGTGCCATTGCCGGTGATGGTGAAAGTGCCTCCGGGGCCGAATGTGCCGCCCGTTTGCAGCGACCCGCTGGTCAGGGCGCCGGTGGTGAAGCTAAGGCTGCCGAGGTTCGAGCCCGTAAAGAGTCCGCCCCCGCCAAAGCCATTGACAAACACGAGAGTCGAGCCCGTCAGCGAAAGACCGCTGCTGGTTCCCGACAGAGTACCGCCGCTGTTGGTGAAATCTACGCTGTTGCTGGCAAAGGCCATGAACGGCAAGGCCAGTGCCAGGGCAAAGAGTAAAAGGACTCTCTTCATGAAATACCTCCGCGAACGCCTGGGGGTCCTTTGGGGGGAAAGACGCGAGAGGTGGCACTCGTTGGAACTCAGATGCGCGTCCTAGGAAGCGCAGAGCGAGTACGAAGTCACAATAATCCTGACCGATCCTGTACGTCAACCACTTAAATTAACTAGCCGCTCCAAGGAGGAGGTTCCTGGTAAAAACGTGCCTGGCGGGGGAGAATCGTATGTGCTGAATTCGGGGACCGGACGGCACTCTACCGAAGCTCCGACGACAGCGGGTGGCAGGAGAATGAATGTGAGGTAAGGAGCGGATTGAGGTCAGTCGGCGGCGAGGCTGTGCTTGGCCGCGTCGTTGGCGGTATCGTCGGGCTGGGAGCGGCGAGCAGCACGGTTGGAAGGCAGTCCGGCGTCGCGGATCTTGTAAAGCAGCGCGCGGTAGCTGATGTTCAGAGCGCGGGCAGCCTGCTTGCGGTTCCAGTGATGATGCTGCAGAACTTTCAGGATGATCTTGCGTTCCAGCTCGTGTACCGCCTGGCGGGTGATCTTTTTCAAAGAGATCGGTCCGTCGACGGAAATGTCGGCGCTGAAATAATCCGGTTCGTGAGGCCGCAGATCACCGGAGATGGATTCTTCGGTACCGAGGATGACGTAACGCTTCATCAGATTTTCCAGCTCGCGGACGTTCCCAGGCCAGCGGTATTTCCTCAAGGCACTCATCAAGTCGGCAGAGAGAGGCTTGGCGCGGGAGTTGAATTTCCGGTTGTAGTAGTCGAGGAAGTAGGCGACCAGATCCGGGATATCGGAGGCGCGCTCCCGCAACGACGGCATGCGAAGATTCACCACGTTGATGCGGTAGAACAGATCGGCGCGGAAGGTGCCGTTGGCGATTTCCTCTTCCAGTTTTCGATTGGTGGCACACACCACGCGGACTTCCACTTTCTTGTCTTCCTGCGCGCCGATGCGGCAAAACTGGCCGTCCTGCAGGAGCTGCAACAGCTTGGATTGCAAACTCATGTCGAGTTCAGAGATTTCATCGAGAAACAAAGTGCCGCGATGCGCCATCTCCACGCGCCCGGGCTTCATGCCAAAGGCCCCGGTGAAGGCTCCCTTTTCGTAGCCGAAGAGTTCGCTTTCGAGCAGCGTGCCAGGAATCGCAGGACAATTCACCTTCACCCACGGACCGGTTTTCCACGGCGAAGCGGTGTGGATCATGCGAGCGATGATGTCCTTGCCGGTGCCGCTCTCCCCTTGAATGAGCACGGGGACATTCGCGCCCGCAATCTTGGCCAGTCGCTCGCGAAGAGCCTGCATAACATCGGTGCCCCCAAACACAATCGCCTCAGGAGGCATCTCTCCAAGAGGCTGGATCAGGGAACTGACTGGGTTTGAGGTGCTCATAAGGTCTGGCCGGCTCAGCGGCCCAGGCTACCGTTAGGTAGTGCATGCGCAGAGCCAAACGCAGGGGAACGTACAAATACTTCTTGAGGCTAGCCTATCTGATTGAAGAAAAGCAACTTACTAAAGATCGACCGAGAGCACAGCTGGTAATCATCAGGATACGAAGACAGAGGAGACGTGGGGTCGCGGGAGGGAAAATATTTTCACACCGGAGAAGTGAGTTTCCGTCGTGGCGATTTGACCCGGCGATGGGAGTTGGGGAGCGGCCGGGAAAACTTCAGGGCTACCAGGTTGTACCCCTGGGCGTGCTCCAGACGCAGCACCTTGGCACGCAGGCTGCGTGCGACCTTTGACAGGGCAGCCAAAGCGGCCAACGGAGCACTCGGGATCTCCAGCAGAACCTGCGCTGAGGACGGCAGAGAGCGGCGAACGGCCACGAGCATACCGCCGGCGGAGACGTTCAGAGCGGTGGCGAACTCCAGAAAGTCCTTCTCCCGCTCCACCTGACCTCGCACGAAGACGGGAATCGCCAAGGGCAAGCGGGGCCATCTCCGACGCTCCGCGGCTGGACTACCTGAGCTCACGCACACCCCTTCCTTCGCCGTTAACGGGGCAATTTAAGCATCTTAGGGGCCAAATCGAGAGTTAGGGGTAGCATCCCCTAAGGGACAGGTATCAAAGCCGAAGAGAGACGGTTGTGCCGGGTTGAATTGAAGGCAAAGAGACGCCAAAGCGCTGGCTTTTCATGATCTTGGGTGCAAGTACTCTTGGTCTCCCGTGCGGAGTAGGAGAGGGGTTTCAGCCAGCCCGGAGTGCAAGGTTTTGCTACACTTGGGTAATCGGCGTGCATTTTTCGTTGACAACGAAAAGTGCCATGGCATACGATTTTAGTACAGCATTCCTCTTTAGCCAGTCGAGTGCATCCCCCCTTCTGTGTTAGATCACCCTTATGGCCAGTGTGCAAAAGAATATATGTGTTTCCGGGCCTGCCGAAGGAAAAAAGACGAGCGCGCCTGCGGCTCCGGTTACTGAGGGGGCAGAGCCCAGCCCTGCCGATGTGCTGCGGGCGTATTCCGAGTTGCAGGAGCGCTTTCAGCGCACGACGAACGCGCTGGGCTCGGCGGCTCACGATCTGAAGACGCCGCTGGCGATTCTGAATGGCTACGTGGAATTGCTACAGAGCGAGAAGCTGGGACCGTTGAATGTGCGCCAGCGGGAAGTGCTGGGCGATATGCAGTCAAGCGGCAAGCGGCTGCAGCAGTTCATTCAGGATTTCCTCACCTACAGCGCTCTGGAAACCGGCGGCCTGAAAATGCAGTTCGCGGCCGGCAACATCAACGAGTGCCTGTCGGAGGTCTGTCGGCTGTGGTCGACCCGCTTTCAGGAAAAAGGATTGGCGCTTTACTTCCTGGCGAATGACAAGCTGCCCGTGTTTCCTTTCGATTCTCCGAAGCTGGAGCGCGTGATCTCCAACCTGCTGGAGAACTCGTTTAAGTTTATTCCGCAAGGCGGGACGGTTTGGTTGCACGCGGAACCCTACATGTGGGAACGGCGCGCCACGGCTCAGCCGGCAGCGACGGGAGAGAGACGCCGGCAGGATACGTCGCAGCCGAATTCGGTAAAGGTCAGCGTTTCCGACACCGGTCCGGGAATCCCGGCGGAGTTTCATCAGGAAGTGTTCGATGATTTCTTCCGTCTGCCGGGCAACGAGAATCAGGAAGGTATGGGGCTTGGTCTCGCGATTGTGCGCCGCATGGTGCAGGGAATGGGTGGAAAAATCTGGGTGGAGAGCGATGCCGGTGCGGGATGTAAATTCTCATTTCTAATTCCCTTCAAACCTTCCGCGAGTCCAACGGGCAAAGGAAGGAATCGATGAGCGAAACCGCGAAGATTCTGCTAGTGGATGACGAACCGGCCATGCTGCGCTACATCCGTACCCTGCTCGAGGTTGACGACTACCGGGTGGAAACCGCGTCGACCGGCGAAGACGCTCTGAAGCTCATAGAAAAAGGGCTGGAGCCGGACCTGGTTCTGCTGGACGTGCTGATGCCCGGAATCGATGGACTGGAGACTCTGGAACAACTCCGGCAGAAGCGTCCCGGAGTGAAGGTCGTGATGCTTTCCTGCGTCAACGACACGAAGAAGGTAGTGCAGGCCATGCGCCTGGGAGCACAAGACTACCTGACCAAGCCCTTTCAGAAAGCGGAGCTGGATGCGGTGATCGACCAGTGCCTGGGCCAGGGCAAAGGGCCAGTCGGAGGAGAAGTCGAGGAAGTCGCCGACGATCTCTTCTTCATTGCGGCGAGCCCGGCCATGCGGAAGATCCGGTCTCAGGCGGCGCTGGTCGCGAATGTGGATATTCCAGTGCTGCTGCTGGGCGAAAGCGGAACCGGCAAGGAAGTGCTGGCACGGCTGATTCACAAGCTGTCGCCGCGCGCGCACCGCACGTTCCTGAAAGTGAACTGCGCGGCTGTCCCCGCGGACTTGCTGGAGAGTGAATTATTCGGCTACGAGCCGGGCGCGTTTACCGGCGCCACGCACGCCAAGCCGGGCAAGTTCGAACTGTGCAACAAGGGTACGATCCTGCTCGACGAAATCGGCGAGATGCCGCCAGCCCTGCAGGCCAAGCTGCTGCACGTGCTACAGGACCAGCAATTCTCGCGGCTGGGCAGCCGCAGTGTGATCAAGGTGGACGTCCGGATCCTGGCTGCGACCAACATTGACATTCCCCAGGCGCTGGCGACCAAGCGGCTGCGCGAAGACCTGTATTACCGCCTCAACGCGTTCACCCTGCAACTGCCGCCGCTGCGCGAGCGCAAAGAGGAAATCCCCATTCTGCTGAAGCATTTCATGACGCGCATGGCCGAACAATATGCGCGGCCGCAGCTTCCACTTTCGCCCCACCTGCTCGAGGCCTGCCACGCGCATTCGTGGCCGGGCAATTTGCGGGAGCTGAATAACTTCTTGAAGCGCTACTTGATCCTCGGGGATGAGAATCTGGCGGCGGCCGAACTGCAGCCGCGGCTCGACGGCAACGGCGGCGGCAGCGCGCGCCTCGATTCCGGAGCGAGGGCCGGAGAAGCCGGCGGTGGATTGAAATCCCTGGCCCGCACCGCCAAGGATGAAGCCGAAGGCGAAGCCATCCGGCAAGCCCTAGAACAGACGAACTGGAACCGCAAGCAAGCGGCCGGGCTTCTGCAGATCAGCTACAAAGCCCTGCTCTACAAGATTCGGCAATACGGAATCGCCGAAGCCAAGAGCCACCACAAGCTTTCCGCCGGAGCCTAGAGGCGACCAATTCGGCCTTGCCGGAATTACTCTCTCCCGGCTAACCAAGAAAGCCTCTCCGCCGCCTCCTGCACCGTCTCTACTGTACCGTCAGGCTGAACCCAAGACTCTGGGTGCTCGAGCCCGAAGTTGCCGTTACCGTGAGCGGATAGGTACCGGCCGGGGTTCCGGCCACAACCGGCTGCTGCTTCTGGCTGCTGCAAGCCGGCAGCAGGAGGACGAGCGCAAAGAGGGTCGAAAGCGCGAGGAAGCCCAGCATGCGATTCCGCCTGCGTTTGCTGCCCCCGAGCCCCAGTAAAGCCATTCCCGGAGCCATCAGCCACAGGGCATAAACCGGGCCCCGCCATTTTCTGGAAGTGATGGTGGTGGGGGGACGCGCGGTCGTGGTCACGCTGAGCGCGCTCGACTGATTTCCGCTGCCATTGAAAATCAGGGTAGACGGGCTAAAGCCGCAACTAGCCCCCACGGGAAGAGAACTGCAATTGAGGGAGACGTTGGATCCAAACCCTGGGCTCGCATTCACCGACACAGAGTAGTGCGCCGTGTTGCCGGCTGCCACGGTGGCGGCGGCGGGGGCGATGCTCGCCGAAAAAGTGGTCGCCGTGAACGAAACTGTGGCTTGGTTCTGGGCGTTGGTATCGTTGCTGTTGCCGACCGTGGCTGTCAACGAACCACTGCCTATCCCATTCGGCGTCACCGAAAAGATAACCGACGCTGTGGAGCCGGATTGAAGCGTGGGGATGGTGCAAGTCACAATGCCGCCGGTGGGCGCGCTGCAAGTGCCCGACCCCGCCGTAGCGGGATTAAAGGTGGCGGACGAGTTATCAGAGGAACTGAAGAAAAGGTTGCCGGTGACGGTGATGTCGGTGGCCAGGTCCGGTCCCTGGTTGAGTACGGTAAAGGTCATAGTGACCGCCGTGCCGGCGCCCACCACTCCTCCGGGCGGGGAAACCACCGGTGGGGGACAGGTCGCAATGCACAAACTGCTCGTGGTTCGCAGCTTCACCGCAAATGCGTCAGGGGGGCCGTTGGGAAGTCCGTTGCCGTTAATCAGCGCTTGCAGCGGGTTGTCCGTCTCCAGGTTGGACGAGGTGGTATCACCGGCAAAATAGGTGTTGAGGCTGGGATCGAGCGTAATGCTGGTGCCGCGATCCGTGCCGTTCCCACCAAAATAAGTGACGTAGGAACCAACCGTGTTCGAGCCTGAAGTTGTTGCGGTAAAGATGTGGGCAAAGAAGGCATTCTGCGCGCCCTTGAGGTTACTCTGAATTGGTCCAATCGTGGCGCTGACCGGGAAGTCTATGGAGCTGGTTGCGCCGGTGATCAGTGCGCCCTCTGCCGGATCCACGGCGATTGCCAGACCGCTGTCGTTTCCGGTTCCACCCAGATAGGAAAAATACTCAAGGCCTACAATCGTTGTACTTCCGGTAGTCACTGTGGGATTGGTCAGCCGCGCCACATAGGCGTCGGTGGGCACCGTCTTCCCCCCGGTCACGGCACAGGTTGCCGGTGGGATCGGGTTGACCGGAG
>Ga0187859_10002272_pt1 | contig 12119 bp, 10 predicted proteins | sample June2016WEW_10_1_2_FD_133019 | JGI IMG/M metagenome (GOLD analysis project Ga0187859, IMG submission 133019) | Peatland microbial communities from SPRUCE experiment site at the Marcell Experimental Forest, Minnesota, USA - June2016WEW_10_10 | ecosystem: Environmental > Terrestrial > Soil >... | reverse complement strand
CTGGGAAGCCGGCGACGGTTTGGAGGCTTTGAACATCTGGAAGGCCAACGCTCCGCAAATTGATTTGTTGCTGACCGACGTGATCATGCCGGGTGGCCTTAACGGGCGGGAACTGGCAGATCGATTGCAGGGGGAACGGCCAGGCCTTAAAGTAATCCTGATGAGCGGTTACAGTTCCGACCGGTTGGGCGCCATTCAAACGTACAACCGCATTCTGCCCAAGCCATTTTCACTTGAAGATCTTACCCAGGCCGTCCGGAGTTGCCTGGACACGGCGTCTCTGGCGGGTTGAAATTTCCGACAAATCAGGTCCCGCCAGCTTTTGATGAAATCTGCGTGCGGGCGCAGCGCAGGTCACTCCGCTGCCCGCGCGAGTTGGATTTCTTGCAGGGCCCGATGCATTTCTGCGGCCGAGGCATAACGGTGCGCTGGGTCTGGTTGACAGGACTTGAGGATGATGGTGTTTAGCGGGAGGAAATCCGCCGGATCTTCGCGCTCCACCAGGGTCGTTGCCATTTCCGGGAAATAAGCCGCATTCCGGCCGGTGCTGAGCACGTAGAGCACCATTCCCAGGGCGTAAATATCCGCCTGCGGAGTGCCCGGACGTTCCGGAGGCGGCGGCATATAGCCGGGTGTGCCCACCAACGTCCGCTCCTGGTCGGGAGGCCTGATTTCAGTGATGAGTCCCAGATCCGCCAGCTTGGGCTGGCCGTTGACGAAAATGATGTTCTGGGGCTTGATGTCGCGGTGAGTCAGCCCCTGGCGATGGATGAAGTCAAGGGCATCACTCAGCGCCAGCCCAATCCGCACACACTCCCGCACCGGCAGCCTCCGTCCATGGGAACGGGCGCGCTCACTCACCAAATCACGCGGTTTATAGGTCGAAGGCTCCCGCTCCCAACCCGGCTTTAGCGGGTCCCCCAGCTCCATGACATAATAAAAGTATCCCGCCAGCTTCTCACTGACAAATTCCACGCGTAACAGGCCGGGATGTTTGTCGGAGACCGGCTGGTATTTTTTGATGCCACTGAATTCGCGCTCGTAGGGGTCCGTATTCTGGTCGAAGTTTGCCAGATAAACCACCTTCAACGCCCGCCATTGCCCGGCCTGGTTCCGCGCCAGCCAGACTTTCCCATAAGCGCCTTCGCCAAAGGGCGGATTGAACAATTCATAACCGGGGACATCCGGCGCGGGCTCAACCGAAGCCGTTACGCAGGGAAAAGACAGGGAAACCGAAACCGCCTTATGTTGAAGCGCCTGATACAGTCCTGTTGCCAGCGCCCAACCCAGGGCACAGGGCACCTGTCCACCGGCAATCACCAGCCAGGGAAACCAAAAGTTGGTGAAGTAACTCCAGGAAATCGCCCCGAGGGCCACACCCAGGACCGCCCCGGCCGCAATCACACAAGCCAGTGACAATCGCATCCGGCACAATCCGCCGCCCAGCAATAGGCCACTGGCCACCAGCATCCCTGCCTCCACCCATCCGGCCGGCCGTCGCAACCAGTCGTCGTTCATCAGATTCAGAAAGGCGGCGAGTTGGATTTCCACGCCCCCGGTGGATTCACCGGTCCAGCGGGTGTACGGAGTGTTGAATTTATCCTTTTCATCATCGGGCACCGATGTTTTTGGCGCCGTGCCAATGAACACAATTTGATCGCGAAAATAATTCGTTGGCTGGTCCAGTGCGAATCGGTAACTCAACCTGGTCGCTGCGCCATCGGGTCCATAGTAACGCAACCACCGTTCCTGCGGGACTTCACCCAGTTGCGCCCCGGCCAGCCGGGCCGCGGCCCAGGGCAGGCTCGGATAAGGTCCCGGCGAGGGAAACGGCCAATGCCGGCGCACAATCAGATCGGAATCCCAATCGAGGCAGGCAACCCCCCAATTCGTTCCGGCGGCGCTGAGAAAAGGTTCTGACGGCGGTGTTGGCTGCGCTCCGGCCAGCGCCGGGTAGATCACTTGTGCCTGCTCGGCCATCAACACGATGTGCCGTTGCCGCCGCATCGCTTGGGCCAGGGCTTCGTCCTTTGCCGGGTCGTTTGTCTGTTGAAAGAAGGAGTCAAATACCACCAGGTCGCACCCGTCGTCCGCCAGCCGGTTCAACAATCGGGCGTGCAATCCCCGGTCCCAGGGTTGTCCGCGGGTTTGGTGAAATTGGTCGAACGCCTCATTGTCCATCAGAATCAAGGTCACCCGGTTCGTGATTGCCCGCGTGCCAAAACGGAACAAATAATCGTAGCTGGCGTTCACCCAGGGATCGCCCAGCGGCATCTTCCACAACATCAAACCGCAAAGCACCGCCAACGCCGCGCCCAGCGCGGATTTGAAAAATGGATGTCGTCCGATGGTTCTGACCTTCACCGCTGATTCAGTTTAGAAAAAAACCGGCCAAAATCAGTGATTTTTTTCGCGCCGGATATTGAAAAGGGGAGGTAATCATGCAAAATGGCGGGTCGGTTCGACCCTTCCGTTTATAAATCAGCCCAATTTTTTGAAAGATTGTCCTGGTTCCTGCGTATTGTCGGTGTTCGCTCCAAGTGTGGAGCAAAACAAACTGCTGTGCAGATTCCAGGGGCTGTCGAGGGGGAGGACGACAGCAACAACCCATAAAATGGCTCATAAACTATGAAAAGACATATCCCTTACATCATTGCACTGACAGTAGTCGCCGGATTGATTTTGGTTGCAGGAAATACTGCGCCTGCCCAAACACCGGATATTTTGGAACAGGCCGCGTTTCCCATCATTACAGTCCAACCCACTGACCAGGCCGTTACGGCAGGGTCGAATACCGTATTATCAGTCCAAGCAATCTATGCCGATAATTATCAATGGCAGTCCAACGGGGTTGACATTGCAGGGCAAACCAACAGCACGTTGACCCTTCAAAACATCGGGGTCAATAACGCGGGATTCTACTCATGCAATGTTTCCCAGAGTGGTGGAGATCCGGTGCCAACCCGCGCGGCGTCTGTGGAGGTTGAGACCGCCGCCAATGCAACCGCTGCTGGCGGCGTGACTGCTAATGGCATTCTTGGCGGAGGACCAATTGTGGTGTCCGGCGGACCCAAGGCCAGTAATGGCGTACAAGGAACCTGTCCGGGCAGTTACGCCGGTTATGTCATCTACACCAAGACAATTTCCCAAGGCTGGGGTTGGACGCCTGTCTCCGGGGCCACCGTCCTCACGGCTTCTGATGGCGGCGGACGGACAGATACAAAGGTAACCTATATGGGAGAATACGGCGATTCTGGTTGCAATCAAACAACGGTCACCATTCCTTATCCGTCACCAAGTCCGGTTTACAGATTCGCAATCTATTTTCCGAGCAATGTGCCAACCACCAACTATCCCATCGTCCTGACCGGATTTAATCCCTGACGGCGATTCGGTAATATCTTAACTCTCCGACCGGCAGCGCGGGTAAAAAATGCTCAATAGGGTTGCGGCGACATGTCGCAAAGGGGAAAACGTGAGCGACCCGCCTGCCGGCGGTTCCATGTAGTGGAAAGGAAGCCGTTTCTTGATGCAGATGAGGCGTGCCGCCTGTCCTGAGGTTCACCCGCTAAAAATTCAACTGCACGCTGACGAGCAGGGTTCGCGAGCGCGGAAGCTCATTGTAAAGGTTGAGCGGGTTTAAGCTGTAATTTTGATCAGTGATATTGAGGATGCCGAGGGTGACTTGACCTTTGCGATGCAGAAAACGATAGCCGGCAAACGCATTCAATTGCCAGAAGTCACCGCCCGGCTCGGCAGGATTGTATCCGCTGTTGCTTTGATCATACCAATCAGCCTCTCCCTGGGCAAAGAAACCGCAGGGATGGTTGTAAACCGCCGACAAACTCAACTCCTGCAGAACTCCCTTGGTCCGCTGACTTGGAATGATTGGATTTACAATAAATGATGGGCTGGCTGGCACATCGGGAAAATTGTCATTCAAGACCGCTTGACTGAGGCGGTAGCGTGCCCCGAGCGACCAGTCCCGGTCTAACAACTGATTGGCAGTGACCAGCACTGTTTCTTCCGAATAATCCAAATTTTCACGCAGTCCGGCTGGAACGGGATCGGGAAACACGAAGGGATAATAATTGAAGACGCCATCAACCCGGTTAACCGTGGAGTTCAATATCTCGCCGGAAATGCCCAGATAAGTGCCGGTGTTGAATTTTTGTTCCAGCGAAAGATCGTAGGTTTCAAATTTGGCCCCGGGATTATCCCCGGCGATGGCTTCCGGGATGATGCTGCGGTAGTTCTGGATGAAGCCCGCCACCTGTGAAGGCTCGATTTGATAACTTTGGTCCAGACTCGCACCGCCCAATGAGCGGGTATAGGCAAAACGGACGGTGGTTTTGTCCAGCGGCGTCCAAATCAGGCCGGCTTTGGGCGAAACCTGATTAGCCGTTGTTTCATTCCCGGAAATTGGCGCACTCTGAAAATCCTGCGGGTAGGTGATACGATCGTAGGTCACGCCGCCAATCAATTGTAGCGGCTCAAAAATCTGCCATTGATGGTAGCCGTAAAAGCTTAAGCGCTTGAACAGGGACATGATGTCTTCTTCAGGTATTGGATCAGGGAAAGCAGGCGCAACGGAGAAGGACGGATTGTCTTGCAGAACGGTGGTATGAAATTGGCCATACTGGATGCGGGTACCGATGACTGTATTGTGAGCAGGTCCTTCCCATATCTGTTGCAATTCTCCCGAATAGATATCCAGCTTGCGCGCATAATTCTGGTCCATTGTTATATTCTGCGCCGAACTAAAAACGGGAACGACGCCCGGAAAGGTTTGAAACAGGGAAGGCTGCGTAAAGTTGGTGAACGAATAAGTGTCGTCGAGGCGCGCCGCCAAAAACAAAGTGTGAACTCCGGGACCCCATTCGTGATGATAGCCAAAACTTACGATCGGTTCTTGTTTTTCGTTAAAGTAGTAAGTTGGGCTGGCCGTGTTTTGATCGTAGTATTGTGTCAAATCCCCACCGTCGGCTTTGTACTGTTTCACCTGCACATAAGCTGTGTCCCGTGGCGTGAATTGATATTTGAATGCCGCGGACAATTGCCGTTGTTCGATGTCTTCATTCATCCGCTGGCCCGGGTCGGTGCGGTAGAATCCTTCCAGGTCATAACTAACGTTGTCAAACACGCCGTATTGTGCGCCCGCCTGCGTCCAGGCACCGCGGCTCAGATATTCCGTGCTGGAAACGACCCCGAAACCGTCGCGCTCGAAGAGCGGGGAGTATTCCTGTTGGGAAATCGTGGGTGACAGGGTGCCGGCGCTGACCGGGGACAGCAAATTTGCCAGCAAATATTCACTCTCGGCGGGAGTTTCGTAACGGAGATTGACCTCATTCGGATCGGCGAGATTGGCATAGCTATTGGCCAAAAACAGGTGCGCCGAGTAATTCGCGTAATCGTAATTTACCGCGCGGGACGCCTCATTCGCGGCCCAGTCATCCATGCCATCGTCCTGGTACATCGCCGCCAGATTTGCGCTGCGCACCGCGCGATCCTGGTCCAGCAGCAGTTGCGAACGATAAACACTCCGGTTGTCGTTCAAGGCCTGCGACTTTTCCAAATCCTGAATCGCGTCGTTGATCCGGTTCTCCTGCTGGTCAAGCAGGGCGGAATAGAGCCAGGCTGTCGGGTCGTCCGGGTCCAGTTTTTCCGCAAGTTGAAGCTCCCTGGCGGCATGCGGGCGGTCGCCCGCAGCCGCGTAAGCCTTGCCCAGATAACTTCGCAATTCGGCGCGTTGCGGTTCGAGCGCGGCGGCCACCAGCAGGTCTTTGCACCCTCCCGCGACATCGCCGCGGCGGATGCGGCAAAGACCGCGTCCCAGCCATGCGTTACCGAGTGCGGAGTCCACCGCCAACGCCCGGTCGAACCAGTCGATAGCCTCACCGGTGCGGTTTTGAGCCGCGAGCAGGAATCCCTTCAGGGCGAGCGCCTGGGCATTGCGCGGCGCCAGCGTCAGGCTTTTATCCAGGGCACCCAGCGCCTGGCGGGTACGGCCGAAACTGAATTCCAGTTCGGCGACGTGTTCCCAGGCAAAACCGAAGTCCGGCGAATTAGTTGCGGCCTGCCGGGCGGATGCCAGCGCGGTGGGCAATGAAATTCCGGGGATGGCACGGGATTGTTCGTAATAGGAATCCGCCAGGAATTCCGTGGCCAATTGCGGGCGGGCTGCCGATGGATTCGGCTGGCGCTTCACGGCGGCGATGAGCTGTCGCAAGGCCTGGGCAATTCGTTGCGGATGGCTGGAGGCGTCGGAAATGGACAAGGAAGCCAGCGCCGATTCGGCCGGCTCGACTTGTCCGACGCTTAACAGCAGGCCGGCATAATAAACCCGCTCGGCGTCGGAATCGGGCCGCCGTCCCGCCGGATATTGGGCCAGCGCCGCCGGCAAATCACCCGAGCGATAGGCCTGGAGGGATTCGCCGAGGATTTTTTGTTCTTCCGACGTGAATGACAGATCCGCCGGATCGATCACCGCCGGGTAGTAAAAGCACCATTGCAGAACGTTGTTGGCAATGAAACCCGCGGTGCGAACGGGCGCCCGGCCCGGCTCGACGACGGCCTGCTGGCCGTTGGTCAGCAGCAGCATGGCCTGGTCGTTGCCAAACCGGACCTGGCCGTCAATGACGGAAAGGGTCGTGTGTTTCGCATCCTCCGCCATGGCGAATTCTGTACCCTCCACGCCGGCAACGGCGCCGCGGGTAATGACCTGGATGCGTCCCGGTTTGTCCCGGTGAAAAAACGAGAGGAGGCCCCGGAACAAATGCAGTCCGCACTGGGCATCCGCTGAATCCGGCGGCAGTACTTCAATCTCCGTCAAGGCGCCGAAAGACACAACGCTCCGGTCGGACCAAAGAAAGGCAATCCGGCTGTTAATGCCGGTGCGCAACCGGTCAAAGGGATGCAGGACCTGGTTGTTGTGCGCGGGGGTCCAGGTGGTGGCCGTGCCGGAAGCGACTTCCGCCGTGCCTTGCAGTTCCACAATCCGGACTCCGTTCATGACAGCGCCACCGGCCATTGGCGGTGCGCACGACCCCTCGACGCAAGCCAGGACACCCCCAAAAATTACGGCCATTAACAGGCCGCGGCCAGCTTTAGGAAACAAGTTCAAGTGATTCAATCCGTCCACGCATCTGACTGATTAACAACGGTGAGACAAGCAGATAACATCCTTTTATTCAACATTTTTCGAGATAACGGTATATTTTATTGCCAATCGCCCGACAAAAATTGCATTAATTGATCGATGGCACAGCCGAAGGATGAATTGATTCCGACTCGCGCAACTTTGATTCAACGCCTAAAGGACTGGCAGGATCAATCAAGTTGGCAGGATTTTTTTGACACCTACTGGAAACTGATTTATGGGACCGCCACCAAGAGTGGTTTGACTGCGACCGAAGCGCAGGATGTCGTGCAAGAAACCATGATTTCGGTCGCCAAGCACATGCCCGCCTTCAAGTATGACCCGGCGATTGGCTCCTTCAAAACCTGGCTCCTGAACATGACGCGCTGGCGTATCACCGACCAGCTCCGCAAGCGCGCGCCTTTTGGGGCCAGTCATTCCGCTGCCGACGACACCGCCACCGGCACCTGCATGGTGGACAAAGTGGTTGATCCGGCGGGTCCGGATTTGGACGCGCTGTGGGACGCAGAATGGGAAAAGAATCTGCTGGATGCGGCCATGGCCAAAGTCAAACGCCAGTTGGACCCGCGCAAATACCAAATCTTCGACTTGTACGTGAACAAGGAATGGCCGGCTGAAAGGGTGGCGGCCACCTTCGGCGTTTCCGTGGATCAGGTTTATCTGGCCAAACATCGGACGACGGAATTAATCAAGGCAGAAGTCAAAAAGCTGGAAGGGACAATGTGAGCCGCCGGCTGCCCGGCGGGATGCCGTTCAATGAATTTCGCCCGGAAATCCCTGCTGCCGCAACGCCTCGAATAAAACCAGCGCCGCGCAGTTCGACAGGTTCAGCGAACGGGATGGGGCGTTGAACATTGGAATTCGCAGCCAGCGCTCGCGGTTCTGTTCCAGCAATTGCCCCGGTAAACCGGCGGTCTCGCGCCCGAAAACCAGATAGTCGGCTGCCGAAAATTTCACTTCCGTATAAAGCTTCGGGCCTTCCGATTCAATAAACCACAGCCGTGCGCCAACGGGCAGTTTCCTTTCAAACGCCGTCCAACCCGGCCAGCGATGCCACTCGACGTGTTGCCAGTAATCCATGCCCGCGCGTTTGAGTTGCGCGTCGTCCAGCTTGAAACCGAACGGCTCGATGAGATGCAACGTCGTCTTTGTCGCCGCGCAGAGCCGCGCCACGTTGCCCGTGTTCGGCGGGATTTCCGGTTCGACTAAAACAATTTGCATGAAAAATTAAACCGCAGAGGCGCGAAGGCGCAGAGTTTTTTACCCTTTTGGTTCTTTCTCCGCGTCTCTGCGTCTCTGCGGTGAATAAAAGACTTTCCACAGCACTAGCCCATGCGCCGGGGCCGTCATGCCGGCCACCCGCCGGTCTTTCTTCGCCAGCATCCGCTTGATTTCAGCCGATGGAAACTTGCCCAAACCAATCTGCACCAGCGTGCCGACAATGCCCCGGCACATTTTGTAAAGAAAACCGTCACCCTCAATAATGAACGTCAGTTGCGGACCGGACTTTTTGATGTCGCACCGTGTGAGCCTCCGCCGGGTGGTTTCCATCTCGTAATTCCGATTGGCGGCGAACGATTTGAAGTCATGCCGTCCGACCAACAACGGTGCGGCGGCGCGCATGGCCGTCAGGTTGAGCGGGCGCGTCACCTGCCAGGCGGTGTGGCGCAGCAGCGGATTCATGGCGGTGTGGTTCCAGACGAAGTAACGGTATTGTTTTCCCGCGGCATCGAAGCGCGCATGGAAATTACCCCGCGCCCGCGAAGCCGCAAGCACACGGATGTCCTCCGGCAGCCAGGCATTGATGGCCAGCGCCAGTTTGCGGACCGGCATTTTGAACTCGGCGCCCGGCACCTCAAAATGCGCCACCATGCCGAGCGCGTGCACGCCGGTGTCGGTGCGGCTGGAACCATGAAGCCGCGGCGCGCCGGGGAACAATCTGGCCAGGGCGACCTCGACCTTCTCCTGCACGCCCGTACCGATTTTTTGCATCTGCCAGCCTTCGTAAGCCGTGCCGTCGTACGCAATGACCAGTTTGAATTTTTTTGAAGCCGACATTTTCTGCCACAGATTGGCACAGATGAAACATAGATCAAAAGAACGAATCTCTGTCCCTCTGTGTTTATCTGTGGCTCAAATCCCATCCAGATAACTTTGCAACAGAATGGCCGCGGCCATTTTGTCCACCTTCTCTTTGCGCTGGTCGCGGCGCACGTTGCCCTGGATCAAAATCCGGTTCGCTTGTGAACTCGTCAGCCGCTCGTCCCAGGTCTTGATCGGGACGGTGATGGCGCTGCGCAATACCGCAACGAAAGCCTCGACCTTTTGCGCCGGCGGGCCGTAACTACCATCCATGTTGCGCGGCAGACCAATGAGGATCAGATCCACCTCCTTCTCAACGAGCAACTTTTTCAACCGCTCCAGAAAATCCGCAAACGGTTCGGCCAGGATGTATTCCAACGGCTGGGCAATGGTCTTGGTTTCGTCGCTGACGGCGACGCCGATGCGTTTGGTTCCGTGGTCGAGGGCAAGGATGCGCATGGAGTTAACTCCCCCAAACTACTTTCTAAAATGCGTTTGGGCAATTACCGATTAACCACCGGGGAGGCAGCGTCAGTCCTCAACCAGCTGGTGTCGCCAATCAGGTCGGTCATCATGCCGGTCAAATCGCCTTTTGTGATCGGCAGGTATTTGCCCGTGGCCTCGGCAAACGGCCGGCCGGATGAACTGGCCAGCACGCCCTTGGCTTCAAAAATCCGGTTTTTGCGGTTCGCCACCAACTCGCCGGTGGCGATGATGTCGTCGTCGGGCCGCACGGGATTCAGAAACCGCACTGTCAGCTCGGCGCAGAATGCGAACTGCCCGGTAGGCACCGCGCATGCCCAGACCATGATTTCGTCGAGCACAGTCGTTAAAATGCCGCCGTGGACAACGCCGCGAAAGCCGATGTGGGCGGCGCGCAACCGGAAGCGCGTGTGCACGACGCGCCCGTCGGTCGTAAAACGCAGTTTAAGTCCGATGGCATTGCTTTCGCCGCAGACGAAGCACGAATGGGTGTGGGGCAATTCCCGCATGACAATGAATAGGCCGGGTAACAACGGCTCAGCGCAAGAAAATTTTCCTCTGCGAAAAAATGGCGGCGAATGGTTCTCCTTCTCCTCGGGGAGAATAGCCCTGTTGGCTTTTACACAACGACAAATTCATGCGTCCCGCGCCCATATCCCGCTGAATCGTAACCGCCGAAAGCGCATCCCGACTGTCATAAAAACGCTGGGTGATTACATTCAGGCCAAGCGTTATGAAAACGGGCTCCACCCCTATCAGGTAGCGGGTAAAATGGGGATTGAGACGGCGATGATTTTGGCCTGGGAAAGTGGAACCCGCGCACCCGATGGGAAACAATGGCAGATGTTGAGCGACCTGTTATCGTTTGATTCGGGAGTGGATTTCCCAAAACCTCACAGGGGTCGTTTGTTGGGTTTTATACGGTCAAAACGGTAAAGAAAGTGCTGGCGATGAGATGAGGGTTCGATTCCCTTCACCCGCTCCAATCTAATTTTGAGCCAATGATACCAATTGGTTTTCGCGTTTTCAGATTTTTCAAAAAGGTAAAGTGAGAATAAAAGTGAGAATAAAGATCTCCCTATTCGTTGCTTTTGATCAGTGAAATCGCCTTTTTTTAATGGGTTTTTCAGCGCTGAAAATTTGACCAGTGAGAATTCCCATCCTTTCAAACTCACTCCCCGCCGGAGTTGACTCCAAGGCCCTCATCTGCGCATTTGACATTTGCACAACGCACTATTCACGTCCGAAACCTCAAAAAAACAAGGGTATTCTTCCATCACAAGCCGTTTCCGCTCGAAATCAAGACCATCGGCGATTTGCTCATGGTCAGGCGAAAACAGGCCGTATTTACGCTCAAACAGCTCGCCGCAAAAACCGGTATCCGGCTGCATTGGATACGGCGCTTTGAATTCGACCGGTGCCTGCCACCACAGCCGGAGTGGGATTTGCTTCGTAATTTCTTAAAACTACCGCCCGAGCCCATTTTGACATTTACACAGCCCGAAAAGCCGATCGATAGACCCAAAACCATAGGCGAGCACCTGCGGAGGCGTCGGCTGGAGTTGAAACTCTGTCTTGCCGAGGCTGCGCCACGCATGGGCGTTTCCGTCCCCACCTTGGGGCTATGGGAATTGGGAAAGGTGTTCCCCAAGCACTGCTACCACGCCCAAATTGCCGCTTTTCTCGGTCGTGACCTGTTTTCGTAAGGTGTTGCGCCTTTTTTCGACAGGCTTGTGAACGTGCCGCGAAAGGACGTTGCACCAGCTTGAAGGCGAGGGTCGGAATCGAGCGCCTTTGGGGACGAACGACACCCAATTATGCCTGATTTTACAGGCTATTCAAGCAGATTGTGTCACTATTAGAATCCTCGGTTTCCACTTGGTTTGTTGGCCATTTTGTTAGCCATTTTAAATTTGACAGGAGCGGTATTGCCTGCATTTAACTGGCTGACATAGCTGGAATGGTCGCCGCCGTGACCGAAAGTGATCCGGGTGTTGCGAGTGAAAGAGCCTCCGACAAGACCCTTGGTTATCCTCAATCTTTGAGTCATCCGATGCGTTGATTCTTTTTGGCTGCCGTCGCTTTGGCCTGTGAATGGCCGTGCGCAGGGCCGTCCGGGAGGTCGAGGAATTGGCGCAAGCGGTGGGACAGTTCGACAAAATTGATGGGCTTTTGAAAAACAAACCGCCGGGGCGCGTGCCGGGAAGCCGCCAGATCCGGTGGCTGGTTCAGACCGGTCATCAGGATGACCGGCAGACCCGGGCGGAGGGCACCCAATTCCTCGGCCAGGTCGGCCCCCTGCAAGCCCGGCATCGTGTGGTCGGTAATGACCAAATCAAAATGGTCCGGATCGGCGCGGAGCGTGTTCATGGCTTCCAGGCTGTCCGCCCGGGTG
>Ga0187859_10002271_pt1 | contig 12125 bp, 13 predicted proteins | sample June2016WEW_10_1_2_FD_133019 | JGI IMG/M metagenome (GOLD analysis project Ga0187859, IMG submission 133019) | Peatland microbial communities from SPRUCE experiment site at the Marcell Experimental Forest, Minnesota, USA - June2016WEW_10_10 | ecosystem: Environmental > Terrestrial > Soil >... | reverse complement strand
TGATCTAGCGTGACCAGCGATCTCGAAGAACTGTTCACGCCGCACAGTGTCCACATCATCCCTTTGTGGACACTTGTACTGCCCCATACAGCTCGTCGACGCGGTCTACCCCGGACGCTTACCTCTCAGGCAGGGTCAGAGAAACGCGTCCATATCCCGAACCTGGATCACGCGGCAAGACGTGGGGCTGGCCTTGGAACTCCTCCAGCCAAGAGCGCATCTCTGCCGAACTGAGCCGTTCTGTTAGTGCTTCTGAAGCACGCAAGGTAAATGTCGTCATAGAGGATCCTCCAAGAGCGCATATTGACGCTGGAATTCGAGCGTTGTCTTGCGACAAACCACTACTGAGTAGGCGAACCCTGCAGGGCCAGCTCTAAGTTTTTTGGAACAAATTGGAACAACTTTTGGGTTGGGGACGGAGCTAAGTGATTGAAAATGTGGTGGCCAGGGACGGAGTTGAACCGCCGACGCCAGCCTTTTCAGGGTCAAAATTAACAGTGATTGCAAGTACTTAGAGGTGCCTCCCGGCGCTGTAAGTTACTGAAAGTCATTGCGGGAAAGGCCGACTGCCGGTAAAACTGCCGGTAAGTTTTGTTCGCCTTGTGTTCTTCTTCGAAAGCAGTCCGCGCCCGATTGCATTTCAGGCGTGCGAATCTCGAATTCACGAGATCCCAGGTCAAGACATCTCGATTCTCAGCTCTTTCGCTTTCTGGATTCACGGCATACGCGGGGTTTTTATCAACGTGCGGCCGTTCTCTACCATCACCCTCGTGGAAGCCCTGATAAGCGATTGTTCTGGATCGCAACATCAGCAGGACGCTGGCGGATTGATTGGCCTCGTACCAATCGGGGCTGACCAGTTAGGTGGCTTCAGGCGCTGGCAATTGCGGCAACTAAATTCGTAAACTCTTTTTGAATTTCTGCCGCTTTCGTCGTACGGTATCCCAACTCAGCGGCAAGCGTTTCCAGTTCTACATTCCACTCCAGAGGAATGATCGTCTCCGGTGGAAACGCATGGGTCTTTCTCTCGGCGAAAGTTCGTTCCGCCGCCGCGCGTGCGCGCGCACGGTCCAATTGGCCAAGCATATCGACGACGAGGATATCGAGTATGTCGCGTGCGCGATCCTGCCTCTGAGGTCCGGTACAGGCATGAAGCTTCTGCGCCACTTGCTCATTGATCCCAAGACAACGTACTTGGCTGGTGACGGGCAGGCCCATTTCCGCCACACCTTCAATGGAGGGCCTCACCAGGTCTACGTCACGTGCTTCGCCCGGACCGAGATCCACATCAATGGTCTGCCATGCCCGTGTTTTGTATTCCACGGCAACTTCGACCCGGACGGTGTCCGCCAGTTCCATCTCGTGCTGTTCGGGTTTCAAGCGGAAGGTGAACTCGTCAAAGCTGAGTTGCAATACTTCCGAAAGTCGCCGAATACGTTCCGCGCGGTTGCCTCTAAGACCAAGATCGAAATCCTTGGTGGTGCGCGCCGCCCGCGCGAAGCGCAGTTCCATTGCGACTCCGCCTTTTAGGTAGTAGGTATCGATGACACCTTTCTCGACGGCGCACTCCAGAATGCTGCAAAGTGCGAGAAACGAGACCCAACGGCGAAGCCTTTCCTGATCGAGACCCTGCTCGCGAGCCACACGCGCAAGAGTTTTCTCCAACCGCTCTACCGGCTTCGGAGTCATGAGTTAAACTCTCCCCACTTTCGCCTCTTGTGTCCCTTTCGCGTGTGCGTATCGATTGAGACGGCGAGTGAGTGCTAAGGCTTTCTCGGCGCTAATGTAGCCCTGCTTACGTGCATCTTTCAGAGCGCCTCGCGCCAATCCGACACGGCCGGTTTCTTCAACAAGTTGGGAAATTGTTTTTTCGATCGTGGTCACGGGAAGCCCTTCGCGAGTGAGGATATCCGATGCTCGCAGATCAGCACGGTGAATCTCCACCCACTTGGGTAGGCGGCGACGGAGGCGGGCACTTTTCGGCACTGTGATCTGTACGCGTGGCGGATTCGCATCAGAAATGCCATAAACCACCAACGCGGTCTCGTGGGATAAGGCTATTTTTTCCGGTCCACTGTCAGCACGCGCCCACAGGATCGCTTCGCGATATTGCCCCAAGCGATCCGACGGGAAGTAAGGGATTCGATACACTCCGCGCGCCACCCGTTGAAGCTTTCCCCGCTGGGTGAGACGTGCCAGGACTGAATCCTTGATGCCAAGGCTGCGGGCCTGCGCCGCTGTCACGAAACCCTCGTTTTCTTCGGCAATGGGCAACAGCTCATCAATGCGGGATCGCATGTCCCTATTATCAGCAGCAATACGTCGCCTTGTCAATATAGTTCCATAATGGAACTATATTGACATACCATATTCGATAGAAACACAAACTCCATCTAGCACATAAATAACCACTTATGCAGATCATGATCATCCCAACAATCGGCCGCGTGAATGATCTCCGCACTTGGCAGCGCAGCAACCTCCTCCGCAACTGGGCGATGACATCGCGCGTCCCAGGCAAAGTCACGCCGGTTTCAAGTCGTTAAGCCCACATTTGTCCGTCGGCATTTAAGGGTCATCATTATTTATTCGGGCGTCTGGCTTGCCCAAAGGAGAACGCAGATGACGCACAAACATCAACGAGGTTGGTTAAAGAAAGAAAAGCGCAGTCAGGGTGAAACGTGGGTGTTGTTCTTTCGTACAGTTCGGAAGTCCGACGGTAAGCGAGTCGAGAACAAAATTCCAATTGGCCTTCTCAAGGACTTCTCTAGCAAAAGCTGTGCATGGGCCGAGGTCGAACGACAACATCTCCACATCAACCAGGTGGATTCCCGCGGAGGTGCAACATTTGCGGATCTGGCACATCCATCCAAAAGCACACACGACAATCAGAGGTTACGAGCGAGTGCTCCGCAATCGACTGCTGCCACAATGGGGGAATCGGATCGCGCTGGGCCTCGAACCGCTGGAGGTGGAGGAATGGTTGAAAGCCTTGAAGCGCAAAGAGGGCCTTGCAAATCCAACGCTCGACAAAATCCGCCGTGTTATGTCGCTGGTCTACAGACATAGCCAACGTTACGGGCTCATTCCTCGAAATCAGGAGTCGAACCCGATGCGCTTCGTCCGTTGCAAGACCACGAGCGAGTACGAAGCGATGATTCTCACCCCTGAACAAGCATACACAGTATTGCTTAACTTACAGGAGCCGGAACGTACTCTGACGTTGTTGGCCGCAGGCACGGGCCTGCGTATCTCAGAGTGCCTCGGGCTGCAATGGCAAGACGTGAGTTTTGCTGAAGCCGTCATCCAGGTGCGCCGCACATGGACAGCCCAAGTGGGCTGGCCGAAAAGCAAAGCCTCGAAAGGCCCGGTGCCGCTGCATCCTTTGCTAGCCGAATTCATGTTTCGCTGGAAACGTGAGACGCCCTATTCCCAGCCGGGGGATTGGGTGTTTCCCTCATTCAAGCTCAAGGGCCAGCAACCGCGTGTGGCTAACATGCTGGTGGAAGATTATCTGCGGCCAGCGGCAGTGAAGGTGGGCATCCTTTCATCGCACCGAGACGACGAAGGCAGACTGCTAGATGTGATCCACGGCGATTTGGCTTCCATAATCTGCGTCACAGCCTGGCATCGTTCCTGGTCCGCATTAGAACTGACCCAAAAACGGTACAGACTTTGCTTCGCCACAGTGATGTTAAGTTGACCCTGCAATGTTATACCCACAGTGTCAGCGAGGATCGCATGGCTGCGGCAGGGGCAATGCTGACTGCGATTTTCAGCCACGCCGCAGACAGAAGCGGACTGAAAGCGGACTGAGCGAGAGGCAATTCGAGTTTAAGTCTTTAACCGTCATCGCGGCCAGGAACCGAACCCGATCTCGCCGAAAATAGCGGACTGAAGGCGGACTGGGAGGGCAAGAGGCAGTTCCGCTAAGTTCTTTGAAATGTGGTGGCCAGGGACGGAGTTGAACCGCCGACGCCAGCCTTTTCAGCTGTAGTCTCAACAACTTAAGTGACTCCAGGTGGCCGCCGAAGTCCTTGAGAAGACTTGAGAGACACGCGAATCGTGGGTTGAAATCGTGGGTTCAAAAACAGGCGCAGAAAGCCCCGCAACCAGCGGGTTCACCTCGACATTGCTGAACAAGCTCCTCATCTTACCGTTGTCAGCTATTACCACATTTGTGGTATAGTTTTACCACAATGCTTGACCTTCGCTCTAAGGCGCGCCAGCAACTGCTGGCTTATTACTTCACAAACCCGACGGCCCGTCACCACTTGCGCGACTTGGCGGAGCGGCTGAGCATCGATCCGTCTAACCTGTCGAAAGAACTGGGACGCCTGGAGCGCGACGGTCTATTTCGGTCGGAAGTGATTGGCCGCCAAAAGTATTTTCAACTGAACCGGGAGTATCCGCTTTTTGATGAAGTGCGCAAGATCGTTGCGAAGACTATTGGCGCGGCACAGTTGATCGCACAATCCCTCAAGAGAATTGAGCGAATAGACGAGGCATACTTGTACGGTTCATTCGCAGGCAACCAGCAGGACGTTGCCAGCGATATAGACGTGCTCGTCATTGGCGCCCCTCGCGAGGAAGTCTTAGCGCAAGCCGTGCGAACGCTTGAGCGGCAACTCGGACGCGAAATCAACTACACCGTCCTAACGCCGAAGGAATTCGAGTCACGCCGCGCTCGGAAGGATGCGTTTTTGGAAAACGTCTGGCACAATAAGCGTATTTCGCTCATAGGTGGAGATGAAGAAGCTAAAACCGCACGCGGCTGACTGGCCGCAAATCGACCGCTTCCTCGCGAGCGCGGATAAGAAGCTGGTTTCGGCCCGCAAAATTCTCGCTTTTGACGAGGAGGCTTGCCTTCAGCAAGCCTACGAAGCAATGCTCAAATCTTCCCTTGGATTCATGTTCAGTCATGGATTCCGTGCGAGAAGTCAGCCTGGGCACCACATCGCCATCATCGATTTTGTGCGTTCGCGCATCGACAAGAAAAATGCTGGTCTGCTGCTTGTTTTTGATCGTCTACGCCGGAAGCGCAATATGGCCCTTTATGATGACACCGGATTTGTCTCTCGTCATGACGCAGAGAAACCGGCAATATCGTCGAGGTTCACGTATTGGCTGCTGGAGGAATCGTACAACCCGCGATTCCCATATTTCTGGATGAGGACGGAAGCCGGCTTCATTTCGCCTTGCCTATGCTGCTGTGCACACAAAGCAAAATATATATTGACACAACTGCCACAAAATAGTATAGCTTGGTTAATGCTGCAGTGCAGCAATTTTAGGAGGTCTACCATGCCAACAACCGCAATTTCAAGAACTCATTCCCCGGAGTCGTCTTTTGTTAATCTTCTTTCGGGTTGGGCACAGCAAGGGGTGCAGAGCTTCTTTGCCACGCAACGGATCCTCATGGACCTGGCGACGCGGCAGAAGGCAAGCTTGACGCACTCTGTGCGGCAACAAGTGTCCGACCCCAATCATTCCCCGACCGCCATTCTGAGTGAAGCGACTGCCGAGAGTGTGAAGAACTTCATTGAAGGGCAAAGGGTCCTTCTTGAACTGGGACAAAAACAGAACGAAATCCTGATGACCGGTGTCAAGGAACGTGTAGGAGACTGGCCCCCGGCGCAGACTATTACCGACCTGCTCCAGCGCAGCGTGGAGACTTTCGTCCACATGCAGCAGGAGTTCCTGAAGATTGCCGACAAGCAAACTCATACCTGGGTAGAGGCAGCCAAGGCCGGGAAACCGTACCAGAGCAAGCAACTGGTGGAAACGGCCCGCGAGGCGATGGACAACTTTGTCAAAGCCCAGAAGCACTTCATGGACGTCATCGCCGAGGAGACAGCCAAGGCCACCGGCGCCAAGCACACCAATGGCGTGAGGAAAACCAAGAAGACCGAGTTGTCGCAGCTGGCGCGCCACGCCACGGAGTCGTTCATCGATGCGCAAAGGAAGCTGGTTGATGTCGCCGGGCGACAGATGAACGCCAACGTGAAAACCGCCGGCAAGACTCTGGAACTCTTGCGGCCATTTCCCTTCTTGCCGTTGGGAGAGTTGACGCGGGAAGGAGTGAAAAGCTACGTCGACGCCCAAAAGGAGTTGATGAACGTCATGGTAAAACCGGGTGCTGAGCACAAACACGCGCACAAGGTCGTACATCGCGCGAAGCGGTCGCCAAAGAAGCACGCGGCGGCGGTCGCCTAACGGCGGAGCGACGCATAGAGCTTTCATCTTGAGCCGAGCATGACCCGCGCGAAGTGCGGGCCATGCGAAGTCGGGGGACCCCCGCACGGACCAGTGCGCAAGGCCGCCTGGGTGTTCTTTTCGCACAGCCTGCTTCGCGCGTGTGAAACAGCACGAGAGAATTCCTGCGAGGCAAGTGTAGAGGTACGCGCCCCCGGGGGTCCTTCGCCTCCGCGACCACTTCGCGTCGCGAAGTGGTTCCTACACTCAGGATGGAAGGTCAACTCAATTGACAACCCCGGCTGAGTATCGCGCGCTGGCGCCAGCTCTTGCCAGCGGATACTGGTCATCCATCGCGAGGCGGCCATGAAAATCCCACTAACTCCCGTTCGTTTCCTGCGCTATGCCCATGAACAATTTCCGAACAAGGTCGGAGTGGTGTGCGGCGAGCAGCGATTCACGTATGCGCAATTCGCCGAGCGCGCAACTCGGCTGGCAGGCGCCCTCATCGCCGCGGGGGCAAAGCCTGGCGATCGCATCGCCTTTCTCAGCACGAACTGTCATCGTCTGCTGGAGGCCTATTACGGCGTCCTGGAAGCCGGCTGCGTGTTGGTGCCCTTAAACATTCGCCTGGGCCCACAGGAACTTGCTTTCGTTTTGAATGATGCGCAGGCAAGATTCCTGTTTGTCGAACCGGTCTTCTTACCGCTGCTGGAAGCGATTCGGACGACCGTCACTTCGATCGAAACCTCTTTCCTTTTGGATGGCCAACCGCAAGCGAGCTGGCTGGCGCCCAGGAACTACGACGAGGTTCTGGCTGTCTCTCCTCCGTTCGAGTGTGACTTCACGCAAATTGACGAGGACTCGCTGGCCGAACTCTTCTACACCAGCGGCAGCAGCGACCGCCCGAAAGGTGTGATGCTCACTCATCGCAACGTGTATTTGCACGCTTTGTCGGTGATCGCCGCCGGACAGACCTCCACGAGCACGATTGGAGACATGTCATGCAAATCCGTGTTGCTGCACAGCATTCCGCTTTTTCACGCGAACGGTTGGGGCACGGCCCACAGCATCACGGTGGTCGGCGGCACGCATGTAATGATTCACCACTTCAATCCGGTGGAGGTGTTCCACCTGATCGAGCGGGAGCGCGTAACCACCTGTGCCATGGTGCCCACTATGGTGACAGCTTTGGTGAATTCTTCCGCGCGACCAAAATACGACTTGACCAGCCTGCAGGTCATCATCATTGGCGGAGCTGCTTCCTCTCCCACTCTGGTGAAAGAAGTCGAGGAGAAGCTGGGTTGCACCTGCATCTCTGGCTACGGCCTGACCGAGACTTGTCCCACGCTCGCCAAATCGCCAATGAAATTGGACCTCCCCTCACAAGGAGAACAACGCTATGCCCGCCAGGCGATGACCGGCTTTGCCATTCCCGGCGTGGAACTTCGAGTGCTCAGTCCCAACGGGACGGAGGTACCGCACGACGGCACCGTAATGGGCGAAATCGTCGCGAGAGGCGACGGCGTCATGGAAGGCTACTGGCGCCAGCCGGAGGCCACGGCGACCGCAATGGAAGGTGGCTGGTTTCACACCGGCGATGTCGCCATTGTGGATCGGTACAACTACGTTCAAATTGTCGACCGCAAGAAAGAAATCATCGTGAGCGGGGGCGAGAACATATCTTCCCTGGAAGTGGAAAAGGTCCTCAGTGCTCACCCGGACGTGTACGAGGCAGTCGTGATTGCCGTTCCTCACGAGAAGTGGGGCGAGGTACCGAAAGCGCTCGTGACCTTGAAGCCCGGATCACAAGCCAGGGAGGACGACATCTTGGAGTTCTGCCGCTCCCGGCTGGGGCATTACAAGTGTCCGCGCTCGATCGAGTTTGTCGAAAGCTTGCCCAAAAGTGGAACGGGCAAGGTTTTGAAACGAGAGCTGCGGCAAAAATATGCGGTTGCTCAGAAGAATGCAGTTCCCTAACGGTGCTGGCTCGAAATCATTCGATAAACAAACCGTCGTTCAACGAGATTCAATCGAGGTGAAATATGGCTACGCTTACCGCAACAAGTCCTACCAAGCGGCAAGGGCCATCACATCGCCTTCAATGTTCTGAACGTGGGCCGCTTCAAACTGGGTGCGGGAAGCGTGGGCTGGGTCCGCAACTGTATCGGCAGTGCTATCGCCTACGCGAAGCAGCGCAAAGCTTCGGGAAGGTGATTGCCGATTTCGGGTTGATTCGCGAGAAGCTGGTCCAGCATGGCCGCGGGCATTTTCACCGGCGAAGCCATGGCCTATCGCACGGTCGGCATGATGGACGCGTCCATCGAGCAACTGGGCGATACCCACTGCGACATGGCCGAGGTCCGCAAGGTGATCGACGAGTACGCCGTCGAGTGTTCGATCCTCAAGGTATGGGGGTCGGAGTTCATCAATTATGTGGTGGATGAAATGATGCAAATCTACGGCGGATACAGGTTCGTAGAGGAGTACCCCGCCAAACGCGCCTACCGCGATGCCCGGAGCAATCGGATTTTCGAAGGCACGAACGAAATCAACCGCCTCCTCATTACTGGTTTCTGCGGAAACGGGCGATGTCCGGGCAGCTTCCCTTGATGGCAGCCATCAAGAAGCTGATGGACGAAGTGCTCTCCGGCACGAGCGACGACGTCGCGGAAGGGCCCTTGGCCGAGGAGCGAAAACTGATTGCGACGGCTAAGAAAATTACCTTGTTCGCAGCCGGATTTGCCACACCAGAAGTACATGCAGGCGATCCAGGACCAGCAGGAGATCCTAGGAGCGATCGCCAACATGACCATTGAAACCTATGCCAGGGAGTCAGCTGTGCTGCATGCCCAGAAACTGGCCACGCGGAATGGCGAGGCGGGCGCAGCCAATGCCATCGCCATAATTCGCGTTTATATGGCGGGCGCGCTCGAGAGAATCGAAAGCGCCGCAAGAATGGTCGTTGTGGCCGCCAGCGAAAGCGACATGCTGCGTTCGCAGATGGCCATCTTGCGCCGCTTGTGTAGGTACGAAGTGTTCAATGTTGTGGCCCTACGGCAGGCGAATCGCACAGAGAATCATCGAAACCGGCATATACACGGTGGCATAGCATCGCTACGGGGAACGGAGTTCGCTGACTCCCGTTGTGTGAGTGCCCCCTTCTCGACTTCGCCCGAAATGACCGGTGCCGCGACCCCCTGATTCGTCATAGGGCGGAGCGACCGGCGTCCCGCACGTCCCGCCGGGTGTATACGCCCGGGCTCTCCACCGGCAAGATTGGCACTGAGCCGCTCAACGCAATCCATCCGCACGAACGTTGCCCCTTTCTCACGTCACAAGGCGGTGTGACGAAACTCACGGACTCGTCACAGCGCTCAGTGATGTAATGTGCTTTAGTACCCCCGGTCATAGACCGTTAGGAGCCGATGGATTTACGCAAGTAGTCGACGTCAAGTGCTGATTACGGCCGAAGGCTCCTGGATTCTCCCCACGGTCGAGAGCTGGGAACATAAGAGACAGCGCGCTCCTTTTGCGACGGAGAGTAGCAAGGGCTGTGAGCAATCTTGCTCAGACGAATGGCACGTGGAGTGCTAACGTTCCCAGTTGTGACCAAGCTCACAACGAAGTGTGACGTGTGTCTACACCTCAGCCCCAGCGCGAGTAGTGAACTTATCACGGATCCGAAACAGCAACAGCGAGGAAAACCGATGGCGTTACGCGAGTGGACCAAATCGAATGCTGATTATGGGCGAAAGCTTTTCAATTTCGGAATAGAGGGAGCCCGTTCCGGTCGAGAAGCATTTCTCAACGGAGAATCTCTGACTCCTTTCCTTAGCGAGTCAGTTCGAAACGCCTTGAAACCCGCCGCCCTGGGGGCGTGCATCGGCGTGTTGGGCAGTTATCCAGGGTATCGGCAGAAATCCATATGCAGAGCATTGGCATACGGTCTGCTGGGCGGTGCCATCGGCCTGGGTGCAGGGTTCGCATGGGAAAGCCGCCGTTTAACTGCAAGCGCCGGTGGTAGTGCTTTGAGGAACATTAGCAGGGTGCGCGATGAGCACTGGCTGACTAAGCATCCCATCGACTACGCATAGAACCAGGAAAGTTTTACTAGCGATCAGACTACCGGTCTTCCAGGTCGCGAGAGCTGGGAACATAAAGTAAGCGTGCTCTTCACAGGCAAGGGAATCCGAAAGATAGTTACAGGGGGCAGCAATGATTACGAGTGAAGTAGTGGAGGAACGGGTTCAGATCCCACTTGCCGCGGAAAACCTCAGTGAAGAACGGATCGCCTACCTGGAGAGACTAGTCAGTCAAGCCAGAACCGCCGCCGCCGTCTTTACCCAATTTACCCAAGAGGACGTTGATCGCATCGTCAAGCCGATGGTCCTGGCTGGCCTGGAGCAAGCTCAACATCTCGCTCGCCTGGCGGTTGAGGAAACCAAGCTCGGTGTCGTGGAAGACAAGGTCCTCAAGAACATGTGCGCCACGGAGTTTACCTACAATTACGTCAAGGATAAACGTACGGTCGGCATCATTCGCGAGTTTCCGGAGCGCAACCTCGTGGAGATGGCGGAACCGATCGGGGTCATCTTCTCAATCACGCCGATCACGAACCCTACGTCCACCGTGCTCTTCAAGTGCATCATGGCCATCAAGACGCGTAATGCGGTCATTTTCAGTCCCCATCCACAGGCCTGGCATTGTTGCTCCGAGGCCGTGAAGATCATGTATGAGACCGCGCTGAAGCATGGCGCGCCCGAAGGGGTTTTTACCTGTCTGGAATCACACACCCTGCAGGACAACGCCTACCTGATGCGGCACAAGGACGTGAGCCTGATTGATGCCACCGGCGGGCCGGGTGCAGTCAAAGCCGCCTATAGCTCCGGCAAACCAGCTCTGGGTGTAGGGTCGGGCAACACGCCGGCCTATTTGGAAAAAACGGCGGATCTGAGTACGGCCGTGGTGGACATCATTCTCTCCAAAACCTTCGATAACGGAACCATCTGTGCCTCAGAGCAAACGGTGGTGATCGACGATGAGATTTATGACGTCGTGCTGAAGAAATTTGCGGAGCTAGGCACGCATATCTGCGATGAGAAAGAAACGGAACTGCTAGCGCGCACGGTAATCGATCCTAAGACCGGGTTTATGCAACCCATGGCAGTCGGGCAAAAGGCTACCGATATCGCCCGTTTTGCCGGTCTTTCCGTGAGACCGGACACTAAACTCCTGATTGCGCCGATTCAAGGCGTAGGCCGCGAACATCCCCTGTCGGTCGAGAAGTTGTTCCCGGTGCTCTCGGTCTATCGAGCGAAGTCGGTCGACGAGGCGCTCAAGGTTTGTATCGACGTGAACCATGCCGGCGGGCTGGGACACACGGCAGTCATTTTCTCGCGTAACGATGAGGTCATCAGCAAGTTCAGTGAGGTGATGAACGCGGGGCGGATCATTGTGAACTCGCCCGGCTCCATCGGAGCGCTCGGCGCCGTTTACAACGATCTGGTGCCCACATTTTCCTTCGGATGTGGCACCGGCGGTGGCAACAGCACCACGGATAACATAAATATCTATCACTACCTCAACATCAAGCGTCTGGCTCGGAGGACACAAGCCCATATGTGGTTCCGAGTTCCTAATCAGATCTATTTCAACCTGAACTCGGTGGAGAATGTACGCCAGTTCCAGTCCCGCTCCACCATCATCGTTACGAATCCGTCTTTGGAGCAAATCGGCCACGTAGACCTGGTTCGGCGGTACATTCCGGAGGGAACCCACGTCCACGTCTCGGTCATTCCCGATGCGGAGCCCGAGGTCAAGGTGGTCATGCAAGGCGTGGAGGCGCTCAATTTCTACAAAGCGGACCAAATTATCGCACTCGGTGGCGGGTCAGTGATCGATGCGGCGAAGATCATGAAACTCAAGTA
>Ga0187859_10002261_pt1 | contig 12156 bp, 5 predicted proteins | sample June2016WEW_10_1_2_FD_133019 | JGI IMG/M metagenome (GOLD analysis project Ga0187859, IMG submission 133019) | Peatland microbial communities from SPRUCE experiment site at the Marcell Experimental Forest, Minnesota, USA - June2016WEW_10_10 | ecosystem: Environmental > Terrestrial > Soil >... | reverse complement strand
GTCGGCCTGGCGGAAGGCTTCAAAGATGAATCCCTTCTTGTCTTCGGGAACGCCGATGCCGGTATCCTTCACCGAGAATAGCAGCGTGATTTCCGATTCCGTGGATTGGTCGACTGCGGCTTCAATGAAGATGCTGCCCTGGTCGGTGAATTTGATAGCGTTCCCGATGAGATTCAGCAGCACCTGGCGCAGGCGGGTAGGGTCGCCCAGCAAGTTCTCCGGTACTTGCGCGCTGATGGAGGATTGAATCTGCAGGCCTTTCTGATGCACTGTTCCGGCTAACGTCCTGACGGCTTCCCGCATGCATTCGGCGGGCGAAAAAGGAACGCTCTCCAGCTCCAGACGGCCAGCGTCGATTTTGGAAAAGTCCAGGATTTCGTTCAACAGGCTGAGCAGGGAAGTTGCGGATTGTTGGGCGGTCTCGAGATATTCGCGCTGCTCGCCGTCCAGCTCAGTTTCGAGTGCGAGGGCGGTCATGCCCAGCACGCCGTTCATGGGCGTGCGGATTTCATGACTGACGTTGGCCAGAAACTCGCTCTTGAGCCGGTTCGCTTCCTGAGAATCCTTTAGCAGGAGCTGGATGTCCGCGTTCTTCCTTTCGATCCGAGCTTTTTCGAGACGTAATTCGTGAGTGCGCTGATCCACGGCCGATTCCAGCCGCTGTTGCTCTTTGCGATAGCGGCGCTCGCGCGACCAGACGTACGCCCACACCACCAAGAGCAACACTCCGATAACGCCGAGCCGGGCCCACCAGGTTTCCCACCATAGCGGGAGCACTTCAATGGACATGCGCGCCGGATTTTGGTTCCATTCGCCGTCTGCGCTGCGAGCTTCCACTTCGAGCGTGTATTGGCCTGGTGGCAAGTTCGCGTATTCGAGTTGTCGGAGAGAAGTCTCCACCCATTCGTCGGCGAAGCCGGCTAACCTGTAGCGGCTGCGGACCGTTCTTTCATCCAGAAAGGTGAGGGCCGCAAAGAACGCGAGGAGCGGGGCATGACCATGCCGGACGCTGACGGGCTGCGACACATCGATTGCATGGCCGCCGATGTTGGCTTCGGTGATTTCGACCGTGGGCGGTGCCGACGCCACGCCGGCGGCTGGGCGGAAGTGAGAGAGACCTCCGCTGGTTCCGATCCAAACGCTGCCGTCTGGATCGGCCAGGAAGGACGCGGCGTCGCAATCGTCCCAGATCAGGCCGTCCTGTTGGTCATAGTGATGCCAGCGGACGCCGTTGTAAGAATCCACTCCACGATCACTGCCGAACCAGATGCGTCCGCCTAGATCGGCGCCGACGAATAGGGCTTTATCGGAACCCAGGCCGTCTTTTTCGGTGAAAGTCCGGACGCTGAGGTGTTCGCCATCGAGGATAATTCGGGAAACGCCGTAGGGTTCGCGATAGCCGATCCAAATGGAATCGTCCTTGGCTTCGGTGATGTAGCCGAGATAATTCGTCGGCAGACCGTCTTTGGTGGTGAACCGGCGCCAGTGACCTTTTTCGAGGACGACCAATCCGCGGCTGCCGCACAACCACCAACGGCCGTGACGATCGGCCATGGCATCGAAGAAGATCTCGTCGGGAGAGCTGGAAGGAAGCTCGACGCGCTGGAAATGTATGCGGCGTCCCTGGGCGACGCCATGAAATATGCCGCCGCGCGTGCCCACCCACAGGCCGCCTCGGCCGTCCAGTTTGAGTTTGGTGACGCGATCGTTGGTGATGCCGTCACGCGCGCCATAGCTGGTTACGGCGCCTGTTTTCGGATCGAGCCTGGAGACGCCGCCGGGCGAGCTACCGGTCCAAATGGTTCCTTCATCACCTTCCAGGACGTAGCGGACTTTGTTGCCGTTGATCCCCTGGCGCTCGGTCCACGCGCGCCAGTTGGGTTTGCCGTCGGCACCGATATGCAGCCGATTGATGCCGAGGTCGGTGCCAACCCACAGGTCCTGGTTGGCATCGCGCTGGATGGCCCAGATGGTATCGTTCGAAAGCCCGTCGGCCGAGGTCCAACTCTCCCACTGTTGATATCCAAGCCAGCGCGCCACGCCAAATCCGAGCAGCCCGATCCAGATGGAGCCTTCATGATCCACCAGAACGCTGCTGGTGGGATCCGCGGGAAGGCCCTGGGCTTTTGCAACGTAGCGCCATTTTCCGCCGGCGCGCATGGTGACGCCAAAGTCAGTGGGGACGAAGAGTTCTCCGTTGCGGCCTAAAGATAACGCGGCGAAGTCGGAGTTGTCGGGAATCTGTACTTCGGCCGGCTCGAAACGCGTGGCCGAGGGCGCGCGGCGAAGCAGGCGGGTAGAGCTTCGAATCCAGAGCGTTCCTTCTTTGTCCGTGATGATGGCGTCCCAACGATCCGGCGGGATGCCGTGCTCTTCACCGAGGGTGGTGACGCGATTGGATTCCAGGCGGCAAATCTGGCGGCCGCATCCGAACCAGACTTCGCCCGCGGGGCTTACGTGAATACCGTGAACCGCAGGGTCGTCGCCGGGAATTTGGGGCGCCGGAACGAAACGATAGCCGGTTGTGGATAGATTTCCGATCAGGAGTCCGGCTGAGCTTGAGACCAAAATGCGGCCGGCCTGGTCGGAAGCAATAGCGGAGCGGCCCACGATCTCGATCGGACGTCCAACGTCCACGTATTGGAAGCGGGAGCCGGCGCGCCGGGCTAATCCAGCCGATGTTCCGGCCCACAATACGTGATCGGGAGTCTCATAGAGCGATTCGATTCGGGCGCTGGGCAGCCCGTCGCGCATCTCGAAGGTGAGGAAATGGGCGCCGTCGTAGCGATAGAGCCCGTGCTGGGTGCCGATCCAGAGATAGCCGGTGGAATCCTGCAGCATACACAAGGTAGCGAGGTTGCCGAGACCTTGTGAACCGGAATACAGTTTGAAGCTATAGCGCTGGGCGTAGAGGCTCAAAGGCAATCCGAACAATAGGATGGCCGTGAGACAGGCTAGCTGGCGAGCCGGGCGCAATAATCCTCCGTTTGGTCTTCCACTTCCATCGGCATGTGGGGGGAAAGCTTTATTGGGGACCGTTTCTGGTTTCTTGTTTCTGGTTTCTGGTTGGTCGTCGTGGATTGGGGCTTGGGTTCGTTCCTGCACTTTTTGATTGTGGAGACGTTGGAGTTCCAGGAGGGTTTTTAGGGCGCGGTAGTAGGCGCGTTCCAGACGGGATTCGTGGCGGGTAAGGAATGGGAGGGATTTGGACGACAGGGCGTCATAGGCGGAGCTGAGCGGGAAAAGCGGGGGATAACGGGTGTACTTTTTGTCTAATTTTTCGGTCTGGGTGGATATTTCGTCTTCGAGGAGGTCGGTTTCGATGGCCCATAGGCGGCGCTGGCGCCATTTTGCGGCTACCATTTCTTCGACGAGATCCGTTTCGGCTGGACCATCGGGCTGGAATTGCTGGACGTAGGCTTGGAGCATTTCTTGGTGCTGTTCGGGGGATTCAGTGGCTAGGACGACGCCGTTGGCGTAGAGGCCGTGGGTGAGGGCGTTCATGGAGGAGGCTTTTCGGCCGGCTTCGGTTTTGGGTCCGTGGGATTTTGCGCCGTTGGCGCGGGCGGAGTTGATTTTTTGTTGGGAGGACATTTTTTGGGAAGGCATGGGTGCACCGATTTGATTTTGGGGCGTGGGGAGATGGTAGTTGGAGTGGAATTGGGTAGTGGGTGGGAAATGGGGAAGAAAGAATTTGGTGGGGGTTGTGATCGGTGGCCTACCATCGAAGGATGAGCGCGCCGGCTGATCGCCGAATCATTCGGGTGGTGGATTACAATCCCGAATGGCCCGGTCACTTTGCTCAGATTCGGGATAGGATCTAGGCCGCGCGTATGCGATGTCGCTGTCCGGATTGAGCACGTGGGCAGCACTGCGGTGGTGAGGCTGGCTGCCAAGCCGATTATCGATTTGGATGTTGTAATTCCGCGGCGAAGTGATTTGCCTTCGGTGGTTGCGCGGCTGGGTGGAATGGGATATGAGCATCGTTTTCAAAATCGGCGCTGGTGGGTGCGGCTCTATGAGAAGGGTGGCAAGCGCCACGAGATGCCAACGCACCACAATCTCGAAGAATACGGGGCCGCCTACATCGGGTCTGCCGGCACCGGGAAAGATAAACACACTGCCCTCTTTCGGACCGTGCGGGGAAAAACGCCGCAACTCACCGAGCGGCGGTGATCGCACCGAAAGTGTATTTGATGATCCGGCGCCGCGCGGTTGGTGCGGGGATAAAGACTCTGATCGGCTGCCACACTTTCAGGGCGACTGGAATCATGGCGTATTTGAAAATGGCGGAAAACTAGAAGTGGCCCGCCACCCTGCGCGCCAGAGCAGGGATCGGCGTTGACGAAAAGCCGGGAACACCCCTACACTGAAAGCAATCGGATTCCAGGACATATAACCTACCATGGCCGTTACCCTCAAACCCAAAACTGAAATAACGGTGCCGAGGAGCATTCGCCGGAAGGCTGGCATTAAGCCCGGCGACCAGTTTGAGTTCAAGGTCTCCGGACGCGTGATCAATATTGTCCCGAAGCTCTCGCCGGAGGAACTGGAAGACGCGCGTGAAGTCCAGGACCCGAAAGTGCGGGCGCATATCCGCAAGAGTAACGACGACTACTTGGCTGGCCGGAGTCGGCCAGCTACCGAATTTCTCGCCGAGCTTCGCGCCGAGGCGCACCGGAAGCCACGGAAGAAACGTGCTCGCTCCGGATGACGCCGCCCTCCCTGGTTCGCACCACCACTCACTACGAACGACTGGCCCGGATGCTTCGTAAGCGTCAGCCAAAGTTCGACGCGGCGCAAAAGAGAGCATTTGAAATCTTAGGGCAGGACCCCACGAACCGGTCCGGATCTCACGACATCAAGAAGCTAACCGACGTCGCGCAAGGCGACGGGCAGTAGCGCCTGGCCATCGGCCGTTTCCGCTTCCGCTACGACATCTACGACCAGGATGTGGTCCTCCACTATTGCAGCCTCCGCAGGGAGGACACGTATTGAATGAGGGCAGGGGAGAGATTCTGTCATAGCCCATCGGAACTAGGCTACGCGACAGGCGACTAGTAAAAACTTACCGCAGCCTGGTCGGCAAAAGAAGCCAAAGATATCGCGATCCCCCCAACAATCCTTATGTGGAGGGCATGGCGGATTTCATCTTGTCGATTCTTGTTAGTTCTGTTTCACCCATAGCGCGATGCCATTCTGGCTTCTGGCGGCGCCCACGGACATCGTGACCGAGACCTCGGGCGGCAATATGAAACCCATCAGGTCCGGGTTTTGGCTGACTAGACTGGCTGGATTTGGTATGTACACTCCAATCTGATAGACGTCGCCGGGTAGGCCGGGGACTGGTTTCATCACGGCGGCGATGCCGTTCGAGTAGAATCCATCGACAAAGACCGCCACCGGCTGATCGGTCACGGCAAATGTTCCGGCCAACGAGAACGGGCCGACACCGGTGGCGAAGATTGTGATGGGGGAGCCGGGTGCCGCGGGATTCGATTGCGAGTTCGGAGTGCCGTCGGCGTTCAAGATGTAGCCTTGGCCGACGCCCAAGCCGTCCACCGAATAAATCCCAGGGGAAGCTGCGGCTGCGGGGAGATAGACCGGATTTGAAGTTATTCCATTGTTGGAAACGGTTACGCGCACGGCGCCAGACGTCTGCGCGTTATTTGGAATAACGGACACGATGGTGTTCGCCGACGCCGATACCACCGGCAACGGTTGGCCGTCGAGGACCAATTTGGCGTCCGGCCCGAAGCCAGAGCCGGTTGCCGCAATGGCCTCGCCCGGCGACAGCGGCACGCCGAGCTGGCTGGCATAATTGACGACGGAATCCAACTGGACGGCGGGCGCCGGCGACAGCGCGATTTTATTTGCGATGACCGCATTCGGTACGGGGAAGAAATTTGCGAGATCGGAAATCAAGCCACTATTCTTAATTTGCGTGGCCCCCGCGAGCAGCAGGTTTCCGTGGCCGTCTGGAATGGCGCCCTGTACGGTGAACGGCCGGATGTCTCCCAAGTAAGTGGAGAAAAGCAGATGGGACAGGCTGGAATCGAATCCGGCGACAAACCCACTGCTATCGGAGAAGGACGCCTGGAAGGGCGCGCCCAAGGGGAAAGCTTTGGAGCTGGTGTAGCCGCCGACGATCACGTTACCGGATGCATCGATTGCGATACTCTGGCCGGCATCCGAGCCCTCGCCGCCCAGCAGCGTTGCAGCGAGAACTTTGGAAAGCGTGCTGTCGAACTTTAGGACGAAGGCGTTGGGGCCGTTGCCATTGACGCCTGGCAAAGCGGGAATAGCGGGTTGGGGCGAGGATTGGAAGGCTCCGGGGGTGGCAACGAAATGAGCCAGAGCGGTGCCAGTGGCGTATAAATTGCCGGCGCTGTCCAAGGCGATCGAATCAACCGCGATCGGTTGGCTGGCATTGGATTGGAGCAGGGCGCTGCCGGTGGCGTTCATCGAATAAACACTTCCACCACTGAGGCTTTCGAGTCCGTTGTCAGCGAGATAGATGTTGCCGTTGGGCGCCAATGCGATCGCGTTCACATTCTCAATCAGGTTGTTTTGCCGATCTTGAGAGATGTACGTCGAGAAGATGAGGGCCGAGCCTTGGGAGTTGAACTTCGTCAGGAATGCCGAGGTCGGAATGAAGCAGGGGCCAATATTTCCCGGGCCGCAGCCGACGGGAGAGAATTGCGTTTCGTAAGCGCCGGGAGTGACGGGTAGGCCGCCGGATGTCCCGCCGCCAACGTATGGGTTTCCCGCGGAGTCCACTGCGATGGCGCCCGGCGAGGAGTTAAAGTTTGTGAAATATGTCGACCACGCCAACGATCCGTTGGGGTTCAATTTGAAGACAAAACTCGCGGTCTGAGGAGGCCCCAGCGAGCTGATGATGGGAAACGTAGTCAGATAGGCGCCTTTGGTAACCGGAAAATCGGCGGAATCCGTCTGGCCGGTTACGTAGACGCTTCCATCTGTTCCGAGCGCGAGGCCGAACGCTGAGTCCGTCCCAGTGCCGCCGAAATAGGTAGAGAACACAATGTTGCCGTTATTGTCGAGCTTGGTGACGAAAACGTCGGTGGTTGGAGCGCTAAGTTCAAAGACAAGTGAACCCGCAACCAGTATCTGCAATACCTGATTGCTTTGCGGTCCGATCTGGGAATAGGTTTTGAATCCGTCAGTGCTCTGGACGATGCCGATTCCGAGCAGGTTGGCGTACATCACCGCTTTGTTCGGATCGGCGACGATCAGTGCGGTTTCCGAGTTGATTTCTTGAGTCCAGGTTTGCCCTGAGTCTGTGCTCCGGTAAAGGGCGCTATAGTTTCCGGCGTAGAGGACGCCTGGGTGGAACGGGTCCGGCGCGATGGTCACCGGCTCAGTTAATTGGGCGGCAAATGGGATCCAGTTCTGGCCTTCGTCGGTGCTTTTGATGTAATAGCCCGGCCCTCCAGCGTAGAGGGTGCCTTTGGTGAACGGATCGAACGCCAAGCTCCCGTAGACGAACCCCGGAACCGGCGAAACAGACCAGCTTCGGCCGCCATCGCCGCTGCGGAACAGGGCAAAAGAGCCGCTCAGGGCGAACAGAGAATTCGGTGATTTTGGATCGATCCAGATTAGGGCAACGTCCAGGCTTTGGATTATCGCGCCCGTTAGGGTCTGCTCGGGAATGGGCGGAATGCCGTTATTGATTGCGGCCCAAGTGGCGCCGCCATCGGTGCTTTTGAATGCGCCCAACGGGGTGGTACCGAGGTAGATGACACTGCTGTTGGTGGGGTCCACAGCCACCGCATTGAGGTTGGTCCCGGAAGGCAGACCTGGCAGGATCTTCCACGTGTTTCCAGCATCGGTGCTACGCAGCAAGCTAGCCGGCGAAACTGCATAAATGGTAGCGGGGTTTCTGGCATCGACGGCAATGTTCGCGATGGCGGTCAGGTCCGGAGAATAGAGGTTTTGCACGGTGGCGGCGGTTGGATCGATGCGAATTAAGGGCGAACCGCCGGCATGGGGCTGCGCGGCAGCGACGGTGAGGAGGTCGAGTGAGGTGGTGCTCCCGGCGATGTAGAGGTTTCCTTGAGTGTCCGCTGCGACGGCCGAGACCGAGCTTGCGCCTGACCCGCCCAGTGTTTTCACCCAATCTAAGGCGGGAGCTTTGGAGGAGTCCGCGTGAAGGCCGGCTGGAGCCAGAATAATCAGGAAGGACGGAAAAAAGCGCCGCTGAATCGTGAAATACATTTGTCCTCCGAGCAGACGGACGCGGCTAGGCTCATTATCTCATATGGTCAGGAGCTTTGGCAGTGACGGCCTTTCCGGCGCAGACGTGGGACGTTTTGTACAGCTTTTCGAACGTGGGTTGGTGAGTTGTTCTCTCTTTGGGCGAAGAAGGCGGGTTGGTAACCCGCCGCAGGCTGGCAGCCTGCCCCACAAATGTTAGATTGAGCAGGTGCGGCGAAGAGATTTTCTAGGGGCATTGGCTGGGGCTGCGTTTGCGCGGCAGAATCCTGCGGACTTTACGCTGGAGATCGGGGCGGTTACCGTGGAACTCGCGCCCGGGACCAATGTAAAAACGCTCGGATACAACGGGACGGCGCCGGGACCGCTGCTTAGAATACCGGAAGGAAAAACGATTACTGTCGAGGTCCATAACAATACTGGATCTGAGGAAGTAGTGCATTGGCATGGGCTGCACATTCCTTCGGATGTAGATGGATCGCTTGAAGAAGGTACGCCCGGGGTTCCTGCCGGAGGGCGGCGCCGTTACAGCTTCACCGCCACGCCGAGTGGAACGCGCTGGTATCATTCCCACGTCATGGCGGGGCGAAATCTGAAGCGCGCCACTTATACCGGACAGTTTGGCTTTTTTTATATCGAACCGAAAAACGATCCGGGCGCTTACGATCAGGAAGTGTTTCTGGCGCTGAAGGAGTGGGATCCCTACATGTCGACGGGTGGGGACGATGAAGGCAGCATGGATGCATCGTACAAGCACTTTTCGATCAACGATCGCGCGCTGGGACATGGCGCGCCCATCCGCGTTCGAGAGGGGCAGCGCGTCCTGTTTCGAATTCTCAATGCGAGCGCCACGGTCCATCGGCGGGTTGCGCTCGCCGGGCACATGTTTCATGTAACGGCAATGGACGGCAATTCGCTGGCGGTTCCGAAAGAGATTGAAGCGCTGGAATTGGGGCCAGCGGAAAGAATCGACGCCATCGTCGAGATGAACCGGCCGGGAGTCTGGATCTTCGGAACCACGGATGATCACGATCGCGAGCGCGGGATGGGAATCGTTGTGGAGTATGCGGGACAGCATGGAGAACCTCGCTGGACGGCGCCTGGGGATCAACGGTGGGACTATGTGGCTTTTGGAAATCGGACAGGCGTGGCGGAGGCGGCGGAGCGAATCCCACTGGTGTTCGAAAAGAAATTTGCGGGGCACAATTGGGTGGACAAATGGACCATCAATGGAAAATCATTTCCCAAGACCGACCCGATTCGCGTGAAGGCGCACGGCCGGTACCGGCTGGTGCTGGATAACCGGAGCGATGAGGCGCATCCGGTCCATCTGCATCGCCACACGTTTGAGCTCACGAAGGTGGAAGGTGTCGCGACGTCGGGTGTCCGCAAGGATGTAGTGATGCTGCGGCCGAAGAGTCAGGTGGAAGTGGACCTGGTGGCCAATAATCCGGGGCTGACGCTGTTCCATTGTCATCAGCAGATGCATATGGATTACGGGTTTATGGCGATGATGGAGTATGTGTAATTAACTGGAAAAGACGTCGGCATGAGTGCCGACGCTGCAGGCAAGAGTGCCTGCGCCACCCTATTGGATTGCGATCGTGGCGGTGTTCGAGGTTGCGCCGCCGATGCTTAGGACTAGCGCGATTGCGTTGCCGCTGGGGGCGCTGGACGGGATCTGGAAATTTACTTGATTCAGGCCTACGAAGCCCGGGGCCGGGCCGGAGAATGAGACTGGGGCTGGGGTTCCTCCGAGCGTCACGGTTGGGAGGGTGGAGGACGCGGCGCCTAGGCCGGTGCAGTAGAGCGAGATAAATTCGCCTTTCTTCGCGGGGCGCGATCCGGGATAGGCTCCCACGGGAGCGGCCAGCGTCGAAGTGTTTGCAATTATCGCCGATGCTTGGCCAGTGCCTTGGCCGTTCGTAGTGAATAGTGCCGGAGCGTAGGGCATCAGCGTGACCGTGATGGTGGTGAAACTTTCTCCTTGCGTGATGCGCAAGGGAACCTGCGTGGGCTTTGAGACCGCGATCGACGGTACCTGAAAATTCACTTGTAGCGGAGAAACGTAGAACAAGGGCGCGGGCGTGTTGGCAACAGTAATGGATGTTCCGGCCAGCACTAACGGAAGTGGAGATCCGCTGGCGTGCAGCGTGGCGCTCGCGAGATTGGTTCCGTAAAGCGATGCCATGCTGCCGGGCGCGAGCACGGATCCGGGCGTGGGATTGGCGGCGCTCACCAGGCCTGCTGTGGTCGTAGCGGGAGCTGGACCGATGATCGGTTCGGCGGCGATGCGGGAGCCAGAGCCGGGCGGGGTGCAGGTGAACGTGAGTTCGTCGCCTACGGTTTGAGCCAGCGCGCGCAGGGCCGCATCAGAGATGGTGAAGAAGGGGCTGGGAGTGGAGAACATGTTCTGCTGGGGATTGTACAGGTAGCCGGCGGCTTTTCCTTTCACAATTCCCTTGGCCACCAGGTCGCATTCTCCGGCCGCGGCACGCGATTCCAATAGATCGATGCGCGGTCCCGCGACGGCTGAGTTAGTTTGCGTCAGAGAGATTTGCTGTCCGACGATCGGTGCCATGTTGCTGTCAAAAGCCAGCAAGAATGCCGTGAGTTGGTTGCGAATGGTGTCGCCCGCGGCGCCGGTGGGGACGCCACCGGGGTTGAGCAGCGATTGCTCAAAAACTTTCGCACCATGGAAGCGGAACAGGGTGTCGATGCTTCCGTCGTGCAGGAATCCGAAGCCGCGAACTTGATCGCCCATGGACGGCGTGGGGTCGCTCGGGAAGAGCGGATCGGGGGAAAAGCCGAACTTTCCCACCTTTTGATATAAGTTGCGCAGGTGCGGGATTTTGAAGAGCTGCGTTTCGTTCTCAAACGAGGATTGTCCATCGGTGCCGAAGAATCCGGGGCGAGCGACGGCGTACTGGCTGTTGCCGCTGGTATCAAGCACGTGGCAGCCGGTGCAGGTCTTGAGCGTATCGGAGGCGAGGCCGTTGTTGGTGATCCCTAAGAAAAAGTTCTGGCCAGCCTGTTGGTCGGAGGTTAGCGAGTTGTCGAGATTGCGGATCGGGTTCGGAGGATAGGTGAGCTGGAGAGCGAAATCGGCAAACGTCTGCATGTCGGCGTCGGATGGCGACGCGGCGCTGCCGAGTAAATCCTGGAAAGCAGGCTCGAACTTCATGAATCCGGCGACTTCGTTGAAGCTGCCGCTATCGGGTTGGGCGCTCGAGGCATCGTTGCCGCCGGTACGATCGCCACGCCAGTGCATGGGGCCGTGATTGGCCATGCCGCGCAGGCTTTGCACTGTCATGGGACCCTTCATGGGATGGAAGGGAGTGTCTGGGCCGACCAGGACCGCGAACGGTCCGGGATCGTTGAGGGTAGTGGCGTCGGGATTGCCGAGGTCCCAGGCCAGGCCGTCAAAATCGCCGAAGATGTGACAACTGGCGCAGGCCGAATCGCCGTGACTGGATGTAGTGGCGTCGTAGAGGAAGTGGCGCCCGTTGGTCACGCTGGCGGGTTCGGGATTCAACATCGGCACGTGCGCGGTTTCCTGCTGAGCGCTGAGGTCGACGACGGAGATGGAGTTATCGAATCGGGTGAGTACGTAGAGCAGGTGGCGCGATTGGTCGAGCGCAAGGCCGCTGGGTCCACCGCCTGAGACCGCAATTTGATTAGCCGTGTTGGGAACGAAGCTATCGCTTTCCAGCGCGGCGGTATTGAATATGCCGATTTTGCTGGAGCCGAGCGCAGCGACGTAGAGCGTCTGGCCGTCGCTTGAGATAGCCATGTCAGTGGGAAAAGCGAGGCTCTTCAAGCTCTCCGCGTTCGGGCTGGCGGCGCAGCAGGAACCGTAGTTGATGTGCTTGTTCAGATGGCGCGGCAGAACCTGGCCGCCGCTGAGGACGGTGATGTGGC